>MDSW01084751.1_pt1 | contig 54340 bp, 61 predicted proteins | sample 811171 | NCBI WGS metagenome assembly MDSW01 (sample SAMN05326641, study PRJNA326480) | marine metagenome | isolation source: seawater | place: Atlantic Ocean: North West | collected 2012
GGAAGTTTTTGAAAAGGGAGTGTATACCCGATGGACTAAAAAAAACTAAAATATCGTAGTAAACATCTCTCAAGTCTGATAAATCACTTATTACAGTTTTATATAATTGAGCCCGTCTCCAATTCAAATTAAAATTATCTAGGGTTTTAGGAATTGATGGGTTTAAGATATCCGAGGTTGGAAGCAAATATTTTTCAGAACTAAATTTTTTGAATACTTCTTCCAAGTCTTCTATTTTTTTGTCACCGACGTAGATTTTTCTTTTTCGGTATACCACGTATTTTTGGAGATAGTATGCAACAGCTTCCGATAAACAAAAATATTTAGTGCTATCTGGGACTTTGAATCTCATTTCAGTAGTTAATCTGAAAAAATGGTCAACTGCATTTCTACTGGTTAGTATAATATTGTCAAAATCAGCAAAATCAATTTTCTGTTTTCTTACAGATTTTGCATCCATGCCTTCAACATGTATGAATGGTCTATAATCAATTTTTAACTTAAGTTTTTCTTGGATCCTATTGTAGGGAGATTTATCAGATGCGGGTTCAGGCTGGGAAATTAATATTGTTTTCAAACTCATACAAAATTTTTTTTCTAAACTTTACAAATAAAAATTTGCAAGTAATACCCACGGTAACAATTTGAGAGCACAAATATAGTAAAATAAATAGATAAAATTTTTTGTTGAATTTTTTATTACGCCTATGATGAAATATAAATTAAAATAGATTAATGATGAAAAAGAAGCAATTAAGATGAATTTGAAATTTTTTAAGGTTAATATATTATTTAGTTCAAGAGAAGTAGTTATTATAATTAAAAAAAAATTCATGTAGCTGAGAAAAATTGTAGATTGGAACCAATATTTTTTTAAAATAGTTCTATTCTTGTTTATTTTGATGATTAAGTAATTAACTATTTTTCTAAAAAACATAAAAACACTCAAGAAATAAAGTATACTGATGTAATCATAAATTAGGAAAGGCTTTAAGAATAAATATTTTTTACAAAAACAAAAGAATAAACTTATTGACATAAGAATCCACAAATAATTTATCAAGTAGAATTTATCAAAAATTTTAAAGTTCCTATCAATCAAATATCTTTGATAGTACAATTTGTGTTTAAAAGGGTTTTTTAAAAAATCAAATTGAATTGGATCAACTTTTTTCATCAGAAGAGTTAAAAAGCCCAGAAATATTAAGATCAATAAGATCCAATCATTTGAGCTTAAATTTAGACTTTCTGACAATAGCATCATACAAAAATATATCTTTTAGTTGGTTTTCAGTTTTAAACTACTTTTAGGAAAAAAAATATTTAAGTTTGCATTGATGGAAAAAATAGTAATAATAATTCCAACATATAATGAAGTAGAAAATATTTCATATATAATATCAGAAATTTTTATTTGTATATCTAATGTGAGTATTTTGGTTGTAGATGATAATTCTCCTGATGGGACAAAGTCTATTGTAAACAAATTACAAATCAAACATCCAGAAAAACTTTTTTTGTTAAATAGAAAAGAAAAGAAGGGACTTGGTCCCGCTTATTCAGATGGCTTTGGTTGGGCTCTTCAAAATAACTATGATATTATTTTTGAAATGGATGCGGATCATTCTCATGATCCAAAAGAGATTACAAAAATGATAAAAATTTTACAAGATGGGTTTGATTTAGTTGTTGGTTCAAGATATAAAGATGGAATTAATGTTTTAAATTGGCCATTAGGAAGAATATTATTATCATATATGGCATCAATTTATGTCAGAATAATAACAGGTATGCCAATTACTGATCCAACATCCGGCTTTGTGGGCTATAAAAGTACTGTTTTAAAAAAAATTGGTCTAAATAATATTAAGTTCCAGGGTTATGCATTTCAAATTGAAATGAAATATAAAGCTTGGACAAACAGTTTTCGTTTAATTGAGCATCCAATTATATTCAAAAATCGAGTCAGAGGGGAATCCAAAATGAATATAAATATCTTTTGGGAAGCAATTTTTGGAGTTATAAAATTGCGTTTATTTAAGTAAATAATTATGTTAAAAAAACTGATCAAAAATGCTACATTAGTTAATGAAGGCAAAGTAATTAAAAATGATGTCTTAATTGATGGTGATAAAATAGAAAAAATTGCATCTAGCATAAAATTAGATTCTAAATATCAAATAATTGACGCTAAAGGTTTGTATTTATTGCCAGGATTGATAGATGACCAGGTTCATTTCAGAGAACCTGGACTTTGTCACAAAGGTAATATAAGAACTGAATCAAAAGCCGCAGTTGCAGGTGGAGTTACTTCATATATTGAAATGCCAAATACGATCCCCCAAACTACAACGATAGAGGAATTAAATAAAAAATTTTCAATTGCGTCAAAGTCTTCATATGCAAATTATTCTTTTTTATTTGGCGGTACAAATAATAATTTAGATCAAATTTTAAAATTAGATAAAGGTAAAGTTGCAGGAATAAAACTTTTTCTAGGTTCCTCTACAGGAAATATGCTGGTAGATGACCCAGAGATCATAAAAAAAATCTTTAGCTCAACTGATCTATTAATTGCAGTTCATTGTGAAGATGAAACCACAATTAAAAATAATTTAAATAAATATCTTGATAAATATGGAGAGGATATCCCTATTCATTATCACCCAAAAATTCGATCTGAAAAAGCATGTTATTTATCATCTTCTAGGGCGATTTCTTTGGCAAAAGAGACTGGAGCTAGATTACATGTTTTTCATCTGTCAACAGCAAAAGAAACTAAACTTTTTTCTAACAATATAGAATTAAAAGAAAAAAAGATTACATCTGAGGTATGTGTACATCATCTTTGGTTTTCTGATAAAGATTATTTAGATAAAGGTTCATTGATTAAGTGGAATCCGTCAATAAAATCTATTAATGACCAAAGTGAGTTATGGAAAGCTTTAAATGACGACAGGATTGATATTATCGCGAGTGATCATGCACCCCATACTCTGATGGAAAAACAAAGAAAATATCAAGATTGTCCCTCCGGAGGCCCTCTTGTTCAACATTCTCTATTGGCGCTTCTTACTTGTGTAAAAAAGAAAAAATTAAGTATTGAAAAATTAGTCCAAAAAGCTTGTCATAATCCATCAATTCTTTTTCAGATAAAAAAAAGAGGATTTATAAAAGAGGGTTATTATGCAGATTTAGTATTAGTTGATTTAAAATCAAAAACAAGAGTTCATAAACATTCACTTTTATACAAATGTGGATGGTCCCCTTATGAAGGGACTGAATTTAATGGGAAAATTAAAATGACATTTGTCAATGGTCATAAAGTTTTTGATAATGGATTAATAAACAATAATCTTGTTGGACAACAATTAGAATTTGATAGATGAAGAAATATTTATTGTATTTAATTTTATTTTTTTGCGCTTGTTCATCCCCAATTCAAGATGAAAATAAAAATATTATTTCAAAACATGTAATGAAAAATATTTTAAAGGATATGATTTTGATGGAATCAATAAATAAAACTTACAGTTCAAGAATTGATAACAAAAATTTTTTTGGGGATAAATTTATATACCAAAAATATAATGTAAATGACTCGTTATTCATAAAAAGTATTAATTATTATGCTCAAAATCCAAAAATATATTCAAAAATATATGAAAGTATACTTTTAGATATGGAAAAAATGGTTGATAGTATTGAAATTTTAGTTAAAATTCAAGAACATAACGACGACCAAAAAAAACTTTTTTTGAGTAATTTAAATAAATTAATAGAGTCTGGTAAGTTAAAATAAGTTTCGGAAAATTAAATCTTTCGATAAGCACTTGGTTTTGAAGTATTGACAATAATTGAAATTACACCATCCTTTTTTCGTTAATTCTAATAAACATATCTTTGTATGAGAACATTAAAGTTATGACCAAAAATTTTGTTGATGAATTAGTTAATCGTGGAATGATTCACAACATAACTCCTGACACTAAGAATTTCTTGCTCGAAAATAAAACTTCCGGTTATATCGGTTTTGACCCAACAGCTGATTCTCTTCATGTAGGTAGTCTTGTTCAAATAATTATCTTAATGCATTTTCAAAAAGCGGGTCACAGACCAATTATTTTATTGGGAGGTGCAACCGGAATGATTGGAGATCCTTCTGGCAAATCAGATGAAAGAAATTTATTAGATAAAAATACTTTAAAGACTAATCTTAAATTAATAAAAAATCAGTTTGAGAATTTTTTAGATTTTAATACAGACCAAAATAATAGGGCATTATTAATTAATAATTATGATTGGATGAAAGAATTTTCATTATTAGAATTTTCTAGAGAGATAGGGAAAAACATAACTGTAAATTACATGATGTCTAAGGATTCAGTAAAAAAAAGATTGCATGGTGAGCATAAAGAGGGAATGTCTTTTACTGAATTTACTTACCAATTAATTCAAGGATATGATTTCCTTCATCTTTACAACAATTTTGACTGTAAAATTCAAATGGGAGGAAGTGATCAATGGGGAAATATAACAACTGGAACTGAATTAATTAGACGAAAAGTAGCTGGAAAAGCATATGCTTTGACTTGTCCATTAATAACAAAATCTGATGGATCAAAATTTGGAAAAACTGAGCATGGTAATATATGGTTAGATAAAAATAAAACCTCAACATATAAGTTTTACCAATATTGGCTAAATACTTCTGATGAGGATGCCAAAACGTATATTAAGATTTTTACATTTTTAAATTTAGATCTGATTGAAAAAATTATTGATGAACATTTAAATAGTCCTCATAAAAGATTACTGCAAACTCAGTTAGCAGATAATGTTACAGAATTAGTCCATGGAAAAAAAGAGCTAAAAAAAGCCCAGATTGCATCTAAAATTCTATTTGGAAAAGATACTGCTAAGCATCTAAAAAAAATTGATTACGAAACTTTTTTAGAAATTTTTGATGGTGTACCTCAAAAAGAATTATCAATTAAATCACTTAAAAAAGGTGTGTCAGCGATTTCGGCATTATCAACCGAGTCTAATTTTCTTAAATCCATTAGTGAAACTAGAAGAGCTCTTAAAGAGAATTCTATTATGATAAATAAGATAAAAGTTAATGAAGATTATACTTTGGGTTTATCCGACTTGATCGGAGAAAAGTTTGTTTTATTACAAAGAGGCAAAAAAAATTATTTTATTTTAAAATTCAGTTAGGAATAAATTGTATTACAGCCTCTAATTTCTGAATTATCAATCCTTCCTAGTACTTCAAATTTTCCTGAAGAATGAACTTTACCAACATCATTGGATGCTATAAAAGGACAACTCCCAAAATTTGCTAAGTCTATAATATTTAAAGCTCCAGTATCAGTAATCTTAGATAAAGATAGAGGATCTTCAATTTGCCTAACTAAGATTTTCATCCATGGGGGGCATTCAAATAATCCGTTTCCTGATGAATATGCTTGGGAGAGGATTTCAGTCATACTATACTCTGAGTGTATTAATGAAACCCCAAATCCTTCACATAATAAATTATGTAATTCTTCCCTTGTTATTTCTTTTCTATTACCCTTCATACCTCCTGTTTCAATTATAGTAGTATGGGTTAAATTTAATTTATATTTTTCAATGAAATCCAACAGAGCAAAAGAAACCCCTATCAAAATGGTTTTTTCTTTTTTATAATCAAGTTCCAATAGATTTTTGTTTAATTCATCAAAATTATTTAAGTAAAAACCACTTTTAGATGATTTACTTTTTTTTATTAATTCATTTACCATGTAAATTAATGATGAATCATTTCTTTCATAATATCCTGGAAGTAACGCAAGTATGTTATATTCCTCAATATTTCCATAAAAAAGTTCAAAACAGCCAAAAAAAATTTTTTCATAAGTTTTTTCATTTTCTAAAAAATGTTGGGATCTATTATAACCTGTTGTACCACTTGATCTAAAAATAATTTTTGGTTTTGAATTAAATATTTTTATCTGATGTTTTTTAAAAAAAGAAATTGGAAGAAAGGGGATTTCATAAATTGAACTTATTGAAAAAGGAGGTCTATCAATTAGATCACAATAACTTCTATAAGTTTGATTAAGTTTATAGTGATGAAATAAAAGATCATGGCAAGCATCTTCAAAATCAGACTTTGATTTAATTTCATGAAAGGACTTAGTTGATGTCATAAATCTCAAATTTAATTCTCACTAATGACTTAATAGGCATCTAATTTGATAATTAATTTAAAATTAAATTAACATTGTTAAATAAATTTATAATTACATTTATTAAACTATAAAAATAAAATCAAATCATCATGAAAAATAAAATTAAAATTTTGCTAGTTGATGATGAACCAGATGTGATTGAAATTTTGACATATAATCTTTCTAATGAGGGATACGAAATTTTTTCTGCTAATGATGGGATAAAAGCTTTAAAAGTTGCTAATGAAATATTACCAAATCTGATTATAATGGACGTTATGATGCCAAATATGGATGGAATTGAAGCATGTGAGGAACTGAGGAAGAAAAGTAAATTTAATAATACAATAATCATGTTTCTTTCTGCTAGAGGTGAAGATTTTTCTTATGTTGCTGCATTTGATGCTGGGGCGGATGATTATGTTACAAAGCCAATTAAACCAAAAGTTTTAATGTCCAAAGTAAAATCATTACTTAGGAGGTCAAAAACTTTAGAAAAAACTGATGATGTTCTTGAAGTTGATGGTTTTAAAATAGATAGAGAAAGATATAGTGTAATTAAAAATTCAAAAAAATTCTCTTTGCCTCGAAAAGAATTTGAATTACTTTTTTTATTAGTCTCAAAAATTGATAGAGTTGTAACTAGAGATAAAATAATGAATCAAGTATGGGGTTCCGAAGTTTTAGTTGGTGATAGAACAATAGATGTACACATAAGAAAATTAAGAGAAAAGTTTGGGAATGAATATTTTAAAACTATAAAAGGTGTTGGATATAAGTTTGAAGTTAATTAAAAAATCTAACGTTGAAGAAGAATAATATTTTAGCGCCTTCACTCCTAATTTCCTTTTTATTTTCAATTGTAACTCTGTTAATTATTTTTATAATTGGAGTGAATACAAAATATTTTTTTAGTTTAACTTTTTTGATTTTTACTACATTTTTTGTCACATTTTATTTTAGTTTCAAGTTTTTTTTATCAAGGACTATAAAAAAGTTTATTGATGAGTTTTATTCATCGGAATATAATTTAAGCGATCAAACTAATTTAGATAACCTAGATTCATTATCTAAATCATTAAAAGAATATGCTAAAAATAAAAACCTTCAAATAGAACTATTAAAAGATCAAGATAACTATAGAAAAGATTTTATTGGAAATATATCACATGAACTAAAAACTCCATTATTTACTATTCAAAGTTATATTTTAACTCTTATAGATGGTGGAATGGATGATCCTGAAATACTAAAAAAATATTTAAAAAGATCTTCTAAAGCGATAGATAGGCTTACATATTTAGTAAAAGATCTTGACTTAATTTCTCAGTTTGAATCTGGAGTAAAAAATATTGAAAAAGAAAAATTTGATATTTTAATTATTATCAATAATGTATACGAGTTGCTTGAAATCGAATCTAAAAAGAACAAAATATCTTTAGAGTTAGATAGAAATTATTTAAAGCCAATATTTGTTATGGCAGATAAGGAAAGAATTCAACAGGTAATTACAAACCTTGTTATGAACTCTATCAAATATGGAGTTGAGAATGGTACAACAGAAATCAGTGTTCAGAATTTAAACGAAGAAAAACTTATAATAAGCGTTACTGATAACGGATTAGGAATAAGTAAAAAACATTTACCAAGATTATTTGAAAGATTTTACAGAGTGGATAAATCAGGTAACAGAAAAAAGGGTGGGTCAGGTCTTGGATTATCAATTGTTAAACATGTTTTAGAAGCTCATAATGAAAAAATATTTGTTGAAAGCAATAAAAATATTGGGTCTGAGTTTTCATTTACTTTAGATAAAGTAAATTAGTATTAGTGTAGTTCAAAAAAATTTAATATTTAGATTATCAATCAACTATTTTGGCAAGTAAGAATAAATTAAAAAAATTTAAAGATAATGAGCAGTTTCATAATGTTATTCAACCAAAAAGAAACATATTAATATCTGACGAATTTGAATTTAAAGGAAAATGGAAAAAAAATTTTTTTAAAAATGATAATGAAATAGTTATCGAGTTAGGTTGTGGAAAGGGAGAGTACATAATTTACTTATCACAAAAATTTCCAGATAAAAATTTCATTGGTATTGATATTAAGGGAGCTAGAATATGGAGAGGAGCCAAAACTGCATTGGATAAAAAAATTTCGAATGTTGTATTTCTTAGAACGCAAATTGAATTAATCAATAATGTTTTTGAGTCAAATGAAGTCTCAGAAATATGGATAACTTTTCCCGACCCACAAATAAAATATAAGAGATCTAAACACAGACTGGTTAATCCTATTTTTCTTGAGAAATATAAAGATATTTTAATTGAAAAAGGATTAATCAATATTAAAACTGACAGCGAGTACTTATTTGGTTACCTACATGGTATTTTAGAAAAAATAAAATGCAAAATCAATTATGTAAATCATGATATATATAAAAAATTAAATGTACCTGAGGAGGTGACTGATATTCAAACCTTTTATGAAAAAAAGTTCTTAAAGATAAAAAAGCCCATAACTTTTACTCAATTTTATTTTAATTCTGATGATAAAAAATAATTTTTTTGATAAGGTTTATTTTGTGGTTAAACAAATTCCATTCGGAAGAGTTTCAACATACGGTTCAATTGCTAGATATATTGGGTCTCCTGGGTCTTCAAGAATGGTTGGGTGGGCAATGAACGCATCTCACTCAAGAGAAAATATACCTGCTCACAGGGTAGTTAATAGATATGGATTTTTAACAGGTAAACATCATTTTCAAGGAACTAACTTAATGGAAGACCTTTTGCAGTCAGAGGGAATTAAAATTATTAATAATCAGATTCTTAATTTTGACATTTTTTTTTGGGATCCATCAATTAATCTAAAGCCCTTTAAAATATGATTTCATTTGGTTATACTCATTAATTGGTTCTATTTGAATTATATTTGTGAAATATTTTTTAAATGAATATCGATAAAGAATCTGTAATTGGTGTTTTAAAATTGATTAATAACCCTGGTACTAATAGTGATATTATAACCAGCGGATGTTTAACAAATCTTCAAATTTTTGGTGATCAAATAGATATAAATCTTACTATATCCAATCCAAGTCTACAGGCAAGGAAAAAATTGGAAGTAGAAATAATGAAATCTATTCACTCTAAAATCAATATTAAGCTAAAAATTAATGTTTTTATCAAGGTTTTAGTTCAAAAGAAGTCCACTGATTCCAAAATTACAGGTAAAATAATTCCTGGAATAGATACAATAATCGCTATTGCATCAGGAAAGGGTGGAGTTGGTAAGTCTACCGTAACTGCAAATATTGCTGTTACTCTTGCTGGAATGGGATTAAAGGTTGGAGTGTTAGATGCTGATATTTATGGACCATCAATGCCCTTGATGTTTGATCTAGAAGGACATAGACCGTTAGCTAAAGAAATCGATGGTAAATCTAAGATGGAGCCATTGGAAAATTATGGAGTGAAGTTGTTATCAATAGGTTTTTTTACCAAACCGGATCAAGCTGTGATATGGAGGGGTCCTATGGCATCAAAAGCCCTGAAACAGTTAATTTTTGATTCCAATTGGGGGGAATTAGATTTTTTGTTAATTGACCTACCGCCAGGCACTGGAGATATTCATTTAAGTATTGTTCAGTCTCTCCCAATTACAGGAGCCATAGTAGTTAGTACCCCACAACAAATAGCTCTGGCTGATGCAAGAAAAGGAGTTGCCATGTTTCAACAGGAAACAATTCAAATTCCTGTACTTGGAATAATTGAAAATATGGCTTACTTTACACCAAAAGAACTTCCCGATTCTAAATATTATATTTTCGGAAAGCAAGGAGCAAAAGATTTATCAGAATCAAAAGGTATTCCATTTTTAGGTTCATTACCTTTAGTTCAAAGTATAAGAGAGGCATCGGATTATGGAAGACCCGCTGCCCTTCAGGAACAAAGTGTAGTTTCTGATTCTTTTGAGGAAATTGCAAAGGAATTAGCAAAACAGGTTATAAAAAGAAATAAAAATCTACCTCCAACTAAAGTTGTGCAAATAACAACAATGACTGGGTGTAGTGCAGTAAAAAAATAATTATGAATAATATTGAAATTAAAGAAAAAGTTTTGGAAGCATTGAAGGAAATAAGACCTTTTTTAGCTTCCGACGGTGGAGATATATCTCTAGTATCTATTGAAGGGAATAAAGTAGTAAATGTTCAACTCCATGGTGCATGTGTTTCATGTACAGTTAATCAAATGACACTTAAACATGGTGTTGAGATGACAATTAAAAAATATGTTCCCCAAATTGAAAAAGTAATAAGCATAGAGGAATAATTTTTATTTTGCAAAAAGAAGTTTCCATAAAAGTAATTGATAGAAAAGAGAACAAGCATGTTTTAAAAATCCCTACCGATATGGGACTTAACCTCATGGAGGCTCTAAAAGCCTATGAATTTGAAATTGAAGGAATTTGTGGAGGTATGGCTCTTTGTGCCTCATGTCAATGTTATATTGAATCAAATCATATTCTAGAAAAAAAAAGTAATGATGAAGAGGCAATGTTATCAGAATCAATTAATGTAAAAGAAAACAGTCGTTTAAGTTGTCAAATACAAATTTCGAATAAATTAAATGGATTGGAACTAAAAATAGCTCCAGATGAATAGTTTGAAAATTTTAAAAAAAATAATTTTGCCTTTTTCATTATGCATATTAATATTCAGTTGTAACAATATGAAAAAACCGAAAGTTATTGGGCATAGAGGTGCTAAAGGTTATTATGCTGAAAACACCTTAGGTTCAATTAAAAAAGCCATGGATTTAGGAGTTGATGGTATAGAAATAGATGTATTTAAGTGTGGTTCAGGTGAACTCGTAGTTTTTCATGACCAAATGGTTGATTCATTAACCGATGGAAAAGGAATGATTGAATTATTAAGCTTGGATAGCATAAAGAAATTAACAGTTTTAGGAAATGAAAAAATACCAACATTAGATGAAGTATTAAATTTAATTGATGGAAGGGTAATGTTAAATATCGAGTTGAAAGGGTCTAATACTTCATTTTTAACTCATCAACTATTAAAATCTTATTTTCAATCATCTTCATGGAAACCAGAAAAAGTTTTTATTTCGAGTTTTAACTGGTATGAACTTAAGGCTTTTCATCAATTAAACAAAGAAATAAAAATTGCCATTTTAATAGAAAAAACAGATCCAAGCAATGCAATTAAAATTGCAAATGAGTTAAATGCATTTGCAATAAACTCCCAATATACTTTTCTTAATAAAGAAAATATTTCAAAAATTAAATCTGAAAATCTTATGGTTTATGCATGGACAGTTAATGAATATAAAGATATAAGAAGGATGAAAAGATTGGGTGTAGATGGTATAATATCAGATTTTCCTGATCGGGTTAAATAGGATTTTATTCGATCAATCATAATAAATATTTATTTTTTAAATAATAAATTAAATGGGTTTATAGGTTTCCAAAATAGTATCTTTGTAATTACAATGAGTGAAAATGATTTCGTATTTGAACCCTCAAAGCTTGTTAATGGATCTTCATCTTGGGAATCTCCAAGTAATATTGCATTAGTTAAGTACTGGGGGAAGTATAGAAATCAATTACCCAAAAACCCATCAGTTAGTTTTACTTTATCAAGGTCTAAAACAGTTACTAAGGTTAGATATAGACCAAAAATTAAAGGTGATAAAAAAAACTACTCTTTTTCATTTAATAGCTCTGAAAAGAAATCGTTTCATGAAAAAATCGATAAATTTTTTTTTAGGGTTCAAAAATATATTCCAGCTATTAAAGATCATTTTTTTGAAATAGAAAGTAAAAATACTTTTCCACACAGTAGTGGAATTGCATCGTCTGCATCTTCAATGTCATCTTTAGCACTTTGTTTAATGGACTTTGAAAAAAAAATAAATCAAAATATTTCAAAATCTTATTTTTTAAAAAAAGCTTCATTTTTGGCTAGATTAGGATCTGGAAGTGCTTCTAGGAGTATTCAGGGACCTATAGTTTCTTGGGGTCAGTCTGAATTTTATAATAACTCTAGTCAATTATTTGGAACACCACTAAATAAAATAAGTGAGGTTTTTAAATCTTATCAGGATTCAATTCTTATAATTGATAAAAAAGAAAAAAAAATTAGCAGTTCTCTAGGACATGAGCTTATGGAATCCAATCCATATGCCGAAAATAGATTTTTTCAAGCAAATAAAAATATGGGTATAATTAAAAGTATATTTAGTTCAGGAGATGTTAAAAATTTCATTAAAATTGTTGAATCTGAGGCATTAAGCCTCCATGCTATGATGATGACTTCATATCCGTCTTTTATTTTAATTAAACCCAATACTTTATCTGTAATAGATAAAGTTATAAAATTTAGAAATAGTACCTCAGTTCCCATATGTTTTACTCTTGATGCAGGTTCAAATGTCCATTTACTTTATCCAAAAATAAATTTTAATAGAGTCCAGTCTTTTATTGATAGTGAGTTGCTAAAATTTTGTGAATCAAAAAAGTTTATAAATGATGAAGTTGGAAATGGTGCAAAAAAAAAATAGTTTTATGAATATGAAAGGTCCATTATTTTATGCTAAAATTCTTCTTTTTGGAGAATATGGAATTATTAAAGATTCTAAAGGACTGTCTATACCCTACAACTCATACAAAGGAGGCTTAAAAACAAAAGATTTTCAATTGAATGATGCTCAAAAAAAATCCCACCAAATTATAAAAAAATTTATTTCTTTTATAAAATCAATTGATTCTGCAGTCATCGATTTTGACTGGAAAAAAATCAATATCGACATCGAAAATAAGATTTTTTTCGAAAGTGATATTCCTCAAAGATATGGTGTAGGAAGTAGTGGTGCACTAGTAGCATCTATTTATGATAGGTATGCAATAAATAAGATTGATGTATCATCAAACCTAACAAATAATAAACTTCAAAAGTTAAAATATATTTTTTCTATGATGGAATCTTATTTTCATGGAAAATCTTCAGGATTAGATCCATTAAATAGCTATTTAGGTGTCCCTATTTTGATTAAATCAAACAATAATATTGAATCTCCAGGGATTCCATCTCAAGATTTTAAAGGTTCAGGAGCAGTTTTTTTGTTGGATAGTGGATTTGAGGGGGATACAGCCCCGATGGTTGATTTATTTATGCGTAATATGAAAAATGAATCTTATAGTAAAATAATAAAAGAAGATTTTATTTCAGTAACTGATAAGTGTGTTGATAATTTTTTATCTGGATCATATAAAAATCTTTTTGATCATTTGAAAGAACTTTCAAAAATTGTTTTCAATAATTTTAATCCGATGATTCCAGATTTATATAAAGATATATGGTTGAAAGGAATTAATTCAAACGCTTATTATTTAAAATTATGTGGATCAGGTGGAGGAGGATATATTCTTGGGTTTACTAAAAATCTAAATAATGCAAAAAAATTATTGACTGGACATGATTTGCAGGTTGTATACCATTTTTAAATCTCTTAGTTCTTAATGAATAAACTTTATTATCAAATTATAGGCTTTGTAAGTTCAATTAGATTATTAAATGTGGTTGTAGGAGTTTATAGCATTACACTTATTTCTTAAATCATGATAAATAAAAAAAAATCTATAAAATCAATTGATTATGAATTAATTAGATTGAATAAATTTATTTCAAATTCTGGAATATGTTCTAGGAGAGAGGCAGATGAATTTATAAAATTAGGGATGGTTAAAGTTAATGGAAAGATGATCACAAAAATGGGCTATAAGGTTCTCCCCAGTGATACAGTTAAATACGATGGTGAAACCATCACCAATTCCAAATCGATATGTATTTTGATTAATAAGCCTAAGGGATTTATATCATCTTTCGTTGATAAAAAAGTAAAAAAAAAGGTTAATGATTTAATTAATATTCCCAATATAAAAAAAATTTTTCCAATTGATAAAATGGGAAGAACCTCCACAGGCTTATTATTGTTAAGTAATGATTTACACTTAATTAAAAAACTCAATTCTTCCAAAAAAGGGATAAAAATGATTTATAAGGTAACTTTGGATAAAAGCATTGATAAATTAGAACTTGAAAAAATAAAGAAAGTAAATCAACTAAAAAATAATCAAAAAGAATTTAAAAGTGTTTCATATATTTCAGGAAGCTCAAAAAAGGAATTAGGGATAGAATGTTTTAGTATTGAACCTGGGGAAATAATCAAGAAATTTAAAAAAATGAACCTTATAGTAGAGCAAATAGATAGAGTTAAATATGGTTCTTTGACAAAAAAGGATTTGACAAGAGGTAAATGGAGGGAACTTACTTCAAAGGAGAAGGGTTTTTTACAAATGCATTAAAAATTCTATCTTTATTTCCATTGAATTCTATCAGAAATAAACAAAATACCGTAACATATTCAAATATTATTACAATTGGTTTTTCTTCAAAACTAAATGCACCATAGGAACTATATGTCAGAAGTATAAGTCCACTCCAAATAATCGGATAAAAATAGGGGGTAAGTAAACCTATGCAAACTAAGGAAGTAATATACCAAGGATGAACTGTTGTAGAAATAAAAAAATAAAAGCTTAAAAGAAACAGTTGACTAATTAAGACCTCTTTTATAGAATTATTTTTCTTGAAGTAAGAAAAAAATAATATTGCTGAGATTAAAAAGAATATTGAAAAAACTGAAAATTCCTGAATTATATTGTACCCCTTGAAATAAAAACCTATTTCCCTAATCACATAAAATATACTTGCATTAAATTCAAATTTATTAAACCATAACATAATCGTATTAAAGTAATTCGTGAATAATTTTAAATTCAAATATGGTGCCCATATAATTATGGAAAAAATCAAAAATGAAATGAAAAATTTAATTTTCTTTTTGAATTCAAATTTTTTTATCATAATAGGAAGCAAAATAAGTGTAATTAGTTTGGTTGCAACGGAAATTGATAATAAAATTGATGATCTAAAAAATTTATTTTTGATTAGCATATATAAACCAGCTAAAAAGAAGAACATCATTATTCCCTCACCATGAAGGTTCCCGGTCAATTCAATTATTATTAGTGGGTTTAAAAAGTAAAACCCGACTCGATTTGAAGGAACATTTAGATGATTTAAGAGCTTGTATAAATAATAAAAAACACCTATTTCAAATATGATAATTATTATCCTGAGTGTTATTATTGAGTAGTATAAATTATTTTTAATTAATATAGATGATAATAAATAAGTAAATTGGCTAAATGGAGGGTAATTAGAATAATTTTCATTTGAAATACTTCCCATCCCCTTGTATAATTCAATAGCTAATGAAAATAAATTATCTCGATCAATTAGTTGGTTAGGAGAATATAAATATGGGTTTTCACCAATCAATTGCAGATTCCCATCCCAAAAAAATCTATAAAAGTCTTGGGATAAACTCGGGACAGAAAAAATAAAAACGAACCTAAAAATAACACCTATAAAAAAAATCCAAAATACAGCTGGTTTTTTGAACATAATTAATATGAACATAAAAAAAAGTAACCCAAATGAGAAAATTAAGTAACCTGTTTCAGATCTAACAAAATCATATCCGATAAATAAATACAATAAAGCTGAAAAAAAAACTGAGGCGCTTAAAATCATTGAATCCCTCATGATCTATAATTTAATTTCATTGAGAGATTTTATAGAGATATATCCAAATCCAAGAAATAGAAATAGATGAAATGGAAAAAAAATAAAATCGCCATTATCACTAACTACAAGTCCTAGATATAATCCAAATAGGAAGTAAAGTGAAAGGATGGATTCTATTATCATATAAAGATTTAATGAATAATTAAAATATTTTTTACCAGCTACAGATTGATTTTTTTTATCAATCAAGTTATATTTTGGTGTTCTTATAAAATTAGATTTGACCCTCATATGTCCCATAATTACTGCTATCGAATTATGAGCAGAAAAAGCAACAGAAAGTGAATAGAATCCAATGAATTTAATAGTATAATTTATGATGCTTATTAAACCATATCCATTCTTTGGTTTATTTATAATACAATAACAAAAATAAAATATGAAAGTACTAATGAAAAACAGGGCGCTGATATTAAAAAACCATTTTAGATTTGAAATTTGATTTTTATAATAGAGTAATGGAATACTTAAAAAACTGACTAAAAAGATGTTTAAAAAAATAGTACTGTTTAAAAGATGAGCAAAAGCATGTAATTTAGTCACTAAATTTATTTTTTTTGACTTTAAAACTTTAATTATATTTTTTTGAAAATTTTCAGCTCCACCTTTATTCCATCGAAATTGCTGAGATCTAATACCACCTATAGTAACCGGTAGTTCTGAAGGAGTAATAATTTTTTCTAAATATAAAAACTCCCAATTTTTCAATTGAGCTCGATAACTTAAATCAAGATCTTCTGTTAGGGTGTCCTCCTGCCAATTTCCTGAATCTATTATTGTTTTTTTTCGCCATACACCTGCAGTGCCATTAAAATTTATAAAATGTTTTTTTACATTCCTACCAACCTGTTCAAGTGTGAAATGTGCATCCAAAGCAAACGCTTGAATTTTAGTTAAAATTGAATAATCTTTATTTAAATATCCCCATCTAGTTTGAATCATACCAATTTTTGGGTTTTTGAAATATGGAATGGTGTTTATCAAAAAATCTTTGTTGGGTAAAAAATCAGAGTCAAAAATTGCAATAAATTCACCTTTTGCTTTTTTCAAACCCTCTTTCAGTGCTCCTGCCTTAAAACCTTCTCTATTATTCCTCTTTATATGATGAATATTAATTCCTTTTCTCTTCATTTTTTTTGTTATTTGTTCTATAAGTTTTGATGATTCATCATTAGAGTCGTCCAAGACTTGAAGTTCAATTTTTTCTTTTGGATATTTAATTTTTTCGATAGAATTTAAGAGTCCTTTTATAACATAAAATTCATTGTATACAGGAAGTTGAACAGTAACATAGGGTATCACTGACTTATTATTAAAATTCCATTTAGAATGATTATTTGTTATATTCTTATTTGTTAAGTAATTAAAAAGTAAATTTAGTTGCACTAATGAGAAAATAAAAAATGTAATTAAAGAAACAGTATACAAAAAAACTAAACTGTTTATTATAAAAATCAATATTTGTTGTTTGAGGTCAATCATTTTTTAAAATAATATTTAATAATCCAACTAATAATTTTTATTCCTGCAAATAAAGTTCCTTTTAATGTTCCAGAAATTTTAGATTTACCAATTCTATTTCTATAACTAACTGGCACTTCGGTATAAGGAATTTTTTTTCTCAACACCTTTAATTGCATTTCGACTGTCCATCCATATGTCTTATCAATCATATTTAGATCTAATAAAGTATTCCATTTAATTGCTCTAAATGGACCCAAATCTGTGAATTTACTTTTGTAAAGAATTTTTAATAGAAAACACGCTAATTTATTTCCAAATATTTGTTGGAGTGTCAGTGACCCTTTTTTTCTTAATGATTTAACTCTTGAACCTACCACAAAATCAACCTTTTTTTCCTCTATAGGTCTAATTAATTGTATTATTTCTTGAGGGTAGTCTGAAAAATCACCATCTATAAAAACAACTATATCAGGAGGGCTTTTTTTTAAAAATTCTATTCCTCTTAAACAAGCATTTCCGTATCCTCTTTTTTTTTCAAATAAAACAATTGCACCATTTTGTTTAGCAATTATTTCAGTCGAATCATTTGACCCGTTATTGACAACAACCAATTTATCATAAACTTCAGGTAAAGAATTTATAACATTGCCGATAGATTTTTCCTCATTGTAGGCTGGAATTATAATAGATATTTTAGTTTTATTCAAACCAAACTATTTTATATTTAATTCAATTTGTTGCTGAGGCACTATATATTTATCAAAATATATGCTTGAAAACTGATCAAGAGTCATAAATATTGATAGTGTAAAAACTATAAGTATAAATCCAAACAAAATTTTATTTATAGATTTTTGTTTTTTGGTATTTAATGTGCATTCTTCTTTTTTATTATAACTTCTTATTCCAAATAATATTATTGATAATGCAAGTAATCTCAATAAAATTGCTCCAGCTCCAATTGAACCGTCATCTGAATAAAAAAAATCAGCAAAAGAAATAGCATAAACTCCCCCTATAATTCCAAACTGAAATAAAATTAGCGGTCCAATACAACATATGATACCAGTAAACGCAGCTGCAAGTGAAACTTTTATTAGATGATAAGCTTTCCACATAAATTTATAATTAATGAGGTATTAAGTAAAATTAAATAAATCTATTGAATATCATTTAAATTCCAGTTATATGCCAGATATTTAATTTTGGGATTATTTAATTTAATCATTGAATATTTTTCAATAAAATTCAAAAGCTTTTCATCATTTCCAAAATCTTTTTTAAACCATAAAAAAATTTTTGAAATTTGAATTTCATTTGTTGTGATTGAATTTTTATTTTTCAAAAAATTTCTAGTAGATTCCGATAGTTGATTATCTAAATTTGCTGAAAAATATGCTGAATTAGAGAGATTTGGACACGAAATGGATGCACAATTAATTGCAAAATGTATCCTAGGATCATTCATTTTCCTTAAAATTTTATGTTCTATTTCATCGAGAGAATAGCTTTTCAATTTGTGATTTATTAGTTTTTTCCCCCATGGGTTTTTAATATCTCTTATACTTTTAAGGGGATAGTTTTCGATTATCAAATTAATTGTGAGTGCATTGTAAGCATTAATCCAATAGCTCATTTTTTGATTTTTGGACCAATAATCTTTAGGATGATTTTGTTCTAAAACATTAATATATGCTTTAAGACCTGAACTATTTTTACTCCATTTTAGGTAATCAACTTTACCATTTTTATCAACAAATTTTTTAAGCTCATAATCCCATCGCCTGTGAATATCTCTTTGATTGAATAAATTCAAATTTAAAAAAATCAAGAAAAAAAACAATAGATTTTTCATTAGCCTATCACAATTAATTAATTTCAGCTAAACTACTAAGTTCAACACAATTTTTTAGATCCTGAATATTATCAATATCATTTAGTTTTATCAAAAGATAAACATCTTTTCCAATCACCTTTTTTAAACTATTTTTCAAAACATCACTTGTTCCCCAAGAATTAATTTCAAAAATTGAATTTATCATTTTTCTTAAGCCTATTAAGTAATAACCTCCATCAAAAGTTGGACCAAATACGATATCATTATTTTTTAATTTCTGAAAAGATTTAATTATTAATTTTTTTTCAAGTTCCCAAAGATCCGTTCCAATTAATGATATTCTATCATATCCTTTATTGAACCCCCATCTAAATGCATTTTTCATTCTTATCCCTAAATTATTTCCATTTTGAATTTTTTGATATTTAACAAATTTCCAAATTTTACTTTTTGGTATAAAATCACTATGAAAAACAGCTATATCATATTTGAAATCGGATAAAACATTTACAGTTTTTTTAATTAATAATTTATATATTTTTAATGCTTTTTCTTCTCCAATGCTTATAGCAAGTCTAGATTTTACTTTTCCGATTATTGGATTTTTAGAAAACACAATTATAAGATTCTTGCTCATAACTATTTCCAGGCAACTGGGATAAGTTCACCTTTGATCAAGCCATACTTAACGATTTCCTCGTTTTTCATTGTAGACGTAAGATCAATTTTTTCAGTTCTAAATCCTACTTTAATCAATCTGTCAAAAAAATCCATCCCATAGATTCTAACATGGTCGTACTGTCCAAATTTTTTACTTCTTTCTTTTGCAGAAGTAATTTTTGGATCTTCATAACTTTTTTCTCTGTTTGTTTCAATTGGAACCTGAAGTATTGCTTTTCCTCCATATTTTAAAACCCTGTGAATTTCTTTCATTGCCTTAAAATCATCTAAAATGTGTTCTAGAACATGATTACATAAAATAAGATCAAATGATTCTTTTTCAAAAGGAAGATTACAAATATCAGCTTTTACGTCAGCTAACGGAGAATTAAGATCAGTGGTAATATAATTCCATGATGTAAATTTTTTAAATTTTTTATAAAAAACCAATTCAGGGGCTATATGTAAAACCTTTAGTGAATGAGTTTCAATTTTTGAATTTTGATTTAAGTAAAGCCACAATGATCTGTGTCTTTCAAGAGAAAAGGTTCCTGGACACAACGCATTATTTCTCAATTTGTTGTATCCGTAGGGGAGGAATCTACTATATCCTTTTCCATTTATAGGGTCAATAAATTTGGAGCCCTTAAAAACTAGTGAAAGAATAGGTTTAACTAAAATACTTAACCTAATTAAGAAAGTTCTAGGTAATATTTTAAGAATTAATCGCATTATTTTACTGATTTTTAAACTGGTCTTCATCTTTGGATCTAATCCCCAGGACTTCATCGATATATTTAAAAGTTGACAATAAATTTGGTTTACCATCAATTAATGCTACATTGTGCTCAAAGTGAGCACTTGGAAGATTATCTTTGGTTAAAATACTCCAACCGTCATCTAGTTGTTTTATTTTGTATGAACCCATATTTATCATAGGCTCTATGGCCAGAACCATTCCATTTTGAATTTTTTTCCCCTTTCCTCTCTTTCCGTAATTAGGAACTTCAGGAGATTCATGCATTGATTTTCCGATACCATGTCCGACAAGCTCTCTAACTACTCCATATCCTTCAGATTCACAATGTTTTTGTATTGTGTAGCCAATATCTCCAATTCTGTTACCAATTTTAAATTCAGAGATACCTTTATAAAGTGCTTGTTTAGTAGTGTCTAACAACTTTTTTATTTTTGAATCTACGTCTCCAACGCAAAATGTAAATGCGTGATCTCCATAAAATCCGTTTTTAAGTACACCACAGTCAATTGAAAGAATATCACCTTCTTTAATTGGCTTATCATCAGGAATTCCATGAACTACATGAGAATTAGGGGATACACATAAGGTGTTTGGAAAATCATATAGACCTAAAAAACCCGGTATGGCTTCGTTGTCCCTTATAAATGTTTCCGCCAATTTGTCAAGCTTGAGGGATGTCACTCCTGGGCATATCTCAGAGGCTAACATACCAAGAGTTTTGGATACTAATGTAGCACTCTCTCTAATTAACTCAATTTCTTCTCTAGTTTTTAAAATTAATTTATTCATCAACTTTAATTTCAGAATATGGATTTTGGTATTTTTTTCCTTGAATGATATTCTCTAAATCTTTTGCCAATGAAATATTTGGAAATTCAACAAATCGATTTATTTCTTTTCCGTTTTTGTAAAAGATTAATGTAGGTACATTTGTAAGATTTAGATTTTTTTCAAAATTCTCATATGTATATTTTTCTTCCGTCACTGCATAAATTTCAATTTTTGAAAAATCAAAATCAGAAGATTCCAAAAGTTTAATCATTCCAGGAACCTCTCTTTCAGAATCCTCACACCATGTACCTAGGAATAATTTTAAGTTCATTTCATTTAATAGTTTTTTATTTTTTTTAACCCAACCAACTGGAACTTGATATTTTTCGTATTCACTTAAAAACCATTTACTATGCTCAAATTCAATAAGATTTTGACGATTGATTTTACCTGTAATAAATGGAACTCCATCTAATGTTTCTCCTAAAGAAACTGGAAGTGATTTCTGGTTTGAGTTACAACTGATAATAAATAAAACAATTAAAATTTTTCTCATTGATAGTAAATTAAAGAATTCATATTCATATCTTTTGGTTTTTTTATATTTAAGATATCTAATATTGTAGGTGCTATATTAGCTAAAATCCCTTTATTGATTTTTGTTTTTTTATTATCAACTAAAATGATTGGAACAGGATTTGTTGTGTGAGCAGTGTTTGGGCTTCCATCACTATTTAACATTTTTTCACAATTGCCGTGGTCAGAAATTATTAAACTTACATAATCAAGTTTCAAAGCCTGATCAATAATTTCTTTAACACAAAGATCAATTGTTTCACATGCTTTTATGGCAGCATTAAAGTTTCCAGTATGACCAACCATATCAGGATTTGCAAAATTTAAACAAATAAAATCTGGTTTATCATTGTTCATTTTTTTTAAAATTGATTTTTTAATTTCAAATGCAGACATTTCAGGTTTCAAATCGTATGTAGTAACTTTGGGAGAGGGGCATAAAATTCTATCTTCATTTTTAAAAATCTTTTCTCTACCACCATTAAAGAAAAAAGTAACGTGTGGATATTTTTCAGTTTCTGCGATTCTAACCTGCGTTTTTCCTGCTTTAGATATAACTTCTCCAAGGGTATTTTTTAAGTTTTCTTTTTCAAAAACTACTTTTACATTTTTAAATGAAGTATCATAGTTTGTTAGAGTAACAAAATAATATTTGGAAGAAATGACACTAAAATGATCAAAATTATTGTTAGTAAATGATTCTGTCAATTGTCTTCCTCTATCTGTTCTGAAGTTGAAAAAGATTATTACATCATTTTTTTCAATTTTAGAAATAGGGAAATTATTTTCAGTATTCACTATTGGAGGCATGAATTCATCAGTAATACCTTTTTTATAATTAGAAATTATTTCTTTAGATATATTTTTAGTTAAATTTCCTTGATTTTTTAATAATAAATTATAAGCTTTTTCAGTCCTTTCCCATCTTTGGTCCCTATCCATAGCATAATATCTACCAATTATGCTAGAGATTTTTGCACCAGTTTCTTTCAATACCGGCTCAATATAATTTATAAACTTATTAGCTGATTTTGGATCAACATCTCTTCCGTCGGTGAAACCATGTATGTACAATTTATTTAAGCCTTTATCTTTAGCAATTTTTAATAATTCAATTAGGTGGTCGATATGCGAATGAACCCCACCATCAGATAAAAGACCTATAAAATGAATTTTTTTATTGTTTTTCTTAGCATAGTTATATGTGTTGATAAGTTCTCTTTCTTCTTTTAATTGATTTCTTTTGATAGCATTGTTAATTTTAGCTAAATCTTGATATACAATTCTTCCAGCTCCAAGGTTCATGTGACCGACTTCGCTATTTCCCATTTGATTGTCTGGAAGTCCAACATGTTTTCCGTGTGTTAAAAGTTCGGAGTATGAATATTTTTCATATAGTTCATCTATAAAGGGAGTATTAGCATTTGTGATTGCTGAAACTGACGAGTTTGTTGTTTTTCCCCATCCATCAAGAATCATTAATAAAACTTTGTTCATTTTTTTAGTGATATCAGGACAAAGATAATAATTCGTAAGGCTTATTGATCGCTATGCAATCGAAAAAAATTATCGTTACTTTGTAAAAAAAAGTGATTTTAGGAATAGTATATCGATCAACTGGTAGTTGGTACAAGGTTGTTACCCAAAATGAAATAATTAATTGCAGGATTCAGGGTAGACTTCGATTAAGCAACATAAAGTCGACAAATCCAGTTGTGGTTGGAGATAAGGTTCTTGTTCAAAAAGATCAATTATCCGATAATAATGAGGGAGTAATTGTTCAAATCAAAGAGAGAAAAAATTACATTATAAGAAAATCAGTCAATCTATCTAAACAATCACACATTATTGCAGCCAATATAGATCAAGCTTTTTTATTGATAACTCTTAAAAACCCTATAACAACGACCTCTTTTATTGATAGATTTTTAATTACAGCAGAGGCATATAAAGTAAAATGTATTTTGGTGTTTAACAAAATCGATACCTATGATAAAAGTTTTAAAATAAAAATGAATAAAATGATTAACCTTTACAAAAAAATAGGTTATCCTTGTATTAAAATTTCTGCTTCTAAAAAGATAAATGTTAAGAAAATAAAAGATTTAATTTTTGATAAGATCTGTATGTTTTCAGGACACTCTGGGGTTGGAAAGTCAACATTAATTAATTGTCTATCAAAAAACCTTAAAATACCTACTACTCCAATTTCTGAGTATCATCAACAAGGTCAACACACAACTACTTTTGCCGAAATGTATGATATAGACAATGGTGCTAAACTTATTGATACTCCTGGAATTAAAGGTTTTGGTTTAGTTAACATGAGTAAAAATGAAATTAGTAATTATTTTACTGAGTTTAATAAATTCTCATCTAGATGTAGGTTCAATGACTGTCTTCACCTAAATGAACCATCATGTGCTATTAAAAAAGCAGTTAATAATAATGAAATAGCATCTTCAAGATATTCAAGCTATATTAGATTACTTGAAGACCATAAAATATATAGAGATTAATGAGATTGCTAATACAAAAAGTTAATGAAGCTAAAGTTTTAGTTTCAGGTAAAGTTGTTGGAAAAATTAATAAAGGGTTATTGATTTTTTTAGGGGTAGATATAGCTGATACTGATGATGATATAAGCTGGCTAGTAAAAAAAACCATGAATTTAAGGATATTCAATGATTCAAATGATATAATGAATTTATCAGCAAAGGACGTTAAAGCTGATATACTAGTCGTTAGTCAATTTACATTAATGGCATCAGTAAAAAAAGGAAATAGACCATCTTATATAAATGCTGCAAACAAAAATCATGCTATTTCTATGTATAATAAATTTATTGATCATTTAAGTATTTCACATATTAGTAGTATTCAATCAGGTATTTTTAGTGCGGATATGCAAGTAAAATTAATAAATGATGGCCCAACAACTATTTGGATTGATTCAAAAAGAAGAGAATAAAATATTACCAAATAACTACCTCTGGAATTAATTTTATTGAGAAATTTTTATAAACTTCATTTTGAATTTGTTCGGATAATTTTAATATTTCTTTTCCAGAAGATTTACCATAATTTACTAAAATTAACGCCTGATCTTTGTGCACTCCAGTATCTCCCTTTCTATAACCCTTAAAATTTAATTTTTCAATTAACCATGCAGCAGGAATTTTGTAAGCACCCTCAATAAAATAATATGGAATATCAGGATACTTGGTTAAAATTTTTTCTAACAAGCTTTTATTTATTTTAGGGTTTTTAAAGAAGCTTCCAGCGTTTCCTATTTTCTTTGGGTTTGGAAGTTTTGATTTTCTAATTTTAATTACTGCTTCCGCAATATTCCTTGGATTTGGAATAGATTTATCAATTACTTTATTAATATCACCATAATTAGTGGATAATTTATGATGTCCTTTCTTGGTTAATTTAAGTTTAACTGATGTTATTATATATTTATTTATTTCTTCATTTTTGAAAATGGAATTTCTGTAGTTAAATTTGCAATCTTTCAATGAAAAAATTTTTGAATTCAAAGTTTCAATATTAATCCCTGAACATTCTACAAATACTTCTTTTAACTCAACACCATATGCTCCAATATTTTGAATTGGAGCGGCGCCCACACTTCCGGGAATTAAAGCTAGATTTTCTATACCTCCATAATTATTCTTAATTGACCAAAGAACAAATTCATGCCAATTTTCACCAGCTTGCACATTAACAAATACATGTGAATCATTTTCTTTAATTATTGAAATACCTTTAGTGTTAATGTGCAATGTTAATCCATTAAATTTTTTTGTCCATAAAATATTACTTCCACCACCTAAAATTCTAATTGGAAGTCTATTAGATTTAAGAACAGTCAATAAATTTGATAATTCATCAATTTTACAATACCGATATGTTTCGGCTTTTACCCTAAATGAAGTAAGTTTATCGATGAATTTGTTTTTTTCTAATTGAATCATATGTCTAAGATATAAAGACTAATTTATCTTTGTGTAATTTATTTTTTGTTTACTATACACTTGATTAAGTTTTTTAAATACAATCAGTGTTGTTACTTTTGTAACAAATATTATTATTAATTTTTAATGTCAATTTCTGCAAAATTTGATCCCAAGTCTTTTGAAGATAAATGGTATAAATATTGGTTAGATAATAACATATTTAAATCAACTCCTGATAAAAGAAAACCATATACAATAGTTATTCCTCCCCCTAATGTAACCGGAGTTCTTCATATGGGGCATATGTTAAATAACACAATTCAAGATATTCTTATTAGAAGAGCAAGAATGAAAGGTTATAATGCTTGTTGGGTTCCAGGAACTGATCATGCATCTATTGCTACAGAGGCTAAAGTGGTTGAAAAATTGAAAAACGAAGGTATAATGAAGAATTCATTGTCAAGGGATCAATTTTTAGATTATGTATGGAAATGGACTAACGAATATGGAGATGTAATATTAGATCAATTAAAAAAAATTGGATGCTCATGTGATTGGGATAGGACAAAATTTACATTGGATCCTATGATGTCAAAATCTGTGATCAATGTATTTATTGATTTATATAACAAGGGACACATTTATAAGGGTTACAGAATGGTTAATTGGGATCCAAAAGCCCAAACTACATTATCTGACGAGGAAGTAATCTTCAAAGAACAAAAAGGGAAATTATTTTATGTTTCTTATATGATTTATGGAGAAAAAAATAAATCAATTACAATTGCAACAACAAGACCAGAAACAATCCTAGGAGATACTGCAATTTGTATTAATCCTAATGATAAGAGGTACATAAATCTCCATGGAAAGAAAGTAGTTGTTCCTATAGTTGGAAGAGTTATTCCAATTATTTTAGATGAATATGTTGACCCAGATTTTGGAACAGGCTGTCTTAAAGTTACTCCCTCTCATGATCCTAATGATAAGATTCTTGGTGAAAAATTTGATTTGGAATTTATAGATGTTTTAAATTTAGACGGAACTGTTAATGAAAAAGGTCTTCATTTTGAGGGAAAAGATAGGTTCGATGTCAGAAAATTAATCATTGATGAGATTAAATCAATCGGTCAGTTTGTTAAGGTTGAAGATCATAAAAATAATATTGGAACATCTGAAAGAACAAATGCTGTTATTGAACCGAGAATCTCAGAACAATGGTTTTTAAGTATGAAGGAATTAGTGAAACCAGCAATAAATTCTGTTTTAAAGACAAATGAAATAAATCTTATACCAAAAAAGTTTAATAATACATATAAGCATTGGATGGAAAATATTACTGATTGGAATATTTCAAGACAGTTATGGTGGGGACACAGAATTCCTGTATATTATTACGGTGAAGATCAAAACGATTTTGTAGTAGCAGAGTCTTCAGAAAAAGCTTTGGAACTTGCAAAAATTAAATCCAATAACTCAAATTTGAAAATTTCAGATTTAAATCAAGATGAGGATGTATTAGATACTTGGTTCTCCTCCTGGTTGTGGCCTATATCTGTTTTTGATGGAATAAATAATCCTGATAATCATGAAATCAATTATTATTATCCAACTCAAGATCTTGTTACAGGCCCAGATATATTATTTTTTTGGGTTGCAAGAATGATTATTTCTGGATATGAATTTAGAGGTAGATACCCTTTTTCAAATGTTTATTTGACAGGATTAGTAAGGGATGAAAAAGGTCAAAAAATGTCAAAGCAATTAGGGAATTCTCCCGATGCATTGAATTTAATTGATAAATATGGCGCGGATGGAGTCAGAGTGGGTCTTATGTTGAGTTCAGCTGCTGGAAATGATTTATTATTTCATGAAGACTTATGTAATCAAGGAAAAAATTTTGGAAATAAAGTTTGGAATGCATACAAGTTAATTGATAGCTGGAAAGTTGATAAAAACTTGATACAACCTATTTCCTCTCATGATGCTATAAATTGTTTCAACAATTTATATAATAAGAGAATCAAAATTATAGATAATCATTTTGAAAAGTATCGGATATCTGATGCTCTTATGTTAGTTTATAAGTTAATATGGGATGATTTTTGCTCATGGCTTTTAGAAATTTTAAAACCAAATTATGGATCTGGAATTGATAAAAAATCAATTGAAGACGTAAAAATTATTTTTGAAAAATTATTAAAATTATTACATCCATTTATGCCATTTATTTCAGAGGAACTATGGCAAAGAATTAGAAAGAGATGTGCTCCTGATACAATATGTCTTAGTAGATGGCCTGATAATATAAAGTATGATAATATCATTATTGAAAAGTATGAAAATATGAAACAAATAATTGGGGGGATCAGAAATTTCAGAAAAGAAAAAAAATTAAAACCAAAACAAAATTTAACTCTTTTTTCAATAAAGAAAAACACCACACCATATCCTGAAATTATTTGTAAACTTGCTTATTTAGATGATATTAAATTATCAAAATCAAGTCAAGTTGATGAAGCTAAAACATTTTCAGTTGGTACAAACAAATATTTTATTCCAGCCGAATTTAAAATTGACCCTCAGTTAGAAACAAAAAAAATAAATAATGAACTTATTCATTTGGAAAATTTTTTGATTTCAATTGAAAAGAAGCTTACAAATAAAAATTTTATTAATAGTGCACCATTAAAAGTAGTTAATCTTGAAAAGAAGAAGTTTAGTGACACAAGGGAAAAAATTAAAATTTTAAAATTAAAATTAAGAAATAATCTTTGAGATATTATTTTTTTAAATTTTATCTGAAATAATACTTTTAGCTCCTTTAACTACATCTCCTATATTAACCTTTATTTTAGCGCTTAAAGGTAGAAAAATATCGACTCTAGATCCAAATTTAATAAATCCAGCATCTTTACCCTGAACTACTTCATTTCCCAAATTAGAGTAGTTTATTATTCTTCTAGCAACAGCACCAGCTATTTGTCTATACATAATCTCTCCATATTTTTCGGTGTTTATAACAACTGTTGTTCTTTCGTTTTTTTTTGAGGATTTTGGATGCCAGGCTACAAGATACTTTCCAGGATGGTATTTATTATAGGTAATTCTTCCGCTCGCTGGATATCTTGTAACATGAACATTTAATGGAGACATAAAAATAGATACTTGTTTTCTTTTGTCTTTAAAATATTCATCTTCATAAACCGACTCAACTATAACTATTTTTCCATCCACTGGAGAGATAATTTTATTTTTATCTGGGATTAATTCTCTTTTTGGATTTCGAAAAAACTGTAATATCAAAATAAGAGATATAATTAGAATTATTTGAATTGATAATTTTAAAAGTTGATTAATTAGAAAAAATTCTATTGCAATAGCTAATGAAGAAGTAATTATAAAACTTATAATTATAATTTTGAAACCTTCTTTATGAAACATCTATAATTGATTTAGAACAAAATAACTCCATGGAGCTACAAATATAATACTATCCATTCTATCAAAAAATCCACCATGACCAGGAAGAAGATTTCCCGAATCTTTTGCTCCTGCTTCGCGTTTAATTTTTGATTGAACTAAATCTCCAAGAGTTGCTAAAACTGGAATCGAAAACGATAAAAAAAATAATTTCGTAAAATTAATTTCAGTTTGAAGTTTATAATAGGCTAAAGAAAATAATAGAGAAAACAACATTCCTCCAAAAAACCCTTCCCATGATTTGTTTGGTGAAATATTCTTTAATAATTTATTTTTTCCAAAGTTTTTTCCAATTATATAAGCGAAACTATTATTAATCCAGTTTATTGCATAGACCAAAAAAATTAATACTGGTTCATATTTCTCATATGAATATGGGATGGCAATAATAAAAAAACATCCAAAAATCGGGTAAGTATATAAAATTAAAGATTTCATATATGTTTCAGGATTTATATACTTAAATAACCATAATAACATTATAAAATTTGAAAATAAAGAAATAAAAAGAATTAATTTTATTACACCTTTGTCAATATTAATCAGAGTAAATGATGTGAACAATAAAATTAGTAAAAGATATTGAATGATATTTTTTTTTTCAATTAGTCTTTGAAATTCATAGATTGTCAAAGCTGACATTAAGAAAATTACAAATGAAAAAAAGATGAAATTAAGATAGGCAGATCCAATTATCAGACTTGCATAAAATAAACCAGTAATTGATCTTATAACTATGTTTGACATATGATCTATTGGTTTAATATTAAATAAATATTTTTTGCACTTTGACCATGAGATAAGAAATCTGACTCTTTGTTTGAATCTTTAGGGTTTAGAGTAGTAATATTTGTAGGGAGCTTATCTGAGTATAATGTTTTCAACATGCTCATTCCATCGCTTACGTCATTTGCAAACTGTTTAGTGTTTGCCGAGATAATTATATTTAAAGGAAGATGTACTAAATTTAAATTTTTAATTTGATTACTTGAAATCAAAACACCCCCAGTATTTGCAATTAAAAACTCACAGTTTATAAAGGCTACCTTTTTTTCTTCTATCTCTGAAGTTTTACCTTCGATTAAATTTAATTCGTAAAGATATGAGATACTCTCATCAAAACATGCAATATCAGATAGATTCCAATTATTCTCAATTAAAATTTTTTTAAAAAAAGATTTACTAATATCCTCTGAATCAGCATATAAAAACTTACCTCCTTTATTTGTAAAATTACTTGCGAATCTTACTTCGATTGGTTTCTTTTTTTTCGGCATAAATGGGCTTTGTGAATCATCCCTTTCCTTTAGGGTTTTCTTTTTACCAAAAAGATTATTCCAAAAGTTCACAATTTTAAAACAAGTTACTCTTTTTTTGTTCCGTTTGCATCAGCATCATTTAAAATTTTAAAAGGTCTTTTCCCTAGAATTTTTTCTAAATCGTCTTTAAAGATAACTTCTTTTTCTAAAAGTCTCTCCGCAAGAGCTATCAGCTTTTTCTTATTTGATTTAAGTAATCTACATGCCCTGTTGTACTGTTTTTCAATAATTTTGGAAATTTCATCGTCAATTTTTTGAGCTGTATCCTCTGAATATGGTTTTGTAAAACTATAGTCACCCTGACCTGATGAATCATAATATGTTATATTTCCAATATTTTCATTTAAACCGTAAACAGAAACCATAGCTCTAGCCTGTCTAGTGACCTTTTCTAAATCACTTAAAGCTCCGGTTGATATTTTATTAAACATTACTTTTTCTGCTGCTCTACCACCTAGGGTCGCACACATTTCATCTAACATTTGCTCTGTTCTGACGATCATCCTTTCTTCAGGAAGATACCATGCTGCACCTAAAGATTGCCCCCTTGGAACTATAGTTACTTTAACTAAAGGTGAGGCAAATTTTAAGAACCAACTGACTGCAGCATGTCCAGCTTCATGGTAGGCAATAGTTTTTTTCTCTTCTTTTGATATAATTTTATTTTTTTTCTCCAATCCTCCAACAATTCTATCAACTGCATCAAGAAAATCTTGCCTTCCAACAGATTTTTTATTTTTCCTTGCAGCTATCAATGCTGCTTCATTGCATACATTTGCAATATCTGCCCCAGAAAATCCAGGTGTTTGTTTTGCTAGAAACTCAAAGTCGAGACTCTTTATAGTTTTTAAGGGTTTTAGATGAACTTTAAAAATTTCAAGACGCTCATTAAGATCAGGTAAGTCTACATATATCTGACGATCAAACCTACCTGCACGCATCAATGCTTTATCAAGAACATCGGCTCTATTCGTAGCGGCTAATACGATGACGTTTGAATTAGTTCCAAACCCATCCATTTCTGTCAATAGCTGGTTTAAGGTGTTTTCTCTCTCATCATTCGAACCTGTGAAATTACTTTTACCTCTGGCTCTTCCAATGGCATCAATCTCATCAATAAAAATTATGGCAGGTGATTTATCTTTTGCTTGTTTAAATAAGTCTCTAACTCTTGAAGCTCCCACCCCAACAAACATCTCTACAAAATCAGATCCAGATAGAGAAAAAAATGGAACTTTTGCTTCGCCAGCAACAGCCTTAGCTAAAAGTGTTTTTCCTGTACCTGGCATGCCTACTAATAGTGCCCCTTTGGGAATTTTTCCCCCAAGAGCTGTGTATTTGGCTGGGTTTTTCAAAAAGTCAACTATTTCCTGTACTTCTTCCTTTGCACCTTCAAGTCCAGCAACATCTTTAAACGTGATTTTTACATCGGTATTTTGATCAAATAATTTAGCTTTTGATTTACCTATATTGAATATTTGACTTCCGGCTCCTGCTGCACCTCCTCCTGACATTCTTCTCATTAGAAATATCCAGACACCAACTATAAGAAGGATTGGGAGAAACCCGATCAAAACATCTAGCCATCGATTTTCAACAGTATTAAATTCATATCTAAAATCCATCCCGTTTTCTTCTGCTTTTTCTAATTTACGTTGAAAAAGTTCTAAATTTCCAATTTCAAATTGATAGTGGGGACCTTTTACATTCTCTTGACCAAAGAAGTTGGTTCCTTTAATTCTTTGATGTTCAGGTTTTGTAAGAGATTCTTTTTTCAATGATACTTGGGCTAGATTTTGATTTATTACAATTATTTCCCTTACATCTCCCGCATTTAAATATCTTTCAAATTCACTAATGTTTGTTTTTACAGAATTATAGTTTGAATCACCACCAAAAAAACTCATCCCCAGGAGAATTGATATCACAAACGCATATATCCAATAAATATTAAACTTAGGTGCCGGGTTATCTTTATTTTTACCTTTTTTCATGTTAATTTTTTGAACTAATTTTATTTATTAATGCATCCCCCCATAATTCTTCTAATTTGTAGTAACTACGAACATTTTTTTGAAAAACATGAACCACTATGTCCACATAATCAATTAAAACCCATTCAGCATTTTCTTCTCCTTCAGTGTTGTAAGGTTTTTCTTTTAATTCCTTACTGATTTTTTTTTGTATGGAGCCTACAATTGAGTTAACATGTGTGTTAGATGTACCATTACATATTACAAAATAACTACAAAAGTTATTTTCTACATTCCTTAAGTCTATTGTACAAACCTCATCACCCTTAACTTCTTGAATACTATTAATTATATTATTTAAAAGAATTTTAGAATCATGAATATCTTTGACCATTAATTTATATTTTTAACAACAAATTTATGTCTTTTATTTTTAGAGATTACTTATGTTTCAATTAAACTTACACAAACTTAATGCCACTCAATCCACTAATAAAGAATTAAAGAATCGCTTAAAGGAAAATAGAATTAATTCTGGCGATGTTTTATGGTCACTTAATCAAACTGATGGAAGAGGTCAACAAAATTCAGTTTGGTACGCCAAGGTTAATAAACATTTAGCTTACAGCGCTTTTTTATGTTTTGAAAATTTAAAACATGAATGGATATATTCTATAAATTCTGCTACTGCTCTTGCAATAGCTGACACATTAATATATTTTAAAGTTCCCAACATTAGTATTAAATGGCCTAACGACATATTGTCAGGCCAAAAAAAAATTTGTGGGATATTAATTGAAAACCAATTAAATAAAAAAAAGATTAAATCCATCATTGGAATAGGAGTTAATTTATATCAAGAATTTTTTAATGATAAACTTCCTAATGCTACAAGTGTACTAATCGAAACAAAAAAAAGTGTTGATTTAAAAAATTTTTTAAATAAAATTTCAATTAATTTAGAAAAATATTTAAGTTTTTGCTCAAACCCATACGTTTATGACCTTAATTCTAACTTTCATCAAAAATTATTTTTTTGGAAAAAAAAAATAAAATTTAAAATAGATAACGAGGTGATTACCGCAAAAATAAATAAGGTTCTTTTAAATGGATTGATTGAATTAAAGCTAAATAATGGAAAAATTAGACAATTTTATCCCAAGCAGATTAAGATGATTTATTAGTTCATCCATTTCTCAGGCGACTTCCTCCATTTTTTTAAATCATTTAAAAAAATGGAATTTATTGTTTTTTGATTTATCGCTTCCTTCAAAAGAAATTCATAATCACTTAGTATGTTCAAATTAACATTTAAATTTTTAAATTCTATTTTTGCCTTTTCAAATCCATAACTAAAAATAGCAACCATACCCAACACATCTTTTTTTTCAATTCTTAATGCCTTAACGGCATTTAAGCTACTTTTTCCTGTTGAAATTAAATCTTCAACAACAACAATTTTACTATTTCTATTTAACTTACCTTCAACTTGATTTTTTCTTCCATGTTTTTTAGGTTCTGGACGAACATATACAAAAGGACAATTTAAATTTTCTGCGACAAGAGTTGCAATCGCTATAGCGCCTGTTGCAACTCCTGCAATTGTTATATTATCTCCATATAATTTTTTTATACACATAGCTAATGAATTACTTATATAATACCTAATTTTTGGATAGGACAATATGATTCTATTATCACAATAGATTGGAGACTTCAATCCACTAGCCCATAAAAACGGATTTTTTGGATTTAATTTAATTGCATTAATTTGCAATAAGTATTTAGCAGTTTGTTCTGCTACTTTTTTATCCAAAATCATACACAAATGTATAAAGTTTTTTTCAAAAGAAAACCTTTAATCTTAACTACAAGCAAGAAAATTATTAGAGATAGTGAAAAATTGATAGACTCTAAATCATCTAATTACAATATATTAATTAGTGCATTAAAATCGAAAAAAAATAAATCTGTATTATATTTTAATTCGGATCCATCTCTACTTTTAAAACATTTTGAAAAATGTTTCTCAATTGTCGAGGCAGCAGGTGGAATGGTTGTTAACGAGAATAACGAATATTTAATGATTTTTAGGAATGATAAATGGGATCTTCCAAAAGGGCATTTAAAAAAAAATGAGTTAAATTTAGAGGGTGCCTCAAGAGAATTAACTGAGGAAACTGGTGTAAAAAACCTTAGTCCCATTTTAATTCTTCCTTCAACATATCATTTTATCAAAAAAAACAAAATATACAAATTAAAAAAAACAAGATGGTTCTTATTTCATTCATCATTTAAAGGAGAACTAATTCCACAATCATCTGAGGGTATAGTTAAAGCAGAGTGGAAAACAAAAAAAGAAATCAAAAACTGTATGACTAAAATGTATCCTAATATTAAAGAACTATTTGATATTCATTTTAATCAAAGTCTTACAGATATAGGAACTAGAGACGTGTAATCCCCCTTATTGATTATAATTTCTCTTACAATACTGCTACTTATAAACGAAGTTTTAGCTGAGGTTAACAAAAAAACAGTTTCAATACCTGAAAGTTTTCTGTTTGTATGCGCAATAGCTTTTTCAAATTCAAAATCAGCAGGATTTCTTAAACCTCGAAGAATATAATTTGCATTTATTGATTTACAGAAGTCAACAGTTAGACCTTCAAATTCGGAAACTATTATCTTATTATTTTTTTTAAATAAATTTTTAATAAATTTTATTCTTTTTTCAGAGGAAAACATGTATTTTTTTTCACTGTTAATTCCAACTCCTATTACAATTTCATCAAAAAGATTTAAGCTCCTGATAATAATATCTTCATGACCATTTGTTATTGGATCAAATGAACCGGGAAACAGAGCTCTTCTCATTTTATAATTAAACAATAAATGTATTAATTTTTATTAAAAGCTTCATTTAAAAGTATCTCAAAAAAATTATTTAATTTTATGCCTGCAGCCTCACATTGCTTTGGGATTATGCTTTGCTCTGTTAATCCCGGTACAGAATTAATTTCTAATAAATGAGGACTGTTATTCACAAAAATAAATTCACTTCTACAAATACCTTTTAAATTTAATTTCTTATAAAGATCAATTGATACTTTCATTAATGACTCTGTCCACTCTAAAGGAATTTTTGCTGGAGTTATCTCTTTTGATTTACCAAGATATTTTGCTTCATAATCAAAAAATTCATTTTCAGAAATTATTTCAGTAATAGGTAAACATTTAATAACGTTATTATGTCTATAAACACCGACTGAAACTTCTCTTCCATTTAGTTCGGATTCAATTATTACTTGACTATCTTCATTAAATGCATTTTTGATTGAAGATCTTAATTTTTTTTTACTTGTAACTCTATATACGCCAAAACTACTACCTGCTTTATTTGCTTTTACAAAACAAGGTAAATTAACTGTTTCAATAATTTTATCCACAATGATTTGATCATTGAAATTTAGAAAAATTGATTTTGCTGTAGCAACATTGTAATTTTTAACTTCAATCAAACAATCTTTTTTACTGTAAGTTAAATTTGCCGCATTGAAATCACAGCTGGTATGAAAAATATTTTTTGATTCAAGTAAAACTGCTAATTCTCCATTTTCTCCCGGTGGTCCATGCACTGCGTTAAATATTACATCGAATTTATATTTCTTTTTATTGTGGAAAAAAGAAAAATCATTTAAAGAAAATTTCAGTTTTTCAATATCGGATGGTTTAACATACCATTCATTATTATCGATTACTAACATAAATACTTTCCATCCTGAATTTTTTAATGTATTAAACACATTAAGACCACTTTTCATGGAGATTTCTTTTTCTGAGCTGTATCCTCCACAAGCAACCCCAATAATTGAATTATTTTTATCTAACATTTTGTCAAAGGTATGAGAATTAATAGCAATCCAAAAGTGTTATATTTGATTTAAAAAATTTTGATGAAGTTTTTAAAACTTTTTTTTTCGAGATATTTTATAATAGAAATAAGTAAAATATTTATTTTTTTGGTTGTTATAATATCTTTGTCTCTTAAAATTCTTGATATAATTACTCACAAGAACAATTATTACAAGATTCCAGATATTAAATCATTAACTCTTGATGAAGGAATAATTAAATTAAATGAAAGTAATTTGAGATTCGAAGTTATTGATTCTACAAGGTTTAATCCAAAATTAGAGCCATATGCAATAATCGATTTATTTCCTCCAATTGGGAGTGAAGTAAAAAAAAATCGAAAAATTTATTTGACAATAAATCCGTCAGGGTACAGAAAGATAAGCGTCCCTAATATTATTCAAATTACCCGTCGTAATGCAGAGTCAATACTTAAAGCTGTAGGTTTTGAGGTAGGAAAAATATCATACCTAGACAATATAGGTAAAGATATGGTTTTAGAAATAAGATTTAATAATAAAAAAATTGCCCCAGGGTCAGTTTTACCAAAAAAAACAAGCCTTGATTTAATATTAGGAAATGGAAAATTCTAATGAAAAAATTCATTCTTTAATTGACGAAAGCTTACATGAGCATCACAATTTTACAGCTGATGATGGTCAACAACCTCTTAGAGTTGATAAATTTTTAATGAACCGTATTGAAAATTCAACAAGAAGTAAAATTCAACAAGCTGCTAAGTCTGGGAGTATTTTTGTAAATGGTAATGTTGTTAAGTCAAATTATAAAATTAAACCAAATGATAATGTCCAGATACTGCTTGATTATCCGAGATATGAAAATATTTTGTTGCCTGAAAAAATTAATTTAAAAATAGAATACGAGGATGATTCTATTTTAATAGTTAATAAGCCTCCTAAAATGGTCGTACATCCTGGGCATGGAAATTATTCTGGCACTCTCATAAATGGATTGATTTATAAATTTAATAAACTTCCAAATAATAACGAACATAGACCTGGACTAGTACATAGAATAGATAAAGATACCTCTGGATTATTGGTAGTCGCTAAGTCAGAGGAGTCAATGGCATTTTTGACTAAACAGTTTTATGAAAAAAGTATTCTTCGAGAATATCATGCACTTGTTTGGGAAAATGTTGAAAAAGATAAAGGTAGAGTTGAGGTTAATATTGGTAGAAACCCTAAAAACAGGTTACAAATGACTACTTTTACAGAAAATGATAAGGGTAAATCAGCTATTACAAATTATGAAGTTATCAAGCGATATGGCTACGTTACTCATATAAAATGTGCTTTGGAGACTGGAAGAACACATCAAATAAGAACTCATATGAAACACATAGGTCATATAATTTTTAATGATGAAAGATACGGTGGGTCTAAAATTTTAAAAGGAACTAATTTCAGCAAGTATAGACAATTTGTTGAAAATTGCTTCAAACTAATCCCTAGGCAGGCTCTTCATGCAAAAACAATTGGATTTATTCATCCAAAAACAAAAAAATTTATTTCTTTTAATTCCGATTTACCTAAAGATTTCAAAGAAGTCCTAAATAAATGGGAGATTTATTCAAAAAGTGCTAACAGATAATTAATTATGTAAGTTTTTGATTTTAGTTTTTGATTTAAATCAATTAATTTTGAAATAAATAAGTTTTCAAATGAAGATATTCATTTCACCAGCGAAGTCATTAGATTTAGAATCTGATCTACCAAATGTAAAGTCTACTCAACCTGAATTTATTAGGGAAGCATCAAGGATTAATAAAGTTTTAAAAGAAAAATCAAAACTAAGTTTAGGAAAACTAATGAACTTATCTGAAAAGCTAATTAATCTTAACTGGGAACGTAATCAAAGTTTTGAAATTCCTTTTACAAAAAATAATTCAAGACCTGCGATTTATACCTTCAATGGTGATGTTTATTCTGGTATAAATATTTCTACATTGAAAAATGAATCGTTAAGATCAATACAAGAAAAATTAAGAATAGTTTCTGGTTTATATGGATTACTTAAACCATTTGACCTCATTCAGCCCTACAGACTCGAAATGAGTACCCCTTTAAAATTTGAAAAATATAATAATCTTTATGATTTTTGGAAAAATAAAATTACCAATTCAATTCTCAAGGAAACTAATGATGAAGAAATTATAGTAAATTTAGCTAGCAACGAGTATTCATCAGCAATTGATTTTGATAAACTGAAAAATAAAGTCATATCACCTGTTTTCAAAGACTTTAAAAATGGAAAGTTAAAAATAATATCATTTTATGCAAAGAAAGCAAGGGGACTAATGGCAAGGTATTTAATTGAAAATGAAGCAAAACATTTAAACGATGTAATAGGGTTTTCAGATGCTGGTTATTCTTATTCTGAGTCTGAGACTCAAAAATTGAGCTCACCGGTTTTTATTCGTTAACTTATTTAACTTTTAAATAGGGATTAATGCCAAGAATATAGTTTTTTTTGTAAAATTCTATAAAATTTGAATCAAAATTAGTTGCCCCAAAAATACCATTCGATTTAATAATCTTTTCAATATTTATCTCTAAAAAAGAATTTAAAATCTCAATTGAAATTGGTGCATAGGAATAATGCCATGGTTCATAATTAAATCCATTCCTTTTTTTATTTTTTGTGTAAACAACATAGAATCCGAACTTTTGAGCATTTTTTTCAAGCCATTTTCTTAGTCTTACATAAGGACCTTGTCCATAAAATTTTTGGGTAACTAAAACATCACCGTCAACAATTTGGGAGCCGTCAACAATGTCAATATCAGTCCCCCAATGATGTCTTGAGGTTCCTGGTATTGTTGAATATTCCATAATTTTTTTGATATTTTCATCAATTTGAAGACCAATTGAATCGTTTTTTAAGAATTTTCTATTCCATATATTTTTTTGATGATCAAATGATCTGTAACTGGAAACAATTTTTATTTCAATTCCCTCTGATAAAGCGGCAATTCTCATCGAGTCAAATGAATCAGCGACTTTTGGAATTAAATTATATTTTAATTTGTTATTAAAGAAATAGTTTGATTGGCCCGTAAGATGAAGAACAGAAAACCTCTTATCAATTTGTCCAAAAGAAAAAAGTGAAAAAAGTGAAAAGAAAAAAATTAATCTAAAACCTCTGGTGTTCATAATCAAAATATAAATATATATGATTCTGTGTAATTTGATTAGATTAAATTTAATAATAAACAAATTTATATATTTGTTAAAGTGCGGGAGTAGCTCAGTTGGCAGAGCGTCAGCCTTCCAAGCTGAATGTCGCCGGTTCGAACCCGGTCTCCCGCTCTAAGTACTTAATCAAATTAATTTAACAGTCAAATGAGACTTAAATTTTTTTATTTTTTTTTACTTGCAAGCTTTATTTTAAATTCTCAGCAAAGAAAACTTATTAAAGGAAAGCTTTTGTACAGAAATAATAATGTTATCGCTGCTAACGTTATCAACAATACTGAACAATATAACACCATAACAGATTCTGAGGGTGAGTTTGAAGTTAATGTAAAAAAAGGAGATGAAATAATTTTTTCATCTGTAGAGTTTAAGATTAAAAGCATAGTAATTACAGATGAAATATTAAAAAAAAATAGACTAGTGGTAAATATAACCGAGAGGGTAAATATTCTTGATGAAATTGTTATTTCTCCTGAAAATACTGAGAAATTCCTTGATTTAAAGGAAGAAGAATTCAAAGGTTTTGATTATGTTCAAGATAAATCTTCAAGATTAGATAATGTTATCATGAGAGAAGGAAGGCTAAACAATGGGATTGATGTGGTAAATGCATTTAAATTAATTTCCAAAATCATTTCAAATTCGTCACAAAAAACAAATTCAACATTGATTCCAAGTAAGATTTTACCATATGTTTTTGAGGATGAATTTTTTATTGACGATCTTGGTCTAAGACGAGATGAAATATTCGGCTTCATGGAGTATTTAGATAAAAAACTTACATCAAAAGAATTATTGAAAAAATCAAAGGAGTTTTTATTAATTGATTATTTATACAACGCAGTTGAGGATTTTAAAAGAATATAAATGCATAGATTCTTTTTAGTATTTTTTTCACTTACTTTTATTACGTTAAATGCACAAATTAATATATCCTCTATTTTTAAAGGAAATGTTACTGTTAACGATACTTTATCTGTTTCTTCGATTCATGTGATAAATAAATCTAGAGGAAGTGCAACTATAACTAACGAAAAGGGATATTTTGAAATATTTAGTTCACCTAATGATACAATTATTTTTTCATCGGTACAATACAAATTAAAAATTATAGTTGTAAGTCCAGAAATGCTTGAAAGTAAAAAGTTAATAATTCCTTTAGAGGTTTTTGTTAATGAGTTGAATGAGATTGTTGTTAAACCACATAATTTAACTGGAGATTTATTCAAAGATATTTTAAATTCTACCACTAAACCTATAAATTTTTATAATCTTGGTATTCCAGGTTTCATTGGAGATAGAAAAGAAAAAATAATTTCTCCAGCAGCGATTATAGCTACCTCAATATTATCAGGAAATATCCCCATTGATCCAATTTACAAACATATTTCTGGATATTATAAAAGATTAAAGAAAAAACGAAATCTTGAAATAGATTTTGATTTTATCTCAAATTTGATAAAGTTTTATGGTATTGATTATTTTAAAATTTCTTTCGGTGTAAAAGAAGATGAGATTTATGACTTTGTTTCAGGCACATATGCTAATTATCCAATCAAAGATAGTTTTCATAATAATGAACACAATAAAGTAATTATTTATTTTGAGGAAAATTATAAAAGAATTTCAGAATCAAAAAACTTTTAAACTGTTATTAATAAATATGGTTTTATATATTTGAATAAAATTTTATGATGTATTTTTTCATAAGTGGGGCCGAAATTGCCTTGATATTTTTTATTGTACTTCTTGTTTTTGGTGCTGATAAAATCCCATCTATTGCCAGAACAATGGCTAAAAGTATTACTCAAATTAAACAAGCAACAAATGAGATAAAGTCAGAAATTCAAAAATCAACCGATCTAAATGAATCATCTGATTCCATAACTAAAGAGTTGAAAAAAGAATATAAAAATGCCAAGAAAGACTTTGATGAATTGAAGGATTCATTAAAACGAAAAATTTAAGTTTTCCTACTTAAACTAAGACCATCTCTAATTGGTAATATAATTGTTTCAAAACATTTGTTTTTTTGTAGTAGAGAATTGAACTTTTTTATGATATTGGTGTCTGTATCATTTTCATCGGTTTTATTCAAAACCTTACCACTCCATAATACATTATCTGAAATCAATAACCCTCCTTTTTTAAGCTTGGGATATATTAATTTTAAATAATTGATATAATTAGCTTTATCAGCATCAAGAAATACTATATCAAAGGGCCCTTTCAATTTTTTGATAACCGAAAGAGCATTTCCAATATATTGTTTGATTTGATTTTTTTTTCCACTTTGATTAAAAAACTTATTCTGAAAATCAATTAATTCCTCATTGAGTTCAATAGTATGAATAGTTCCATTTGAGTCTAATCCTTCAGACAAACATAGAGTTCCATAACCCGTATATGTTCCAATTTCAAGTATTTCATTAGGTTTAACGAGCTTAGATATTAAACTTAGAAATCTTCCTTGAAGTTCTCCAGTTAGCATTCTTGGGTGTAAAATTTTTTGATTTGTTTCCTTCCTCAAATTTTTCAACAAATCAGACTCTTTGCTGCTATTTTTTAAAGAGTATTCTAGGATTGACTGATTAATAAAGTCCATTTTATCAATTTTAATTTGGTCTTGCATAAGAAAGTCGTTCAATAAGTTTAGGTAATGCATAGCCATCTAAACCATTAATAGTTACAATTTTACCTTTATCAAGTTGTAACATACCATCATCCAATAAAAGTTTGTTTTTTATATATAATAATTTTATTTCCCCCACAATTAAAATTGTTCCATTTTCTTTTATTATGTATTCATTTAGAAACTCACAACCAACTTGAATTGGAGATTTTTTTACAAATGGTGCCTTAAAGCTATCTTTAAATTCATAATCTAAATTTGTTTTATCAAATTCAGATATTTTTTTTGGATACTTAGCACTTGTTTGATGTGCAGATTTAATTTGTGACTTAGTTATTTGATTTAACGTAAAATATTTGTGATTTAAAATGTTTTCGTAAGTATTTCTTGGAACTGTTGTTGGTCTTGTAACAAAACCAATTAGAGGGGGTTTGCTGCCAAGGTGAGTAACAGAGCTAAAAACGGCTACATTGTTAATTTTTTCATTAGTCTTTGTAGCAATTAAATTAGCTGACTTATATCCAGTTAAACTATTTATTAGATTTAGGCGAAAAATTTTTGACATTTTCATAATGTCCTGGTGAGTAAAATTCAACATTTTTTTAATTAAGATTTAATTACAGTAAATATCTCCGATTTGGTATTCTTGATATGTTTTAAAATCAACTTCTCCAGATCCACTCTGATCAGGAACATAGTTAACCTCAGTGAAAGAATTTGGAAATTCATCTGAAGTATCCCTATCAAAGAAAAAATAATATTTATTATTTAAAATCTTTTTGTCAATAATTAATATTGAAAAGCAGCCTTCATCTTCTTTACAACTTAACGTAATAAAACAAAAAAAAATAATATATATATATTTCATTTTTATAGAATCAACTTTAAAACATAAATGTACTTAAAAATACTATTGACAAATTTACATTATTGGATGTTTTATTAGTACATCCTTTTTGTTTAAATTGAAGAAAAAAATATATGTCAGAAATTGGAGTTATAATTACTTTTGTAGTTGTTCTTTTTGGTGGTGTAATAGCTTATTCTTTTTTTAGTACATCTCTTGGTTTCGAGGAGGATGAAAATAAAAACTATATTCCTGATCGCCTTGAGAGAATATTTGGAAAAAATATTGAAAAAAAGGACAAAAAAAAATCCAAAAATGATTGATATTTATCATAATTAGCAATAAAAATGATAAGTTTTTGGGAAAAAAAATCTTTTATAAATTACGATTTAATAGTAATTGGAGGAGGATTAACTGGAATGTTTTGTGCGTTATCTTACATCAAAAAAAAACCAAAATCGAAAGTTTTAATTCTAGAAAGAGGAATTTTTCCAAATGGGGCGAGTACTAAAAATGCTGGTTTTGCTACTTTTGGTTCTCTTTCCGAGATAATTTCTGATAATAAAAAATTATCAGATGATTCGATTTTTAATTTAGTTGAAAATAGGGTATTAGGATTAGAGTTATTAAAAAAAACCGTTCCAGCGGCTTCTTTGAATATTACAAATTATGGTGGTTATGAGTTGGTTTTGAAGAATAATTATGATCCAGCTGAACATATCGAAAAGTACAATAAACTTCTTTTTTCAATTTTTAATGATAATATTTTTTCAATAGCAAAAGAGAAAATAAAATCCTTTGGTTTTTCTAATAGTAAATTGATTAATCTAATATTTAATCCTTATGAGTCTCAAATTGACCCTGGTGAGACAATTTATGCACTACAAAGAATTTTATTGTCGAAAGGTGTAAATATCATTAACGGAGCAAATGTTCAAGAATTTAACTCTTTGGGTAATTTATTTGAAATTATTACAAAAAGTAATGAACAAACAATCAATTTTAAATCAAGATTTATGGCTATATGCTCTAATGCTTTTGCTAATAAATGGTTTCCAAATATTGATATGATACCTGGAAGAGGAATGATAATTACTACAAAACCCATAAGAAACCTCAAGTTTAAGGGTTCATTTCATTATAATGAAGGTTTTAATTATTTTAGAAATTTTGAGAACAGAGTGATTATTGGAGGAGGTCGGAATCTTGATTTTAAATCTGAAAACACTCATAAATTTGGAATTAATAATTTTATAAAGGAGTCACTCCTTAAAGATCTACAAAACATTGTTTTAAACAATGATGAGTTTGAAGTTGATATGGAATGGTCAGGAATAATGGCCTTTGGATCATCAAAAAAACCAATTATAAAAAAAGTAAGTGATAGGTCTGTACTAGCAGTAAGACTCGGAGGAATTGGGGTTTCAGTTTCAAGTATAGTTGGAAAAGAAGCTTCTGAATTATTATTATAAAAAATGACGGAATACAGTTAAAGTATATTATTTTCTTATAAGTGTTTTATTATTTTTTCTAAAGTTAGTGACCTAGACCCCTTAATTAAAATATTACTTTCTTTAATCTTATTTGATTTAATATATTTTATCAATTCATTAGTTGAATTAAATTTCATAAAGAAATTAGGTGTCTTATTTATCTTAAAAAAGGTTTTTCCTACAGTAATAACCCTATCAAAAGAAAGTGTTTTAATTAACTCTACTATATTTGAATGAGCCGATTTTGAGTATAAACCTAATTCAAGCATATCTCCAATTATTAACAAATTATCAGTTTTAAATTTTTTATAAAAATTCTTAATTGCTGATTCCATACTTGACGGATTTGCATTATAAGCATCTAATATTATTTTTTTGTCTTTAATTTGTATTTTTTGAGATCTATTTTCAAAAGATTTATAAGACTTAATTGCTTTTTGAATTTTTTTAATTGGAACATTAAAATAATATCCAATAATTATTGCCGCCGAAATATTTGGTAAGTTATACTCACCGTGTAGATTACTTAAAAATTTATAACCCTTAAAATTAAGCTCTAAATTATTTTTATTAAATAAATTATATTTTATGTTGAAATATGCTTTTTCTTCTTGACCAAATGATATATATTTTTTTTTAGCAAGCTTAATAATTTGATTTTTGTTATCATGATTTACAAAAATTTCACCTTTTGACAAATCCAAAAAATCGTATAGCTCAGATTTTCCCTTTATAACTCCATCTTTTCCACCAAAACCCTCTAGATGTGCTAAGCCAAAATTAGTAATATAACCATGACTTGGTTTTGCTATTTGACATAAATGTTCTATTTCTTTTAAATGATTTGCTCCCATTTCAATTATTAAAAATTCCGATGATAGAGGTGAGTTAAGAATTGTTAATGGAACTCCAATATGGTTGTTAAGATTTCCGTAAGTAGCATGTGTATCGTATTTTTGACTTAAAACTATTTTTAGTAGTTCTTTTGTTGTGGTTTTTCCATTACTACCCGTTATTGCAAAAACTGGACATTTAAATTTTTCCCTGTAAAAAGATGCTAATTTTTGTAATGTTGTGAGAGTGTCCTTTACATAAATTATTTTGTTTGATTTTTCAGCTACTTCTTTATTATCAACAACTGCGGCAATAGCTCCCTTATTTATTGATTCAATGGCATAATCATTACCATCGAATTTTTCTCCAGTTAAAGCGAAAAATAACCCGTTTTTTAATGTATTTCGCGAATCAGTGTATACTCCAGAGGATTTTTGGAATATATTATATATTTTTTTTATGTTATTCATAAAAAAAGACACCTGTAAGATGCCTAACAATATTTAGCGTCCTCTTTTATGACGAGCTGATTTTTTCTTCTTGCTTTTGGATCCTAATCTTGACATAGCACATCTAAAACCTATGTAATCTGTGGCTACGTATTGTGGAAGATACCTTCTTTGAGCAGGATCAAGCCAATAGGCTCTGTCTTTCCAGGAACCACCTTTATATATTCTTACGGCATCAGTAATCAAGGATGTTCTTTTTGAGGATTCGTCAATATTTCTCTCTAAATTGCCATTTTCATCAACTGTTACAGATGCATAATTTGGCGAGTCATACATTATTGTACTTTCAGCTCTTCCATTCCCTTCTCCATCCTCTGGTTTACCATCAATAAATGACCTAGAGGATTCTATATCTCCGTCTCTAAAGTTTATATTATCACTTTCTGAAAAATTACCTCTAAGAAAAGTTTCCTCTTCATCAATTGCTACCTGGTCGAGTTCACCAGGCATTCTTTTTAGAATAACCCTTCCGTTAGGGAGGGTATCATAGATAAGTTCATCAGGAGATATAACCCTGGCTTTTCCATCCTCTCCTATAACATTTTTTAGATAAACATTACCTCTGAAATAGTTGAAATCGTTGTACTCATCGTCTATTATTGGTCGATATACATCTAGCACCCATTCGGCAACATTTCCACCCATATCATATATACCAAAGTCGTTTGGGGGATATGATTTTACTTGAATTGTAATATCTGCTCCATCATCTGACCAACCAGCAATTCCACCATAATCACCTTTACCAAATTTAAAATTCGCTAATTGATCTCCTTCCATTTTTCTATCATTAGATCGAGTGTACTCTCCTGACCATGGGTATTTTTTCTTTCCTCTGTAGTTGTTGTATTCTCGGTCTCCAACAAGAGCTAAAGCGGCATATTCCCACTCAGTTTCTGTTGGAAGTCTATATGAGGGGAGTAAAAGACCTTTTTCGACGCCAGCATAAACATTTACAGTAGAAGTATCTTTTTTTGTTGTTCCTCTTTTACCAGAATTGATTATTGGAGTTTCTCCTCCATCCAAACTATCAATTTTAGATCCATAACTAGTCTCTGGTCTTGTCAAGTAAGCTTGAGTATTAAATGTACTATTTGCATCTACCGCAGTGTATCTAACATCTTTTTTCACGTAGGCTTCTCTTTCTAAAAGAAATTCATTTACTCGATCGGTTCTCCATTCAGCATATTGTACCGCCTGAACCCAACTAACTCCTACGACTGGATATTCTGCATACGCTGGATGTCTCAGGTAATTTGAAGTTAGTTCCTCTACATATCCAAGTGAATTTCTCCATACGAGAGTATCCGGTAAGGCACTTTTGTAAATTGCTCTATATCTTGGCTCGCTTTGAGGGAAAACTGTTTCTAGCCAGTCAAGGTATTCCATGTACATAATATTTGTTACTTCTGTTTCGTCAATGTAGAAAGACATTACATGTTGTTGAGAAGGGGCATTATTGAAATCGTGAATCACATCATCTTGAACTTGACCTTTAGTAAAAGTTCCACCTTCAATAAATACTAAACCTGGACCAGTTTCTTGTTCTTCAAAATCAGTGTTGTATTGAAAACCACCTTTTTTAGAATTAATTCCCCACCCAGTCCCCCTAGACATATTATTTTTTCCACAACCATTAATTAATATTAAGACTGTTAAAAGTATTGGAGTATATAAGTTGTTTATTTTCATATTATCTCTAGTGAGTATTATAAAAACTTTTACAAATATAATAATTTTAATTACGATCTTTTAAATTTATTTATTTACAATTTCCTATATCAAATAACGCCAAATAAAATATTTTATTATTATAGTTTTTGATTTGCAGTTATAATTATGGTCATTTGCATAACATTTTGGGTAAAAAATCGTTATAAAAGTAATCATGAATACTATAAAATTTAATTATTTCTATTTAATCACTTTAATTTCATTTGTAACATCATCAGTTTTTTCTCAAGACAGGGTAATTACCACAGGGGTTCCCTTTTTACTGATTACTCCAGATGCTAGAGCTGCTGGAATGGGTGATATCGGTGTCGCATCGAGTGCAGATGAATTTTCTCAGCAATGGAATCCTGCAAAATATCCATTTATTCAAAATAACGAGGGTTTTGCAATAAGTTACACCCCATATCTAAGTAAATTAGTTAATGATATTTTTTTAGGAAATGTAACTTATTACAAAAAATTAAATGAAAGGAGCGCATGGGCATCTAGTTTTAAATATTTTAGTTTGGGTGATATTCAATTTAATGAAATTATTGGTGGCACAATAGTTGATCAAGGAATAGAAAAGCCAAACGAATTGACGCTTGATATTTCCTACTCTTTAAAATTAAGCGAGTCATTTTCCATGTCAGTAGTTGCGAGATATATTAGATCTGATTTAAAACTTTCCACTGATTTAGATTCAAGTTCTGCAAACTCTTTAGGAATAGATATCTCGGCATTTATAAAGAGTAAGTCATTTGAGTTTAAGGGAATGAAATCTGTTTTAAGATCAGGAATTAATATTTCAAATATTGGTCCAAGACTAAAGTATGATGTAGGAGGAAGACAAAATTTTATTCCGACAAACCTTAAAATTGGATCAGGTATACAAATGAATATTGATGAAGACAATGATATTACTTTTAACCTTGAATTAAATAAATTATTGGTTCCAACACCAGTTGCCTTTTTTGATCAAAACAATCAGTTTTTAGGATATAAACAACCGGATATTAGTTTTTTGAAGGGAATAATTGAATCTTTTAATGATGCTCCGGGAGGATTAAAGGAAGAGCTTCAAGAAATAGCCTGGTCTTTAGGTTTTGAATACGTTTTTAAAAATAACTTCTCTTTAAGAACTGGTTATTTTAATGAAAATAAGTTTAAAGGAGCAAGGAGATATATTACATTTGGGACAGGCTTTTTAATTAATCAGATGAATTTCAATGTTTCCTACTTATTTTCTACATCAAATGTTAGAAGTCCTCTCGAAAATACATTAAGATTTTCATTGGCCTTTAATATTGGAGAAACAATATAAATTAATAAGAATTCAGTATTTTTGTCATCTAAATGTTTTAATAACCCTCATTAAAATTTTATGAAAAAAATTACTAAGGAGACATATTTAGATTGGTACGAAAAAATGTTTTTTTGGAGAAAATTTGAAGATAAGCTTGCCTCGGTTTATATTCAACAAAAAGTAAGAGGTTTTTTGCACTTATATAATGGTCAAGAAGCCGTTTTAGCTGGAGCACTTCATGCTATGGAGTTAGGAAAAGATAGAATGATAACTGCTTACAGAAATCATGTACAACCTATTGGAATGGGTGAGGACCCAAAAAAAGTTATGGCTGAATTGTTTGGTAAAGTTACAGGAACTTCATCTGGACTTGGCGGTTCAATGCATATTTTTTCAAAAAAGTATAAATTCCACGGAGGACACGGTATTGTTGGCGGTCAAATACCACTAGGTGCTGGAATGGCCTTTGGGGATAAATATTTTAACAGAGATAATGTTACTCTATGTTTTCTAGGAGATGGTGCTGTGAGGCAAGGAACCTTACACGAAACGCTAAATTTAGCTACTCTTTGGCAACTTCCAGTTATATTTATTGTTGAAAATAATGGATATGCTATGGGAACATCAGTTGCACGAACTGCAAGTCATCAAGACATATGGAAATTGGGTTTGGGCTATGAAATGCCTTGTGAGCCAGTGGACGGTATGAACCCAGCTTTAGTTGCAAAATCTATTCACAAGGCAATTACTCGCGCTCGATCAGGTAAAGGACCATCTTTTCTTGAAATGAAAACATATAGGTATAGAGGTCATTCAATGTCTGATGCCCAAAAATATCGAACAAAGGATGAGGTTGAAGAGTACAGAAAAATTGACCCAATAATTCAAGTAAAGGATATTATTCTTAAAAAGAAATATGCTAAACAAGCCGACTTGGACAAAATTGATAAATTGGTCAAAGAAAAAGTTTTGGAATGTGAGAAATTTGCAGATGAATCTCCTTATCCTGATAAAAGTTTGATGTATGATGCTGTTTATGAGCAAGAGAATTATCCTTTTTTAAAACATAAATTAGATTGAAATGCCTGATATTATAAATATGCCTCGTTTAAGTGATACTATGGAAGAGGGTACTGTAGCAAAATGGTTTAAAAAAGTGGGTGATGTTGTTAAAGAAGGAGATATTTTAGCTGAAATTGAGACTGACAAAGCCACAATGGAGTTTGAGGCTTTTCATGAAGGAGAGCTTCTTCATATAGGTGTTAATGAAGGAGAAACTGCCAACGTTGATAGTCTACTTGCAATTATAGGTAAAAAGGGAGAAGATATTTCAACCTATATAAATGATAATTCAGAGGAAATCGATAATGGGATATCTTCGGAAATAATTGTTGAGAAATCGAATGAAATTATTAGCGATAGTGTAAAAATAAATTCAAAATTTGAAATTGTTAATATGCCTCGTTTAAGTGATACTATGGAAGAGGGTACTGTAGCAAAATGGTTTAAGAAACTTGGAGATATAATTAAAGAGGGAGATATTTTAGCTGAAATTGAAACTGATAAGGCAACCATGGAATTTGAGTCATTTTACTCAGGTCATCTTCTACATATTGGAGTAGATGAGGGAAAATCAGCAAAAGTAGATACTATTTTAGCTATAATTGGTGATAAGGAAGTTAATATTCAACAAGTTCTAACTTCATTAAAAAAACCTAATGATGTCGAATTAAAAGATAAGACTCAAAATAAAGTTGTAATTGATGATAAGGCTGAAGAAAATATTGATAAGAATTTTGAGAAAATTTTAAATGAGGATTTATCTTCAACAGATAATAAAGCAAGGATTTTTGTTTCCCCTTTAGCAAAAAAAATTGCTTTTGAAAAAGGATTAAATCTATCAAAAATTAAGGGAAGCGGTGATAATGGGAGAATTATAAAAAGAGATGTTGAAAATTATGTTGGTGATTCCACAGAAACAAAAAGTTTAGTTTCATATGGAACCGAATCTTCCAATGAATTTCCAAATTCTCAAATGCGAAAGACAATTGCAAAAAGACTTTCAGAGTCAAAGTTCTCAGCACCCCATTACTATTTGGGGGTAGAATTCAATATGGATAATTTAATCTCTTTTAGAATTCAGCATAATAACTCTACTGGTTTAAAAATATCCTTTAACGATATTATACTAAAGGCATCTGCCAAGGCTCTAAAGTTACATCCAGAAGTAAATGCTCAGTGGTCACATGAAAAGATAGTTCAATTTGATCATGTCCATATGGGTTTTGCTGTTGCAGTTGATGACGGGTTAGTTGTACCAGTCTTAAAATTTGTAAATGAAATGCCCTTACAAGAAATATCAAAGTCTGTAAAAGATTTAGCAGAAAGAGCAAGATCAAAAAAAATTGTACCTTCAGAAATGGAAGGAAGCACTTTCACGATTTCTAATCTTGGAATGTTCGGAATTACTGAATTTACATCTATTATTAATCAACCAAACTCAGCAATTTTATCTGTTGGCGCAATAGTTCAAAAGCCAATTGTAAAAGATGAAAAAATAATTATTGGTAATACAATGAAGCTTACATTAGCCTGCGACCATCGTGTAGTTGACGGAGCAACTGGTTCAGCTTTTTTAACTACCCTCAGAAATTTTATCGAAAATCCCGTTGGAATTTTATTATGATTTTGCCTCTTAAAAAAACTTTTTTAATAACCGGTGCAAGTAATGGAATAGGTTTTGATTTAGCCAAAATTGCAATTTCTGAAGGCCATGATGTCATTGCGATTTCAAGAAATATTAATAGTTTAAAACGTGTCAAAGGTCTTAGTGCTTTTTCTGTTGATATAACCAATGAAAAATCTTTAGAGTTATTTATTGCCAAACTCATAAAACAAAAAATTAAGTTAGATATTCTAATTAATAATGCAGGAAGTCTAATTAACAAACCTTTCTTAGATACTTCAATCGAAGATTTTAAAGCCGTTTACAATGTAAATCTTTTTGGTGTAGCATCAATAACGCGCTTATGTGTGCCGTTATTAAGCAAGAACGGTCATGTAGTAAATATTAGTAGTATGGGTGGGGTTCAAGGAAGCTCAAAGTTTCCTGGACTTTCAGCATATTCAAGTAGTAAAGGAGCATTAATAACATTAACTGAATTACTTGCAGAGGAATTTAAAGATTCAGGTCCATCATTTAATGTATTAGCTCTAGGAGCAGTTCAAACAAAAATGTTAGAAAAAGCTTTCCCTGGATATAAATCTAAAATAACAACAAAAAAAATGGCTAAACATATTTTAGATTTTTCTTTATCAGGAAATGAATTATATAATGGAAAATTAATACCAATATCAATATCAACTCCTTAATAAAATTAATTGAAAGCAATATTTAAATATATTCCGACTCAATCACATTACTTGATTGATCAATACATTAAGAAATACCCAGTAAGTTTTAAAATCTCATCTAAAAGGTATTCCAAACACGGTGATTACAGGTTATATCCTAACGGACGTGAACAAATCTCAATAAATTCAAATCTAAATCCATATAAGTTCTTATTAACACTTATTCATGAAATATCACATTTAGTATCTTATAAATATTATGGTAAAAACATAAAACCTCATGGAATAGAGTGGAAAAAAACATATAAAAATCTAATGCATCCTTTTTTAAATGATTCAATATTTCCAATAACTCTACTCAAAGTATTAAATAAACACTTTATCAATCCTAAAAGCTCTTCAGACTCAGATATAGAGTTGGCTTTAGCTTTAAAAAAATACGATAATTATAAAGAATTATGTTTATATGAAATTCCTGAGGGATCTAATTTTAAAATTTATAATGGAAAAGTCTTTAAAAAAGGTCCAACAAGAAAAAAAAGAATTGAATGTGAAGAGCTAAAATCAAAAAAAAGATATTTATTTAATCCTTTGGCCGAGATTGATTTGATAAAAAATTAAGTTTACTTTTTCATTAACTCTTTTGCTTTTCTTAAAATTTCTGAGGAATAAACGAATTCATCAAAATTCTTGTTTTGAGAATTATATACATTTTGATTATTACCCTCCCACTCTTTTAATCCATTTTTTAAGAAAATAATATTTTCTCCAATTTCAATAACTGAATTCATATCATGGGTATTAATTACAGTTGTAATTCCATATTCTTTTGTTATTTCTTGAATTAGGTTATCAATAATTATTGCGGTCTTTGGATCTAATCCCGAATTAGGTTCGTCACAAAATAAAAATTTTGGATTCATTACAATAGCTCTTGCTATGGCAACCCTCTTTTGCATACCTCCAGAGAGTTCAGATGGCATTTTTTTATTTGAATCAACCAAATTAACTCTATTTATTACCTCGTTAGCTCTATCTAGCATTTCTTCATCAGTTTTAGATGTAAACATTTTTAGTGGAAAAATTATATTTTCTTCAACATTCATAGAATCAAACAAAGCACTTCCTTGAAAAACTATTCCCATTTCTTGTCTTAAAAGTCTTCTTTCTTTACTTTTTAAATCAGTAATTGAAATATCATTAAAAAATATTTTACCACTATCAGGTTGGTGTAGACCCAATAAACATTTTAATAATACAGTTTTACCAGAACCACTTTGACCAATAATTAGATTTGTTTTTCCTTTTTCAAATTTTGCATTGATTTTTTTGAGTATGCTGACTTTCTCAAAGGACTTATATAAATTTTCAACAACAATCATTATGTAAGTAAAATTTGAGTTATCATGTAATTAACAAATATAATTACAACACTAGTCCACACAAATGAAGTTGTACTTGCTTTTCCTACTTGAAGGGCTCCACCTTTTAGATAGTAGCCATGGTATGCAGGAATTGTAGCTAACAAAAATGAAAATATAACAGTTTTTATAAAAGCGTACTGAACATGAAATGGAATAAATTCTATCTGAATCCCTTCAATAAAAAGGGCACTTGAACAAAATCCACCGTAAACACTGGCAATATAACCTCCAAAAACACCCAAAAACATTGAAAATGTTATTATAAATGGATATAATAGTAAAGCGATTATTTTAGGAAATATTAAATAGTTGTATGTGTTAATACCC
>MDSW01097356.1_pt1 | contig 54196 bp, 53 predicted proteins | sample 811171 | NCBI WGS metagenome assembly MDSW01 (sample SAMN05326641, study PRJNA326480) | marine metagenome | isolation source: seawater | place: Atlantic Ocean: North West | collected 2012
AACCCATACTCCCTTAGCAGGGGAGCGCTTTCGACCACTCAGCCAGCTCTCCGTATCTTATTTCGATAACCTAAATAACTAAAAAATGAACGCTACTTCATAAATTATTTGGGTGGAGATTATATCTTAATCTCTAAGCAAGTCATTATCTATAAGTAACTTTTTAAATTAAAATAATGCGAATAGCAGTTTCGTATATATTGTTATAATATAACAACCTATTCAATAACGCTTAAACCGGAGAACAAAAAATCATGATGAAAGAAGCGCAAATAACCACAGATAAATTTGCAATGACTTTGTCTATAGCTTGTGTAGTTCATTGTTTCTTTGTTCCATCATTTATTATCTTAACCTCTGGTTTTCTCTCGTTTTCACTTGATAATGAGTTCGTACATAAATTACTGGTATGGGTGGCAGTTCCTATAAGTAGTTTTGCTTTATTCACAGGATACAAAAATCACAAAACAACCACTTTCCTTCCAACAGGAATTCTTGGATTAATTGCACTTATTGTGGCAGTTGTCTTGGGCGAGAGTATGCTTGGTGAATTAGGAGAAAAAGGATTCACCTTATTGGGTTCAATGCTCGTTGCCTTCTCTCATTTTAAAAATTATCAAATATGCAAAAAACTTGATTGTGCTTGCCACGACGAATAATTAAGTAATTTCCTAAAACACTCATTCTCTATTTATCACTGAAATAACTGAGGGTAATTAATATGATTGAAACAAAGAATTTGACTAAAGAATTTGGTCAAAATACAGCTCTAAACAACTTAAATTTTAAAGTTAATGAGGGTGAAATATTCTGTTTTCTTGGGGCGAATGGAGCAGGTAAAACCACCACAATAAACCTACTTCTTGGCTTTCTTGAGCCAACAACTGGAGAGGCGTTTGTCAATGGGCTTAACGTTCAAAGCAACCTTGAAGTGACTCGTGCTGCAGTTGCCTATATACCAGAGCAAGTGTCTTTATATCCTGAATTAACTGGGTATGAGAATCTCGAATTCTTTGTAAAATTGGCAGGAAAACCTCACAGTCCGGATTTCTTGGTAACTTGTCTTAATGATGCAGGACTTGCAGTAGAATTTCATGATAAAGCCTCGAGTACATATTCTAAGGGCATGAGACAGAAGGTAGGCATAGCAATTGCAATGGCAAAACAAGCAAAAGTTTTGTTATTGGATGAGCCACTTTCAGGACTAGACCCCAAAGCCGCAAATGAATTTTGTCAGATTTTAATAAAACTAAAAGATAATGGTGTTGCCATATTAATGGCAACTCATGATTTATTTCGTGCAAAAGAAATTGGCGATAGATTAGGCATAATGAAAGATGGCGACTTGCTTGAAACACTTCATACCAAGGATGTTTCACTTAGAGAAATTGAGGAAACCTATCTGAACCATATGCAAACCTATCAAGAGATAAATTGATGCTCTCCGATATCATTTCACTCAAAGAAAAAACTATTATGAAGCGAAATCGCTTCACAAATACCATTTATTTGTCAACCTTAGCCCTGATGCTGGTTGCTGTTTTTCTAAGTTGGCAACGTACAGAAACGTTTGAACTAGAAAGAGCAACTGCTGCGGCCCATGATAAAGAAGTGTGGCTAAATCAAGGAGAAAGAAATCCGCACTCAGCAGCACATTTTTCACGCTATGCATTTAAACCGATCCCATCAATGTCTGCTTTTGAACCCGGTGCAATAGACTATAGTGGTCTGGCTATTTGGATGGAAGCACACCGAAGAAATCCAGCTACATTTCGTTACGCTGAAGGATCAGGCGACCTATCTAACTTCATCTCATTAACTCCAGCATGGATTATGCAAGCGATATTGCCACTCGTAATTATTTTATTACTTTTTTCGAGTTACGCTGGAGAACGAGAAGATGGGACATTAAGACAGCTTTTGAGTCATGGAATTTCATTAAAATCAATCTTTAAAGGGAAAGTACGTGCTGCTCTTTCTGCTGTCTCCAGACTGCTTATACCGCTGGCAATGATTATAGTTCTTATCACGGTTTTCTTAAAAGCAGGAGCAGAGCAATCAGATCAGTTAATGCGTTTATTTTATCTGTTGGGTAGCTATGGTCTGTATTTTATGTTTTTTGTATTCATGGCAATTGGTGTATCAGCCAGGAGCAAAAATCGACGATCAGCAGCGATCGCATTATTTACATTGTGGTTTTTTATGATTGTGGTTGCCCCCAGATTTGCCAGTGATGCTGCAACATTCTCAGTTCCTCAGCCAAAAGGATCGATAGTTGATCAATCTCTATCTGAGGCAAGGGGAGCTTACTCCAATGATGACGCTTATCAAGAGCAAGCACGCCAAAAAATACTTGATGAATATGGTGTTAAAGAGATAAGTGAATTACCAATCAATTATAGAGGATACGCTCTCCAGATTAGTGAAGAGCACGCAGATCCACTTTATGAAGAGGTATATAATGAACTGAAAGGGACCTATGAGAAACAAGAATATATTCTTGGTCTTCTTTCATTTTTATCACCCACAACATCACTGAAACAGCTCTCTGCTGGTATTGCTGGTACAGATCGAATTCATCATGATGTTTTTGCCTGGGAGGCAGAATTACACCGTCGCTACATCATAAAAAAAATGAATGGGGATCTAATGTATAACGGTACGGACACCGAAAACCCATATACCGCTGGAGAAGAACTTTGGAGTGAAGTCGCTGATTATGATGGGCGATTACCGCTCTTTTCTTCTCTTATTTCATATTACATTTCAAAATTCGGCGTACTGGCTATATGGACTTTAATAGCATTTCTTTTTGCGCGTCAATCCACCTTAAAGATTGACGATTTTGAGAGTACAAGATGAATAAAGCTCTTTTCTTTTGTGAACTTCTACGAATGCGACGTTCATTAGCAACACAATTACTTTTAGTTTTTGCCTTGGTAGTATCATTTTATTCCGTCTGGTCAGGTAGTGCTTGGCAAACAGCACAGCAAAATTCTTTGGATCAATACGTTGAAACCGTTGAAGAAAAAAGCTCAAAATGGAGAGCTGATCTTACAGCAATTGAAAATGGTGAGAGTGAATCAAGCCCCTATGCCGCAAGACCCATGGATATTCAGTTGCCTGCAGTTCATAAAACTGGAACAACATCCCACATGGCAATTGGTATGACAGAAATCATGCCAGCTCGTTTAGTAATAAGTCCGAGGCGAAACGGGATGTCGATGATTGCGCCTTATGAATTTGATAACCCAATGACACTATTATTTGGTCGTATGGATTTTGTTTTCTTTGTAACAATCATCGCGCCACTTCTATTAATCGCATTAAATTTTGATGTGATCGCTTCAGATCGGGCGCGTGGATTAAGTAAGATGCTGCTATCGAACCCAGTCACTGAAACCACCGTGATTGCCAATAGAATAATAGCACGCTCATCTATATTGATATGTATTGTTCTTTTTGCATTAATTTTTGGTCTTACTGTAGCTGATAATCTAACATTTAGTGACGCTGCATCTTGGATAACATTAGTTCTAGCGTATCTTTTTTTCTGGATAGGGCTAATTTTTTTAATAGTCAGCCACAGTCAACGGGGCTTCTCAGGATTGTCAAAACTCGTAAGTTTATGGTTGTTGTTCGCTCTTATTATTCCAGCAGCATCGAATAGTATTACTACTTATCTTTTTCCTCAGCCTTCAAAATTAGAGTTATTGTCTGATGCTAGATCGGCAACAAGCGAAGCAACGAAACAAACAGCAGAACTTACACAAAGATTTTTAGAGGATCACCCTGAACTGACCATTAGCGATGATCAAGTTCCAGGTTATTATCGAGCATTGTTTTTATCGAACTCTGTGGTTCGAGAGAGCACCCAGCCGATCGTGAAAGACTTCTCAGAAAGCATGAAAGATCGCGAAGATATGCTCGATATATTGCAGTATTTATCCCCCACAACAATCCTGCAACGCAGTTTAATTGCGATCGCGCAGACTGATTCACGAAGTCATTCATTATTTTTAGAAACTGCTGGTCAATATCTGAGTAACATCAACGAAGTCGTCGAAGATTCAGTTTTAACGAGCAACCGTATATCTGTTGATGCTTTCGATCAAATTAAAATATTTGATGAAATTTGGGAAGCGACACAAAAACCAAGCGTTTCGATTTTTAATCCATTCGCATTTATGATGTTTCTTGGGTTAGTTTTGATTGGTTTTACAAGAAAATATTCAAAATCCTAATGATGAGCTAATTTAAATATATCGTTTATTTATTTTTTGGCTGCTGTTGAGTAATGCAGTGTATTCCGCCCCCGCCAGTTGCAATATTGTTTATGGATACCTGAACAATCTCTCGATTCGGGTACAGGTTTTTGTATGTCTCAATTGCTAAATGGTCACGATCATATCCATAAGCGGGAACTATTATTGCATTATTAGCTAAATATGAATTTATATATGAACTGCAACCGCCATTCCATATATCTTCGTGATAGATACCCTCTTCAATAAATTCAATTTCTAATTTTCTTCCCTTTGCATCAGTTTTATTTTTGAGGGCATTAGTATTCTCGATACCTACTTTGTAGTGAGGATCACTTTTATCACTATTGACCTCTACAAGCACTCTTCCGGGCTCAATAAAAGCCGCTATTCCGTCTATATGTCCATCAGTTTCAGTTTCTTCTGCGTCACCAGGAATCCATATTACTTTGGTACCACCCAGTGTTCGACATAATTCATTTTCGATTTCAGATTTATTTCTTGTGGGATTTCGATTCTTGTTGAGAAAGCAAGATTCAGTTGTAATTATTGTACCTTCACCATCAACTGTAATTCCACCACCTTCTGCTACCAACCAACTTGGGAAATGATCAGCTTTAGCATATTCTAATATTTTTTTTGCCATTTCTGCATCATGCTCATAAGGATCATATTTCTCTCCCCATGCATTAAATATCCAATCTGAACCAGCTAATGTATCACCCCCAATTAAGAAATTTGGACCCGAATCTCGAGCCCAAGAATCATCAATCTCTAATTCAAAAATTTTAATACTTTTATTAAGTAATTTTTCTGCATCAGCTATTCTTTCTGGAGGTACAAGCATCTTAACAGGCTCAAATTTTGCTATGGCATTTGCAACATCGGCATATTCTTGCATTGTGTTTTCGTTGTTAGCCCAAAGACCAGTTCTGCAAGGCCATGCCATCCAACAACAATCATGTTCGGACCATTCACCTGGCATGAAGTAACCTAAATCTCGTGGATCATATGTAATATCCCATGTTTTCAAGAGGGTTCCTTGATTTGTTTTCCTAATATTAAAAAAATCAATAATGTAATAGAGAAGAGACAGATCGATAAAATAAATGAATTTGTATAAATATCTCCAGAAACAACAATTGCAGCCATTCCTGGCCCGAATGCAGAACCAAAGAATGAAATTGATGAGCCAGCTGCCACTACCCTACCTTTTCGATCAATTTTTGCTAACAAAGATTCTATAAATGGCATGCAAAACGACCATGAAAAACCAAGCATACAACTAGTAATAAAGTAAATTATGTAGTTAGTGGAGAGTAATAGCATGGTTAATGCTGATATTGATAATAAAAAACCAAATATAAGTGGTCTTACCAAACCAAATTTATCTCCTAATATAAAAATTGAAAAAGCCCCAGGAATTCCCAAAAGAGATCCCACAAGCAAAGCTATTCCAATTTGATGCTCAGTAAGATTTGATATCACTCCAAACCTTTCGATATATGAAAATTGAGCGGTATTAGCAGCTTCAAAAACTGTAAAACCTATAATAGCCATTATAGCTGGTACTGAAATCATGACACCTAAACTGGTATTATTTTTGTTTGTTTTGACGGGTTCATTGTAATCTGAACCGAGATATTTAGTAAATATAAGTGCGACAAAGTCTAAAACTGCAAACCCAAAAAAGAAACCTGTTACGCCAATTATGTCCGCATAGACAGGGATTATATATAGGCCTATTCCGCTTACTATAAATTGTAAACCTACATAAATCCCGAAGCCTTGTTTGAAGTTATCATAATGAGCAATTGAGGATACACTCGAAGCATGCGCAACTCCCATTGCAAGCCCCCAAATCACACGTACTAGGAAAAAAATGATTGTTGCGCCTGCCGTAAATGCTGATAGCAAGTCGGTAAATATAGCGATAATTAATGTGAATCTTGATAATTTTTGTAGATTTTTATTATCCATCTTTATTGACATAATGAAGCCAGCAGAGGCAGTTGATAGTGTCCCAACAGCGGTTAACCACCCAGCAGAAAAAGAAGACATTCCTGCATGATCCATTAGGATTCCTATCATTACCGGTAAAGTTAACACTGGATAAATAGACATTACTGCAATAAATGACAAAGCAAAAAATATTCTTAGATTTGGAATTTTGTGAAACATTTATCTCTCAGGTTTTGTTGCCATCCAAAGTGAGTATCTCATTATATAGGTCAGTGCGTCGGTCTCTATATACACCCCAATCTCGCCTATATTGTTTTATAAGATCAAGATCAAATGTATGGGTTATAATTTTTTCAGATTCTCGATCTGCTTCACTAACAAGTTCTCCCAGATGATTAGAGATAAATGAAGAACCATAGAACTCCATTGAAAGATCGTTGCTAGATTCTTGACCTATTCGATTTGAGGCTACCACTGGCATGATATTAGCAGCTGCGTGACCACGCATGGTATTTTGCCAATGATTTTTACTGTCCAAATCTGGTTTATCCAACTCACTTCCAATGGCGGTTGGGTACAACAATAATTCTGCCCCCATTAACGCCATCACTCTGGCAGCCTCCGGAAACCATTGATCCCAGCATATACCTATGCCAATTTTTGCAAATTTTGTGTCGAAAACTCTAAATCCAGTATCACCAGGGGTGAAATAGAATTTTTCCTCATAAAGAGGAAAATCAGGTATATGACTTTTTCTATAATGTCCAATGATTGATCCATCCGCATCAATAACGACAATAGAATTAAAGTAAACTAATCCTGATTTCTCAAAAAATGAGATTGGCAAAACAACTTCTCGCTCTTTTGCAATAGCTTGCATTTTTTTAATTGTTGGTTGATCTGATAATGTTTTTGCCAGATCAAAATGCTCATTTTTTGTATTAATACAAAAATATGGAGTTTCAAATAGTTCCTGGAGGAGTATTATTTGAGCTCCTAAATCGGCTGATTTGTGGACGAGATTAATTGCTTTTTCTATATTACTTTGGATGTCCCAAGAGCATGCCATTTGTGTTGCGGCAATGGTTATTGGCATTTAGATTTCTCCTGAATTGAAAAAGGTAAAATTCTTTGTTTCTAATTTGATGGATTGAGAGAGGGGTGATCTGAATCCAAGCATCTAAATTCAAGTATCAAACCAGTCATCGGGACATCCCCTCCACTGCCTCGGGTGCTAATCTCAGTCTGCAAGAATGTCTTTTCTTGTTGTGAGCACACTTCCTTAGCTTTTTCATAAACTTTCTCTAGGCCATCATTGATACTTATTGAAGATTCAGAAGAAATAACATAGGAACTTGGCCCCGTTAGAATGGCTTCACTTGTGGTGGTGCATCCAGTGATAAATATAATTAATAATAATAAATTTTTATACATTTGATTATTTCTCCATTTGATCGCAGGGGATTGAGAGTGAATTTATTAATTCAGCAAAGTCAGGTTGAAAATTATTTTTCCTTACATCCCATACTTCTTTTGAGATTATACATTCCAAATAATTTTTTCCATTAACATTTCGTGCCATCGGGCCATTTTTTTTCGCCTCAAATAAATCTTCTTGCATTAAACCTGATTTATATTGACTGTAATCATTATTGTATATCCACCAAGCCATGTGCTTATAGGTTGCAATAAGATCCTTATCTTCCTCTTCTATGCCTTGCTTTAACCATTCATGGTATGGCAATCCATTTTCATAGAAAAATTCTGCTGTACGAATTAATGTCTCTGTTCTTGCCTGATTTTGGGCGTTAAGTGCAATCTTTTGAGTCTGTCTAAGCTCCATACCAACAAAAATAAGTGATGCAATTATTCCTAGCGCACCCAAGGTCTGCAAAAAACTATTCAGTTTAGTCATACTGCCAATAGAAAAAATATTCTTATTCATAATAAAAAATTAAATTATGAGATTGATATTACAGTTATACATACAAATAAAAAAGGCTCCAAAAAATGAAGCCTTAAATATTGATACTTTTTAGCGTTCTAGAACTTAAATCCTGAAAAAAATTATACTTCATCGCGTTTGATGATCCCTGCGATACAATGCATGAATATAGAGAAGCGCTTGTAAAACAGGCAAAAGAATATAGAAAATTCGAGCTAAAGTAGTGCTTTATTCGAGTTCCTGATCGTCATCGCCTTGAATACGATCATAAATTTCTTCTCTATGAACTGCCACTTCCTTAGGCGCATCGATACCAATTCTAACTTGATTTCCTTTTACGCCAAGAACTGTGATCGATACATCCTCACCGATCATGAGCGATTCTCCCGCTCTTCTGGTTAATATGAGCATTACCCCCCCCTCGTAAATCTCATCTGAATCATAAGATTTGCATAAAATACCAAAAAAAACAAAGAATTATATCCACGATTCTTTTGTATCTTTTTAAAATTGAGAAAAAATTATATTTTAGAAGTTATGAATTCTTTTGCATGCTCAAGGGCTTGATCTAGTTTTTCTGCTTCTGGCCCACCTGCTTGGGCAAAATCTGGTCTGCCACCGCCTTTACCTCCGACAATTTCAGCTACGATTTTTATTAGGTCGCCGGCATGGATTAAATCCGTATTATGTTTAGTTACACCAATGGCTATTTTCGCTTTTCCTTCTTCAACCACACCTAATACAATTATGGCATTTTCTAGTTTGTTCTTATAACGATCTATAGATACTCTAAGGTCATTCGCACTAAATCCTTCTAAACGCTGGATTAATATGCTTGTGTCTTTAATTTTTGTGACTTTTTCTGAGATATCTTCAGAAGAACTGCTAAACATTTTCTGTCTTGATTCTATGAGTTCCTTTTCTAATGCTTTATTTTTAACCAGTAGTTGCTCAACTTTGGTAAAAATTTTATCGTTAGAGCTTTTTAGGAGTGCCGCTACTTCCTCTACATTCGTTTTGTAAGTTGATAACCACTTCTCAGCTGCTTCTGCCGTTAGCGCCTCAATTCGTCTAATACCTGACGCGACACCGCTCTCAGAGATAATCTTAAAAAGACCAATATCACCTGTCCTGTTGACATGCGTCCCTCCACAAAGCTCAATGGAATATTCATCAAAGTTAAGTACTCTCACCTCATCTTCGTATTTTTCGCCAAACAAAGCCATTGCACCCGACTCAATGGCTTCCTCATAAGCCATTAGATCTATCTTGGCCGCACTATTTTTTCTAATTTCGCTATTTACTTGCTCCTCAATCAGAGATATCTCTTCACTTGATAGGGGCTGATTGTGCGAGAAATCAAAACGCAGACGATCCGCATCAACTAATGAGCCTTTCTGGGTTACATGTTTACCTAAAATATTCCTTAATGCCGCATGCATTAGATGTGTCGCGGAATGATTTGCTGCGATCTTTAGTCTTTTTTTATCATCGATTGTCATGGTTACTTTTTTATCAATCTCTAACTTTCCTTTCTCTAAGATACCATGATGAATAATAGAATTATTCTGTTTTTGCGTGTCCTTAACCCTAAAGATTGCATCTTTCGACTCAATGGTGCCTGTATCTCCGACTTGACCGCCTGATTCAGCATAAAAAGGAGTGACGTCGGTCACCACAAACCCTTCTTGTCCATTCGCTAGAGATTTGATTGTGCTCCCTTCGAAGAATAATTCTTTTATCTGGGCCGCATTTTTTATCTGATCGTAACCAATAAACTTTGAGATTGTATTTACCTTAAGATCATTGTCTGCAGTTTTGGAAAACTTATTTGCTTTTCTCGCTCGATCTCTTTGAGATGCCATGTTTATCTCAAAACCCTTATGATCAATTGTGAAATTTCTCTCTCTGGCAATATCATTGGTTAAGTCAACTGGGAATCCATAGGTATCATAAAGCTTAAAAACAATATCGCCTGGCAGAATGTCATTTTTCATAACCTTGATGGCTTCCTCTAGTATCTCAATTCCTTGATCTAAAGTAATAGCAAAACGAATTTCTTCTTGTTTAATGATATCTTCAATCTGTTCTTTCTGACTCAACAATGCGGGGTATGCTTCGCCCATTTCTTTCGCGAGAGGTTCCAGTAATTTATAAAAGAAAGGTTCATTAATTTTTAATTTTTTTCCATGACGTATGGCCCTTCTCATGATTCTTCTGAGAACGTAACTTCTTCCTTCATTTCCCGGTATGACGCCATCCACAATTAAAAAAGAACAAGCTCTAATATGATCTACGATTACATTCAGAGAACTCGAAGAAGATGATTTTAAATCAAGGATCTTAGCGGTGGATTGAATAAGATTATCAAATAGATCTATCTCATAATTACTGTGAACAGACTGCATCACAGCGGCTAGCCTTTCAAGACCCATTCCCGTGTCAACTGAAGGTTTTGGAAGAGGCGTCATATCCCCATTCTCAGAACGATCAAATTGCATGAAGACTAAATTCCAGATCTCAATAAATCTATCCCCGTCTTCATCCGCAGAACCCGGTGGACCTCCTTCAATATCTGCGCCATGATCATAAAATATTTCACTACATGGCCCACAGGGGCCTGTATCACCCATAGACCAGAAATTATCCTTCTCTCCCATTCTTGAGAATCTCTCCGGATCTACCTTAACTTCATTAAGCCAAATATCTGCAGCCTCATCGTCTTCCTCAAAAACAGTAACCCATAATTTTTCTTTTGGGAGTTCTAGGGTGTTCGTTAAAAAGTCCCAAGCCTGAATGATAGCTGTCTCTTTAAAATAATCACCAAAACTGAAATTACCCAGCATTTCGAAAAAAGTATGATGTCTTGCCGTGTACCCAACATTTTCGAGATCATTATGCTTTCCACCGGCTCTGAGGCATCTTTGAGACGTCACCGCTCGATTATAAGATCTTTTTTCATTCCCAAGGAAAACGTCTTTGAATTGCACCATTCCAGCGTTAGTGAATAACAACGTCGCGTCATTATCAGGCACTAATGGAGAGCTCTCTACTATTTCATGGTCTCTATCATTGAAATAATTAAGGAACTGTTGACGTAACTCATTACTGGTCATGGATTTCATAATCAATTATTTTATAGATAAATTTTATTCTTTACATTGTTTTAAATGTAAATATGTATTTACCGCAGTTTTATTACTCTAAATTTAATGATTAATTAAGTATTTTTCTGATGATTTCATTCTCAAAGCCTCTCGATTGGAGAAATCGTATTTGTTTGGCTTTTTTATTGAAATCGGCTGGAAGATTGTTCCCAAATTTTTTAATTCTTACTTCATGTGCTAACTCTAACCAGTTCATATCCAAATTATCCAATGCGCGAAAAATTGATTGAGATGGTAGGTTTTTTTGTTCTAGTTCTTGAGTTATTTTAAGCTGCCCTTTTCCTTGCTTGATTCTAGATCTTATAAATGACTCGATGAAGCGACTGTCATTTTGGAGGCCATCTTCGGTTAATCGCTCAACGACTGATGACGATACTTCATCAGAAAAGCCTTTGGAACGCAGTTTATTGATGAGTTCTTTTTGCCCATATTCTCGTAATGCAAGAAAATCCATAGCTTTCTTTCTAGCATACTTAGGATCTAAAAACTTACTGTCTTTAGAATCAAAAAGATCCGAATTAAGATCGCGAAATGATTTGCTCACATTAATATGAACTATGCCTTATCATCCGCGTTTTCTTTTTCTTCAGATTCCTTGTCAGATTCAGCATCTTCATTTGGAAGTAATTTTGCACGAATCTGATCTTCTATTTCTTTTGCTATTTCTGGATTTGATCGAAGAAATGCACGAACATTTTCTTTACCTTGGCCAATCCGATCTTCTTTATAACTGTACCAAGAACCGGATTTTTCAATAAGCTCTTGATCTACACCATAATCGATTATTTCTCCTTCCCTAGAAATACCTTCTCCATACAATATTTCAAACTCAGCCATTCTAAATGGAGGAGAAACTTTATTTTTTACAACTTTAACTCGTGTTTGGTTTCCAATAATTTCGTCACCTTTTTTTATAGCTCCAATTCGACGAATATCCAACCTCACTGAAGAATAAAATTTGAGTGCATTACCGCCCGTTGTTGTCTCTGGACTTCCAAACATCACGCCTATTTTCATTCTGATTTGATTAATAAAGATAACCATGGTGTTAGAACGCTTAATATTTCCTGTTAGTTTCCTGAGCGCTTGTGACATAAGTCTGGCTTGCAGGCCCATGTGTGAATCGCCCATATCACCCTCAATTTCTGCCTTGGGAGTCAACGCAGCAACTGAATCGACAACAATAATGTCTACAGCACTGGACCTGACTAACATATCTGTTATCTCAAGTGCTTGTTCGCCTGTATCTGGCTGAGAAACGAGCAACTCATCAACATCCACCCCTAATTTCTCTGCATACTTTGGATCAAGAGCATGTTCAGCATCAACAAAGGCTGCTGTTCCACCTGCTTTTTGCGCTTCGGCGATCACCTGGAGGGTCAAAGTAGTCTTACCAGAAGATTCGGGCCCATATATCTCAACTACTCTCCCCTTGGGAAGGCCGCCAATCCCTAGCGCGACATCCAAACCAATGGATCCAGTTGAGATGGACTCAAAGAATTTCACAGCCTCGTTATCTCCTAACCGCATCACTGAGCCTTTACCAAACTGTTTATCTATCTGGCCAAGTGCTGCATCTAGCGCACGTTTTCTTTCATCATCCATAGTATTTTTCACTCGTTTAATTTTTTGATTAGATCACTATTATTTCATATTTAAAAATAATTAGTTAGACAGATTTAGAGATTTTTATTCTTTCATTTATACCCAGAAGTGCCATTATCGCTGATTGATTTCGTATCTCATTTCTATCTCCCGAAAAAACAAATAATTCAGATTCTAAAGCAAATTTATCTTGGATTTTTACTCCCCATGCAATCCAAACTGTCCCGACTGGTTTTTCGACAGTGCCTCCCGTAGGCCCTGCAATCCCTGTAACAGCAAGGGAAAAATCAGAATTATTTATTTTTGCGACGCGCTCAGCCATTTTTTTTGCTGTGAACTCGCTTACTGCGCCAAACCTCAAAAGATCCTCTGTATTTATTCCAAGTAATTTAGTCTTTGCATCGTCACTGTATGTCACTAACCCTTGAGAAAAACAATTCGAACTTCCTGGAATATCGGTAATCAATTTAGATATAAGTCCACCAGTACATGATTCTGCAACCGACAAATTAACTTTACAATTGATTGCATTTTTTACGACATTTCGAGCGATGTCTTGCATTGAATTATTGTCTGCCATTAAATTAAATTCTCATATAACTTTGTGTGTTTATCAATCATCTCATCAATTGAAAATTGGTTCTTTATCCATTCTTTTGCATTAATTGAGCATGTTAATCTGAATTTTTTGTTTACAATAAAATATTCAATATTCTTTTGCAGAGATTCTTTGTCTCCCAATTCAGACAATAGTCCTGTTTCTTTGTGATGAACCACCTCTGGAATACCCCCTACCCTAAAAGCCGCAATTGGTACTCCAACAGCAGCAGCTTTGAGAAGTGAGACGCCAAGACCTTCTCTGACCGCACAATGAACTACCAAATCAAAATGTGAAAAGTAATTATCTAAGTCATAAAGAAAACCACAAAATTTTATACTTTTACTGAGATTGTTTTCGGCTGATATTTTTCGTAAATGAGCTTCTAATTTCCCCTGCCCGAATACCAGTAATTTAATTCTTGAATTCGATCTTTTTAGCTCAGAAAAAATCTCAATCAGTTGCTCATGTCCTTTTCGAGGAATGAGTTGACCAACAGTCGCAATCACAAAATCATCATCTTCAAGGTTAAATTTTTCTAGAAAAACAGATTTACTCTCTTGCTTACTGAGCTGATTTAGATCGACTGCACTTTTTATTAAGGTTAACTTATTCTTATCAATGCCTACCTCAGAGGTCTCGTCATATATTTTCTTAGAAATCGCAATTATTTTTTTAAACAAGCTGCATCTTATCTTGGATATAATATTAGGCTCATAACTGTCCACTCTTCTGGATAGCACATTTGAAACTGACATTGATTTAGCGATAAACCCTGATAAAAAGTCAGCACCCTTGCGACTATGACAATGAATAATATCCGGTTTTTCACGGCGAATAATTTTATATAAATTTAAAGCAAAAATAAGATCGAAATCACTTTTGCAAGCCAGTCCAATCACTTTAATACCTATTTTTTCTAACTGGTTTTTCAGGAATGATTCAGGGTGACATATAACGATATTTTTAATTCCTTTTTGATCTAACCCTGAGCAAAGATAGAGAACCTGCTGAGGGCCGCCATAAAAATTTCTTCCATTTTCGATATGTAATATCTTCATTGAATCAATATTTTATATAAATTGAATTAAAGCAAGTAAAAATTTGAGGTAAATTTATGTTATGAATTCAAGCTAAGTTTTTTAAGTGATTCTTTGTTTGTCCAAGACCAAACCATTTGAATTGCATCTTCAATGTTGACCCACTCATAATTACTGTGCTCCTTCGAGTTCAATTTAATCGTAAGAGGCCGTTCCAATTCATAATAAAACTCATATTCAATATTTTCTTTAGTATTATTATCGTATTTATGCTTCCATCTTTGATCTATGGTGAAAGTTCGATAGACGCCTGTGGAAATCATAGTTCCTTCATTGGTCAGCCCTGTTTCCTCCTGCAATTCTCGTAGAGCTGCATCGTATTTTTTTTCACTATTATTGAGGCTACCGGTTATCGATTGCCAACAAGGAAAAGGATCGGTTCTTTTTATAACTAAAATCTTTAGATCTTTTGTATAAACAACCACGAGAACTGATTCGGGTCGACGATACATCTAGTTCATTTTGTTTCAGTTATGACTGGTCTTAATCTGATGCCAGTTTCTTTTAATTGTTCAGGGGAAACTTCGCCTGGTGCATCAGTTAAAGGGCAACTCGCTGACTGTGTTTTTGGAAATGCAATAACATCTCTAATGCTCTCTGCTCCAGACATCAGCATAATCATCCTATCTAACCCAAATGCTATGCCACCGTGAGGTGGGCATCCATATTCTAGAGCATGCAATAAGAAGCCAAATTTTTCCTGCGCCTCCTCATCACTGATATCTAAAAGTTTAAATACTGCTGCTTGCATTGCTTTATTGTGAATCCTTATCGATCCACCTCCGATCTCAGAGCCATTTAAAACCATGTCATAAGCTTTAGATAGGACCGTTCCAGGATTCTTCTCTAATTCCTTCACACTATCTATTGATGGCGCTGTAAAAGGATGATGTAACGATGTCCATCTATTGGAATTTTTATCTTGTTCAAACATTGGAAAGTCTACTATCCATAGCGGCTTCCATCCCTCTTCAATAAACCCAAAATCTTCTCCAATTTTAACTCTTAATGCGCCAAGTGAATCATTAACAATGTTAGATTTGTCTGCTCCAAAGAAAACAATATCTCCATTTTCAATACTGAGTTTTTGGATTAACTCATCGACAACTGCGTCTGGCAGAAATTTCAAAATTGGAGATTGTAATCCTTCTTTCTTTTTGGAGATATCTTCAGCTTTTATATAAGCCAACCCTTTTGCGCCATATCTCCCAACAAATTTTGTGTAATCATCAATTTCTTTTCTACTGAGTTTGCTTCCCTGTGGAATTTTTAATGCAGCAACTCTTCCTTCTTTATCTTGTGCGGGTCCTGAAAAAACTTTAAATTCGACATTAGTCATTAGATCCGAAATATCGATTAATTCCATAGGAATTCTTAAATCAGGCTTATCAGAGCCAAATCTATGCATTGCTTCGGCATAGGACATTCTTGGAAATTCATCAGGCAGAGCAATATCCATAACTTTCTTGAAAACGAACCTCATCAATGCTTCCATTTTGCTCATCACTGAATCTTGATCCACAAAACTCATTTCAATATCAAGTTGAGTAAACTCTGGTTGGCGATCAGCTCTTAAATCTTCATCACGAAAACAACGAACTATCTGATAGTAACGATCAAATCCTGACATCATTAATAATTGTTTAAATATTTGCGGAGATTGAGGTAAAGCGAAAAATTTTCCCTGATGTGTCCTACTTGGAACAATATAATCGCGAGCACCTTCTGGAGTGGCCCTAGTTAACATTGGTGTTTCGGTATCGATAAAACCATTTTCATCAAGAAATATTCGAAGCGCCTGAGTCACTTTATGTCTCAGGCGAAGATTAAATTGCATATTATCTCGTCTTAAATCGAGATAACGATACTTTAATCTGATTTCTTCATTCGTATTCTCATCATGATGAAAAGGTGGAGTAAGTGAATCATTTAATGTGTCTAATGCAGTTGCAACTACTTCAATTTCTCCGGTCTTCATATTTGGATTTTTCGTACCGTCAGGTCTCGATCTTACTTTCCCTTTAACAGTCAGAACATACTCACTTCTTATACGCTCCGCTTCAGAAAAAATATCCTTATTTTCTGGATTAAAAACAACTTGCACTAAACCTTCGCGATCTCTCAAATCAACAAAAATTACACCGCCATGATCACGTCTTCGATGAACCCATCCAGCAATCGAGACTTCTTGACCTTCATCTTGAATATCTATGTCTCCACAATATTTAGTTCGCATGTTGCCCTTCTTTCGTTTAAAAAAATGAGATATTACCTCATTTTTATTGTTTAATTTATATTTTATTCAACTTACTTTGAGAGTGTCTCAAGTTCCTCTTTTTTCCATTCAGGAACCACCACTCCCAGTGAAACAATCATTTTAAAGGCTTCATCAACTTCCATGTCCATCTCTATAACATCCTCTTTTGGGATAATAATGATAAAACCGGAGGTGGGATTAGGTGTTGTAGGTACAAACGTGCAAACCACATCTGAACCCGTCTTCTTCTGCACCTCCCCCAAATTCGTTGATGTTTGAAAAGCAAGACTGTAGACACCTTTTCTTGGGTATTGTATGAGCAGAACCTTTTTAAAAGATTGCCCTGTATCAGAGAAAACAATATCCGCAAAATTCTTTGCAGCACTATAAACAGATCTCACAATCGGTATCTTTTTAAATATTTTTTCCCCAAAATTAACCATAGATTTTCCAACAAAGTTGGCGGCAAAAATACCTGTAACAATCAATACCAATAATGTCAGTATTAAGCCTAATCCTGGTAATTTGAATCCTATAACTGCTTCAGGTCTTATTTGAGATGGCAGCAATATCAGAGTTTGATCCATCAAAGTGATAAGGAATCGGAATAACAAGACCGTAACCACTATTGGTAACCAAACTAATAAACCAGCAATCAGATATTTTTGTAATTTTTTCATTTTGATGATTTTGTTTTTTTCGATTCTGTTTTTGGGGAATTTTTCACATTATTATCTTTAACTTTACTGCCACTATCTTCTTTTTTGTTTGAAGTTTTTTTCTTATCGTTATCGGAGTCACTTTTAACTATATTGCGTTGATTCTCTTTCTTAAAATCAGTTTCATACCAGCCACCACCTTTTAACCTAAAACTTGGCGCTGAAAGCAATCTTTTTAATTTTGGTTTATGACATTTCGGGCAATCCTTTAAAGGTTCGTCACTCATTTTTTGCAACTCATCTAAATAATGGTTGCAATCCATACATTCATATTCGTAAATTGGCACAATAAACTCCGACTAATCCAAAAATCTCAAAGATTTAATTTTATTCAAATCAAACTGCATAATACTTGTTATTTAATATAAATAATACTCGCCATCCTGCCGCATTTATTTTCTCTTCTATAGGAAAAGAACAAATCTGCATCTCCCATCGTGCAATATTCACCACCATAAATATTCTTAATACCCAGTGAATTGAGCTTTATTCTTGCTAGTGAATAAATATCGGCTTGCCAACGTTTGTTTTTATTTGATTGAAAGCATCCCTTATTTTTTTTATCAATATTAATAAATATTTCTCTTACTTCATTGCCTACTTCAAAGGCGGATTGGGATATCGCTGGGCCCATCCAAGCCATTATTTCCCCAGAATTGCAATTAATTGAAGAGATGGTTTTTTCTATTACACCGTCTGCCATCCCTCGCCAGCCCGCATGAATTGCTGCGACCATAGTTTGATTTGAATTTGTTAACAAAATTGGTAGACAGTCAGCGGTCATTACGACACAGACAGTTTTTCGATTATAAGAGATTGAAGCGTCGCCTTCTTGAGTTTCATCTTGTTTTGGCTCAATAATTACATTAGTTCCATGAATTTGATTAAGCCATAGAGGTTCATTAGGTAAATTAAGATCACATTTTAGTTTTTTGCGATTTTTATCTACTGAACTTGATAAATCACCAACGTGTTTTGCCAAATTCAATTGCCCAAATCCAAATTCACTGTATCCGGATAATCGTGTTGTAGAAAATGCAATCACTTTATCTAGGCCAGGCCAGCTTGCTGGTATTATTTCAATTTTACTCATTATTCATATTATCTTTTTTTAACGCATCTAATAAGTCAATGAAATCAGATGCAATGTCAGTTTTGATAATAATCTTTTTACTGGTTCTAGGGTGACAAAGCTCGAGTTTAGTTGCACATAGAGCCTGCCTCCTAAAACTTCTAATTTTACTTTCAAGTATTTCTGTACAGCCTGATGGAATCTTTAATCTAGCATAAGTTGGATCGCCTAGTAACGCGTTCTTTTTGAAAGCAAAATGCACTCTTATTTGATGGGTTCTTCCGGTTTCTAAATTAACTTTTATATGAGTATGTGCTCTAAATCTCTTAATTACCCGATAATTTGTGATTGCACGTTTTCCATCTTCTCTTACTGCCATTTTGGTTCGATTCTTATGATGCCTTCCTATGGGTTTATCAATGACTCCACCACCCGTTAGAACCCCGCAACAAATTGCTTCGTATTCTCTGGAAATTTCCCGATTTGATAACTGTTGAACTAAATGATTATGCGCTTGAATATTTTTAGCAATAATCATTAATCCTGAAGTATCTTTATCTAAGCGATGAATGATTCCTGCCCTAGGAACCTCTCTTAATTTTGGCCACTGGTGTATTAGGCCATTAAGAAGAGTGCCATTTGGATTTCCTGCTCCTGGATGCACCACCAGGCCTACAGGTTTATTAATTACAATTATTTCATCGTCTTCATACTCAATATTAAATTTTATAGATTCTGCTTCATTTTCTACGCTTTCATCGACTATGACATCAATTGAAACTAACTCGCCGCCAGTAACAAAATCTCTCGGTCGTAATACTTTCCCATCAACCAAAATAAAACCATCAATAATCCAATTTTTTAGTCTACTGCGTGAGAATTCTGGAAAGATATTAGCCAAAACCACATCCAAGCGCTTACCTGCTTGTTCTTCGGGTATAATCTTTTCTGTATTATAATTAGTCATTGTTACCAAAGTGAGTTTCATTATAGAGCAATGCTTTTGACTTAAATTCACGGTAGTATTAACTTATTCGCTAATAAAACTGAAACAATTATAAATCAGGCTATTAAAATTTTTTCATAATAAATTCATTCATCATGATAAAACATTTCAAGTATTTTTCATTCTTATTGGTCATATCTTTTTTAGTGGGCTGTGCGAATAACGAAGAGACAGCAGAAGAAGCCTATATAAATGATGTTGTCAGGGCATATGAAACTGCACAAACCGCTGTCACCTCCGGTAACTACCGAAGAGCGATTGGATTATTCGAAAATATCCAATCCAGATTTCCATTCAGTGATCTATCCACTCAGATTCAACTTGAATTAATGTATGCATATTACAAGAGTGGCGCAAAAGAACAAACGATTGATCAAACCGAAGCATTTATAAGAGAGAATCCAACAAGCCCAAATATTGATTACGCGCTCTATATTCAAGCTCTGGCTCACTTCGAAGAAGAGCCAGATATTCTAGAAAAAACATTTAATAAAGATATGAATAAAAGACCACCATCTGATGTTGAAACATCATTCTCTATACTCGAGAGATTGGTAACGAGATATCCAGCCAGTGATTATGCTGCAGATGCTGAGTTAAGGATGATATATCTAAAAAATAGGTTGGCCGCCTATGAAAATATCGTCGCTGATTATTATATTCGAAGTGGGGCTTATGTTGCCGCATTAAATAGGTCAAAAGATGCATTAGAAAAATACAATGGAGTCCCAAGTAATGAGGAATCCCTTCAGATTATGCTCAAAGCATACCAAGCGTTGGGTATGACTGATTTAGCAAATGACACGAGAAGTGTACTCATCAATAATTACGGCAGTTCTCAAGAAAGATTCAATAGCTCTCAAGATACATTCATCGGTCCTCAAGAAACACTCAATAGCTCTCAAGATACATTCATCGGTGCTCAAGAAAGACTCAATAGCTCTCAAGATGTATTCATCGGTGCTCAAGAAAGACTCAATAGCTCTCAAGATACATTCATCGGTGCTCAAGAAAGACTCAATAGCTCTCAAGATACATTCATCAGTCCTCAAGAAAGAGAGTTATCAGAAAATAAACAAAATGACCAACCGCAAAAAGAAGCGCCAAAATTTTGGCAAAGAATCAAAACCCTCTTACCAAAAACACTAAATAGAAATAAATAGAAATTATCACTCAGGAAATGTGTACCCAGATGTAATTGGATAACGCCAATCCCTTCCAAATGCTCTGTTACTTATTCTAACTCCAGGTGGTGCTTGGCGCCTTTTGTATTCGTTTCGCTTTACCATCTCTAGTATTGAGGTTACCGTTTCTCTTTCAAATCCTCGCTCAACAATTTCCTCTACAGATAGATCTTCTTCGATAAAAGCCTCTAAAATAGGATCCAATACATCATAAGGAGGAAGGCTATCACTATCATGCTGATTTTCCCTTAATTCAGCTGAAGGTTCTCTCTCAATAACCCTATTTGGTATGACTTCTGAAATCGTATTTCTATATTTAGCCAATTTTTTGACCATAGTTTTTGTGCAATCTTTAATAGGTGCAAATCCACCAGCCATATCACCATAGAGAGTTGCATAGCCAACTGCCATTTCACTTTTATTCCCAGTTGTAAGTAACATTGATCCAGTTTTATTGGATATAGCCATAAGGAGTAATCCTCTGGCACGAGATTGAATGTTTTCTTCGGTAGAATCTTTTTCAGAATTCAAGAAAATTGGTTGCAAGAGATCTACTGTTGAATCATAAAGGGAAGATATTGGTAAAATATCGTATTTAATATTTAAAGTATCAGCTTGACATTGAGCATCCTCCAGACTCATGGCGCTTGTAAAGAAATAAGGCATCATAACTGCTCTAACTTTATCGCTTCCAATTGCATCGCACGCTATTGAGAGTGTTAATGCTGAATCAATACCGCCTGATAAACCCATTACCACACCAGAGAACTTATGTTTTTCAATATAGTCTTTTGTTCCTCTAACGAGAGCTTTATAAACACTTTCTGCTACACTCAATTTCGAAGAAATATTTGATTTGATAGGAACGCATTCATTATTTATAAGATCAAACTCAAATAGATCCATTGATTCTTCAAAAGAGGTTGCTCTGTATTTAATTTCTCCATTTTTACTCATGACAAAAGATGCGCCATCAAAAACTAATTCATCTTGCCCTCCAATCATATTTAGATAAACAATTGGCAAGTCTGTTTGCAACGCTCTTTGTTTGACAATGTTTTCCCTTTTTGATTGTCCATCTTTTTCGTAAGGGGAGCCATTAATGACTATTATGATCTCAGCTCCCGACTCTTTTGCCTTCATTGCCGCTGATTTATGCCAGATATCCTCGCATATATTGATTCCTATTTTTTTTCCTTTTAGCTCAAAAACAGTCGGTTGTTCATCTGAAGTAAAATACCTTTTTTCATCAAAGACACTGTAATTTGGTAAAGCTTCCTTTCGATATTTTACAATTTCTTCTTTGTCTCGAAAAACTGCACAAGCATTGTATATGGAATCATCACTGTAATCCGGAAAACCAATTAAGGCTGAGATTCCTGCTACTTCATCTTTAATGCTATTAAGGGCATCATTTATTCGTCTTTTGAAGCCAGAATGAAGCAATAAATCTTCTGGGGGATACCCAGATATCGATAATTCAGGAAAAATTATTAAATCAGCATTATGTTGATTTTTTGCTTTTTCACATGAATCTATGATGAGCTTTGTATTACCGGAAATATCACCAACTGCTAGATCTAGCTGCGCCAATACAATGGAAATTTTATTTTTCATGTTTTAAAAAAGAATTTTAATCAACTAACCTTAAAATTGCTTCCCCAAGTAACGCTGGAGATTTAACAGTAGACACACCTGCCTTATCAAGGGCTTTATATTTTTCATCAGCTGTTCCCTTTCCTCCAGCAACAATTGCTCCCGCATGCCCCATTCTCTTTCCCTTGGGTGCTGTCACACCTGCAATATAACCTACCACAGGTTTTGTAACATCGCTTTTTATAAACTCAGCTGCAGCTTCCTCGTCAGTTCCACCAATCTCTCCAACCATAATAATTCCTTCAGTTTCAGGATCGTTTTGAAATAACTTTAAACAATCAATGAAACCCATACCTCTCACCGGGTCGCCACCAATACCGATACAAGTTGTTTGTCCGAGTCCATTTTTAGTGGTTTGATATACCGCCTCATAAGTCAGAGTTCCCGAACGTGATATTACTCCAATTTTCCCTTTTTTATGAATAAAGCCTGGCATGATGCCTATCTTACACTCATCAGGCGTTATTATTCCCGGGCAATTGGGACCCAACAGACGGCATCCGTTTCCTTTTAAGGCGGCCTTAACTCGCACCATATCATTTATCGGAATACCTTCCGTTATACATACAATAAAGGATATTCCCGCTTCAGCAGCTTCTATTATTGCATCGGCTGAATACGCTGCAGGCACATAAATCATGCTAATTTGAGCTTCAGAATGTATTTTTGCTTCTTTCACACTATCAAAAACAGGTATTCCTAGATGCTCGGTACCTCCCGACCCCGGCGTAACTCCAGCGAGTACTTGGCTTCCATAATCAATACACTGTTTAGTGTGAAACGAACCTTGTTTTCCAGTAATGCCTTGACAAATTATCTTACTGTCTTTGTTAATTAAAATACTCATTTTGTAACCGCAGCAACTGCTTTTTTTGCAGCATCTGTTAAATCAGATGCTGATAATATTTTTAATCCACTTTCTTTGAGTAGAACTCTGCCTTTCTCAACATTCGTACCCTCTAGACGAACTATAACAGGTACCTTGACATCAATTTCTTTGACCGCCTCAATCACCCCTTCAGCAATTAAATCACATCTCACAATACCACCAAATATATTAACCAAAATCGCTTTTACATTTTTATTTGATAATATTAATTTTAGTGCGAATGTTACTTTTTCTGCTGTAGCTCCTCCACCGACATCAAGAAAATTGGCTGGTTCACCCCCATGAAGTTTAATCAGATCCATAGTTGCCATAGCTAGTCCGGCACCATTAACCATACATGCAATATCTCCATCCAGAGAAATATAATTAAGACCTTTTTCAGCCGCATCATTTTCTGATGGATCTTCTTGACTAGAATCTCTTAAGCTCAAAAGACCTGGTTGTCTAAATAGAGCATTTGTATCAATATTAATTTTTGCATCCAGTGCTAACAATTCTCCTTTTTTTGTTATTATCAGCGGGTTAACTTCAATTAAACTTGCATCCTTATCCAAGAAGAGTTTATACATTTTTTTTGTAATTTCAGAAAACTCTTTGCCTTGCTTCTTATCAAGTTCTAAACCATGAATTAACTCTCTGGTCTGGAATGGCATTAAACCAAGTGCTGGATTGATTGTGATCTTCAAAATGCTTTCAGGTTCTTTTTCGGCAACTTCCTCTATATTCATTCCCCCTGCTTTCGATGCAACAAATGAAATCATCTCATTTTCTCGATCCAAGAGAATGCTTAAGTAAATCTCTTTTTGAATTTCTGAGGCGGATTCAACATAAACTGAATTAACTGGTAGACCGTCAGGTCCTGTTTGATTTGTAACCATTTTTCTGCCGAGCATTTCTTTTGAAAATCTCGATACTTCATCGATGGTTTTGGCGACTTTAACTCCTCCTACTTTACCTCTTCCTCCGCTATGAATCTGTGCTTTTATAACCCACAATTCACCATCTATTTTCTTTGAAACAGACATCGCTTCATCAGTTGACCTAGCGATGTATCCTTGAGGAACAGGAATACCATACTCCCTAAATAGTTCTTTTGATTGATATTCATGAAGATTCATTAGTAGTGCACACCCGCGGATATTTAATTGATTTTAGTTTCGTTAAAATGGGAATTCTTTCATAAGATAGAAATAAATGGAACTGATTACTTGTTATTATTTTCTTGAGCTTGTAAAAAGTTCATATTAAGCTTTTTCCTAATATCAACTAGTCTAATAAAATTTAATAATGAATAAGAATAATGACGCATTTACATTAATAGAATTTCTGGTAGCTATCGTAATTGCAGTAATTATAATTTCAATAGCAATTCCAGCATATCGCGATTATACAAATAGATCGATCGTTACATTCAATCAAATAAAGAGCTCCTGATTGAATATTTAACCCAATTATTGGAGGCGAAATCAAAATGATAATTTTCGATGCTTTATTTATCATTATGATTGGTCTAATTCTTGGAAGTTTTCTTAATGTCATTATCTACCGTATGCCGATAATGCTGGAGAAAAAAAGATCATTTATTAATGATTTCAATCTACTTGTTCCCCGCTCGCATTGCAGAAATTGCAAAAAAACAATAAAAATTTATCAAAATATCCCGGTATTTAGTTATCTTTTTTTAAAAGGAAAATGTTCGAATTGCAATCATATAATCAGTGTGCAATATCCTTTTATCGAATTATTGACCTCAATTTATACAGTGCATGCTTTTCTTTATTTCAATTTTAGTCCAGAACTATTTGCAATTTTGATTTTCATATATGCGCTTATAGTAATAAGTGTTATTGATTTTAATCATAAGATTATCCCTGACTCCCTCTCATTAATTTTGTTAATTTCAGGCCTCATATATAGTTTCATTTTCTCATCGCAAAGTGTAACGAGTTTTTTTATTGAACCTGTCGATAGTATAAGTGGTATTTTTATGGGTTATTGTCTCCTCTTTATAATCTACAAAATCCATTTCACTCTTACTGGAAAAGAAGGTCTTGGTTTTGGTGATATTAAACTTTTAGCAGCATTAGGGGCTTGGATTGGTTGGAAATTAATTCCATTAGTACTATTTTTAGCGGCAGTCTTTGGTTTGATATATGCTTTATCAATAATGTTTATCAAAAAAATTAATATAAATGAATCAATTCCTTTTGGGCCATTTTTGGCGTTATCAGCATGGGTAACATTATTTTATAATACAAAAATACTTGAAATTGTTACTTTTTTCTAATGATTGAGATTGAAAGGAATAATATATGACACAGAATCTTCATATAGCACTTTCAGGGGGTATTGCTTCTGGCAAAACTTATGTAAGCGATAAGTTTAGCTCATTAGGGGCAGATATTATTGATACAGATATCATCGCTCATGAAATAGTCTTACCTGGGAGATCGGCTTTAGAAGAAATCACTGATAATTTTGGAAAATCTGTTCTTCAAAAAAATGGTGCTCTGAACAGAAAATTGATGAGAAGCATTGTTTTCGAAGACAGTAAAAAAAGACTTATACTAGAATCAATACTTCATCCAAAAATTCAAAATGAAGTAAAAAATAAGATAACATCCTTAAATGGACCATATCAAATTATTGTGGTGCCTCTTTTAGCTAAATCTCCGATTTTGAAACAAGTAAATCGCGTACTCATAATAGATTGCGATGAAAAGAAACAGCTAAAAAGACTAATAAAAAGAGATGAGATTTCAACGAAACTTGCAAGACAAATAATATCAAGTCAATCAGATCGCAAGGAAAGATTGTCAATAGCAGATGACATTATCTTAAATGACAATGATTTTGATAGTTTAGACACGCAAATTATGAATTTACATAGATACTATCTTGACCTAACAAAAGAAATTACTTAAGCCATTAAATAGAAACTCATTTGAAGTTCAAATAATCTCAGTGCAGAATAGAGACGATGAAATACAAGATAGAGCAATTTGATCCAACAACAAGAAGATCACCTGAGTATGAATTACCTCTCAGCGAGAGAATGAGAACTTTCCTTAGAATCGAATTTCTATATCAGCAATACAATTATTTTATAAACCTTGATACAGATTGGTCATCGAGGTCAGGTGTCTCAAGTTTGCTTGAAATGATGTCAATACTCTCAAGAGGAGATATCAGAAGTGATGTTCATAAAGAATTAGATAGGCATATAGGAATCTTAACCAGCTATCACAGTCAACCAGCTGTTGATGCCAATATACTTGAAAAAATGGTAGAAAATTTAACGCATCGAAGAAATGCTCTTCGATCAGCTGGAACTAATTTCATACAACCACTAAGAGATAATGAGTTCTTAAGTGCAATAAGGCATAGGAGCACAATTCCAGGAGGTACATGTGAATTTGATTTACCGGAATTTGGTCATTGGTTGAGACAACCGCTTGAGAGAAGGAGTCAAGATTTTCAGAAATGGTTATCGATGATTGAGCCGGTCTGCAATGCTGTTATTGAGTTACTTTGGTTAATTCGTGAAAGTACTGAACCTTCAGAAAAATCAGCAATTAATGGCATGTATCAACATAAAATGCCACCCTATTCTCATGATCAACTTGTCCGGGTAACATTGTCTGAGGGAAGCCATCTTTTCCCTGAAATAAGTGGCAATCAACATAGATTTACAGTGAGATTTTTAGAGTGGTGCGATATTAACCAAAGAGCAATTCAAACTCATGATGACGTTCTTTTTAGAATCTCAATCTGTTAATAAATATTTTTTAACGCAATAATTCCTGAAGTTCCTCAATTACAGGATTGTCTGCAGCCAAGATGGGAAGATCTCTTAAATCTCGGACAGAAAACCATCTTACTAATTGTCCTTCTTCTCCTGATAACTCTCCAGACCATGAATCCACTAAGAAAAATTCTATATTGGCTGTAAAGGAATCATAATAATGCTCTATTCTTTTAAATAAATATGAGTTGTCTATATCAATACCAAGCTCTTCCTTTAATTCCCTTATAAGAGCCTCATGAGCCGTCTCTGATGATTCGATTTTACCACCAGGAAACTCCCATTGACCTGGAAAACTTTTATCTGCAGTTCTTTGTGATAGCAAAATTTGATTATCATTGTTGATTAGGATCCCTGCAGAGACAGATATTTGTTTCAAGTCAAATAATCCTAATTAATCTTTCCACAACATTGTTTGTATTTTTTTCCTGAGCCACATGGGCAAGGATCATTTCTACCTATTTTTTTGTCCTTTCTGACAAACGTAGAAGCAGACATCTTACTTTCATTATCTTCTTTTTCATCGTTAAATGAATTGATTTTGCTCAATTGATTTATATCTTTAGATTGTTCAGAACGTCTTTGTTCTTCCATTCTCGCGATATCTTGCTCACTTTGAATTCTTATTCTGGCAAGGGTACTGATTGTGTCATGCTTGACTTGATCTAGCATCTCACTGAACATTAAAAATGCTTCTTGCTTATATTCTTGTTTTGGGTTTTTTTGAGCATATCCTCTCAAACCAATACCTTGACGCAAGTAATCCATTGCTGCTAAGTGCTCTTTCCAATGAAGATCCAGTTGTTTTAACATAATTTCTTTTTCAACCATTCGCATTAGATCTGCCCCAACCGCCTCTTCTTTTTCTTGACTTGCTAATTCTATTTTCTCGATGCATCTATCTCTTATCATTTCAGTATTTAACTGGGAATCTTGTTTAATCCATTGAGGTATTTTCAATGGGAGTAAAAAATCCTTCTCTAACGCATTCATTAGTCCTTCCGGATCCCAATCTTCTTCATGACTTTCAGCTGGAATGAATTGATCAACTGTCATTTCTACAACTTCTTCTCTGATACTTTTGATTGAATCTCTGACATCATCTGCACTCATAAGTTCATTTCTTTGGTGATATACAACTTTTCGTTGATCATTAGAAACATCATCGTATTCAAGTAGATTTTTTCTTATATCAAAATTGTGTGACTCTACCTTACGTTGCGCTTTTTCAATTTGTCTGCTTAATAATTTACTTTCAATGGCCTCACCCTCTTGCATTCCAGCGCGAGATAATAATGATTTTGTTCTATCTGGATCACCAAATATACGCATTAAATTATCTTCCATTGATAAATAGAAGCGACTTGAGCCAGCATCTCCTTGTCTCCCGGATCTTCCTCTCAACTGGTTATCTATTCTCCTGGACTCATGACGCTCTGTTCCGATAATGTGCAATCCACCAGCTTCAATAACTTCTTTTTGTCTTTGCTTCCAGTTTTCTGTAATGTCATCAGGAGATTGATTGCTACTTTCCAATTCTGCTTCCAGATTTCCGCCTAAAACTATATCAGTTCCTCGGCCAGCCATATTTGTTGCGATAGTAATAGCACCTGGTTTACCAGCTTGCTGTACAATGACTGCTTCCCTCTCATGCTGTTTTGCATTCAAAACCTCATGCTTAATATTCATCTTTTTTAATTTATTGGACAGTAATTCAGATGTTTCTATTGATGTGGTTCCGACTAATGTTGGTTGACCTTTCTCTCTACAATCAATTATGTCTTTAATAATTGCATTGAATTTACCCTCTTCATTCAAATAGACTAAATCTGAAAAGTCATTACGAATCATTGGTTTATGAGTAGGAATAACAATTACCTCCAAACCGTAAATTGATTGAAATTCATATGCTTCAGTATCTGCAGTTCCAGTCATACCGGATAGATTCTCATAGAGCCTAAAATAATTTTGAAATGTTATTGATGCTACGGTTTGATTTTCTTGTTTTACTGAAACATTCTCTTTCGCTTCAACAGCTTGATGCAATCCATCTGACCATCTTCTTCCAGGCATCGTTCTCCCAGTAAACTCATCGACTATGACTACTTCACCTTCTTTAACAATATAATCAACATCTTTATTAAACATTGCATGCGCCCTTAGAGCAGCATTTAGATGATGTAACAATCTAATGTTACCTGCATCATAAAGACTCTCATTTTCTTGAATTAATCCTGCATTTATCATTAATTCTTCTACATGTTGATGACCAGATTCAGTGATAAAAATTTGTTTTGATTTTTCATCTTTCGTGTAATCTCCCTCATCTTCTTCAGTCTCAGATTTTAACTTTGGTATTAACTTGTTAATTTTTTGGTATAAATCAATATTTTCGTCGACTGGCCCAGAAATAATTAATGGAGTCCTCGCCTCATCAATTAATATCGAGTCAACCTCATCCACAATAGCAAAATTTAATTCTCTTTGAACTTTATCCTTCGAGGAGAAAGCTAAATTATCTCTAAGATAGTCAAAACCCAATTCATTATTTGTTGTGTATGTTATGTCTGCTTCATACGCTAATTTTTTTTCTTCATGAGACTGATTGCTTGAGGTAACACCTACAGTAAGTTCTAGGAACTCATAAATTGGAGACATCCATTCAGAATCCCTTTTGGCTAGATATTCATTGACCGTGACTACATGCACACCCTTGTCACTTAGTGCGTTTAGATAGGCAGGTAACGTAGCCACTAACGTTTTACCTTCCCCTGTTCTCATTTCAGCAATATCGCCCTGGTGGAGCACCATACCTCCAATTAATTGGACATCGAACGGCCTCATACCAAGAGTTCTAACAGAAGTTTCTCTGACTACAGCAAATGCTTCAACTAAAAGATCGTCAAGTGTCTCGCCAGTTTTCAGTCTCTCACGAAACTCATTAGTTTTGGAACGAAGTGCTTCATCAGACAGTGTCTTAATATCAGATTCAAAATTATTTATTTCAGATACTTTTTTTGAAAGCTTTTTCAGAATTCTCTGATTTCGACTACCAAATATACTTGTAAGAAAATTTGCCATGTTCAATTTCCATAATTTCTGATTATTTAGCTAAACCAATTTCAGGTTCTATTATAGAATGTATTCACATTCTCCAAACTAACAAAACATATGTCATTCAATAAATTAAAAAACATTCTCAATTCTAAAGGACATGATAACCTAGAAAATCTTTTGCAACGAGCGAAAGATATTGAGATTTTAAATAAATTTCTTATCAAAAATCTTGATGATGACATGTCATCCCATATTGTTAGTTGCAGCCTAAATAAAAATGGCAATCTAACAGTTTTTTGTGATTCAAGTGCATGGCTAGCTAAATTGAGATATCAAAAGAATTCAATACTAGAAATTGTGAGAAAAAAATATCCTCATGCAGCAAGTTGTGAGATCAAAATTACAGGTAATACAGCTAAGAAATGAATAATTTACCCATACGCCTCAGTTACGAAGGATATTGGCGCTTTCTTCTCGTTTTCAAAAGAAACTTCTTCCCAAGCAGTTTCATCCTCAAGAAGGGCTCTCATTAATTTATTGTTTAATCCATGACCTGATTTTTTTGCAGAGTATTTGCCAATCAAGCTATGTCCCAAGAGATAAGAATCGCCGATAGCATCTAATATCTTATGAATTACAAATTCATTAGAATATCTTAAACCATCAACATTCATTATCCTAAAATCGTCAAGAACAATGGCATTATCCATGCTTCCACCTAATGTTAAATTATTCTCTCTTAGTTTTTCAATATCTCTAAGAAACCCAAAAGTTCTTGCTCGACTGATTTCTTTTAAAAACGATGTTGATGAAAAATCAATTGATGCTTTTTGATCTTGCTTATTGAAAACTGGATGATTAAATCCAATTTCAAAATCAACTTTGAACCCTTTGAATGGAGATAATTCTGCCCATTTATCATCTTCCTCTACTCTGACTGTTTTATTTATTTTGATAAATTTTTTGGGAGCATTTTGCTCTTCTATTCCTGCTGATTGAATCAAGAAGACAAAAGGTCCTGCGCTTCCATCCATAATTGGAACTTCAGCAGCTGATAATTCTACTATTATATTATCGATTCCCAAACCCGCTAATGCAGACATTAAGTGCTCGATAGTTGCAACCTTGGTATTATTCTTGATTAAGGTTGTGCCTAGATTTGTTTCGCCAACTGATTTGGCATCTGCAGGTATATCTACAAAAGGATCGATATCGACTCTTCTGAAAATGATTCCCATGTTGATACCCGCCGGCCTCAGAGTCATTAAGACTTTCTTTCCAGTATGCAAACCAACACCGGTTGCTTTCATTGTGGTTTTTATAGTTCTTTGTCTAAACATAAGTTATTGTCCAGATATTATTCTATAGAAATCAATAATATAATTATAACAATTATATTAATTTATACAAAGATATAATACGATCAAAATTGATTCTGTATCCAGCTCTTTACTGATTCCCACTTTTCTTTCACATCATTTTTTATCGATAGGCGATTATAGTTAACTCTATTTTGGGATTCCCTTCCATAAAGGAGCAGACCAACTCCAGTAGCATGAATTGGGTTTCGAACAACATTCACAAGACCTTCAACATATTGAGGCGCACCAAGACGAACTGGAACATGAAAAATCTCTTCAGCTAATTCAACAGCTCCTTCCATCTTCGAGCTTCCTCCTGTTATAACAAGCCCTGCAGGTATTGATTCTTCAAAACCACTTCTTCTTAGTTCGTTTCTAATTAAGCTAAATAATTCTTCAAATCTGGGCTCGACTATTTCAGCGAGTGTTTGCCTTGCGAGGCGTCTCGGAGGTCTATCTCCAGTACTTGGAACTTCAATAGTCTCGTCAGGATTAGCCAACTGTGATAAAGCGCATGCATATTTAATTTTAATTTCTTCAGCATACTGAGTAGGAGTTCTCATTGAAACTGCAATATCATTTGTTACTTGGTCACCTGCAATAGGTATAACAGCAGTGTGCTGAATAGCTCCTCTTTGAAAAACAGCAATATCAGTTGTTCCGCCTCCAATATCCACTAGACAAGAGCCTAGATCTTTTTCATCTTCTGTTAAAACAGAATAACTAGATGCAAGTTGTTCAAGGACGATATCATCTACCTCCAAGTCACAACGCTCTATACACTTGATTATATTCTGAGCCGCACTTTCTGCGCCGGTGACCATGTGAACTTTTGCCTCCATTCTTATACCTGACATTCCTGTTGGATCAAGAATCCCTTCCTGACTGTCAATGATAAATTCTTGAGGAAGAATATGTAAAATCTTTTGATCAGCTGGTATTGCAACCGCCCTTGCTGCATCTATAACCCTCTCCACATCATTAGAGCTGACCTCATTATCTTGGATTGCGACAATTCCATGAGAGTTGAGACTTCTTATATGATTACCGGCTATACCTGCATAAACCGAATTAATATCACACCCCGCCATGAGTTCGGCTTCTTCTATAGCTTTTTGGATTGAATGTACAGTAGATTCTATGTTGACAACGACACCTCTGCTCAAGCCTTTAGAAGGATGAGATCCGATACCAATAACTTCTATTTCATTATCCTCATTCACTTCACCGACAATGGCAACAATTTTAGATGTTCCTATATCGAGTCCTACGATAAAATCTTTTTCACCATTTTTTCTCACAGAATAAAATCCTATAATCTATTTATTAAATTCATTTTTTTAATAGTAGCGTAAAACCATTATCATATCTCATATCAATTGATTCTATTTCATCGGATTCACTAGAAATAATATTTTTCGCAATATCCACAAACAAATCAAATCTTTTTTTCACATCTTTTTTCCCAAAATTTATAACTGTTCCATTATATAATTTTATTCTCCATGCACCTCTTTTGTCTAAATCCACGGCTGTAATATTTATTCCATAAGGAACTAATCTTTCTTTTAATGATAAATAGCGCTGCGCAACCTCATAGGATTTGTCATTAGGTCCATTTAATTGTGAGAGATTTGATGGTATGAGATTTTGGTTAGTTATTTCTGTAAATAACTCGCCACGATTATTTAATAGTCCATTATCACCCCACCTGGCTACAGGATGATGTTCATATATTTTTAACTCTAATCTATCTGGCCATTTCCTTGAAATTGAAACTTTATCTATCCACTCAATATCAAGAATCTTTGAATATAACTTTGAAGTATCAAGATTTAAAATACCATTTTCAATTTCAGTAAAAATTGCATCTTTTATCTGATTTTCTTTTACATTTTGAAAGGAACTCTCGATTGAAATGTATTTGATTTTTTGATTAAGTCCACTAAGAATGAGTGTGTATATTAACCAAAATATCACGGAGAGAAATAAAGCTTTAAACAATCTATTTTTAAAACTTTTGGATAAAATCCATTTGTTACTTTCTCTTTTTTTCCTATTTTTTGTTCTGGATTTTGACATTAATCTTCAAAAATTTAGAAACTAGTCTCAAGAATAGTCCAGCATAGCGTTTCAAAATTAATACCTTTACACTGAGCAGACATTGGAACGAGACTTTTTTTTGTCATTCCCGGAACTGTATTTATTTCAAGGATTTTAGGGATACTATTTTTTTCGCACATAAAATCAACACGCCCCCATCCACGACAATGAAGTGCTTCAAATGCTTCTAATGCAATATCTGCATAAATTTTTTCCTCAGATATATCTGAGGTTCCAGGACAAATATATTCTGTTTTATTGGATTTGTATTTAGCAAAATAATCATAAAAAGTTCTATTAGTTTTTACCCTTATAGTCGGAAGCGTTTTATTTTTTAAAATAGTTACTGTGATTTCTTTTCCCTGAATAAACTCTTCTGCAAGCAATACATCATCAAATTCAGTCGCTGCTTTGTAAGCATCCTCTAACTCATTTAATTTGGATATTTTGCTCATTCCAAGACTGGAACCCTCTGAATTTGGTTTGAGAACAATAGGAAAACCAAATATATCTGTAGCTTTTTTCAAATCTTTTAATGTTCTTATCACTTTAAATTTTGGAGTTGGTAAATTATGCTCTAAAAATATTTTTTTACTTAGAACCTTGCTCATGGCAATTGCAGAAGAAAACATTCCACTACCAGTAAAAGGAATATTAAGAAAATCCAGTAAACCTTGTATCCTCCCATCCTCTCCATTTGCACCATGAAGTGCAATAAATGCTCTGTCTATATCTTGATTGAGAATATATTTGATGGATTCTTGATTGGGATCCCATCCAAATGCGTCAATTCCGCTTTTTTTTAGTGAAGAAAGAACAGATTGTCCACTCTCTAGGGAAATTTCACGTTCATTTGAATTTCCTCCATAAATAACAACAACCTTTCCAAAGTCTTCAGGATTTCTTATGTGTGAATCACTTTTATATGTCATCTTTATAAGTTACCAACAATTTTTACTTCACATTCAAGTTGAATATCAAACTTCTCAATAATTTTCTTCTGAATATAATTGATTAATCGCTCAATATCTTCTGCTGAAGCTTTTTGATCATTAATAATAAAGTTTGCATGTTTTGTTGATATATGAGCTCCTCCTATTCTAAATCCTTTGAGCCCAGAATCTTGGATGAGTTTTGCAGCAAAATTTCCTTCAGGATTTCTAAATACTGAACCACAACTTGGTTTTCCTAGTGGTTGAGAATTTTTCCTTTTGCTTAGCATCTCTTTTTGCTTTTCCATAGAAGACGACTTATTCGGATCAAAAATCAAATTTGCGCTTATAAACCATTCATCTGGAGGACCTACTACACTCCTATAATTAATCTTATATTCTGATGGTTTTCTAGTATGATATCCCCCTAAACGATCAACAATCTTAACTGAATCAACCCTTTCCCATGTTTCATGCCCATATGCACCTGCATTCATAGCTAGTGCACCTCCAATTGAACCTGGTATACCTGAAAAAAACTCAGAAGGAGCCATTCCCCATCTTATACATTGCTTTGCAAGCATTGTACAAGGAACATTTGCGCCAACTTTGATTGAGTTATTATCAATTTTTTCTATTTTTTTTGAGATCAAGGATGATGAAATTACAACTCCTGAAATCCCTCCATCTCTGACAAGAATATTACTTCCTCTTCCTAACCAAAATATGGGGATATCATTGTCGATATTTGATAAAAATAAACCTAATTCATCCAAGTCTGATGGTTGAAAATAAATCTCAGCAGGCCCCCCTACCTTGAGTGAGGTATGCTTTTTCATTGGCTCAAAAAATTTTATTTTACTTTTTAGCGGTTCTAATGAAACAGATAATTTATGTTTTTTCATGGATTTACAACGCAACACGAATTAATTTTGGTAAATCTTTTACGAATGAGCCAATATCCCCTGCGCCCATAATTAAGAGAATATCTCCATCATTTACTATCTGGTTTATTATATTTATTGAATCTTCAAGTGAATTTATATAAATAGGGTTAATTTTCTTTTCTTTTTTAATTGTTTTTACCAAACTCTCACCATTGAATCCTTTTATTGGTGCTTCACCTGCTGCATAGATCTTTGTCACAATTAATTGATCCGACATAGAAAGAGCATCAACAAAATCAGTAAACAGATCTTTAGTTCTTGTGTATCGATGTGGTTGAAATAGAAGTGTTATTTTTTTATCCCCCCACCCTGATCGAATTGCATTCAGTGTTGCCAGAATCTCAGTAGGATGATGACCATAATCATCGATAAGGGTCACTTTGCCATTTTTTATTGGTAGATTTTCTGTAACTTGAAATCTTCTATCAATACCAGAGAACGTTTTCAGCGCTTTTTTAATGGAAGTGTTACTGACATTTAATTCAGTCGCAACAGCAATAGCGGCTAGAGCATTATGTACATTGTGTAATCCAGGTAAATTTATCTTTATGTTTACTCTTTCTGTTTTATTTTTTCTAATTAAATCAAATGTTGTATATGTATTTTTAAATTCGATATTTTCAGCTCGAATATCAGCTTTTTCTGATATGCCATATGTAATCACCGAGCGAGCGATTCTATGTTTAATTTTTTTCACTCCTTTATCATCAATACAAATTATTGCTAATCCATAGAATGGAAGATTATGCAAAAATTCTATAAATCCAGAATTCAATTTCTCGATATTATTTTCATAAGTTGACATGTGATCTAAGTCGATATTTGTTACAACAGAAATCATTGGCTTTAAATGAGCAAAAGATGCATCGCTTTCATCTGCTTCTGCAACAAGATATTCACCTGCGCCAAGCTTTGCATGAGAATTGGAGCTTTTAAGACATCCACCTATTATATAAGTTGGATCTAAGTTGCCTTCAGCTAAAAGAGTAGCAACAAGACTTGTTGTGGTTGTTTTTCCGTGTGTACCTGATATAGCAATTGAATAATAAAAACGCATCAACTCGGCAAGCATCTCAGCTCGGGCAACAACAGGTAACATTTTTTTCTTAGCCTCTATAACTTCACTATTTTTTTCACTTATAGCGCTTGAAACTACTAGGGCATCTGCATTTTTTATATTTAAAGGTGAGTGTGATATATATATTTTTGCTCCAAGGGATCTTAACCTTTCTAATTGATCACTCATCTTAATATCTGAACCTTGAACTTTATAACCAAGACCAATCATGACCTCTGCAATCCCTGACATACCAGATCCGCCAATGCCTACAAAATGTACATTTTTCAATCTTTTCATTTTTCTATTCATTTTGATCCACATAATTCAAACAGGTTTCAACGATTGCATTTGTCGCCTCAGATTTGGAACTAGATCTGGCTAAGCAAGATCTTCTTTTAAGGATAGCTCTATCCTGAATCCAGTCCCTTAAAATCAAGGACAAAGCACCTTTTTCAATTTCGTTTTCACTTACAATCTCAGCCGCACCAATTTCTTTCATAAATTTTGCATTCTCAGTTTGGTGGTCATCTGTGGCCAAAGAAAAAGGTATAAAAATAGCAGGTAATCCTGCGGCTAATAGTTCACTCACAGTCATTGCTCCAGCTCTGCATATTACGATATCAGCCCACTGATAAGCGTCGGCAATTTCATCAATAAATTCGACTAAATATAATCCAACAGGAACATTTTCATATGACTTTTGAGCTTCTTTGATAGTTTTAGATCCAGCTTGGTGGAGGACTTCTAATTTTGCAATAGATGCAATTTCTTTTATTGAATTGGGTACAGACTTGTTAAGAACAAGAGATCCCTGACTCCCCCCAAGAATCAAAATTCTTATTGGGAAATCACGCCCATCTAATCTTTCTTTTGGTTGCTCTATGGAAATGATCTCATTTCTTATTGGATTACCAACCGTCTTTGCGTTAACTTTTTTTTCAAAACTATTGGGAAAAGCCTCCAAAACAGATGAAGCTATTTTTGATAGAAGTTTATTGGTCGTACCAGGAATTGAGTTCTGCTCATGAATTATCAAAGGATACCTCATTAAGAATCCCGCAATACCCCCTGGTCCACTAACATAGCCTCCCATACCAAGTATTACATCTGGACGTTGCTCTTTTAAAATAGAAAAACACTGAAACAAGGCCTTAAATAATTTTTTTAATGAGGTGATTATATTCTTCAAATTCTTTCCTCGAAGACCCGCTACAGTTATATACTCAATTTTTATATTTGCTTTAGGAACTAATTTTTCCTCAATTCCTCCTCTTACTCCAAGCCAAACAACAGTACAACCAGAGTCTTCTAATGCCTTGGCAATAGTAAGTCCAGGGATTACATGCCCACCAGTACCACCTGCCATTATCATCACTTTTGCTCGACTCATGGGTTTCTCTTTTTAGTCTTTATTTGTGATTTATAATTATAATTTGAATGCACTTCATGATAAATCCTCATAAGAATACTAATTGTAATCATGGTTAGAATTAAACTACTTCTACCATAACTAATAAGAGGTAACGTTAATCCTTTTGTTGGAAGAATTCCCATACTGACACCAAGATTTATTATAACCTGCAGAGCTAGCCATGTTCCTGCACCGATACAAAAATATGCCTCAAAAAAACGATCTGCTTTAGCTGATCTAATTGCTAATCGAAAAATTCTCCATACTAGTAACACAAATAATGTTATCAATACTCCAGATCCCAATAAACCAAACTCTTCGGAAAAAACAGCAAAAATAAAATCCGTATGAGCTTCTGGCAGATAAAATAGCTTCTGGATACTGTTACCCATTCCAACACCAAACCATTCACCTCTTCCAATGGCAATGAGCGATTGCGTTAATTGATATCCTGATCCAAAAACCACATCTTTATCCCACGGATCAAGGAATCCTGTAAATCTTCTCATCGCATAGGGGAAAAATTGCATCAGAGTGGCTAGAGACAAAGAAATAGCAAGCAAAAATGAAAAGAAATCTCTAATTCTAGCTCCGGCAACTAGAAGCATCGACAATACTGTTGCCAATAAAACAGCTGTGGCACCAAAATCTGTTTCCATGAGCAATAATAATGCCGCAAAACCTAACACAAGCATCGGTCTAAGAAAACCAACAAAACCCTCTCTTAATTGTTTATTTCTCCTAACAAGATACCCAGCAACATAAATCATAATACATAATCTGGCTGGATCAGATACTTGAACATTAAGTATTCCTCCAAACTTGATCCATCGAGTTGATCCATTCACCTCATTACCTATTCCTGGTATCAAAACTAAAATTAATAAAGTAATGCCAAAGATTAAAAGCAATGGCCCAATATTCTTCCAATAATCAATAGGTACAAAAAAACAGAATAAGCCCGAAAAAAACCCTAAAACAACCGCAAAAATTTGCCTATTAAGATAAAAAAATGGAGAACCTGAAATACTCTCAGATATCGAGCTTGAAGCTGAAGAGAGGGCTATTAAGCCAATCATCAACAACATTAATACTATTGTTAAAAAAGTGAAATCGAAGCTTACAGGTTTTTGGATTGTTTCTTTTATATTTTGAAAATAATGATATATATTCATTTTGTTATTTCACCAACTATTCTCTCAAATTCCTTGCCACGGTGGATGAAACTGTCAAACTGATCAAAACTAGCGCAAGCAGGTGATAGTAGGATTACGTCACCTGGTGAGCTTGATTTTTTTGCTAAGATAACTGCATCTTCAAGATTATCAACAAAAACCACTGGTACAAACTTATTAAGCTCATTACCAATAATCTTAGCATCCTCTCCGAATAAATATGCTCTTTTGACCTTATTCTTTATAGCTTCAGCAAATTGCTCAAAATTACCACCTTTTGATTGACCTCCAGCTAATAATATTACTTTCTTTTTAAGAGAGCTAATTGATGCAATGGCGGCATCTACATTGGTTCCTTTTGAGTCATTTATATATTCAATTGAATTATGATTACTTATTGACTGCATCCGATGGGGTAAGCCCTGAAAACTGCATATTGCATCAAGAGCATCAGATAAATCTATCCCGATTAATCGAGATGCTGCAAGTGCTGACAATATATTTTCATAGTTGTGGTTTCCATTAAGCTTTAATTTATTGCAATTTATTAATTTCTCTTTGCCATAACAAAGATAAAATGAATTATTTTCTTCTAAAATACCAAAACTTTTTTCCTTAACCTCTGCACCAAAACCTATATTAATATTTGAATTTAAATATTTACCAATATCATTGATACCATGATTATAGACTGATGAATTAGCATCTCTAAGAATGCGAAATTTACATTTCTTATAGTGATCTTCATTCCTATGCCAGTCCAAGTGATCCCTTGAAATATTTAAAAGCACTGCAACTTTGGATGGAAGATAGTCACATCTATGCAGATGAAAACTAGATAGCTCGAGTATATGAAGTTCAGCATCATCTGACAAAAGATCAAGAGCTGGTATACCAAGGTTACCTCCAGCTGATGCTTTTATTTTAGATTTATTACAGATATAACTGATTAGCTCCGTAACAGTACTTTTCCCATTGGTGCCCGTGACGGTAACAAAATCTCTAGAAGAGCTCTCCACATATAAATCAATATCAGAGATAATTTTTATATTTTTCTTTAACCCCAGTTTAAGAAGTTTATTTTGATCACTGATACCCGGAGATACCACAATAGCAGTTACATTTTCTAGAATACTCTCTTCGTAATCAGCTAAGAATATGTTTTCTTTTCCAAAAAGCTCTTCGAACAATTCTTTTTCAGGTGGTTCACTTCTTGAATCATAATAGATAGCATCTATATTTTCTTTAAAGAGATGACGAGCAATAGATAATCCTGTCTTCCCTAAACCAAATACTAAATATTTGGAATTGATTTCATCGCTTATGTCCAAGGATACCACTTAATTTATCTGATTTTGAGACTAGCCAGGCCGATTAACACCAATACCACAGTTACAATCCAAAAACGAACTATAATTTTTGGTTCTTTCCAACCTTTTAGCTCATAGTGATGATGAAGAGGCGCCATTCTAAAAATTCTCTTACCGGTGAGTTTAAATGATATTACTTGAATCATGACCGACAATGTTTCGACAACAAATACTCCGCCCATAATTGCAAGAACAATTTCTTGCTTAATAATAACAGCTACCACCCCAAGAGCTGCTCCCAATGAAAGTGATCCGACATCCCCCATAAATACTTGTGCTGGATAAGTATTGAACCAAAGAAAACCCAAACCAGCGCCGGCTATGGAGGCACAAAATACAAAAATTTCACCGGCTCCCTCGACATATGGTATTTCTAGATAGGAAGAAAAATTAATATTTCCGGTAACGTATGCAAATATACCAAGAGCTCCGCCAACAAGAACGGTTGGCATAATTGCTAAGCCATCCAATCCGTCTGTTAAGTTAACTGCATTACTAAAACCAATAATAAAAAAGAATGAAATCACTAGATGTAATATACCTATCTCTATGAATGTATTTTTAAGATAAGGAATAAGCAATGATGTAGCATGAATATCTGTATTGGATTTATAAATCCAAATTACAGCAACTAAGGCTATTACTGATTGCCAAAATATTTTTGTTTTTGCCGAGATTCCAGCAGAATTATTTTTGATAATTTTCCGATAATCATCAATATAACCAAGTATGCCAAAACTTACGGTTACAAATAAAATTACCCAAATAAAATAATTTGACAGCTCAGCCCAGAGAAGAGTGCTTAATGAAACTGACATTAAAATTAAAGCACCTCCCATGGTGGGAGTACCAACTTTACTTTTGTGAGTTTCCGGACCGTCATCTCTTACTGGCTGATTGAGTTGAATAGCATGAAATTTAGCTATCATTTTCGGTCCGAGCACAAGAGAAACTATCAAAGCTGTTAACGCGCCGAGGATCGCCCTAATTGTTATATAATTGAAAACAAAAAAACCAGAATCAAATTTTGCTAGATATTCAGTTAGATATAGCAACATTGCTTTAGTCCTTTTTTATTTTATAATTTCTTGTATCACTCTTTCCATTCTCATAGATCGAGATCCCTTTACTAATATAGTCATATCATTTCCCTCAAGCATTAACTCTTTCAAATCCTTTATCAATAAATTTATATCTTCATACCATAATCCGTGATTATCAAATTGATTAACAGTGTATTTAGCCATCCCACCAAATCCAAAAAGATAATCAATGTCAGCTTCGTTTAATTTTTCTCCAATCATATTATGCATTTGTTCCTTATTTATGCCCAATTCCAGCATATCGCCAAAAACAAATACCCTGGTATTACTGTTTACTTTTAAGTAATCAATTGCGGCTAGGGTACTTTTTGGATTTGCATTATATGTGTCATTAATTATTTCATGACCTGATGCCAATGAAATGAATTCAAGGCGACCAGTGACAGGAGTTACAGACTCTAATCCTTTTTTAATCTCTGATATATCTTTTGATAAAGAATACATTACCGCTGAAGCAGCGCATGCATTTATAATATTATGCATACCTGGCAAATTTAGATTTATAGTTTCTGAACCATGAGGGCAATTTAAGTCAAAAGAACAATGATTCTTTTCCAGAACAATATTTTTTGGATAAACCATTGCCTTTGAGTCACTTCCAAATGAGATAATTTCGGATTGCTTGCCCATATTACTCCATAAATCAAAATAATTATCATCGCGATTTAAAATTGCAAAATTTGGACTCTTACTTCCCTGTAATATCTCTCCTTTGGCTCTGGCTACTCCATCAATATTTATAAATCCATCTAGATGAGCTAACGCCGCATTATTTATTACAACAATATCTGGGTTTGCAATTTCAACAAGATGTTCAATCTCATGTTCTTTATTTGCACCCATTTCGAGAACAGCAAATTCATAAGAATTATTTATTTCTAAGATCATCAGTGGCAATCCAATATCATTGTTAAAATTACCTTTAGTACTAAATGTTTTATGATTGACTGATAAACAATTACCCAGGATCTCTTTTAATGTTGTTTTACCATTACTTCCTGTGACAGCAATAATCTGAGAAGAAAGTTTATTTTTCCATAATCTAGCCAATTCTCCCAGAGCTGACTTTGCATTTGAAACTAGAATTTTCTGTTTATTACTAATATCAGGATTATCAATAATTGCTGCGGAAGCACCCTTATTTAGTGCTTCACTAGCATAATCATTTCCATCAAAGTTAGGACCTTTAACGGCAAAAAATAATTCATCTTTTTTAATACTTCTTGTATCAATAGATACGCCTTTAATTATTTGATCAGATCCATTGAACTCTCCATTCAAAGATTTAGCTATTTCTGTCAATTTCATGCTAATCATTTTGAATATTATCCAGTTTTTTCTTCAGCGCTTCTGATGATATATCTTGATCTGAAAATTCTATCGTTTTATTTTTAGTAATTTGGAAGTTTTCATGCCCTTTACCAGCAATTAAAATTATATCTTTCTCGTCAGCTGACATTACCGCATACTCAATTGCTTCTGATCTATTTTTAATGGTTCGAACGTCTGTGCTAATCCCTTCTAGTATGTTCAAAATAATAGTATCAGGATCTTCATTCCTTGGGTTATCACTTGTAACCACAATATAATCAGCATTTTCTTCAGCTATTTTTCCCATTAGTTTTCTTTTTCCTCTATTGCGATTTCCTCCGCAACCAAAAACACACCATATTTTTCTATTATGAAAATGATCACGAATTGCATTAATTGCTAAATTTAATGAACTTGGTGTATGAGAAAAATCAACAATCACTTTTGGAAGATCATAATTTTTATTTAATTGTATTAATTGCATTCTTCCTGGTGGTGGATTGCATTTTTTGATTGCATCAGATACCTCATTAAGAGAAAAATTATAACTGAGCATTAAAGCAGTTGCTTGAATTGAATTCTCGATATTAAATTCACCAATGAATGGTAAAAAAATTTCTTTATTACCCCATGAACTATTTATTCTGATTGTATAGCCAAACTCCTCTAACTTTTTTTCTTCTAGTGAGATAAATTTTTCATAATTTGAAGATTCTATATTTTTTATGGATGAAGCAATAACATCCTCTTTTATCTGATTACTTAAAGATTTTCCAAATGAATCACTTATATTAATTATTTTGACTTTTGATTTAATTTTTGTGAACAGTCTCGCCTTGATTGCACCGTATTCTTCCATTGAATTATGGTAATCGATATGATCTCGAGAAAGATTGGTAAAGATTACAGAATCAAATTCAATACCAGCAATTCTATTTTGCTCAATTGCATGAGATGAAACCTCAATGGCAGAATATTTTGCTCCAGATTTAGATAGATTGAATAATATTTTATGCAAACTTATGCAAGATGGTGTTGTAAGTGATATCTTTTTTAAACTTTCTATACCGTAGCCTAATGTTCCAACATAGCCGCATGTGTATCCCATATTATTCAGACAACTCTTGATAAGCCATGCAACTGTTGTTTTTCCATTTGTTCCAGTTATCCCAACTATATTCATGGACTTTGAAGGGTAATCATAATGTCTATTTGCAATTTCGCCTAAAAGGCATTGCAAATTATCAACTGGTATAATTGGAATCCTATTTTCTGAGTAAGCTAGCTCATATGGTGGTTCATAGATGATAGCTGCAGCATTTGAATCAATTACCGAATCTATGAAATCACATCCATGAGACTCGATGCCTTTAAGAGCAAAAAAAACATCCCCTTTATTCACTAACCTACTGTCATCACAGATATCATTAAAAGCAATAGGAGGTGCATCGATTATCCCCGATAAAAGGTCTTTTAAATTTAATTTATGTTGATTGCTCATACTCTTGAATCGATCAGTTACTCGACTCTGCCAGCAAAACTGATTCAATTACATTCTCGTTTGGAGGTATAGCTAATAATTGAAGTGATTCTGAAATAATTTCAGAAAAAACTGGTGCTGCAACATCACCTCCATAGTAAAACTCTCCTGTTGGTTCATCTATGAGAACTACTGCAACAAGTCTGGGGTTTTCTATTGGAGCAACGCCGGCAAATATTGCTCTGTATCTATCATTGCTGTATCCGCCAGTGCCAGAAATCTTCCAAACGGTACCTGATTTTCCACCTACTCTATAACCTTCAACTTTAGCTTTTTTTGATGTTCCATCAACTACTACTTTCTCTAACATCTTGAGAATTTTTGATGCTGTTTCCTCTTTGATTATTCTTTTGCCTACATTTTGATTGTTTTTTCTTAAAGATAGTGGTTTGTTAACCCCTTTGTTTGCTATTGCAGCATATGCCTGAGCTAACTGAATTGGGGTTACACTTATCCCATAACCATAAGACATAGTAGCTTTTCCAATTTCCCCCCATTCTGAATGATGATGAAGTTGACCTCTTGACTCACCAGGAAATCCGTCTGTGGCATATGAACCAAACCCAAAATCACTCATCAAACCCCAGAGTTTATCTGACTCTAGGCTTAGAGCAATTCTACTCATTCCTGCATTTGATGATCGCATTAAAACAGTGGGAAGATCCACAAAACCTAGATCGCTAGCGTCACTTATATTTCTTGAGCCTATTCTGACAGGAGAAGTATCTATAATACTAGAGTTATCATAATCACCAGTTTCAATCGCTCTTGCAATTATAAATGGCTTTATACTTGAGCCGGGCTCATACATATCAATAATGGCTCGATTCCTCATTAAGGCCGGAATCATCGAGCGTCTTTTGTTATTGTCATAAGTAGGATGATTTGCAATTGCCAAGATTTCGCTATTTAAAACATCAACAAGAATTGCGCTTCCCGATATTGCTTGATTCTTGATAACTGCTGATTCAAGTGCTTTGTATGCAATATGTTGAAGTCTCAGATCTATACTTAAGGTTAAATCCATGCCAGCTTGTGGAGATTTTATAATTTCTATATTTTCTATCTGCCTCTTGTGCCGATCTCTCAAAACAGTCTTCTTACCACTTACCCCCTTTAATGAACCATCGTATTGACGCTCGATACCCTCTAAACCTTTTTGACGCTCAATACCCTCTAAACCTTTTTCATCTGATGTTAAACCCAGTAATTGAGAGACAATCTTACCGGCCGGATATGAACGTTTGTAATTTCTCTCTAGTTCTAAATTAGGTATCTCTAGAATCTTGATCTTATTAGAAATACTCGTCTCAACATTTTTTTTTATATAAAGAAAAGTTTTATTCCCATTTAAAGCATTTTGAATTGATTTTCTTAACTCATTAGGATCTTTTTCTATAAGAATGGCTAATTCATTGAACTCTTCAGTATTTTTATCAAATTTTTTAGGATAAATCTTTATATGATCCACTGGTATGCTTATTGCCAGAGTTTTATTATTCCTGTCTGTTATAGTCCCTCGGTAAGCGGCAATATCAACTGTCTTAAGTTGTCTTAGATTTCCTTGATGAATTAGAAAATCTTTGTTTAGCACTTGGAGATAACTGGATCTTAATATCAAAATAATCGAGAAAAATACAAAAAAACCAAATATCCAGAATGACCTCACAATAAATCTTTTTGAGATATCTTCTCTAGTTTCTGCCCCTCTTCTCATTATTTTTTATATATTCTCATTTCATCTACAGCTGGTTTTTTCAATTCAAGAGCTTCTATTGCTTGTTGCTCAATTCTAGCTGGATTACCTAATCGAATTTCTTCTGATTTGAGTTCGTTCCATTCAATATTTAATTGATCTCTATGTTTTTTATGTGCCTCGAGTTCAATAAAAAGTTCTCGTGATTCATGCTTAATGAAAATCAAGCCTATCGCTGAACTCCCACAAATCAAAATAATCAAAAACAACTTAAATGAACTCATTTTTAAATATCGCCCTGATTTGGAATATCTGAGAAACTCCCATTTTTATGGAAAACAGTTTTTTAACTTTAAATGACTATTCTCTTAATCAGCTTGCCTTCTGAGAAAGGCAGGAACATTTAACAAATCTTCAGAAGAGTCGTCATCTTCGATGTCATCTCCTACTGCCTTGTTTCTTTGTGTTATAGGTTTACTTAAAGTGTCATAATCGGGTGCTTCATTAGATTTATCATCATTTTTCTTAATTATTCTCATTGGAGATGATTGAGAAACATTTTTACCCAAACCCGTTGCGACGACAGTGACTCTCACCTCATCTTGCATTGATTGGTCAAGTGCAGATCCAATAATTACAGTGGCATCTGATGCTGCAAACTCTTTTATTGTGTCACCAATTTCTGAAAATTCTCCAATTGTTAGATTGAGATCAGAAGTAACATTTACGAGAATACCATTAGCCCCTGAGAGATTAACATCTTCCAATAGAGGGCTTGAAATTGCAGCTTCAGCTGCTTCTCTTGCCCTTCCTTCACCAGATGATACTCCGGAACCCATCATTGCCATCCCCATTTCAGACATGACTGTTCTGACATCAGCAAAATCTACATTCATCGTACCAGGAGTTGTTATCAACTCGGCTATACCTTGAACTGCACCCTGAAGTACTTCATTTGCAGATTGAAATGCATCAATTAATGTTGTATCTGAACCGAGAACAGCAAGAAGTTTCTCATTCGGAATGGTTATTAAAGAGTCAACATATTTTCCAAGTTCAGCTATCCCATGATCAGCAATTGTCATTCGTTTGGATCCTTCCAACTCAAAAGGTTTAGTAACGACGGCAACTGTTAAAATTCCGAGTTCTTTGGCAACTTGAGCAACTACAGGAGCTGCTCCTGTTCCTGTTCCTCCTCCCATTCCAGCAGTAATAAATAGCATGTCTGCACCTTCAATTACCTCAACAATTCTATCTCGATCTTCCATTGCAGCCTGTCGACCAATATCAGGATCAGCGCCAGCTCCTAGACCTTTTGTTATATTGCAGCCTATTTGAAGCGCCGTTTTAACTCTTGCAGTATTGAGTGCCTGTGCATCAGTATTGGCACAAACAAAATCAACGCCCTCAATACCAGTATTAACCATATGTGAGACAGCATTTCCTCCGCCGCCTCCAACTCCAATTACCTTTATGACCGCGCTTTGACTATGTGCATCCATTAATTCAAACATCGATAATCCTCCGTTTATTTGTTCATTTAATAATTAAATTCTTTCAGCTATTCTTAATACAGCACTTCTACTTCTTACGTTATCTTGTATCTCATCTACTGACGCTTTAATTGCCTTACCAATTTTTTTTAATTTTGGTTTAAACTCATCTGGTACATCAGGCATCCCTCTGTATTGTTCAGACTCATTCGAAAAATTTCTAATAAATCTTTTTACAATTCGATCTTCGAGTGAATGAAAACTTATCACACAGAGTCTTCCGCCTTTTTTTAGTATCTCAAGACTCGAATCAAGAGCATTCTCAAGTTGTTTTAACTCATCATTAATAAAGATACGAATTGCTTGAAATGTTTTAGTTGCTGGGTGTTTTTTTTGATGAGTATTTGGATAAACTTTTTTTACTATCTCAGCAAGTTCTAATGTGGTTAAAATTGGCTTTTCGGCCCTAGATTTGATTATCGATCTCGCAATCCTTGACGAAAATCGCTCTTCTCCATATTTAAATAATACTTCTCTTAGTTTCTTTTCACTGACTCTTGCCAACCAATCTGCAGCACTTAATCCATTTATGGGGTCCATTCTCATATCTAGCGGACCATCTTTCTGAAAACTAAACCCTCGAGAAGCGCAATCCAATTGGGGTGACGAAACACCTAAATCAAGAAGAATTCCGTGAATTTTTGACGAATCGTAATTTTTTTGTGAAACTAATTTTATATTTTTCATCTCATCTTTATCTAGATTGAAGCGAATATCCCCATCAAATATTTTTTTTGAATCACTAATTGCCTCGGGATCTCTATCAATTGCGACAAGTCTCCCTTTCTCTCCTAGTCTTTCAAGAATTTCTCTACTGTGACCTCCTCTGCCGAATGTCCCATCGATATAGAGACCATCTTTTTTTACATCTAGTGCATCAATTGCCTCTTTAAGTAATACGGGCATATGACCATTTATGTTTTTTTTATCTATCAAAATAATTACAACGAGAGAGTATCGAGCTCTCCCGACAGCCCGATTTCATCTTCCATGTTAAGCCAAGAATCACGTTTATCGCTCCATGATTTGTCATTCCATAGTTCAAACTTTTTTCCTTGACCGAGTAAAATTGCTTGGCGATCAAGATTTGCAAATTCTCTTAACTCTTTAGATATTAGAATTCTCCCATTGCCATCTAATTCCATCTCGGTAGCATATCCCACCATAAGTCTTTGAAGACGTCTCGCTTGTTTATTCATTGTAGGTAATCGTATTAATTTTCTTTCAATTTCCTCCCAGTCAGGATAAGGATAAATTAATAGACAGTAATCCCGATCAACAGTTACTACTACCTCCCCATTGGAACGCGAGAGAATTCGATCTCGGTACCTTGTGGGAATAGCGAGCCTCCCTTTTGCGTCTAAAGTTACTTTTGTTGCTCCACGAAACATCATTTTCTTTTATTATTTGTTGGTATAGTTGCATCTATAAACCAATAAAACCCACATTTATCCACATAATGACACTATATTGATGCCTATAATTAGCGTCAACAATAAAAAAAGTATATTTCCTTTAAGCTCAGTAACTTAGGATGATTTTACGAAAAATAAAATCGAATATTTAGATAGATTTGAAACTAAAAATCAATCACTTAAAGATTATATCTAAAGCATAATATTTAAGTGATTTTGTTGAAAAAAAATATTTTTTATAAAATACACTGGAGAATAGTTTTTTCAGTTTTTCGCGCTAAAATAATAAAAAATTTATTAAAAATATATAATAAAGTATTGATAAATATGTTTTTATTTATAAAGATCAATTATGAAGTAAGAGTTGAACATAAGCCGGGTTCTGTTTAAGCAATCATTCATCTAGGATAATTGTCACCAATTACCTCTTGCAACCTACCCAGAAGTTCGTTCGGAAAAGACGATATGAAATTAATCAAATACTTCTCTATTTGGTCTTGCTCCCAGCGGGGTTTACCAAGCCATAAATGTTGCCATTTATGCGGTGCGCTCTTACCGCACCATTTCAACCTTGCCATTACATAAGTAATTTGGCGGTATATTTTCTGTTGCACTTTCCATGGGTTCGCACCCTCCAGGTGTTACCTGGCACTCTATCCGATGGAGCCCGGACTTTCCTCTGATAATCTCATTATTACCAGCGATTGCCTGTTCAACTCTTACCAACCAAAGATTACATTTTATTTTAGGAAATATATACATTTTTAATGCACCAAATGATCGAGTTTTTATTTTTGTTTGCTTAAAAAATTAAATACCTCTTTCTCTGACACAACATCAGCATATTTTGCATTCATATCAAATAAATTAGCAATATGAGGTTTCTCATGTCTATCACCACATGCATCTTTCACGACTATCGGTCTAAAACCATATGAAATAGCATCTACGCATGTCGCCCTAATACAGCCACTTGTTGTTAAACCTGTAATTATAAGAGTATCAATTTCTAAATTATTTAGTTTCTTTGAAAGACAAGTTTCAAAAAAAGCGCTTGGATATTGTTTTGTTATTACGATTTCATTCGGATCAATATCTAATTTGGATGGCCAGCCAGCGGTCTTGGCACCCTCGATAAAGCAACTCAAAACAGGAAGCTTTTCAAAGAATACCCCTCCATTTTTGCCATCTTTTTGATAACTGACATTGGTGTAAATGATTGGAATATTTTTTTCTCTTCCTTTGTTACGAATTCGAATTGCAGATAAGAGGGCTTTTTCAACATCTGCATACAATGGAGAATTTTCATCAAAATATGCTGCAACAAAATCAACCAATATTATTGCAGGATTTTTTCCAAAACCGAGCCTCTTATTGAAGACAGCTTTATAATTTTGATCTAAGTCTTTATTCATTTTTACTTTTAAGTTATATATTCAGATATTCTAAATTATTAAAATTGATTTCAATAAACGACATTGATATTACTTTAATATATTCTAAATACACAAAAATAATCTCAAGTAGATATTTTTAAATTACTAATATCCGATTTCTTGTAGCATAAATATTATGGGTCAATCAGAAGTTATAGCGATTACACTTATTTTTTATCAAGTACTTTTGATTTCAATTGGTATTTGGGCATCAAAAAAAATAAAAAATAATACAGATTTTCTTCTGGGAGGCAGGCAACTCGGAGCATGGGTTGCTGGTTTATCATATGCAGCAAGCACATCTTCGGCATGGGTACTTCTTGGTTTTAGCGGCTTTGTTTTTTCTTATGGATATTCAGCATTATGGATGATGCCGGGTATTTGGATTGGTTACGTCATAATGTGGTTAAATCTTGGACCTACTATTCGGATTCAATCTAGTAAAAATCAATGGGTAACGCCAACAGATTTCATCAGTGCGAACGTTGATTCAAGTAAGAAAAAAAATATCGCTATTCTCGCTGCTTTTTTAATCACATTTTGCTTTATATTTTATATCGCCGCTCAATTCGATGCGGCAGCGAGTGCTTTTTCTAGTAATTTTGATATTTCTCTTGGATCAAGTTTGCTTTTGGGTGCATTAATTATTTTAATTTATTGTTTGTTAGGTGGTTTCTGGGCGGCTAGCTTAACCGATACAATGCAAGCAATCGTCATGGTCTGTGCAGCAATTTCTGTATCTACAGTTACTTACATTGAAGCTGGTGGTTATGAAATTATAATAAAATCATTAAAATCATATGATAAGAATTACACGGATTGGTTTGGTGGATATGCAGGTTTCACCTTGATTGGATTTCTCGCTGGTTTAATTGGAATAGGGAGTGGAACATTTGGCCAACCTCACCTTCTGGCAAGGTTAATGGCTGTTAAAGGTGAAAAAGAACTAATAACAGGATTTAAAATTGCTTTTTTTTGGGTAATTATTATTTATTGCGCTATGGCAATTTTAGGTCTTTCAGCAAGAAGTATTATCACTGAGATTAATTCAGGTGAACAGGTGTTTTATATAATGGCAGAGAATTTACTTCCGCCTATTTTAGCGGGAATTGTTATCGCTTCTATATTATCTGCTGTAATGTCAACTGTGGATTCGCTACTTCTCGCATCTTCCTCAGCAATTTCTCATGATCTGCAGTTATATAAATTTTTTAAAATAGAAAAATTAATAATCTCAAGAATTGTAATGACTGCTATTGTTTGTCTCTCAACAATGCTTGCTTGGATGATCCCGGACAGTATTTTCAATAGAGTACTGTTTGCATGGAGTGCATTAGGTGCCGCATTTGGAGCGATAGTTATAGCCAGGGTATTCGGCTTTGAACCATCATATAAAGCAAGGGTATGGAGCATCTTAACAGGTTTCTTCAGTACGGTGATATTCTATACCTTTGGAAATATCAAGCCAGGAACAAGTAACAATTCGATATATGAATCTTTGTCTTATTTGGGCAATCTTCCTGGTGACCCATTTGAAAGATTAGCGCCATTCATCTTGTCATGTTCTGTTATTTTCTTGTTTTCTAGAAAAAAATAATTAAATATTTTAGATAAATTATATTTAATTTAATGCTAATTAATTTTTTGCAAAATCCCTATATTTTCCAAGAAAAAGCAAAGGAAGAGCCCCAATAATAAATAATACTGCTGAGATTTTTAACATGGTATCGTAACTTCCTGTCGCAGAATAGGATCTAGCAAAAACCCAAGGGCCAAAACCTGAACCAATTGCAAAAAATCCATAAATCAATCCATAAATAGATGAATAGTTTAGTTGTCCAAAATACCGGGACACAAGATATGCCATCAAATCATACTCAACTCCAGCAGCTAGACCTAATAAGAACATTGAAAAAAAAGCTATCGTCAGAGACAAATCGGGTTGTACTATCAAAAATAATGACAATGCTGGCAAACTAAGAATTATTGCAGCGACTGCTGGCGCCCAAAAATAATCCAGCAAATAACCGCCTAAAACTCTACCCACAATAACAGATGGAAATCCAACAAAGCTTGCAAGAGCTATGGCTTCTGTTGTTAAGAACCCCTTTGAGCTAAACATAGCTTCCAGGTTGGGTATGGGCCCTCCAACTGCAAAAGAAACCGGAAGAAAACAAAATCCTATTAACCAAAAACGCCAATCAGTTAATGCCTGTGAAGCGGTCATGCCTCCAAGAGCATTGATTTCACTTTTATCTTTTTTGTCATTGTCAAAAGCTAAGTCATCATCTGTCGCCTCATAGAGCAGAAACCAAGCAACAGGAAATGCAATTAATAATGGTAATAAACCAACGCCAATATAAGCAAACCGCCACCCAAATTGCTCTATTAATGTAGCCGCAAATATTTTTGCTAGAGGTCCAAATAACCCAGTACCAATTAAAGACATTCCTAATGCCAACCCTCTTCTTTTCATAAACCAGCTATTTACTGCTCGTGTCCATGTTACAGGGAGTGTTCCTGCACCTGTTACTGCGATAGATATCCAGCAAAAAAGATAGATACTCATAGATCCATCATTCAGAGAAAAACTCATCATGGCTAACGAAAAGAGAGGTATAGATGTTAGAACAACTTTTCTTACACCGTATTTATCTGCTAAGAATCCTGCTACTGGACTCATAATTAGAGCTCCTAATATTAATATAGGTAAACCCCTCATAATTTGCTCAACAGTCCATCCAAACTCCTGCATAAAAGGAGCGACAAATACGCCTATTGTATAGAAAGGAAGAGGTGACAAACCAAAACCAATACCCAAAGCGGATGCAAAAACAGATTTCCATCCTAAACGAAATTCGCCGTATCCTACTGTCATGAACTACTCCTTAAATACATCATTAAAAAATTGGTTTAAATACGCCAAACCAAGCAACCGAAGCAATTCCAATCCAATAGAAATAAGCTAAGAGCCTTCCAAAAGCTAATGATTTGGAAAGTTTGTTTTCAACCTGTGTATTTGATCCTTCTGTATCCAGTATCCTAAATAAAATTACCCACTCCTTCATAATAAACCTAAGAAGTAAACCAATAACGAGAAGTAAGGCGTATATAATTGCTTTGGCTGCATACCAAGATGTTGTGAAAGGCCAACCAGTAATAAGGGAATACACACCAAAACCAATCAAAAGTGGAATAATTACATATCGAAATGATTCGTCTATTCGTGTGTAAAATAATCCTTTATCTGTGCCTCTATGCCTAAAAGCAGTAAAAGTAATTGATAGCCAAAATGCCACAAAGATCCACATCGGCAGCACCCAATTTGAACCAAGTGGGTGATAAGTCATAATGCTTCCCATATGAAGACCTAATGGTAAGAGTAATATAATTGCAGATCTAGGTAGAATATCAATTAGATAAGCTGTTTCCATATGGCGACGTCTCTCCTCTAGACTTAGATTTATGTTAGTAACAGGTCTGGAGGCATTAAATA
>MDSW01035751.1_pt1 | contig 54187 bp, 38 predicted proteins | sample 811171 | NCBI WGS metagenome assembly MDSW01 (sample SAMN05326641, study PRJNA326480) | marine metagenome | isolation source: seawater | place: Atlantic Ocean: North West | collected 2012
CACCCGCAGCACGCGTTGTGCTGTTGCGCGGCGAACGTCGTCACCTCGACCAGTAGATTTGAAGGCTTCTCGTACAAGTATATGATAGACTACTGGTAAAATTCGGGGTCGTAGATAGATACCTGGTCCAATATGATATACTTTCGTTAGTACGAAAGTAGACTAGTGTATGATATGAATACTTACTTATAAAGTAGACTAGAGCTAGCTAGCTAGTAGTCTAGACTACTGGCGAAAGTATCATAAATATTATGATACTTTCGAAAGTAGTCTATCATACTTTCGAAAGTACGAAAGTTAGTAAAAGTACTTTCGAAAGTCTGATAATACTTCAAAGTAGTCTATCATATTTTATCGTCGTGTCAGATCCGAAGATACCGCGCTCGATGACGGCGGCGGAAGCGTCGTCGAGCGGCGTCGGGGATGCCCCCGCACCCTTGTGGACGTATGCGTCCAAGCCCGGAGAGAGCACGATGTACAAGGCCGTCGAGGCTGTGCTCCGGCGACGCGCGGACTGGTATAAGACGAAGAGTTCGCTGCATTTTCACTTGTTGTTGGCCGAGCGGTGGAGAGTGCCTTACGCGAGGCTCGGGCGGGACACGACGCTGCGCCAAGCCGTGAATCACCAGCGCGGGTCCAAGCACATCACTGTCAAAGGGCTGATGGTGAAGTCTTTGCGCGCGCACTTCGGGCGCTCAGGCGCGCACGACCTCATCCCGGAGACCTTTCTCCTCGTCCCGGGGGAGCCGGACGAGGCCCCCGAACGCGTGGGATTGCTTGCCGCGGCGCCCGCAGAAGCCTGGATATGTAAGCCCACCACCGGTGCGGGCGGGCGCGGCATCGAGATCACACGCACGCCCGAGGAGGCGATTGCCGCCGTCGACGCGAGCGCAGCGGAGGAGGCTCGTGCGGCGTCGTCCGAGAATGAACGAGTCTCGAAAGACGGTTGCCGCTTGCGAGTGGTACGAGACAAGAGGTTCGTGTTGAAACCCAGAGCCCCGCCTGCATGGCTTGTGCAGCGATACGTCCATCGTCCGATGCTCATCGACGGGCGCAAGTTCGACGTCCGCGCCTTCGTGCTCGTGACGCACGACCGACGCGTGCTCTGGTATGAGGATTGGATTGCGCGGGTGTGTTCGAGCCCTTTCAACATGTCGGACATCGGCGATCGCGTCGCCCACATCACCAATCACTGTGTGCAAGTGCGCGCAGAGGATTACGGCGCCAGAGAGGAAGGGAACGAGCTCTTCGCCGCGGATATTCGTGCGTACTTGGAACACAAGTTGGGCGAAAGCGCTGGTCGAGATGCGTTCGAGCGAATTGTGGCGAAAATGCGGCACGCGGCGCGCGCTGTTGTCACCTCCGCCGCAGACGCGATGGTGCGTGACGAAGCGTTCGACAGCTTCCAGGTGCTGGGGTACGACTTCATGGCGGATGAAGATGGCGACGTTTGGTTGCTGGAAGTGAACGGCTCGCCCGCCGCTGCGGAGCGAATGACGCCGGAAATCGCCCAAGACATCGTAGAGCTCGCGATCGATCCCCTGTACCCGCGAGGGGACGGCGCACTTCCGGGAGATGCCCTGGAGAGTGGAAGGTGGACTGACATCACGGACGAGCCGTACCAGCGTTGGAGAACGTCAGACGAGCAAGAACTCGGAACGTAGTAACATTAGAATGAATGCCCGTTGTGGGGCCGCTATAACGCGCGCACAGAAGCACGTTGGGAGTTAGCGTCCGCGCCCCCGTCCGCGCCCGCGACCGTCACCAGGTTTCCCGCGCCTGCGTTCGCCACCTGCTCCCCCATCAGCAACGGGTTTCGAAAGCGGCGGGCCGCCTTCGTTGTGTGCTGTGCGAATGCCACCACTGCCGAAGGTTTTCTGCGGGGGGCCGCGTCCGCGCTTTTGTGCAGGTGATCGCGTGTCCGAGGGCGGCGCTTTCATCCCACTGACACCTCGAGCGCCTCCATAATTTGCCCCGCCTTCGCCTTGAATGCCTCCGGCGCTCGACGGGTCGCTGAGGAACGCTGGGACGTCGACCTTTTGCTCTTGGAGGAGTGTGGCGATGAGCGGCGCGATTTTCCCATTTCCGGTTTTCGGGTCGAACCCTGGGACGAAGAACGACGTCGCAAGGCCCTCACGCCCCGCGCGCCCAGTCCGCCCGATGCGATGGATGTACGAGTCGAAATCGTCCGCAGCGGTAGGGAGGTCAAAGTTGACGACGTGAGCCACGCCCGGGACGTCGATCCCTCGAGCGGCGACATCCGTGGCGACCATCACCGGGGCAGTTCCGGCTTTGAACGCCGCCAGCGCAGACTCCCGCTGAGACTGCGTGCGGTCACCGTGGATGGACTCAGCCTTGACACCGTGACCGCGCGTCAGCTGTGTCGCAACCCACGACGCAGTGCGCTTCTTCTGCACGAAGACCAGCGTGAGCTGCGGGGGCGGGGCCTTCCCCAGTGCCTTCAAGAGGAGCTCAAGTTTGTGCTGCTTGTTGTTAGTCGCGAGCTCGAAGGTCTGCGTGATGGCGTTAACCGTGGAACCGACTCTGCCCACGCCCACCCACGTGTAATTTCGAAGAAACGCCTTGGCCAGGGTCTGGATACTGTTGGGAAATGTCGCACTAAACATAAGCGTCTGCCTAAGGTGTTTCGCGGGCATGTCGCGCTGCAGGACAAGCTTGCGAATCTGCGGCTCGAAGCCCATGTCGAGCATTCGGTCTGCCTCGTCGAGAACAAGATGCTTTGTTGCAGCGAACGATACAACGCCGCGATCGACGAAGTCTTGCAGCCGTCCGGGCGTCGCCACGAGCACGTCGACACCCTTAGCGAGCTCGCGGAGCTGCGCACGGGCGTCGGCGCCGCCGTAAACTACCACTGCGCGAAGAGGCGTTGCGCCTTTGGCATCGTTAAATGTGAGCCGCCTTGCCTCATGATGGATCTGAATAGCAAGTTCACGAGTGGGCGCCATCACCACCACGCGCGGCTTTGCCGCGGGGCTATCGTCTCCTTCCCCGATCCCCTCGGGGGCACCGAGCCTCGAAATGACAGGCAGAAGAAATGCACACGTTTTGCCCGATCCCGTCTGCGCGCATGACATGAGGTCGTTCTTGACGTTCAACGCGAGAGGGATGCAGTGCGCCTGAATGGGCGTCGGAGAGCGATAGCCGCAACGGCGTATGTTCGCGAGGACGAATGGCGGGACCTCGTATGAGGCGTGCGCGAGCTCATCGAAAGACACGAGCGGGGCGGGCCCCGCGGGCTCCTCCCCGGGTCCCGATCGTTGCACGGGCACCTCAGCGTAGTCTTCGAAGCGGATGCCAGTAGTTCCGTGTCTGCTGGCGTCGAAGAGCTCTTTCGCCGCTATGACCGCGCCCGAAGAAGGAAGACTCGGAGGGCGCCCGCCGTTCCTCGAGCGCGCCGTCGCCTCCTCCTTCCGAAGCTTGAAGAAGTAGTCCGCCTCCGCCTTTCCCTTGGCGTCCACCTTGGCCATCTGCGCGGCGCGGCGGCCGGCCTTCCTGTCGCTGGGGGGCCTTCCTGCCGAACGGGGGGCGGCATCTTGACCGCCCCGGCCGGATCGCCCGCCGGACGCGAACCCGGCACCGCCTCGCCCGCTACCACCGCTTCGACCGCCGCCTCGACCTCCGCCTCGACCTCCGCGACCGCTCATCCTCGTCCGTCACGCAGTCTCGATTGATACTCGTCCTACGAGTATGTACTACAAGGTAGTAGTGGTACCTAGTCCCAAAGCGCGCGGGCATGAATTGTCGGACGAGGCAGCCGCGTTCCCCACAAAACTCCCACAACGGGAGCCTCGCGCCAGCCCCGAACGTGCGATGACGGCATCGGCCTCCGCGCCCGCGACCGTGGTGGAGCCCGCGTTCTTTCTCTCCCCTCTTCGCCACACCAAGACCGTGTACCTCATACGCCACGGCGAGGGGTACCATAACGTCGCCGGTGAGATCGATCACGACTTGTATCGCTCGGAGCTGTACGCCGACGCCCACCTCACGCGCAAGGGCTGGGAACAATGCGCAGCGCTCAAGTCCCATATCGACGCCGCGACGACGCACGACGGGAAGGATTCTCTCGTGGACCGGCTCGAGCTCGTCGTCGTCTCCCCGCTCATGCGCGCGCTTGAGACGGCCGTCGGGTGCCTCGGCGGTGATACCGTTGTGGAAACCGAAAGCGTAGGGTCCCTCCTCGCGACGGCGACGGATCCCGCCGAGGAGATCCGCCCCGGAAACCCCGCGATCGCGGCTCGACGAACGCGCCTTCGCGACCCCCTTCCATTCGTCGCTTGCGAGCTCTGTCGCGAACACATCGGTCTGAACCCGTGCGATCGCCGCGGGGCCATCTCCGGGTACGCTGTTCGCTTCCCCGGCGTGGACTTTTCCGGCATCCCGGAAACCGACGAGCTGTGGGGCACAATGAACGAGTCAAACGCGGCTATGTGCGAGCGCGCGGCGCGTTTCATGCGGTGGTTGATGTTGAGACCGGAGCGTGAAATCGCCGTCGTCACGCACAGTGCGTTCATGTCGGCGATGCTCCGCGAGTTCGGTGCGGACGAGCGGCTCGGGTGCACACCGGCGGTAACAGAAGAGACTCGAAGGTGGCCAAACAACTGCGAGTTGAGGCCAATGATGCTCGTTGACCCGGGGGGGGGCGGCGGGCACGACCCCATGTTCTTCCTCGGAGGGGATACCGCCGCGGAAAGGGGTGCAAAGACGTGAGCGAGAAGAGCGGCGACGGTATAAGCCATCATAGATGTGAAGCGTAAAATATATGGACGGGCGTCCTGCTCGACGACTTCCGTCCGCCTCTGGGATCCGCTTGTTCTCCGTCAGTCGCCGTCGATGCGAGTCCACCGTACTTCCACTATGTCCCACCACGGTGTCGCCGCGGGCGCTCTCCCACGGGGGCGCGGAGCGTCACCGCCGAGGAGCATGCGGCGATCGGCGTTCGCTTCTCTCGCCTCTCCGTCGCAAGTCACTGTCGTGACACTTGCGGAGGATGACGCTGATCTCGCAACAGCGCCGCGAGCGCGCGCGGGTCAGAAGAATCCTTCTTCAGAGAACTCCGCCTAGGGCAGCCACGCGCGCCCGAACCCTTTCCCTCGGCCTCGGACGACGCCATATCCAAACATGCCATCCGCATCCTCTCATCGTGCACGATGCGCTGCATGCGCGCAAACGCGTCGAGCCACTGATACAGCGCGAGCTGCAACAGATGCTCTGACGCAAGGCTCCCGACGCACTTAGGTCATAGGCCCTACGATATATTCCCTCAACTCATCAGGACATCAAAATTCTTGAAGAGTAACCCGCCTCCACAAGCTTCCTGGTCTCTTCCCGCTCCTCTTTCCCCGCGTCAGCGTACACCTTTGCGCGGCGCTTCGCTTCCTCTGCCGCAGTCCGCTTCGCGTGCCCCGCGGACAGTTCGAACCCCGGCCCGAGTCGCGCGAGCTTCGCCGCGAGTGCTGGCTCGAGCGCCAAGTCGCTAACGCCCCCCGCGCTCGATGTGCCCTGCGAGAAGATATAATCGGGCACGGGCACTTCCAGCGCCTTGAGAGCGTCACGCGTCGCCTGGGCGCTTGTCATATTCACCAGTGCTGCGCGCGCATTTCGCCGCGTTGCCGCGTCACTCGAGTGTTCCACATGCCAAAGGAGGTACTCGTGCGCTTTCATTTCGCGCATGTGCTCAACGCACGACGGCTCTAGGCTCAGCATTCGGAGCGCTCTCGCTGCATGCGCGTACGCTTCCGCTTGTCCGGGCTTTGTCTTCGGACCTTTGCTCTTCTTGCCACCCTTCTTGCCCCTCTTGCATTTTTTCTTGCCCATCTTCTTCGAGAGACCATTCTGCATATTGTCGGCATCACCGTCTTCGTTGCCATCTTTGTCGCGGTCCACGTCATCTTCTTCGGCGTCGTCGCTGGCATCGTGTCCTCCCTCGTCGTCTTCAGCGTCATCCTCTCCGTCTTCTTCACCATCTACTTCCCCGCCCTCATCATCTTCCTCTTCGCCTTCCTCTCCATCCTCTTCCACCACCTCTTCATCCTCTTCCTCTTGTTCGACTACGTTCTCTTCTTCTGTCTCAGCTTCGATTTCTACCCCAGGTGGGGCCATGAGCCTGCAGAGCGCAGCAAGAACGCCACCCCCACCGGCTCGGCGAAGCTCCAGCACCCTTTCAGTCCTTTTCGCCGTTTTGGCCTCCGCAGCAGACAGGTTACCGTCCGGAGGCCCGAGCATCGCAGCGTTGAGCGCGCGGGACATTTCCGAAACGCGCGTGCGCGTCTCGACGCGCTCCTCTTTTTCTTTCGTGGAGATCTCGTCCGGGGATTTCTCCTCTGCGAGCGCCCACTCGAGCTCGCCTCGCGAAACGCGGAGTTTGTCGAGCCCGGGCGTTGGCGCTGGCGTCGTGCTCGCGAGCCGAGCAAACGCTGCCGCGCACGCCGCCTTCGCGTCCAACCTCACGTTCGCCTCCGGGGAAGGGTCCCGAAGCGTCGCTAGGAGTACCGCGGTCGCGCGCCCGTGCGCCAATATGACGTCGCGGTTGACCTCATCGTGGGCGAGATCTGCGAGGCACCGTACCGCGGCGATGACAACATCAGGCCGGGAGGACGGATCCGACGCGGCAGCGGCAAACGTCGCGAGCGCGTCGTGGCCGTCGCGAAATACGGCGGCGCGCGTCTTACGCGCCGCAGGGTTACGTGTGGGATCCATATGTTTGTGCAAGAGCTCGAGCGCGAGGCGGCGGACGTCACGGGCGAGCTGCGACTCTCGCGCTGCGATGTCGGGGGCGGGCGGGGGCCTCGCCGCGTCCACGATCGCAGGGAAATCGAGGGTGGGCGCAAGGCTCTCTCGGAGGTCGCCGGTCGCAGAGAGGTGCGTCAGCGCGGTCGCGGCTGCGAAGCGCGCGAGGTCAGTATCGTCCGGGTCAACGGGTTCTCGACGGCGAAGGATTGAGCACAGCTCGCGTGGGGCGCCCGCGGTGACGAGCTGGAGGCGGGCCTCGGGCCAAGACGAGGTCCTGGCCAACAGCGAGGCGACCGAGGAGCGGTCGAGTCGATCGCCCTTACGCAGTGCGCTCACTGCAGCGACGGCAACGTCCTCACTGGACAGCCTCGCGCGCTCGGACTTGTCGTTCAGAGCGATATCCCAAAGGAACATCGCGGCGTCCCCTCGGGTGAGTGTCATCGCCTTCCCGGGAGCGCGTCGGAGTTGGTCAACCAGAGGCGCGACTGCATGCTTGATGTCGTCGGGATCCTTCACCAAGCGCGATACTGCGGTCGGCTTGGAGGTCTTCGGCTCGTCCCCGCCCCCGCCGTCGTCGCCACCCTTCGCCATCGGCGTCTGACGAGGGCCGGTTAGCCTGTCGTTCCTACGAATCTATATTCTGTTCCTCGGGGGACCGTGGTATAGACGTTCTTTTTCAGCGTCCTGTGACGGTCTCCTGCGCGAGGCGCGAGCGACACTTCGCGAGCGACCCGAATCCTACGCCTTGCGTTGAGCAAATACGATGTCCAGCACGCTCAACGCCCCGTTCATTCTCCCCGCGCGCGGCGCCTTCCGGGTCCGGCCGCGCCTCCAGCAGCGTCGCGCCCACGCCGCCGCCCCCACCCGCCTTCTCCGGTCGGTGGCTTGCCGCGCCGAAGCGGCCGCGGAGGTGGTGGAACTCTTGGAAGGCTCCAGCGTTTTCCTTGTCGGCATGATGGGCACGGGGAAATCCTCCGTCGGGAAGAAACTCGCCGCTGCTCTGGGCTACAGCTTCTTCGACACGTGCGTTGCCCGCGCTACTTCCCCACTTCTTCGCGCGCGTGTCGAAGGATCCTATCCGAAACGAAGCGCAGCAGACAGTTCTTCACCCAAACGACTCTTCCACCGACTCGCCCGCCCCTTTCGGTGCTTTGCGCTTTGCGCTCCCTTCCCTGACACTTTCCCTTCTCTATCTCTGTCTATTGTGTCCTTCACATGTTCTTTCTCGGCTAACACAGCGACGAAGTCATCGAGAAGGTGACGAAGATGAGCATCCCTGACATCTTTGCGGCAGAAGGCGAGGACGGTTTCCGTGAGGTGGAGACGGCAGTGCTCGGGGAGGTGTCGGCGTACAAGAAGTGCGTCGTCGCCACTGGTGGCGGTGCTGTGAAGCGCCAGGAAAACTGGATGCACCTCCGCAACGGCCTCGTCGTGTGCCTGAGCGGGGATCCAGCGCTGCTCGCCAAGCGCATCGCGAAGGATGGTGTTGAGGCTCGGCCACTCTTCGCGGACGCTGAGGATGAGACAGCCATCGCCGCAAAGATCGCGGAGATGATGAAGGAACGTGAAAAGCTCTACGCTGAGGCTGACCTGCGCGTGAAACTGCTGATGGACGATGACACGGGCGAGGAGGGTGAGGATCTCGACGGACTGTGCAAGCGCGTTCTGGCGTGCCTGAAGCGGCGGATCGAGGAGGATGACACGAAGTCGCGTCTCAAGAACGAGCCTAAGGAAGGGGACATCACAGTCTCTGGGATGTGAAACTCCTCCGTAGTCAATCTTACACTCGAAAATCTCACGGCAGGAAACGTCAAACCCCTCGTCATGCTCTCCCCTCTACCCAATCCACTGGCTCGCGCGCTTTCGGTGCTCTTGCTTCACCTTCCACTCCGCTTCCATCTTCTTGACGGAAAACTCGCTCTGCTTGTTATTTTGCTCCTGGATGCGCCTGAGGATGGCCGCGTTCTCGCGCTCAATGCGGTTGAGCTCTTCCTGACGCTTGATGATGTTCAAGCTCTTGTGCTTACCCGCAGGTGCCTGTCCGCGCTTTAGTGCCTTGGACTTCCCCACCTCGTGCCCCTCCACGCCTTTTCGCTCGCTAATGCGGGACAAGTTCGTCAGCAGCTTGCGGTTCTGGTGCTCGATTTCAATGAGGCGGTCTTCCTCCATCTGGATCTTCTTCGCGTTCACCGTCATGTGCTTGAACCGAGGAGGTGACTTAGCGTCCACGCTAGCCCGAATCTTGCCAAGCTTGTCCTTGTCGATCTTCGCGCAGCGCTCCTGACGACGGTAGGTGGGAAACGTGTGACGGATTTGGGAGCGGTCAGTCGAACGCTCTGGAAAGCGGGGGACGATTCCGCGACCAAGGTGGTCAACAGAGGAGCAAACAACACGCACCCGCTCCCACTTGACGTAAGGACTCGGAAGCGCCCCAGCGCCAGGTGCGCCGCCGCCGGATCCTCCCTTGACCCTCATGGCGCTCCGCTTGTGTGAGGTCCCGTGGCTCTTCCACGCGTTGGATTTCGGCAGCGGGCAAAAATAGCCCATAACCGATTAGTTTTTCGACCATCTCATTTAGGGTTTCTGAGCTCTAAACGCATCGATCGACCTCGCAGGACCCCCTCTTTCGGCGTCGCGCGGCACACGTCGACGGTACGCTCCCTCCCCCCCCCCGAACGTTGTGAATAGGCGCGCGCTGCGCGTCGTATCGCCCGATTCTCTGCAACCCACGCCATTCGCGCTCCATTTGGGTCGCGAGCGCGCGAACGCGGCGGCGGCTTTCTCGAGGAAATTCGCGTCCGCCTCTGAGACGCCGTCTGGTCGTCGAGCCCCTCGATCGCTGGTCTACGCGACTCTCATGCCGCCCTACGGCACTGGGATGCGGATAGACGATCGTTACGTGGGTGTCATGCATGATACGCGTTGCGTGGCGACTCGACGGCTGCTCGCGTCGGGCGGTGTCCGTCGCGCGTCTGCTTCAGTTTTAGGGTTGAAGCCGCGCGCCGGATGCCGCGCGGCGGTCGACGAGCGGTCGACGCGAGGCCAAAGTGCTCGCCGACAGGGCTCGAGGACGCAACGAGCGACGTATTCTTCGCTCATTGATCGATGGGCTGGTCGTCGCGCTTCTGCGCCGGCGTCACCGCGCGTGTTTACGTTGCCCGCTCGGCGTCGTTTCCATACACGTCGCGTCCGTCCGCCAACGCCTAGCGCATGTTCCTGACTCCCCTCTTTCCCTCACTCCTCTCTCTCCTCAGCTCATCGCACTTAGTCAAGATGTCTCTCATCATCGGAGATGACTTCCAGCACATTCTTCGTGTTTTGAACACGAACGTCGACGGCCGCACGAAGGTGATGTACGCGCTGACCCAGATCAAGGGTATTGGTCGCCGCTTCTCCAACGTGGTGTGCAAGAAGGCTGAGATCGACATGGGCAAGCGCGCTGGCGAGCTGTCCGCGGCTGAGCTCGAGTCCCTCATGGTGATCGTGGCGAACCCTCGCCAGTTCCGCATCCCTGACTGGTTCCTCAACCGTCAGAAGGACTTCAAGGATGGCAAATACTCTCAGCTGTCCTCCAACGCGCTCGATACCAAGCTTCGCGATGACCTCGAGCGCCTGAAGAAGATCCGCAACCACCGCGGTCTTCGCCACTACTGGGGGATCCGCGTGCGCGGTCAGCACACGAAGACCACCGGTCGCAACCGCCGATAATTTGCAAGCGTATTGCGGGTGGGGGCTGACGCTCAATCGGATCTGAGCGATGGCGCAACTGACGAAGTTGAGATTTGATGAGGGTGGTGACTGTCCGTGTTGCGGAGGAATTCAACCTGCTCCTTCATGTTCACATACATTCACAGTCTATGCGTTCGCTCCTCCTCTTTTTGCCTGTTGGTTTGATGCCTCCCTCACACGTATAATCTACTGACTGGGGTCTCGTCGCGTGAGTTGCGCGCCACCAGGCTCGTGTGTGAGCCCACTCTCGGCTGAACATGTGGGCGGGGGAAGTGGGAACAGAAGCTTCATCCGAAACGCGTCGTTCCCACTGAGGTAGTACCGCTCCAGACGCTTGTCCCTGATAAAGCCAAGATTCTGGTAGAGCCCGAGTGCGCCAACGTTCGTTGATTCCACCTCCAGCACACACTCTTCCGCACCTTGCGCCTGCATCTCCTCAAGCGCTTTCGACACGAGCGCCGATCCCAATCTAAGCTTACGATACGGTTTGTCAACCACGAGCATGCCGACGTACCCGCGGAAGCTCTCGCGATGCTGGTCCAGCTTGCATATCACGACACCCACGCACTTCCCTTCGACATGCGCGAGAATGCACAGATTCGGCCAGTTGTTTATGAAGTATCGATACGTGAAGATGGAGTACGGCTCGCTGAGCTCTTTGTCGACGAGATCCATTATGACGTCAATCTGACGCTCCTCGTCCTCGTACCGGGAGAACTCCACTTCTAACTGTCGCTCGAGCGTTGCGACCCCGCCGGGCACGGGACCCACGCCCGTGTTCCGTGACAAATCGTTCGACATCGCTCGAGCGACAGTCGGCGTGCTATGAACTGTGTTCGAGCCCGCGAATGAAGATGCGAAAGCGAAAGCGAATGAGTCGAATATTATTGGGCTCACTCGCAGGCGGCGCGAGATGAAGCAAGGGGTGGAACCTCCGATGTATCGGCTGCGCTTCTCCGCACAGCCTCCTGAACCGCGACGGCTTCGACAGGAGTCTCGTCATTGGTGCGCGTCGCGTGCTACACCGCGTCGCGCGTCACGCATCGCGGTTCCTTCCTCCAGCTGTGTGTCTTACCTTCGAAGGTATACCTTCGTATTTGAACTCAGCGCATCCGCGCAGCGCGTTCCCCCACCTCTTTCTGTTCCTTCGCAGGTATAACGGATTCAGCGGGCGTGACAGTACCACTAGCCGCTGCCGCTTCCCTCCGCCACAGATACAGCGGCCCCGCGAGCAGTCACAGCGCTCGACGCCTGTCGACGCAATTCCCCTGAAGGCGCAGCTCCGTCACCTCTTCGGCTCTGAGTCGCAGTCGCAGGAGAGCACCGTCGACCTTACGGGCGACGAAATCGCCCCTGTCGCGCCCTTCGCCCCGGCTACACTTCCTCGCCCGACGCTCCGTTACGTCGTTCCTTCGAAAGACGCCTCCGCGCGCGAGGGCGAGAAGGAGAACGCGTACGGGAAGCCCGTAGCAAACGCTGGAGGCAGGAAACGATCGAGGATCTCCAAGCAAAAGGACCCCAACCAGGTTACCCTCTCGCAGGCCTTCGGAGGCGGCCAAGCGAGGGATCATTGCGGTCAGCGGTACGACGACGAAACCTTCGTCCACGTCGAAGGCGTCGATCGGCGCGATGAAACCCACGCTCACGACGACTCTGCGTCGGCCCGGAAAGTTCTTCGCGCCGTCGCGCCGTCCCATCCAATTCGCCGCGTCGTCTTCGGAGACGTCGCAAAGGACGTCTCGCACCCGAGCGTTTTGTCGGAGTACTTTGCGACGCTCGAGAAATCGGCGGCGTGCGCGGTCGGTATACTCACGCAAGATGCCGTCGGATCTCGACGCTTTGGGTTCCGCTCCAACCTGCGGCCTGTGGCAGACGTGTTGGAGATGGAGGAGGCTCGCAAGGCGGCCAGGGACGCCGCAAAGCCCGCTCCCGCACCAGACGGAGGCTGGGCTGCCGCTGTCGACCTCCGCCTGGTCGCCATCGGCGTCATCCCCCTTGGCGCCGCAGTGCCAGATGCGGGCGACGGCAATGGCGCAGCGGTTTTCATTTTCCCTGTAGTCGACGAACCCTGCACCAACGGAGCGCCCATGCTCGCGCCCGACGCGAAGAGGGCACTCGAGCGAACGCTTGCGTGCGGCATTCCGCTCGTGATGCATCATGCACAGTGCGTTGTGCGTTGGATCTTGAGTGCTGACGTCGCTGTGGACGCGTCGCGAATGGACGTGTTGGACCCCAGGGTGATGGCATGGCTCACAGCTCCGGATGATGCGCACGAGAACGGCGCAGAGCGTATTGCCGCCGACGTCTTTGGCGCGTTCCCGGATTCCACCTCCGCAGCTGAGGCGGCCAAGGCGGCGGACGCGTCACGCATGAAAATTCCTGTGCTCGAGCGCTTCCGTGCGGAACTGACACTCGGGGCCTCGCTCGTGCAACGATTACGACGAGACGAAAGGGTGCGGCGCGCCCCTGAGGCAACGCAGCGAGAAGGAAGGGTTGCTGCGGCGCTGGGCGCGCTTGAGGATGTCGGGGTGGAGTTCGATGCGGCGTTTGCGCAGGGCGCGATGGACGCCTTGAAACGCCAGATCACCGTCTTAGAGACACACGCGGCGGCCTCGCTTCCAGGTGGTCGGGCGATCAATCTTGCCTCCCCGCACCAGGTTGCAACTGTACTTTTCGACGAGCTAGGCCTTCCGCCCCCGTCGAAGAATGCGATGACAGGCTCAAAGACGGGCCGGCTGACGACCAAAGACGAGGTGTTGCAAGCTCTAGCAGCGCGACCCGACGCACACGAACTCCCCGGGATCGTATTGCGCCACCGCGCGACGCTCAGGGCGATCGCGATGTGCGCGTCGTATCTCTCTCTCGGTTCAAAATCGCGGGATGGACGTTTGCGGTGTGAGTGGAACAACACGCGCACCGCCACCGGCCGGCTCTCGTCTTCCAACCCCAACCTCCAGGCGGTTAGTCGAGGCGAGCTCGAGCTCGGCACCGTCGGAGGGGGGACCTCGCTTAACCTACGTGGCGCATTTGTCGCTCCGCGCGGGAAGGTACTCCTCGCGGCAGACTACTCGCAGATCGAGCTGCGGATGCTCGCTCACCTCTCCGGGGACGGAAAGCTCGCCGCGTTGCTTCAAATGGGAGGCGATGTCTTCCAATACATCTGGAACTCGGGACGAAATGCGCCTCTGAATGCGCCCGTGAGCGCAGACGAGCGCGACAGGGCAAAGGCGACTGTGTACGATATTCTATATGGCCAGGGGGTGAGCGGTCTGGCAGAGAAACTTGGCGTCGGCCGGGACGTCGCGAGGAGTCTCATCGCGACGTTCTTCTCGACGTTTCCCGGCGTCGGCGCGTTCGTGCGTCGGACGCGGGAAGACGCAAAGAGGGCGCGCGCAGTGTCCCTTCCCAGCGGTCGCCACCGCCCACTTCCAGGGTTTGGCTCGGAGAAGGCCTGTGAGCGCGCCGAGGCGGAGCGCAAAGCAGTCAACACACTTGTGCAAGGCAGCGCGGCAGACCTCATGAAGACGGCGATGCTGCGCTGGCTTGCGGCGGCAGCGCCCCAAGATGTCCGAGATTCGGAAGAAAAGAACGGGATGTTCCAGATTTTCACTGACGACGTTCGCGGCGTGGCATCGCGCGGCGGCGCGTGTGGAGAAATCAGGCTCATTGCGCAGATTCACGACGAGCTTCTCTTCGAGATGGATGATGACGCTCGACGCGTCGAAGCGGCGGCGAGGGCGGTGCGACGCTGCATGGAAGCTGCCGCGCCAGAACTTACGGTGCCGACACCGACGAAAGTTTCTGTGGGCGCGAACTGGCGGGACCTACGGCCGCTGCGGGAGTGGCTTGCGGAGAACAAGGGGTGTGGCGAATATGAAGAATGTAGAACTTAAGCTGAGAGCGGGCGCGGGAAGAGCAACAAACGAAACAAAAAGGGCACAGACATCAGACATTCAGACATCAGACCTGTGCGAAGTCTACGGAGGTGATAATCAAACGAAGGTATTAATATGATCATCTTCTACGATATCAAAACTATCCTTTCGTTCCGTTGCCAGCCATGCATCCAACCCTCTCGAGCCAGCTTCAGTCAAAAATGTTCGGGAAAAATACATAATGCGTCGTCTTGATGATAATGTACGTCACGGTGAAGGCGACAAAATATCTTGAGCAGAAGGTGTCGAACACCTCGAGGCCGTCACGCAGAACTGCGCTTGCTTTCCCGTAGAGCCGGAGCGGAACCGCTACGCCCCCCGCGATTTTCCTTGCCTTGGCGAGTGGACTCGTCTCGTCACCTGCCATCCGTACATCTGCCGCCTCTTTTGTCCGTTCCATCGCGTCCGAGTACCGAGCGTTGATCTCCGCCGTCTTCGCCTCTCTCGTTGCGCGATCCAACGCGGCGTCCATCATCACTGCCTTCACCTCGGCCATCTGCGCGTCGGCCAGCTCGCTAAACTCGCGCTCGCGCTTCTCTGCCTCCGCCTCTGGGGTGGCCATCCCGAGCAACCCTCCCGCGCCTCTCGCCACAAGACCGACGGAGAGGTCGTGATAAATAGCGAGAATGGCCACAACTTTCGTGGACCCCAAGAGGATAAAGTTCGCGCCGACCATGAACACAACGCCAGCGAGGTACGTCTCACTCGTCTCGTGCAGCGGAAGGACCCAGCCCAATCCTTTTTCGCGAATGAATGGCAGCGCCGTCTCACGGCTGAAGGATTCCAACACGCACAGCTCCGTGCGGACGCGAATCAACACGTCGTTGATCAAGGGGCGGTAGTTCTCAATGTTGTCGGCTCCCGCGAGCCCCAGTGCCGCCTTCTGTCCGACGCGGAAGACGCCATCCGACGCAGGGCAGACAGGGTTGAAGTTGAAAAACGGATCGATACTCGCCGCAGACGTTACCGCGGCGAACGCGCGCTCTTCGGGACGAAGCGCGGCGAAACTCGCCAAACCCGCGATTGAGAAATAAAATGCATCTTTCTGCGCCAAGACTTCCTTCGCGGACGTCGCCGCGTCGACGACTTGCGCGCCGGCAGAAGAAGCCGTACCGTTGACCGCCGCCAGCCGGGAGAGTTCCTCAGTCGCAGCGCGCATCGCTGCCACCTGGAACGCCACCCGCTCGCGCGCGTCCTCGGTCGAGTGCTTCTCGGACTGGTACCCACGCCGCGCACGCGCGGCAAGGCCGTCGATGTCGCACGCGCTGTCCGAAACTTCATCGCACGTCGCGGGGGAAGCTGCCTCGATCGAGCATCCATCGCTCGGGCAGTTGCCCTCCTCGATCTCGATGACGTCGAAAGCGACGGGCGCGGCGTCGGGCTCCAGGCGAAGCCGCTTGAGCACACGGCGCTTCCGACGGACATCGGGCGCCGCTGCCACCTTCATGGACTCGAGTTGCTCGCGCTGACGCGCGCGTGCAGCGTCGGTCGACGCGACGTCAGACCGAGCGCCGCGGGAAGTGGGCGCGCGCGTCGCGTCGGGAGCTGCGGACGAGATCGAGCACCCGTCGCTCGGGCAGCCGGCGAAGTCTTCCAGTGCATTCTCAGGCGCGTCGGGCATCGCGGGAGCGCCGGGTGGACGCACGACACGGCGCTTACGCCCCTCCGGGGTGGTGAGGACGATCACTCGCCCGGCGTCCGCGGCAGCCGCGACCGGAACGGTCGATCGGCGACGACGCGTCGACGAGACGAGTGGGCGGAACGTCGTTCCAGCAATGGCGCCGCGGTTGAAGCAGAGGCGTGCGCCCGGACCGGAGGAAGCGATGGAGCTACTGATGGAAGGGACAGGGGCCATCATCGCGTGCGCGCGTGAAGACGGAGCGCCGCAAAGCGCGGCGGGGGTTCCGTTTGGTAGCACGGAAAGTATCTTCAGCCAAGTGGCTGAACGAGTCGTCCAATCGCGATCTCCCGGCACGTATCTCAATAAATAGACTAGACTAGCTGTGTATACTCTAGCTAGTCTACCTTCGATAAAAGTATGATAGTCTATGATATGATAGATAGATAGAGTAAGCTAGTCTATTTTATCCGTTTATTTTATATAGTAGCTAGACTACTTTCGAAATAAGTACGGTACGTAAGTACGAAAGTACGAAGGTAGAGAATTCCTGAGATCGAGTCTGTTCTTTTTAGAGAATTCCTGAGATCATGATTATTACAAAGTTTTAAAGCACACCAGATCACCCAGAGATTATCAAATATGACTGCCTAATTTTTTAAGACAAGCCTGCGTAACCTGTGCACGCTCTTCCGCCAGCCAGAACGATGAGCGCGCGTCTGGACGACGACTTTGCGCCTATGGCGGCCGAGGAGGCGGCACGCGCATGGAACGCGGAGATTGCGGCGACGTCTCGGGGATCCATGGACGTGCAGAGCTCCGATTCGCGCACCCTTGACCCGTTGGAGAGGGTTGGTGAGCGCAAGGCACAACATCGGCACCATGTGACGCTCACGTGGCGGGAGTTGCGGTACACCGTCTTCCCGAACGGCAGGGACAAGGCAGCGAAGGACGTCCTCAAGGGCTTAACGGGCGCGGTTGTCCCGAACCATGTCATGGCGCTCATGGGTCCCACGGGTAGTGGCAAGACGAGCCTTCTGAACGTCCTCTCCGGTCGCGTTCCCGCGGGAGGGGTGCTGAGCGGTGATGTGCAGGTAAACAGGCGTCAGCGAGGGGAGGATTTCGCCCAGCGCGTGGCGTACGTAATGCAGGAAGAGCTCCTCTTTCCGTTCCTCTCCGTGCGTGAGACATTTACGCTGCACGCGCGTCTCCGCCTTCCTCCTACGGTTTTGGACGCGGAGAAGACAGCAAGCGTCGACCGTCTCATTTCCGAGCTCGGGCTGAAGAACGTCCGCGATGCCCCCGTTGGCCGAGTAGAGGGATTCCCGCGCGGATTGTCTGGGGGCGAGCGTAAGCGGTGTAACATCGGCGTGGAGATGGTGCGTGACCCTAGTGCAATCTTCCTGGACGAACCGACGTCCGGGTTGGACTCCTTCCAGGCACAGAATGTCGTCGGTGCATTGAGGGATTTGGCGCGCAACGGGCGCTCGGTCGTGTGCACTATCCACCAGCCGCGCAGCTCCATCTTCGCGATGTTCGATCAACTTATGCTTATTGCAGACGGCAGACTGGTGTACACTGGGGACGCGCATAACGCCGTGGGGTACTTCGGTACGATGCACTTCAAGTGTCCGCCGCTGACGAACCCAGCAGACTTTTTCATGGATGTCACGTCGCTCGATTTCCGATCCGGAACGGCGGAGGCAAACTCGAGGGCACGTGTGCGCTTATTCGCGGAAGAGGCGGAACGCCGCGGCCTCGGCGCGAAAGCCGTTGATGTCGCAACTAGCGCTCTGTTGAACATGCGCGAAGATTCCATCGCAGAGTTTGAGGGCCCTCGGGGTGACTCCGTGGACACGAATGACGCGGTGATGAACCAGGGCGCGGGTTGGCTGACCCAATTCGTCCTCCTCTTCACGCGTGCGAACAAGAGCCAACGACGCGACCGCGGTGGTGTTGGCGTTACCGTGTTCTTGGATGTTTTGTATGCTCTCTTGCTTTCCGCGTTGTACCGTGGAGTGGAGGATGACCAGGAAGGGTTGCAGAACCGCCTCGGATGTCTGTTCTTTATCTGCTTGAATCTGGCATACGGTGCGGCGCTTCCGTCGATAAATCTTTTTGCCGGGGAGAAGTACATCGTCATCCGCGAACGCGCTTCCGGGGCGTACACGACGTCTGCGTATTACGTCAGTAAGCTCGTTGCGGAGCTTCCGAAGCTCTCAAGTAAACTCGTGTTCTGCGCGTTGGTGTATTGGATCGTCGGTTTCAACCCGGACCCGACACGCTTCCTGAACTTTGTGTTAATTATCTTAGCGGAGGTTCTATCAGCGCAGGGCGTGGGGATGGTCCTCGCCACGGGGATGCCCATCGGCGCTGCCCTTGCGCTTGGCCCGGCGTTCATCACCGTCTTTACACTCTTCGCCGGTATTTACTTGAACATGGACAGCATCCCGACCGGTGCGGGTTGGGTGCGGTACATCGACTTCATCTGGTACGCATACTCCGCACTCATGGCAAACGAGTTCCGCGATCCGGACGCCATCTTCGCATGCCCAGACGGGGAGGACGCGACGCGGTGCCTACCTGACGGGGCAGCTGTCCTTGAGATGTACAGCTTCGAAGATATTCGCGTCGCGCCGCAGATCGCCTACCAGCTCCTCTTGTCCGTGGGGTTACAACTAGTGGCGTTCGGGTGTCTTGTCAGGAGCTCATCCAAGTTCCTACCTCTGTACATTGAAAAGGCGGATCCGCTTAGGCACGCCCTCTGCACCGAGGATGACGACAAGAAGAACGGAGACAGGGGAGTCGAAAATGTGCATCTACAGTCCAAGTGATGACAGCAAGCCCGGGAGCAGTTTTGGAATATCTTCGAAGGCACTTTCGAGCGTAGACTAAAGATGGATTAGCAGAGTTCCTCTCGCGCACATTTCGGGTGGGGTCGTCACTTGCCACCGCCGCCGCCGCCTCCTCCATCGGCAGCTTCCTTCATCTTCGCCCTGAGAGTCATTATGGACTTCAGACACTGCTGAGTCTCCTCTGACTTGTCATCCAGGCTCTCCCGCGAGAGTTCCAGTGCCTGCACGTTCACCCTCTCTGCGTCTTTCCAGTTGCGCATCTCCATCAACACCCTTGCGAGGAACAGCAGGCTTCCGATGGCCTCTTTGATCGCCCGAGTATTCTCCGGCCCCAAGCTCAGCCTCGCTGCCGCGGACGCCTGAAACGCCCCTGCGGCAAAAGCCAGCAGCTTTTCGTTCTTACCCCCGTGAAACTGCGCGTTCTCGTGAAAGTAAGCGCACGCGAGCAGGTGGCATGCCGCACCCTGGTGAAAAGGCATGTGCATCATCAGCGCCGCTGTCACGCGCAATGGGCGTTGGCACTCCCGCCACGCGCCTACGCCGAACATTTGCTGACCCAGGGCGTAGCACTGATTCCCAACTTCTTCCGCGCCTGACATTGGATGTGGTCCGCCGGGCTTGCCCGCACGCATCCTCCACTTGTCCCCAATTTGCAAAATGTGATTGAACGCTGCCTGCTCTGCCCGGTGCATGCGCAACTCCTTTTCCGCTGGAGGGCCCTCCGGGGGTCCGCCTCCCTCTCCGGGTCCACCCCAGCGCCCGATCAGATCCTCAGTCCACGACACGGTATCTTCACCCTCAACTTCGCGTTTCAACTCGCCGATGGGCGAGAGGCCTGCGAAGCGAAGTGAGCCAGCAGCGGCGGCAACAGATCTCGAGAAGAAAAACAGCGCCATCTGTTTGTTCTTCAGTCGGTCGTACGACATCGCCGTAAGCTGGTATACGTCTTTCAGAGGGAGGCTGCCTTTTGGTCTGAGCGGGTGTGCCTCCAGCCGGAGAACAGCTTCCGCGAGCTTTTTCGCGCGGAGCTCGGCTGCGAGGTTCGGTCCGTCGTCGATGGTCCCATGCGTCAGACCCTGGCACTTCTCTTGGAGCAGCGACACTGTGGCTTGCAGAAGCGCGACGTCGCCCTCGGGGCAGTCCCCGCCGCCAGCCGCTCGCAAAGCTGTCTCCCAGCGCTTCAGCGTCGCGTCATACTTCTCGCGCATCTTCCGGTTGCGGAAGAAGATGGCCTGGTGCAGTAACTTGTCGCAGAACTCCACGACGCCGCGATCCTCCACCGCGCGCGCCGCGGCTTTGTAGGAAGCCTCAGCCTCGACCGTCTTGCCGATCGCTGCCTCCGTGGCGCCCAACCACGTGTACGCGTCCCCGAGCTCGGTGTTGTTCGCATCGAACTCAGCGCGCATGTAGTTCGGCGCACCGTTATCAAGCTGCTTGGAGAGGTGCACAGCGTGCTCGAACACGCGCACGGCAACGGGCAGCGCGTCGCCCCCAACCTTGTGAAGGGCCGCGCCAACCTGAATCACCCACTTTGACGCCTCCTTGTTCTTCTGGATCGCCCGGTTGCGCTCGGCGTTGCCAAGCATCGACAACAGCCTCTGCCGGTCCACCACGTCCGGCGGTAGAGTCGCGATCTCCTGCGCGAGCGCCTCCATGATGATGGCGAGCGTGTGCGAGTGTCTGCGCCTGGTGAGACCACAGATCTCCGTGTTCAAAGCCCGCGGCCTCGAGGCCCCAATACATAAATGAGATTTTCTCGTTCCTGGATGCATGGTAGATAAATCGGAGCGCAGGATCTATCATACTTTCGAAAGTATTAATACTAGCTAGAGCTAGCTATCTATCTAGCTATCTAGCTCTAGCTAGCTAGATAGGTAGACTACAAGGATTATTATCTACTTTCGAAAGTACAAAGTACTAGGCTATATAGGATAGCTAATAGCTCTGCTTAATCATGATAACACCTTCGAAAATATTGATACGAAAGTATACTAGACTAGACTAGTCTAGCTAGTCTAGACTATTATCTTCCGTAGCATTCGTAGCATTCGGGGCACGAGGACGGACGGACACTCATGATACCGTTTGCACTGGACACTCGTTTGACCCTTTTTTTTTTTGGAGCCCTCCTTCGCTTGGCTTCGCGGCGGGCGCTCACTCCTCGCGACACACCGTGAGGCTAAAAAGGGCGACATTTGCAGCGCGCAAATCGCCCCACTTGCATCGCGGTAAATCGCATCGACGCGACAGCCCGCTGGCGCGACCGCGTGCCGACGCGCCCACGTCCGTTCCGCGCGTCAAGCAAAAGCGGGAACCCGCAGCGAAGTCCCGACATGGATCTCACGGAAGACGAGCTGAAGCCGCTGTACATGTGGATCGACCAGATCCCCTTGTCTCGGCCGAAGCGAAACATCGCGCGAGACTTCTCCGATGGAGGTATGCGCTCAGTCTTTCCCGGATTACCCGAGTTGCTCGGATCGACCACATCGTCGCTGACGCCCGTTTGACCGAACCCGCGCCCTCGCTTTTACCCTCCGCTGATCGCTGCCCTCCCCTTCCTATCCTGAATTTCCCTGACTGGCGCGTAGTGCTCGTCGCGGAGGTTGTCGCTCATTTCTACCCACGACTCGTGGAGCTGCACAACTACAGCAGCGCGAACGCCATGACGCAGAAGGTGTACAACTGGCAAACCCTGAACACGAGGGCGCTGAAAAAGCTCGGCTTCCAGATTCCGCGCGAGGAGTTCATGGACGTGTGCAACTGTCGCGCGGGAGCGATCGAACGCGTGCTCAAGCTGTGCAAGTTTAAGATGGCGGAGTTTCAGAACAAGCATGGCGTGAAGGGTCCGAACGCGGCGGCTGGCGTTGGGGCGGCGAATGCAAACGGGACGGTGAACGCGGCGGTGAATGGTGGTGCGCCAGGCAGCGGCAGCGGAGACGGGGCGGGGGCGCACGTCGCACACCCCGCAGAGGTGATGTGCGAAAATTGCGGGCATGTCAATCGGGTGACGCCCGGAGCTACGGGCGGTGACGCAACCTCGGGAGTATTGCGGGACGACGCCTCCGAGGGGGTCATCACAACGGCAGCGCCACTGCTCGAGCCCGAGCCAGTGGCGACATTCGAACCTCTTAAGCAAGAGGGTGTGGACCCGGGCATCGTCAAACAGAAAGATATCATGATTTCCGAGCTGCGCGAGACGAACACCATCTTGGATGCCAAGGCAAGGAAGCTTGAACAGCTGGTGAGGCTGAAGGATGCAAAGATTCAGACGCTGTTGAATAAGCTCCAAGCGCTCGGTGCGCTCCGAGGCGAGTAGAGAATGTAGGCTGTGCGCGCGTGGCCGCGGTAAGCGTCACTGAGTGCCCGTTCGTGAGATTTGAAATCGAAACGAGTTACCCAGACCCGAGCGAAGATCGCAGCCGTTGGACCCGGCGTTGCGTTTAGAAAAGCCGAGGTGCCCGGTTCGGGTGCTGTTCAGGTGCTGGCCCTGGTTTGCGGAGCAACCGGGTTTGGCTCCGCGAACCTCGAGCCTTGTAGGAAATACGGTATGGTTTTTCTGACAGGTAAAATATTTGGACTAACTAGTCGTACGCGATACCCGTACGCAACACCTGAGAGGGATTCGACACCATTGAAAAAAAGGGAAAAAGACTCTGGTCGGTTTAGGTGTTACACGACGCGGATGTGTTGAGCTGTGCGCATAAGCGCCGCGCGCGACACCTACTCGCGACACGCACCGACGTTTGACGCCTTCGTCGCGCTCGACACAGGGCCCCATCTTCCCGTCGCTCCTTGCCGCACGCGTCGACCTTCGCCGGACCGCGCTGAGCGAATCGGAAGAAAGGCCGTCATTGCCGCGTCAGGCGAGACTACAACGTAACCGGAGAGCGCGATGTCCGCGCCCGCCGCGCCCGCCGGGGTATCCGCCGGGAGCATCCTCCTTGCGGTGTTCTACGGCCTCGCTTATCTCACTGCGGCGTCCAGCATCATCTTGCTGAACAAGTACGTGCTCGCGGTGACGCCCTTCCACTTCCCCATCTCGCTCTCTTCCCTGGGCGTGGTCACGGGTTGGCTCACCTCTGTTGTGCTCGTGCAAACGGGCATCGTCTCTCTGGAGAAGCACAAGGACATCACGTTCTTGTCCTGGGTCAAGACGGTGCTTCCCATCGGATTTTTCACCGGCGTTACGTTGGCATGCGGTAACATGGCGTACTTCTACTTGTCGCTGTCGTTCCTCCAGATGACGAAGGCGCTCTCGCCTGTGGCACTTTTCTTCATCCTGTGGATCAGCGGTTTGGACCGCTTCCACTTGAACGTGTTCCTCGCGATCGTGGTCATTGTCATCGGCACCGCCGTGGCGGCGTACGCGGAGGTGCACTTCACGTGGGTCGGTATCGCGCTCATTACCGTCGCTGAGACGTTCGAGGCCATCAAGTCCGCGTGCTACCAGTTCCTCCTCGCGAACAAATCCTTCACGATGTGGGAGGGGATGTACTTTGTCTCCCCGGCGGCGCTCGTGTTCCTTAGCATCCTCATTTACGTTCTCGAGTGGGAGCAGATGGTGGAGGAGAACGCATGGGGTCAGATCCAGGAGCACCCGCTGATGTTTCTCGCCGCTGGTACGCTCGGTTTCGGCGTCAACTACTGTTCGCTTGGCGTTATCAAGCACGCCGGGTCGTTGACGCTCAAGGTGTTGGCGCAGATGAAGTCCATCATCATTATCTTCTTCGGCATGGCAATCTACGGCGACGTTGTCTCCACGCAGACAGCGCTGGGGTACGCTACTGCGATTGTCGGCTTCGCGTTCTACAACTGGGCAAAGATCAAGGCCAAGGAGGAGGATGACAAACTCGCGGCCGAGGGGGTGAGCAAAGATGAGGAGGCACCGCTACTGAAGAAGTGATGACTTGGAACACATTGGACACGGCAGGCAGCGGACAGAAGCGCTGAGCGCGCCATCTGGGGGTGAGCACGCACGAGGAGTGACTTGCGCGTGCAAACGCGGCGGTGCATGTTGCATCGCGCGTCATAAACGTATTAATGTATTGAAATGCAGGCACCACACGTCTCAAACTCGCGCTGCCATCCGGAAATCCCTCTGTTTTTCCGAAAAATTGTCCACCTCGTTTTTTGAAGTCTGGGCTCTCACCGTCTTTTCAAACTGAGTGTCCGAGGCGCGTCCGAGGCATCACGCGTCCGCGATGTCTAACTTCGGGGCTAAGGGTGCGAGCCTGGTGCTTGACATCGCCCAATCCGAGAAAGGGACGATACCGCCATACAACGACGAGACAGTGCGCGCGGTTGTGGAGGAGAGTCAGGAGCATCACCGGAGCATCTTGAAGCTCATTGGGGACATCCAGCGCAGCGGGGCGAGTTTAGAAGAGGCCAAGCCAGATGACGCGGCGTCCATTCTGGTTCACCACCAAGCGGTACTGCGCAATAAGCGTGCTCTTCTGGTGTATCTCAACGAGCGCATGAGTCGCGTGCGTGCACTACGTTGGGAGGTGGGGACCGCCCTCCCCGAGGTGGTCGGGGAGAACATGTCTCCCAGCGAGCGGTCGTTCTTCACGCAGTACAGTGCTCTCGTGAACAAGTACCAGGGCCGGCGCGGTGGCGTGGGTCTGAACCTCACGTTGGATCCAACGCCACCGAGGGACCACAAGGTGCAGGTGCGCGTTCTGGAGGACTATGGCGAGATCGTGACGCGGGACGGCACCGTCGATCTGAGCAAAAACACCGTGCACCTCCTCTGGCGTGACGAGGCACAGCCGCTCATCACCGAGGGCGTCCTGGAAAAGCTCGATGACAACTGAAGATACGCGCGGTAGAGGGATGCGCGGGAGCGACAGAGGTGCACGATTCACGAAGGCATCGATGTCTATGTCACATTACAGCACGTCACGTCGATCATTCTGTGGCGGTCGCCCTCAGACCTTTCTTTATTGCCTCCATTTGTGCCTCATTCCGCATCCGATCCGCCTTCGTCCCGAGTTTATCTCCCCAACGCGACAAAAACCCCGTGCTTGGAAGACCGCGCTGCCGCAGCGCTTTCGAGCGCACGTCTTCGAACCAATCTAAATTCGCAACCTCGGCGATAGACGGGTGCGGCACGGCCGGAAAATCATCCGCCACGGCGCGACGTGGACTCCGAATCGGCACCGCGTCCTTTGGACCCCGCGTCCCAAACCCCACGCCCGGTCGCGGATCCCACGGCTTCGCAAACGACGTCCCGAGTCCGTACCCATACGTTCCCGGAGCGAGCGCCAGCTTTGGATCCGAGGGAAGCGCGCGGCTGCCGGGAGATTTAATCAACGGTATGCCAGGGAGGCGCGCGTTTCGCCCGGCCGGTCCAGCCCCGCGAAGGGGCGACGATCGAGCGTTGTCCGCACTGTCGGGCTCGAAGTCGTCGCGAGCATCAAGTTTGTCCTCGATATCTGACTCATCGCCCACGGTCAGCGCCTTTAACTCCGCGACAATGTCCGAATCCGCCTCGTTTCTCACCTTCGATGGATCATCACGAACCCTGATCCTCGCACCGTTGCGTCGCACGACGCCACCTGCGGCTGCGTTTAATCCAGCGCGCTCGACTGGGGCTTGGAACGTCGTCGTTTGTGCTGTCCGCAGAACATTTGGCGTCCCTCGCGCGTTTGGGTCCGCGATGATGGCATCAAAGGCGTCCCGAGGCGGATGGTGCACCTGCGTCTCATATTTGGCACGTGCATGAAAACTCGGCGCGAGATTAAATCGTTCGGGTTGCGAGTGGTCGTACGATGACGGCGATGAGGGTACCCAAGGGTTCCCTGCGAGCGCGCCTGGCATTGGTTTCCGCCGCGCCTCCGCTGACGCTGCCACGCGGTCATTTGCGTAAAAGTCTTTCGCCACAGCATCCGCCCACGCGCGATCGGAGTTGACGTCGTGCACGGGCGCGGCTGAGGATAGAAAAGCTTCCGAGGCGGACAACCCCATGATCCCGTACGATGATGTTCCTCTAGGATTCTTAGTCCCTTCCGTCCTTCGCGTCGCGAGGTACTCCTCCGCAGCACCTTTCGAGAGGTCCAAGCCGAGTGCTTTCATGTCGTTCTCCATCTGCCTCGCGAGCAGCCGAGACCTGGCTTTTACTTTCCCCACGTGCGCCTTTTCTATCCTCGCACGCTCCGTCGGAGACATGTGCTCGATCATGTGCTGGTCGAGATGGACACGGCCTGGGGACTGCTGGTATCCATAAGCCGCGCGCAAGCCTCCAGGACCAGGGCTCCGTACGTCGTCCGACTTCCCACCCGGAACCCATCCTCTCGAGCCATCACGCGTCGTCGTCGCGCGCCCCATCCGACCTTGATTCGCGACTCTCGACCCTGGTCCGTAATCCCTTCGTTCGTCGAACAACGGAAGGCGGTGCTTTTTGGTTCGCGGCGGAAGGTTACTACCCCCAGGACCAAGAAAGTATCCTCGGCGCCGGAACAATGCACCAAGCGTGCCGAGCATCCATAGCTCCCGGGGGGTTCCCTCGACGAGCTTCTTCACCGCGACGATAGACGTGATGTCTGTTAAAGGGTTTCGAAGCAGCGGTGCGGCGTTTGCGAATGCCGTGATGGCGAGCTGTCCGATGAGTTCGCAAAACGCAGGGTAGAGCATCTCCCCGACTTCCTCATCAGCGTCATTTGCCTCCTCGACATCACAAAACACACGCATAGCCTCAGTTTTGGACATGAGGTGGGGGACGACCTCAAAGTTTATGAGCCACATTAGGAACTCGTCCTCGTTCAACGTCGCGTTCAGTCTTTCGACCACGCGCCAGGTGATTTTCTGCGTCGTCGCACTGTACAACTCAAGCGTGGCATAGTGAGCGTAGATGCGCTTGAGCATGGCGTCGCGAGCACGAATCTCGTTCATCGCCGCACGCGATAAGAGCTCGTCAAGGCCGGGGATCGGCACAATTTCAGCCCGAGATGCGTTAGGAAGAATATAGTTCTTAAGAAGAGCGACGTATGCCACGTCTTCGTCTTTCGCTTCAGGGTAACGCAGGCAAGCGGAGTGCTTGAGCACGGCGCAGAACTCGTCGAAATCCAGACGCAAATCACCATAAGCTGCCGCTTGGGCTGCTCGTCGCTTTCGGACGTCTGCATTGGCATGGTTCATCCTGATCAGTCCGGCGTCCACCGCGGTAAATACTTCGTCGAGATCATTCGCGGTGAGAGAGTTGTCCAGCAATCCCGCATCGCGAACGAGCCTTTGCCAACCGAGCGTGTCAATCTCGTACACACCGTTTTCCTCCTCAGGGACGGTGCCGAAAACGGGCGCGCGACGGAACCGAACGCGCTCTTTGAACACGCGGTACTTGGCGTAAGCGCGGAAAATCACTCGCAAGCTCGCCTCCAGCTCTTCAATATCGATGTCCAAGGTGCCACGGCGCATGCGCGCAAGGCGTCTCGAGCGCTCTGCCTGGCGCTTTGCAACAGCATTCTTCTCCGCGAGCATCTTTTTGTAGATGGTAGAGTCATCGCCGCTGCTCTGCCTGCCGGCGATCTTCGCCTTGTTCACGTACTTTGGGTTGCTGCTCCAGTAGATATCCTCGGGGTGGCGCCCAGAGCGATGTAACTTCACGTCAACCTCCGTCTGTTTGTCAAGCTGAAAAAGGAACGATAGCTCTCGGTGTTCGTCAGACATGGGGCAAAAGGAAAATTGCCTATTCGCGCGCGGACAAGGAAACCAGAATCGCGCAATCGCGAGTTGTCGAACGCGTCGGAGCTGGACGCGTATCGCAAGGGGCGAGAAACCTCACGTACGTCGAGATACTTCAAGAACGCCGCAAGAGCGTTCAACGGCGGCATCTCCTCGACGACGTCATCCATCGAAGCGGCGTCAATGTCGGGGTGCATCAAGAAGGGGGCCGTAAACGGAGACGAACCCTCCGAGAGGCGAATCGCGGGCCACAACCGGCTTCGGGCCCGCCCGTCGTCCAAAAAACCTCGCGCGTCGACGCCGACCTCGACGTGAATGCTCGTTGGCGGTTTCGGACCACCAGGTCCGACGCGCGGCGGGCTTGTCGTCGCTCCTGGTTGCTGCAGTCCAAAGAGCAGTCTGTGTGTGGCAGTGGACGTCAACCACACTTGTACCTTCGCTTCGTCTACGGTTATACAAAGTAGATAATTGCGATTTATTTATCATAATCCTCTCTCTACCTTCGAAGGTATTTTTTATCAATATTGACGAGCTTAATTCTTACGATACTTCATGTACAAATCGAAAGTTGCATTTCTTGGCGCGGACGTTCGCTCGACCCGTTGTATTAATATCGAGTTTTGGCTGGACGAACGACTGCGCAGGCGCGGCTTGACGACCGATGAGATGCTTATCTAGTGACATACGAAAGTGTAATAAGGTTATCATACTTACGAAAGTACAAAGCCCTCACACACCTTTGAGAAACGGATGTCCGATGGCGTCCTTGACGCTAATGCGCTTGTTCCTCTGCGCCAGCAACCCACACACCAAATCCCAGCCTTTCCCTCCGTCTTCATCCAGGATGGCGAAGTCGCTCTGGCGGCGCTCCGGGAGGGATGTGCGCCAAGCATCGGCATCGTATGCGTAAATGTCAAGATCCCTCCGAGTCCCGCCGGGCTTTCCCTTCCGCAGGCCCGGGCACGCCACCTGGAGGATGACCATCCCACAGCTGAACGCGTCGAAAAGGTCGGGCTTAGCCTGGACCCAACCGATTCCGGAGCCGAAGAGCGAACCCACACCCTTGACGTCGAGGTACTTCTCTGGTGGGCCGTACACCGGGTCAAATACCGTCTCATCGGCGGCATAGTTGGTGCCTACCCGCAGATCCGCAGCACCGCCAAGATCGATGAGTTTAATCGTCGGTTTGTTTCCGAACCCTCCGCTCTTTGCGAACAGGATGTTGTCGGGCTTGACGTCGCGGTGCACGACTCCAGAGTCATGCACAGATTTCACCGCCTGGAGGAGCTGCTTCGAGAAGGCACGAACAGCTTTGGACTCGTCGCTTACGCCCATCGCGCTCGCGAGGCCGCCGCCGCCGCCACCAAAAAGGCCCTTGAATCCGCCGCCGCCGCTTCCACCGAGGACAACGTCGAGAGTGGTACGTCCCTCATCTTTCCACACGAGGTACGCGTTCGCGCCGGCGACGCCGAGGAACGGCGCGACGCCCTTTGCGGACTTAAGTCGGCGATTGAGCGCCGCCTCGGAGTCGAAAAACTTTTTCCCGGGGCCCGTCATCTTGCGCTCCTTCAGGATGACGCCTTGGCCCTTGTATTTCCCTTCGAACACGTCCCCGAACGACCCGCTGCCGATCTTCTTCCCTTTCGAGACGTCAGACATCTTGATGTCAACCTTGACCGCCGCGCCGTCCGTGTCTGCCTGCTCGTAGTCCTGTGCGGCGACGCGAAGCGCGCCAGGGCCGCGGACGGCGCGGGCGACCCGAGTGCAGGCCGCTCTAGGGGCCGACAGCTGAGTGCAGGACCTTGAGAGATGCTCGGCGGAGCGCGCGGAGAGTGCGGAAGGAAGGGTGACGGGGCAGGCCATTATCGCGTTAGGTTGGGGCGGCGCGCCGGGTGTGTGCGCGGGGATGAAGAACAAACGGGACCTGTTCCGCCTGGGCCGAAGCGAGGGAGACCCCACGTCATCATCAGATAATCAGATAGACTATGATACATAAAATCCTATACCAATTAGACCATCAGAATTATAAAAGTGTGTTATCGCTATCTGGCCGCTCACTCGCGCGACGCACTATGTCGGCCATCGCGTGCCTCAACGCCAGCTCTCCCCGTGGTTCACGCGCGACCCGGACGTCCAAGTCGATTGCGCCGAGCGCGATCCATCTCCCTCGCCGCGCGTTCTCGCGCCGCGGCGTGGACGTCACCCCGCGCGCCGCGGTCGACGCTTCTGTTGCTTACGCCGTCGCCCAGCAGGATCTTTTCTTCGCCGCCCTCGTTGCTGTGGAGGCCGTGTACCAGCAAGGGAACCTCCCCGCGGACTTTAAGGGCCGGCCCGAGCTCCCGAACATCGCCGTGCCGTGCGGTCTTCTGGTAGGCTCCTTTGCCCTCATCCAGTCGGATGCCGCGATTGTTTCCCCAGCTGGACTCATATTGGGCGCCATCGGTTGCGCCGCGTCGGGGAAGTATTTCCTTGAGAGGTACGACGCCATCGACGACGACGGCATGGACTGGCCGGGACCTAGGATTTTCCCTGGGACGGGACTCCTTTTCTCCCTCTTCGTCCTTCTCGCCGATCTCGAGGCGCTCCCGCGCATCATGAACGACTACTAAATCGTGGCCCAATTCAGGGGACTATCTCGCGGAGGATGTCAGACGAGAGCCGCACAACGCCGGTGGATGTTTCGGCGGCCATATGAGCGGGTCGTCGTCAAAGGCTGCCAACGCTGTGCTATTCGATAATAAACGAGAGAGTACAGGGACGAATAGTAAAGAGGTTTCGCGTATTTTCAAAGGCACACCGTCATCTTCTCATCTCGCTTCCTGAGGTCCATCGTCGCTCGACCTTACTCGCGCGCGCGCAGTATTTTGACACAACCCTATTGTCTGTCATCCGTTTACTTCTCCTGCTGGGCAACAGTTTTCTGGGTTCCTGCGAAGTCGATGTACTTCCCGTTGCAGTAAGCATCGGTGTTGTACCACGTGTGGCCAAACTTGGTGCCGTGCTCCATCGGCTCGCCATTGCGCTTGAACTTGCGCAAGTTGGATACCTCGCCCTCAACGATGCCGAGGTTGATCGCCATCTGCACGGGGTTAAGCGTGCCGCAGATGATGGGCAGGAACAACGCGGAGACAGCGCCGATGCCGACGCCAATAAAAAGCGCCACGTTGCCAACCATGCCCGCATACTCGGGGCCGAAGAGATCACCCGCGTGAGCGGGATTCGCCGCTGCCATCGCCGCGAAAGCAGTCGTGGCAACGAGCTGGGACTTGCGCGTCTCAGAGACAAGAGGGGTGTCCTGTAGATAGTGACAGGTGAAGTCGAGGGATGGGTAGAAGGAACCCAGCGTGGGACGTCAGCATCAGAGTTGCGCTTGTCCAGTCTAGCGAGGAAAAACCGGGTGAGCAAGACCGTCATGTGACGACGAACGAGATTACGAATAGAGGACAGGCTGCCACGCTGTCCAGTCGGGAAAATAAGCAGGTTGAGAGGGTTGGAGACGCGCCTGCCTGCTAGCCTTCACGGGGACGGAGACCTGCTGGGGCGACGCGAGCGTGGACCGGGATGTCGCAGGTGAGTCAGCGTTGCGCATGTCATGGATCCAACACGATTGAATCAGTGGTCGAGGTCGAAGCGACGCGCGTCGCGACCCGCCAAGGGGTCGAGGGGAGAAAATCGCGCGCCAGCGTTCAGTGACGCGGGAGGCCGGAAGGTCTGAGTCGCACCGTGCGAGCCGCGACGGGCTTCGCGGCCGTCTTGCGGACAAAGCGCGCGCGGGGCGCGATGGTAAGGGCGGGGAGGGCGGCGATGGCGTTCATGTTGCTTGGTGGTCGGCGGGCGTGCGATCGAAAATACGGAGATAAGAGGCGGCACAAACAATTCAGATCACTTGAAGTGTTAAAAAAAAAGACTAGAGGTATGTCATACTTGTAGATCATAAATTAATATGTACGTACAGTATGAAATATTAATACTTTCGTATGATCTTAATAACATACATTCGTGTGTTAACACGAAAGCGCCTTAATGGACCGTACGTCCTAATGCTAGCCAAGCAGCGCAGCAACAGCCCGAAACGACCCCAACGTTGCGCGCTCGCGATCGAGCCAACGATCGATTGCAGCACCTTCGCCCCGACCTCTCTCACAAGCGCTTTCGCGCTGTTTTTTCAAGCGCGCGATAAGCGCCTCCGCTGTCGCTGCAGCCGTTGCAGCCGTCGCAGCCGCCTTCGCCGCCGTCGCATTTACGCCAGGGCTCCCTGCTGCTACCCCGCGAAACGCCGACATGTCAAATGGATCGAAAAAATTAGCCTTAAACGCGGATGCCGCGTTGTCTCCGGCACCACTGCGACGAAAGAGTCCTCCGAGCGCACCCACGAACCCTTCCATACATGTTGCACTGCTTCCATTGATGACGTCGCGCGTGGCTGTCGCATGACTTCTCCCCTCCGCGGTAGTGCCCTGGTACTCATCCCGCGCGGAAGACCTGGCGTTGCCCTCGACAAGTCGCCGCGATCGCGGCCCACCGCCACTCCCAGACCTCGGCGCGACGCTGCTGCTGCCGCTGCCAAAAGATGCGCCGAGGTCGACGATGGAGGACCGACTTGAAACAGCAGGTGGATCGTTTTTGGGAGGCTGCGCCTTGAGATTCCTCCCTCGGATACGCACACGACCTCCGTCCGAACTGGAATCGGATGCGTGGCTCTTTTCCCCTGTGGGCGGACTCCGCGGGCTGAATTTAGACGTGGAACACACAGGCTCAGGCTGACCGTTCCCTGCGGATGATGAGCTCACGTCAGTCAGCGATTCCATCTTCGACGCGGTCAATGAAGGCGCGGGTGACGCCGTCGACGAGGGTGACACAGCAGACGAAGGAGACGTCGGGCTCGGGCAAGTGGCATGCTCGACGACGTCTCGAAGGCTGCGTCCGAAGTCGCTCGCCCGGGTTGAGCGTCGTGAGGGAGTGTGCAGAGAGGATGACACAGCCTCGCGTATGTTCAACGCCGCTGTCTCAGACGCGCGTGCTGCTGCATCTGCCGAGGCCACGGCGCGCTCGGCGCGCATCACAAGATTCCTCGCCGTGCGCTCGAACCGCGAGCGCGCCGACGCCATCGCAGCGTCGTGACGTTCCGCACTGCGGTCAAACACTGCCACGAGGGCATCTCGCGTGGAGGCCATCTCGCGCACTGCCTCGATGGTCGCAGATGTTGCCGTCTCCGCATTCATGCGCTCGGCCAGCTCGACGCGCGCCATCGCCAAGTCACGATTAAGCCTAGAGAGCTCCGCGTCAGCGATTGCGGTGCGGGCCTCGGCGTCCGCGGCGCGGCGCTCAGCGTCAGCAGCCCGGCGCTCGGCTTGCAAAACACGGTGCTCGAGGTTAGGCCCCACCGTCGGACTCGCAGCGTCGCTGATCCTCAAAGTGTACTCGCCTTCCTGATCATCGACGAGTTGATGGTGGGGAGCGGTGCTCTCATGCCGCGCCACCCGCATCTCCGCCTCAGCCGCGTTTTGTGCAAAGTGCTCGCCCTCGCACGTCGCCTCAGCCTCAATGAGCGCCGCGTGTTTGGATTCACGCGAATGCAAAGACGACGGGCTTGCTCTGACCGGAATCCCAGAATTGCTCGTCGAGGTTTGGAAAGGGCGCACCGCATCCTCGTCCCTATCCTCGTCAGATGCAAGGAGCGCGCTCATCACGACGGCTTTATCCGACGTTGTAGTCGTCATCGACTTAGAGGGCAACGCAAGAACATTCGATCCAGACCTGGTGGCGACGACAGCGTTTCGGTCCTCCTCGTATTTGAGGGCAAGCCTCAACGGCGCGCTGAGATCGGCACTTCGACTGACGGTGCCCACTGCTTCGGATCCGGGCCCAGGTTCGAGCTCTTCCACGATCGAGACGTCCCCGTCCTCATCCAAAACAAGTGAGGGGAACGATACATCCGTGCGTTTATGCGTGATATACGCATGACGGGAGGCCACGGCAGTGAGAGAGTTGTTGTCTCGCGTCGCCTTGTTTTCGGCCGAGGAGGCATCTTTAGTTTTCCTCGCATCATCAGGCGCGTCCACAGTAATCCTCTCGGGAAGCATGGACAGACGACCACGCCGTCCTCGACCGCGGGACGACACGTTAGAAGTGGAGGAGTCATCTAGCGCTTCGATGGGCGTTCCTTCGGACTTCAGATGACCTGCTGGCGATCCCGCGCGGTGCCCAAACACTTTCTTCTCAACGTTGGAGTCAAGCACAGTAAGGGGCTTTCGCTTCGGCGTTCCATTCACCGGCGCACGCGCAAAGGATGCCGCTCGGAAGGAATCTCTCACAGGCTCACCCACGGGCCGCGGGGATGGCGTCCCGCGCGTGATCGGGGGCCTTGGGGAGCCTTCGACATTGGAGAACGCCCCAGAGCTCCGCCGCGACGAAGGCGCCGTCGACGCGGAGGTTCGGTCGAGTGCCACCTTCGCAGCGTTCGGAGCACCATCGCGAGGCGCGCGCAGACTTCCGCCGGCGGTTCCAAAACTTTCGAAGCTTTTGGAGCCGTTGTTGATTGTGACAGAAGCGTCGGGGCGCGTCACGCGCTTCATTCGCTCCTCCCGGACGCGGTCGCGGAAGTGAGCGTCGCTGGGGTGGTCCCAGTCGCTCTCGCCCGTCGTGAAGTTGAAGTAGTACACCTGCCCGTCCCCCGTGCGGCACGGCTTCCAGTTCTCTGGCAGGCTCGCGGCGAGACCCTCACGTGCGATCCATAACATCATCGCGTCCTCTTCAGGGCGAATGCCGAGCCACCGCGCGTACTCCACCACCTCGCCGTGAGTGGGCTCGTAGTCAGAGTCCGCCTCCTCAAGGATCTCTTGGTTCGCGCTCGCCATCGGGTCGCTCGCGTCCAACAGGGAGACGTCCCCAGCGGTGTTGTCGTCTGCATCCGTCGAGCCGAAGTCGTCCTCTCCGACGGACATGCCCTCGGGCGAGGACATAGGGATGACAGACATCGCGCAAGTGGGTATCATGCGATCCGAACGTTTCGTGGCTTTCAACAACGGTCTTTTCCTCCTCTTCTCCGTAAGTGGCGTTTTACGAGACGACCAACACCGTTGGTCCGTCTGAACTTCACATGCTTGTGCTTAGTTTTAGTTGCTCGATCCGCCTTTCGTCACGCGGTAAATCGCAATAGGGCAGAACAAATCTTATTTAATCTCGGACAATCTCGCTGGAATTAGCATGGCTCGATCGTCCGGATCCGCAGATGCCGCGCGTCCGTTATCCGTAGGCATTAGTAGAGTTACCTGAGTTTCAACCGCTCAAAATAAAGATGAAAAAGCGCTTCCACTGTCTGCGACTCCGGTCACTTCGCGCGTCCTGCTTAGCTGGAGCCCCCTGCGCCCCTCCCACGCTCGCCCTCTAATGAGCCCGTCGCATCCGTCACGCCGGTGACATCGGACGACGGGACCTCGTCTTCGCGATGTCATCGCCCCGGACGGATGAAGAGGCGGAGGTCCTTCGCGCGGCAGTGCTTTTGGCGAACGCCCCCGGCGAACGCGCGACTTGGGTCGCGAAGCAGGGCGGCGGCGGATACTCCACGTTTCGCGCGTTCCTCGCGGATGGCTCACATGTGGATTTGCGCGCAGCTGCGCCCGTCTCCGCGTTAAGTCCCACGTCTCTCGTCCGCCACGCGATGAGCGCGTCGCCCGAGTCTGGACTGACTCGCTCGGAGGCGCGCACCGAAATCCCCGTCCTCTCCACAGGCGTCCACAACGACTGGATACCGGTTTCCTTCCCGGCGCCCCTTCGCCTCGAGCCCCCGATGCCGAGGCCCGACCCATCTGCTGCAACTTCTCAGCTGTCCTCTCCGCCGCTCCGCATCCGCGTCGCTCGATGGTCGAAACAAGGCCCAAAGACCCTCGTGCTCGGTCGCGAGGACGGCATCGTTGATTTCTTCTCGTTCACGCCGCCAGCGAACGACACTGTGACCGGGTCCCTAGCGGCGTCGCCTCCAGCACCGCCTTCGCTCGTCGCTATCTCTTCAGTCGCCGGACACTTCCCTTTGGCGACACTCGACGCTGATTTCTCCCTCCGTGGCGGAAGCTGTGTCACCGCCGGTGCCGACGGGTCCCTGATCGTGTGGCTGCGAAAAGACGGTGTCGAGCGCGCGTCAACAGTGAGCGGTGCCGAATGTCGAGGGGCCAGCTGGTACGTCGCCCGGCGCGTGGCATGCGGCGGAAGCGGATCAGCCCCGACGACGTCGACAAGCGCGACCATTCTTGCGGCGTTTCCCTCTCCAATCCATGGGGCACGGTTCCACCCCGTCAACGACAACCTGGTATTTGTCGCGCGTGCGGCAAAGAGCGTGTGGATCCTCAATGCGAGCACGGGGCTGCTGGAGGCGAGCTTCAAGGACAAGAAGCGGTTACGAGCGGAGGTTACCGCGCTATGCACGGACGAGAGCGGAGCCAAAATCTTTGCGGGGGACGCTGACGGAAAACTCTTCGCTTTGTCGCACGAACGAACGGATGTTCGGGTCTTCGAGACGAGGTCAGATACAGCACCAGATTCCGTCGTCACGTCTGCTAACGGAGTGACGCGCACACGCGGTGGGCTGCGCGAGTTTGCGCGTACAGCGTCGTTGCGCCTGTCACGCCTCCCATTGGCGCGGCCAAGGCTCACGCGCATCTCTCGCACACAACTCTCTCTCCTGGCTGTCGCCCCCGCTCCAAATTTTCTTCGATGTGGCGGCGGCGGCGGTGAAGATGCCTCACGGCGAGACGTCACATTAGTTCCCAATGGCGTTGTCTCCGCGACACGCCTTCCACGCCTTGCCGCCGCTGCTGGGGAACCTGCGGTTGTCGTCGCGCATCGCTCAGGCTTAGTCCGCGTGTTCGCATTGCAGACGACACCAAAAAATGCTCGTGACCGAAATGGGAGCGGTGATCGCAGCACATCCCCATTTGGCGGCGCTTCGATTGGTAGATGGACCTTTGTCCCACGATTTGTCCTCGCGTTGCAGTTTGCACCACCCCCGGACGACCTTTCCCAATTTTCCGGCGATGACGCTCGTCGGCTGGTCGCCTTGGCGCCGGCGACGAGTTGCCACCCGACAGCGACGCCCGCGATGATCGCGAGCACTCGGAGTGGTGCTAGCGTTTCGCTCTACGATTCCCCGTCCGCGGCCCTGGCACCTGGGCCTGCTAGCGAAGCAGCGCTCGCAGAAGGAGTTCGATTTCGACACGAGTTTCCGACACCGGAGGGATTTGCGAATGCAACGACGGCAGCTTTTGACGGCGACGGGGCGCTCCTGGTCGTAGCGTACGCGCGTGAAGGTGAGAATGGGGGCGAAGGCGAGGCGCGTGCGTGGGCAAGAGTCGAGCGCAACACGAGTATAAACCGTTGACCTAGCTAGTGCACAAGTTAGATGTTGCGCTGGGCAGCAGACACCGCACCTGTCTCTCTGTCTCTTTCCACATCTGCCGCGTGTATGCCGGCTTCGACACATCCCACGAGTGCTTCCAGCCCCGCGGCGCCGCTCGGATGAAGCCCGTCTTTCATGAGCGTCGCGTTGATCCAACGCAGACTACCTTCTTTGCTCCCCGATCCGATCAAGAAAGGCTCCTCGCACGGCTGAAACACAATCGTCCCACCCGTCCCGCGCTTTCTGTCGCCCTCGACAAATCGTCGCAAGCCATCATTGAAGGCGGCGATAGCGGCGGACCATGACGACGGCTGCATATAGTCGATGCGGAGCGGATAACTCGACATAGACCGGCCTCGCGAATCTCCGCGCGGGGTCAAACCCAACACGACTATCTTTGCCTGGGGCGCGCGAATGCGCACCGCCTCAATAACCTTTCTCGCCCCCGCGAGCGCCGCCGCTGCTGACTTGAGCGTCCGCGCCGACATCGCGTCGCAGTCCAAGGTAGCATCCGCATCCCTTCCTGGGGCGTCATGCACAGCGGCGATGCGCGCCCCACTGAGATCGTTAGTGCCGATCATCATTGTGACGTATTCGGGTGCCCTATCTGTCGGCGGAAAACCGCTGTTGAAGATTCGGAACAAGAGGTTTGCAGTGGTGTCCCCTGAGACTGCCAACGCGAGTGGGTCGTACGTTCCGAGCCGGTTCGCGAGCACGCCGGGACCCGCGGCGTACTCCTCTCTATGCCGGCCCATTCCAGTGCCCCTCAACGCCTCTGTGATGCTGTCGCCGATGAGAACAAGCCGTGCGTCAGACGTTGCCGCGTCGCGCCTGAGCGCACTCTCGAACGTGGCCCACTCCATGCTCATCTTCGGACGCGGCGTGGGGGCGGGAGCCGACGGGAGCTCGACTGGGGTCTCGAGCAGGGGTGAGCACGACACGGAAGAAGGCGCTGCTCCCTCTTTCCTGATCGAAGACGAGTCAGGGGTGACGGCCGCGTCGCGCTCGCTCGCGCCGCCCAGGCGCGCGGCGGCGAGCGCCTGCTCTCCCGGAGTTGTAGGGGGCGGAGGGAGCGAGCCCGACCAGGACTCCTCGCGCATCCCGTTCGGCGTCCTCGACCTCGCGCCGTTGCTCGCCAGGAGAAAAAACATGAACGCGCACATGATTGCGGAGACCAGGGCCCATCGCCACACCCTGCGTCTATCCGCTGGGTTGCCAGGTCGAGGGGGAGCCGGAAGTGCGGCGTCGATGAGGTCGAGAGCTCGAGCCCACGCTTCGTGCGTGGAGGGCGTCGCATTGGACGCGCGGGATGGCTCGTGATCAAGGAGCGCGTACCCGGGTTCAGATGTTGAGGTGCCCGAGCGCGCCCCGCTGCGCGGCCGTACCATCTCAACGGACGCCATGGTGAGACGCGCGAGTGGGACTGTGCCGGAACGAGCTATGTAGGCAAAACACGTACTGAGGAGCCTGCTGGAACAAAGCATCCTTCGGTGAGCGACGAAGGTTGGTTTATATAAGATATCACATCACATAGCCCGAACATGGGAGAAAGTTTCTATGACGTGAATGATCCTCTCTCGCGCATTCCCCTGTCTCAGCTCTGCGGTTGGTTCGCATGTTGGAATTCTCCAAGTTTGCGCTGCACGGCTGGCCCGAGCGCCTCTGCGAGCTGCGCCCACTTTTCGGGGCCCAGGTGCTGCTCATATCCGCGCATGACGCTCAAGAGATTTGCGTGAAGCTCCTGGGAGCGGACATACCTCCAGCTCGCGACAGCATTCATGAGCTCAACTATACCCGGTACACCGCCATCCGGGTTGAGCTGCACCAGGCGCACCAAACCTCCGAATGCCTGTTCCTTCTCTGTCCCGTCCCGAAGTCGGCGCAGCGCGCCGCACCAGGGCACGACGATGTCGCCAAAACCGGGAGCGATCGCCTCGGGACACTTCAGCGCAAACCGTCCAAGAGCGATTGCGGCGTTCTCTCCGAGCGACCGTTGAATCATTGTGGTGTTCAGGACGCGTGCGAACGCGGTGACGAGCGGCGGAACGAACGGCACGATGGTTTCTGGAGGAAACGCCAGCGCCACCTCACCCGCCGACCAGCATGCGTTGTTGCACGCGCCCATGTTGTACGCCTTGATGCTCTCTGGGCTCAGGTTAATCGCTGCGCATTCCATCAACGTCGGCAGCGATACCAACACGTGAGACCCACCGCCTCCTTTGACGACGTCTCCCAGCAGCGCGAAGGCGGAGCGCCGCACGCCGGGGGATTCTGCATCGGTGCAACTGGCAACAAGTGTCTCGTTGAGCGCCATCGCGTGTGCCGACGCAAGCGCCTCACAAGCGGGTCCGATTCCGTCTGCTATTCCAGAGAGCAAGTCCAGCGAGCACACGACACGGTCGGGCTCATAAACCACAGTCGGATCCGTCTTCGCAGCTTCGCGCGCCACGAGCTGTGCGCGCGCCAGCGCCAGCGCTCTCTGAAACACCGGAGCAGCGTACTCCTGTGCGCCCAAACCGACGCCGGAGACAACTGTCGTGACACACTCCAGAAGGTGATACAGATCGGGTTGGCCGTCTCCGCCCTCCTCCCACTTACGCAAAAGCGGCGGAAGTAGCGCCCCTGCACACTGGATGTTTCGAACCGCATCCCCAGCACTCTCTGCGAGCGTCGAAATGGCGTCGAACGCCGAGCGGAGGCTCTTGCGTTTGTAGCTTGCCACCGCCCCACCGAGGGCGGCGACGACTGGACCGAGCCACGGTGCTATGTCCTCCCGCGCCTCCGCCTCAAACGTGGCCAGCGCGCCGCACGCCGCTATCTGCACGTGTTTGTTCTTATCCGCAACGCGTCGGAGGAGACCGCCGAGAATCTTTTCCACGAATTGCTTCCCTTGCGCGGCGGTGGCCGGGGGCGGATCTCCTGGCCGCGCCGCGAATGCGAGTTGCACGACCCAGCGGCTAAAACGACTCAGGGTCCAGCATGCTGTACTGCGCAGCATCGGTCGCGGGTCCTCCAGGGTTGGGACCAAAAAGTCGATCAGCTGCGGGAGGAACGGAGTGAGCCCCGTTGTACATCCTTCGCTTACCGCGCCGATGGCAAGCACAGCGGATTCTCGCAGCCTCCAATCTTGTTCCCGGAAGCGCTGCTCAACGATGGGCAAAATCATTCCAAGAAGCTCATCTCCAAAGACGTTGGACATGACATCCAGCCCATTTGCGCTACTCTTGCGTAGGTTCCACTGCGACTCGTCCTCGTCCTCGTCGCCGCCATAATATCCTTCCTCCTCCTCCTTCCCCTGTCCTCCTCCTCCCGAATTCCCGCCTCCTAACCCACCCTCGCCCTTGTCCCTCTGCCCCCTGAAACTGGGCCTGATATCCTGATCCCTGTCTTCCCTTCCCGCGTTCGCCTCGTCGTCCTCCGCTGCGAGCACCTCCTCGTCGTCTTCCGCGTAAGCCATGTTCGTCAACAGCATCGGAATTAACTTTGGCGTGAACTCTCTCAGCGTCTCGACTGTATCACGCTCGAGATCCGCCTCGCAAAACGCCGCCCAAAACTCACATGACTCCAGCGCCACGTCCTCGTCGCCATCTGCTGTGCGCTCAATCATGTACGTTATTACCTCGCGCATGTTCGGAGTGAGTTTCTCTGGGGCGCGGTATAGCAACGACACGATGCCCGAACACACGTGTTTGCGCACGCCGTTATCTGCATCTTGCGCGAGGGAGAATAAACCTTGTAAATACGTATCCATCGCCGCGTAATGTGAGTGTGGCCATGATGGCACCATCAGATTGATGCTTCCAAGCGCGGCGCGGCGAACGCTGGCGGCGGGGTTCGCCATGAGTGTCAGCAGCCTTGGGATGAGCAAACCCGCGGGGGTACCCTCCGGCATACCCTGCACGGGAACATCCAGACGCCCGTTGAGCTCCTCACACACTTTGTATACGGCGTCAAGAGCGCCGTCCAGTAAACTCTCGTTGTTTGGATGCTCCACACATTGTGCCAGCGCGGGATACAACTCGGGCCACCCCGCCGGGCCCGCAGCGCGCGCGATCATCGACACGCAAGTCCCGACAGTGTGGCGCAAGAACCGGTTTGGGTGACCAAGACCGGGGAGGAGGACGTGCTGAATGTACGCACGGTACTCGCCTGACGTGGTGTGCCAACCGGTTTTGAGGTTGTTCTTCAAGAGCAAACCCGCGGTCTGGCGGATCTCGTCTTGCGAGCCCTCGCCCTGGGTCAGGAGGAAGGCGAGGTAATTGTTGAAGTCTGGAATCGTCGCGCACTGCTGTAGACGCTGGTACATCTGCCAATCAAGAGGATCGCGTGAGCGGAAAGAAGGAATGGAGAAGGGGAGGTGAGCGGGGAAGGCGGGACCCAGGAACGCGTTCAAAAATCGGACGGGCGCAAGGTTCCGCGGGCGTAGGGTTCCACTCGTGGAATGCCGGCGCGATCGCGCGCGTTCACCCGAGCGAGCTCTACAGAAACGGGCGCGGCCGAACGCGCACCTGCTGCTGATTCGCGCCCGGCTGGCGGTATTCAGTCAGAAGCTGGAGGATCTGGTTCACTCCCTCCTGCTGAGGCTGCCACAAGGCGGGCGGCCGAGGCGGTGTCGCCATTTTTTTATACACGAAGTCGGCGCGGGACCGAAAACGAGTTGCGCGCTGCCGTTGCCGAGGAACTCCGAGCTCCCGCGCGAGTCGCGAGACGCGGCACGAGCGAGAGCAGCTGGAGAGGGTGGGAGATGAGAAGGAGAGTCTTGGAGAAGAGTTGAGTGCTCGACCACTGACCGCGACACCAGGTACTGGTTAGGCTTCTTTGCTGAAATCCCAGTAGAACGGCTTTGCCGAATTAACTAGACTAGACTAGACTATGATATTATTATTAGTAGTCTATAGTCTATTATACCTTCGTAAAATACTTTCTGCCTAGTCCTAATATTATTACTAGACTATTATAATATTAGCTGTAGCTAGTACTGAAAGTAGCTAGCTAGCTAGCTAGCTCTAGAGTAGCTCTAGCTAGGGTGCTTGCCGGTACCTGCCGGGATCGTCACGGGTGGCCCGTGGGGCAAATTGTACACTTCGGACACTTAACTTTCGAGATTATACCGTACCGTTGGCTGGACCTACCTGATGGCTGGTACACGAAAAGACGGCCGCAGGACCGTCGCAGGGTGCGTACCCAGAGCGGCATCCGTCATTAACGCTCGCGGCGCAGCTCGTGCGACGGCGCAAAGATGTGGTGGAGCCGGTCGAGGACGATTCGCTACTCGCTCAATGTCGCATGGTCGAGTTTCATCTTCGCGGCGGCGCTGTACGTGGTGTGGACGCTCGCGGTAGGAGGGCGGAAGACGCGAGTTGAAAACGACGACCGCCGTGAGCTTTTTGTTTTTGGCAACGTGGGCACGCACGTCGACGTCATCCAACGTCAACTTTCCACCCGCTGATCCTCCACCAACTCCTAACTTCCCTCGGCCGCAGGGATGCGTTGCCTGGGTAAGCCATCTGGGGCGGCGCGCTCCTTGGATCGCCGCTTACCTCGTGGCCCGAGGCCACCCGAGCAATCCTCCCGCGGACGGAATCGTTTCTTTTTTCGCCCGAAACGTTCCGCTCGCTCTCGTCTTCGCTCTCCCGCACTCGCTCCTGCGTCCCGCACGTCTATATCGCGCCCCGTACATCGGTCGCTTCGGGCGTCTGCTGTACAACATACTGTCCGCGGTTACTCTCCACATCTTCCTTCTCGGCTTTACCCCGCTGTCCTCGCCCGTGGTCATGGTCTTGCCACTCCCCGAGAAGTTCCACGCCCTTTTGAGCGTTTCGTGCCTCTTCGCCGCCGTTTCAGCATTTTTGGTAACGCCTGAGACGTGGGGCTTGCTCGGAGCTGGGCAGCTCTTGGGTTGGTCCGGTCGGTGGCGCTCGAACCCCGAACGAGGGATGGACGCTATAACGTGGATGGGCGTCACGGCGTGGCGTGCGGGCGATGCCGTGGGTGGACCGATCACCGGTGCTTTAGCGTTTGTCGCCTTCACAGGGATCAGCATCCTCCCTTCGGAGCTCACGTTGGGCGATTGCCTCACCAGGTTCATTGCCGCCGTGTATCTCCGCCAACGATCTAGGAGCTTCCGTGTTTGGGTCGACTCGATTGAGGGCGCGCACTTACTTGGCTGGGGAATCCGCGCGGGGCTCTTGTGTGCCGCCGTGTTTGACTTCGCCGGAACAAGACGAAATACGCCGGCGACAGAGTCAAATAGATTGGCGGTGACACACGTATCGAAAACAGCCGCCCTCGCTGGCGCTACGGCACTCGCGGTGCTTCTCCGTGCGGCAGAGTCCAAGAGACGCACGCCCATGAAAGCATCGCTGAATCCAAAGGGAAACACCCTAGCTCTCGACGACCTACCGTCGTTGTCGTCACGGACAAAGATGAACGCTAACATGGAGGCGAGCATTGACACTCCTGCACGGTCAGAGCGCCTGCGCCGGTCGTCTTCGGGCAAAACCACGCCTCGCCACGCAGTGTCTTGTGATGCTTCGATCGCAGTCGCGGAAACAGCTGAGGCGTCCGTTGTCGAGGTGACCTTTAGTGATAGCCACATAAAGACAGGTACGTTTTAGGTGTTGTACGCTGAAGCCAAAGCTGCTACAGATAGTTCTAAAAGACTACATCATGACACTATCACACTTCCGCCACATTATTGTCGCCATTACTCGTGATTGTACTTGTACTAATACAAGGTACAAGTACCTGTACTACTACAAGGTACAAGTACCTGTACCAGTACAACTACTTGTACTAGAAGTCTACTCATCTCCGTGCGCCTCCGCCTCCGCCTCCGTCCGATTCTCGCGGTAGCGCAGGCATGCAAACACCTCCAAATCCTTCTCCGTCTCCGCCGTATGCACCCCTCCCTGACCATACCCCCGGCCCTGCTCCCCAGGTTGCGGGCTCTGACCTCGCTGTCGCCGCATCGAGTCGTGCGAGGACGTTTCGCAACGCGCTTTCCATTGCGCCCATGCGCTCATTGAAGAGAACTAGCACATTCTCCACCTTGACCATCTGCTCCTCGAGCCGTGACACGCGTTCGGCCGATTCCCCTGCTGCGCCGAAGTTTGGGTCATCTTCAGGTTGGCCGCTGACGCGAACGGCGTGGCGACCGAACGTGTACGAACAAACGCGACCGCGATCCAGAGCGATGAGATCGCGGAGTTTCGCGTCCTCGGGAGACGTCTTGTTATATACGCGGCCGACAACGGCGCGGCATCGCGCGCACTCAACACGATTGAATTCGTTCTCGCCCTCATGCACGGTGTCCTGCGAGTCGATGACAGGGATACAGAACACGCGGCGTCAAATAACGAGCGTGAAGGGTTCAAGCAAACCGAAGATTGGGACGGGGAAGTTACTCGCTTTGCGACGCGATAAAGGGAACTGCGGTATCTGGTGAATCATATCGCCTAGCGATAGGTCCGGCTCCGGCGAAACTGACGTTCACGACAAGAAGCAGGCGCGAAATCTGGTCGTCGTCTCCTGGTGCTCGGCGCACCTTCTCGTCGACTGCAATGTGCGACGCCGCCTTTACCACAATCACATCGCGTCGTTCATCGCTGAATACCAACGCAGAGCTGTCGCTCAACACTTTGTTGCATGCGTCGCACTGCAGGACAATAAGCGGGGGTCGCCCAGGGGGTGTGGTCGGGGTGCAGTGGCCGGACATCAACCCAGTAACTCGCCCAGCGGGACGACCGAAGTGCCGCGAATGGGCTCGCTCGGTGACGAATGCTCAGCCCAAAGAAGGCAGCGCCGTACGGTCACGTTGGAAGAAACGTCGCGGGCGTGTGAAGCGCGGGAAGGTGTGCGCCCTGAGCAGGCAACGTTCGCCGAACTGCGACATAATACGAAAGTCGACTATGTCCTATAGCTAAGCTTATAGACTATTCCTAGCTAGTCTACTTTCAACGTACTTTCGAAAGTAACCCTTCAACCTCAAGTGTACTTGTACCTGGTACAGGACGGACTTTTCCGAGATTGGCGGCGGCGAGGGATTCCGACGCCGGCGACCAAGCATCGCCCTGCCTCCCAATACGAAGGGCGCGCTTTCGTTGGCGTCGTTCTGAGCGCTCTTTCGCTAACGCTTTCACGCGTGTGCTAGCCCTCGCAAAAAATGGTGAAGGCGTACCTGCGCTACGAGCAGGTGCGCACGTTCGGCGTCATCGCCTCCCCAGAGGCTTCCCCAGTGTACGCCGACGACGCGGGCAAGCTCCTCGTTACAGCTGCGCTCGAACGACTCTCCGTATGGGACATTCGGCGCGGCCTCGAAGTGCGAAGCCTCGACCCTCCCCCACGAGAGAGCGGCGCGACTCCCGCGATCACGCGCATTGCACGCGCTCCCGGGTCTTCCCTCGTTGCTTCGGGCGCCGCCGACGGTAGCGTTCGGCTCTGGAATCTCGAAGACGGAACCTCTGACGTTCTCCTTAAAGGCCATCGTTCGGAGGTGACTGCGCTTCGATTTAACACAAGCGGCGCCTTACTTGTAAGCGGTGGCAAGGATACCAACGTGGTCGTGTGGGATGTCGTCGCTGAGGCGGGATTGTGTAGACTTCGTGGGCACAAAGACCAGGTGACGGATGCCGTCTTTGTTGAACGCCCAGGTGCGGAGGAGGGTTCGGGCACCGCCTCTGCCGGTGCACGGCTCGTAACGTGCAGTAAAGATGCGACCGTGCGAGTGTGGGACTTGGACACGCAACACTGTGCGCAGACCATCGCCGCGCTCGGAGCTGAGTGTTGGAGCCTAGACTTGGACCCGCGCGCGCGAAGGCTTGCTGTCGGCACCAATGATGATCGGCTGCACCTCTTCGCAGTTACAGAGGGAGGTGATGATGATGCAGACGCCAAGCCAGTGGTGCACGCTGACCTTTTCAGCGGAATTAAAACTCAGTCGATGAATGCGTTTGATGATCCAGCCGCCTGCGCGACGGTGGCGGCGTCCATTGCTGACGCAGCATCGCTACTGACGCCTATGGGCAACATCTGTCGGGCAGATCGTTCACGCGTCGCATCCGTCCGCTTCGATGCTGCAGGCACAACACTCGGCGTCCAAACAGTTGGCCGCGCGGTTGAGGTGTACCGCGTGCGCACTGAGGCGGAAAGAGCGAAACGGCTGAAACGAAGACGGAAACGTAAGCGCGAGAAAGAGCGAGTGGAACGCATTGACGACGTTGGTGGCTGCGAGGAGGGCGAGGGCGTTCTTGCTGCGGACGAACTTCACCTTGCGTCAGTGATTCGCACGAAGGCCAAAACCCGCGGATTTGCGTTCGCGCCCATGGCTCGCCGCCGTCCAGGTGTTCGCTCGGTGGTCGCGGTGCTTTTGGATAACAATGCGCTCGAGGAGTGGGAACTCACAACGATGAATGATCACGAGACCGGGGGAGTTCTCGATGGAAATCTCGTCGAGCCAACAAAGTCGAGGGCACTTGAAGCCGCAGGCCATCGCGCGGATGTTCGTGCGCTCGCGCTGTCTCCAGACGACGCAACGCTCGTGACGTGTTCCCAAAAAGGTTTGAAGGTATGGGATCCGACGCGCGGTGCGTGTTTGCGATCGATCGAGGGAGGTTATGGTTTGTGTGTGGCATTTGCGCCAGGTGGGCGGCATGTTGTGGTTGGGACAAAATCTGGCGCGCTAGAGATCGTCGACGTGCAGGTAGGTGCAGCACTTGCGGGCGCGCCCAACGCTCATACGGGCGCAGTTTGGGCAATTGCATTACTTCCTGATGGCGCCGGTTTCGTCTCCGCGAGCGCGGATAAGACTGTTAAGTTTTGGGAGTGGCGACTGGCGCATATCAGGGACGATGTTGACACTGCTGTCACGCGCCGTGAACTTGGCATCGCGCACATCAAGACACTCCAGATGGCTGAGGACGTTTTATCCGTCCGAGTCACCGCGGACGGTAAACTCCTATCCGTTTCGCTTCTGGACAACACCCTGAAGGTGTTTTTTGCAGATTCGCTCAAATTCTTTCTTTCGCTGTACGGCCACCGCCTTCCTGCTCTGTGCCATGACGTGTCGAACGACGCACAGCTTCTCGTCTCAGGGGGTGCAGATAAAAATCTGCGTGTCTGGGGGCTTGACTTCGGCGACTGTCACCGCTCCATCTTCGCGCATAATGACTCTGTGACTGCCGTTGCGTTCGTTCCAAAGACGCACTACCTCTTCTCGGCGGGCAAAGACCGCGCTGTAAAGTACTGGGACGCGGATAAGTTTGAACCCTTGCTATCCCTTTCAGGCCATCATGCTGCGGTGTGGTGCATAGCAGTCTCAAGCCGCGGCAGTTTCACTGTCACGGGGGGGCACGATCGCGCGATTCGCGTGTGGGAGCGTACAGATGAACCGTTCTTTGTTGATGAGGAGAGGGAGAAACGCCTAGAGTCTCTGCTTGAGGAAGGTGACAGCGCGAACGGAGGGGGAGAGGACGACGATGATGACCGCGTTGCAAAAGCCGCGCGTGATCTCGCAGCAGCTGTAGGCAGTATTGCCCCTGCGGGCGCTGAAGCTGGGATGGCGGGGCGTAAGACGCTCGAGACACTGTCTGCCGCGGATGCCATCGTCGACGCTCTCGACGTCGCAGCACACGAACGAAGACGTATCGACACACACCTAAAAGTAGCGTCTCGGCGAGCCAACGCTGCAAAGACAGCCAGCGCAGGGGACGATGATGATCAACATCCTGTAGATGACGAGCGCGCGAACGATGCAAGGAAGTTGCGAGCCCTATTCGATGGGGATGATTTCGAGGAAGGGGACTGGATTGCAGGTGCGAGCACGAATAGCATTTCGATGTTCGGGAGTAATCGGTCTTATCCACGTGGGCTGCAGCCAAATCCTCTTCTTATGGGTCGGAGCCCTGAGCGCTACGCTCTTGCATCTATTGAAAAGGTCAAGTCCGCTGAGCTGGAGCGTGCAATTCTCTCCCTTCCGTTCTCCTCTGCGTTCGCGCTCCTCGATCACCTGGGTGGTTGGCTCGAATCTGGGGAAAGGACTGAGTTGACGTGCCGTCTTGCGGCGCTCATTATTCGGCTGCATTATGTCCAGTTGGGTGCAACGACGGCAGCGCGCGGTATACTTTTGAAAATTCGGCCGGCACTGCGGCAACGTGCAGCAGAGTTTCGGGACATCGTTGGCTTCAACGTCGCGGGGATTGGAGCGTGGGAGGCACACATAAAAGACGGGGATTTTGGTGGCCAAATCCCGATGGAAGACGATGAAGGCAATGAAGATGCGAACACGCGGATTTTGGAAGCCGAGGACGAGGTCGAGACGGGCGAGATGAACCAGGTGGGACCTGGATGGGGATGAGCGCACGTATATCGGTCGAGACGTGAACGGGGGAACGCCAACAAAAACCTGGCTGCGTAGACAGATAAATATGAATAGATTGATTTTTTTCTCTTTTCTAGCTGTGGCGCTAGCTAGATAGCTCGAGCCAGAACTCTCTCTATCTACTTGTAAAGCTCTCTATGCTGCCAAAACGCGCACGCGCCCGTTGATGATTTCGATCACCTGCGGGGCGTTACCGTAAATTCCTCGGCTGATGCCCACATCAGAACGCCAGAGCCGCCCCCCGCATCCGCTCCCGATACCCTTCTGCTGCGGCGTATGTCCAACAATTAAGCGCTTAGCCCCAGTTGCATCGAGTGCTTCTCCAAGGCGGCGACAAGCGGTTGCCTCTGCGGTCACGCCTGCGTCCGCCCCTCCATACTCGCGCGTCCACACAACACCCTTCTCCTCGAGGACTTGCTTTGGCGGTGTTGACGTTTTGCCCACCATCCAGGCAGCGACTTCGTCGTTGAGTCTCTGGAAGCCATAATCTACCGTGGAAGAGTCGATCCCGGCGTGAGCAAAAACCGTGTCCCCGACTTGTAACACTGTTGGGTTGACAGCCATCTTCACCGCCATCTCACCGCCGGGTAAAAAGAGCTGGCGCCTGGCGAGGACACCCATGTAGGTTTCTGGGTTGACACCGTCAGGGATGTCAGGCAAAGGAGCGACATTCTCCTCGCCGTATTTGGCAATCTCCCTTGCTCGCGCCTTCGCGGCGTAGCGTGCGCATTCGCCGTACGCGCCCTTGGTGGCGTACCGAAAATCTCCCAACACGTTCATGATCTCGTGGTTTCCGTGCGTCACGAGGACGTCTCCGCCAGCCTCTCTTGCTTCCTTGGCTAACGAGCGAAATTTGCGCATGATGGCGAGCTCGTTATCGCCACGGTCGAGAATGTCCCCCACTTGAACCAAAACCGTGGTGCCGCCGACCCAGTGCCCAGAAGCATCCATGCACTTGGATAACTCAAGCGCACGCATTGCCTGCTTGAAGTCGCCGTGTACATCACCGATGGCGACGAGACGGCGCCCGTCCAGATCCACCTTCGTCACCGGATGTGGTGGTTGCACGGCAGCACGAGAGGAGGAACCGCCGTCTCTCCCGGGCGGTGGTCTCGCGGGCTTCTTCGCGAACGCCGCCTGTGCAACCAGCAGCGCTGGCGCGATCGCCGCGCCTCCTGCGAGGAGAGCACGGCGAGCCATGTGTTTGCCCTGGGTTGTCGTCGCTCCGGCACCGACAGAAGCTGCCACAAGAGTCACGATCGTGCGTGCACCTATGGGGGGTGGCGAACACGAGCCCCGAGCGGGGGCAGGAGAACGGATGAAGCGGGCGTTAGAACCGCCACGCGGCACGGGGCCGAATGATCCACCGCGAGGGAAGAAAGATGACATCTCGCTATAGGTATGTCTTCCCCGAATGTTTGCCCGTGCGCGGTTGAGGGTGACGGCGTCAAAACCCTCGACCGGGCGCTTTCCTGGTACTACCAGTACTGTCGTCTATGTAGTCTATTTTAGAGAATTCCTGAGATCTGATTACAAGTTTTAAAGCGCACCAGATTACCCAGAAATGTATATGTATATATAGAAATTATGATACTTTTTTTTTTCTTTCGAAAGGGTACTGGTAGACTAGTGGTTTGGGTTTGCGTCCACCGTACTGGTACAGCCTGTGGTGTCAAACTAAATCATCTCTCGGTGATCTGGACTGCTTTAAAACTTGTATAGTACTATACTTTGAAAGTAATCACGATCTCAGGAATAGACCCATTGAACTATAGGCCTTCGGGCCTGCTGAGCGAGACGGCACGGCCCCTAACGGACAACTCGCACCCGCGCGCTATGGCGGACTTGTTCAATCCGCTCGAGGAGGCTGACGTCTCACGCGCCACCATCGACGAGGAAGATGAGCGCATCGCCGAGGAGGAGCGCGCCGAAGCCGGGGACGGCCCGAAGGTTTTCGGCGTGGTTCGTGCCCTCATTACAGAGACCGCCAACGCGTTCACGGGTCCGAACCCCAACCCCCGCTTACCGCGCTCTTCCTCCGCAACATCCCCCTCTCCAAACCACAGTGGAACGCAGGAGTACGCGCTGCAATTTCTTCAGGTGGCCTTTCCTGCCGCGTCCTGATCGTCGCGGTCGACCCTCTTGCGTGCGTTCTTGCGCGCGACGCCGTCGGGCGCGCTCTCGAGGCTACCTCGCTCGGCACCATCACACTTTCGGGTGTGACTGCGAGAGGCATCGCCGCCGCCTCAAACCCCGACGACCTTACCTGCGTCGTTGAGCGTACTAGGCCGAGTGCGCGTGCGTCCGAATGTGTCGGCAACGCACATGGCTCCTCCATTGTAGACGGGGTCATCCTTGTGAGCGCACGCTATGAAATACCAGATGTTTGCGCGCGAGAGTGGGCCTTCGCAGCGCTCGACGCGACACGACCCTACACCGTCCTTGTTGTCGCTGCTGTGGACGAGCGCGACGTCAGTGCGAGTACGAGCGACGGATATCGCGGCGCATTCGTTCTGGACAACACATTCTTGCGCGATGCAGATAAGGCGAAGACATCTGGAGTTGCGTCCCGCACCTCGGACGGTGACGCAAAACCACCACCACCGGGTGCGATGGTCTTGGGCGCAGCAGCGGCAACACTGTGCCGGTGTGAAGAGCTCAGAATCCCAGCGAGACTAGTAGCAGTGCCGGTTCCGTCTGGGGCACGCAAATCTGGCCGAGGAACCGGATTTTGTGGCGGAGTGGACCGGAAGGCAGCATCGCACGCGACACAAATCATCGCGTGCTTTTCGGGGTTTCCATTCAATCCAGTTGTGGGGTCAGGGTCAGACTTGGGACAAAAGACTGAGGACGCTGTCATCCCGGACTCTTCGAGGGTGTACACGTGATGGTGACGAACGATTGGTGAGCGATGTTTATGACTCTAGGCTTAAAGAAACGCACATATGTTGTTGTTGATTACTCGATATCAGCGACCCGTGCCATCGAACGACGCATTGCTGCCTTGGTTGTTTCCCGCCCCCCACTTCCCAGCGGCGCCGTCGTAGCACCCGACTGGCCACGCCGGCCCCGATGCAAACTTCCCGACGATAGCATACACGCCAAGCGTCACTTCTTGGTTCACCGCTAGGAAGGCCTCCTTCTTAACGATGTGTGTGTGCGCCTCAACACGCACCGCTGCGTGGTCAGGTAAGACATCACGGAGATGCACGCGGATTGGCCGTTCTGGTGGGTTTGTCACGGCTGGGTGATCATGAAGGTACTCTTCGATCTCAGACGTCATCACCGGGATGGTCGGGAGATCATCAAGGCGCACGCGGATGTTCATCACCATGATGCGGGCGGTTTGGCGCGAAATATTGATGACGTTGGCACCAAGGAAGAATCCATTTGGCACAGTCGTCGGTCGGGTATCTTTTGGGATGAGTGTTGTGGCGTACCATCCGATATCTTTGACGAGGTATCCACCGACGCTCGGTTCGTTCGTGCCACGGAATCGTCCGCCGACGGCCATGAGGTAAACTTTCTCCCCAGGGCTGAATGGACGCATGACTGCGAGCATTGACCCGCCGAGGAAGTTGGAGATGAGATCCTTTGCTGCCAAACCGAATGTCAGGCCACCGATGCCGCCGAACCCGAGCAATGATTTCGGGGGTAGCCCAAAAACAATAGCGGTGCAGACAACTGTCGTGATCGCGAGTGAGACTGTGACGAGACGCGTTAGGACAAGCCTCTGCGACGCGTCTTTGACGTTTGCGCGCGACTCGAGAATCTCGGGAAACCAGCGATCGGTCATCATGATGGCGATTATCCCGCCTGCAAGTGTGTACATCCCACGGTCAAATTGTTCCATCATTATCAAGGGAAGCCACCGTGCAATGCCCAACATCGATCCGATGCGGACAGCGTTATCGAAGGCATACAGTGCGATCCATAGTGCACCGACGACGCGCATGGGATGAGCGGCCCAGTTCCAAAAGCTCGTCTCCCATGATCCGCTTGCATCAGGCGACCCGGCGAAACTATCGCGCGAAAATTTGTAAGCCTTGCGCCGTCCTTTCGTAATCATGAAGTGCCACAGGAAGATGAGCCAGATGTCCTCAATGTCCCAAGGGTCGTTAATGTGTCTATCAACGGCTTCGATGACGCCCTTGCAGTCCTGCACGCGCTCGAGAAAGAAGGCATCCAGCCTGGCGCGTGTAGAGTCGGGCAAACGAATGACGTTCGGGTTGATGTCTGACACTGATGACTTCACAATACCAGGTTGCGACGGGGAGGCTGCGGTGGCGACAAGCGGCGTAAAGATCCCGGCGAATGCAAAAACGCCCGTTGCAACGAGTCGCGCGGCGAATGACTTCGAGGTCGCCGAAGGGCTCGCAGCAACGGTCGAAGAGATCGAATTGTTAAATTCTCGCGACTCCAACGGCGAGGGCGTCCGGACTCCCTGTAATGAAACCCCCTCAGCCGGTCGCGCGAAGTAACGAGATCGCTCGTGCTCAAAGACATCATCATCATACGATGATTCGTGAACGCGGCGGTGCCGTGGATCCGTCGTCATTCTACCTCGGAAGAACGCACGAGCGCCGACACGGAACTGCGACGCCTTCCGTCGAGAGTACGATGCCCCGGAGCCAACGCCTTGAGACGCGCCGGCGCACTTCCGGCACGGGTTCGCCGGGCCTAGCGCATGGGCGATGACTGGCGCGGGCACCAAAGAGACGTGCATGTCGAGCGGGATGCACGCAAACCGACAGTTTCGTCTCTCGCGGCGTCCCTTCCGGTAGAATGAACGTCCCTGCCAGAGACATTCGATTTTCAACCCGCGCGGCGCGCCACTGAGTCAGTCTACGTACATTAAAACCTTCGTTTGCGGTTCAACGCGGCGTGGTCTTCAAAGCTCGCATCGGCTCGTCTCCCCCCGTACCGCCTCGTCAAGCGCAAGCGCTCCCGTGGAGTTTGCGCGAGCACGCTCGCCTTCCTCGACCGCGATTGCAAACACGCGGTCCGGGGCCGCATTGTCCAGCTCGTCGTCGTCGTCAAGATCCATCGCGGAGGATCCAGCGAGAGGCACCTCGGCGACAAACGCGCCTCTCCCCGCAACCTCTTCTAAGGCGTCCTCCCCGCCACCATCGAGAAGGAGTCCAGCGACGTCTCTATCCTCAGTCTTGTCAACGATCGGTACGGCGGCCGCAGCAAGGGCTGCGGTGGAACCTCGTTGACCGGGTTGGGCGCCCTCGCCCTCGAGCCAAGGTGGGACAAACGAACCGTTCAGGTGCAAATACTGAACTAAGGAGCACCCGTGCGAGCGTTCCCAGCCCTCAACGTGCGCACGACACACCAGATCCCAGCGACATGGTCCCGTCTCCTGGCAACATGGCGCGATGTCCTCCGCATCTCCCTCGACCCCAAGTTCTTCGGGATTCTGTGCCCGGGCGTCGCCCGGGATCGCGACGTTCCCAAACTCGGCACCCGAGAGGTCGTCTTCACAGGTGCGCTCGTCCGCAATTGACACCAAAGGCGCGTTGATATCTACATGTACTCGTAGATCGGCAGCCATCGTTGATGACGCGAAAGAACTGATCAAGGTTCTACACGGCGCCGAGGATAACGAAGCGTGACGTTTTCTCGGGTGGCGGGGGGAGTCGCGCGGCAGCCGCACTCACCAGCGCTGCCGACGGGCCAAAGTCGCCTACGAAAGTACAATTCCTCATACGCAATATCATAGACTAATTCACGCGTCTAGCTAGATAGTCTAGTGTATTTGTAAATTACCCTCGAGAAAGTACCTTCGAAGGCTTCGAAGGTAAACCACGTCTGTGGTAATCTGGCGCTCTGTCAGCCCCTTGTACTACA
>MDSW01175223.1_pt1 | contig 54161 bp, 55 predicted proteins | sample 811171 | NCBI WGS metagenome assembly MDSW01 (sample SAMN05326641, study PRJNA326480) | marine metagenome | isolation source: seawater | place: Atlantic Ocean: North West | collected 2012
ATACAGATTAATATTTCAATTTTTTGTAACTGGCCTGATGATAATCATGAGCGGAGAGTATCTTTATCAAGTCGGAAATATTTTTGGTCTCGGTGAAATAAATTTGGGAGTCTTTGGAATACCCTTCACTATATTTTGTGTAGTTGGTTTAATGAATGCCTTCAATATGATTGATGGTCTCAATGGAATATGTGCATCACTGGCACTTATTCCAATTATGTATGTAGCTTTTTTAGGTAAATTTTCGTATGGACTTTTAGTGCCAATTGGAGCAATTCTTGGTTTTTTAGCATATAACCTTGGCTTTTTAGGGAAGAAAAGAAGAGTGTTTTTAGGAGATAGTGGGTCGAATATGCTTGGTTTTGCAGTAGCTTTTATTTGTATCGAATACAGTCAAAATATTAATCATCCAAGTTATATTAATCCAGTCACTGCATTATGGTTAGTTGCAATACCTCTTATTGATTGTGTTGTTGTAATGTTATCAAGATCTTTAAATGGAATTATGCCATTCAGTCCTGGCAGAGATCACTTACATCATAGATTGCTTGATATGGGTGTTAAGCCAAAGAAAATTCTTGTAATTTTTTTAATAAGCTCTGTAATCTTATCTCTTGTGGGCTATATTATAGAGCTTAACTATAATGATAAAGAATACATATCATTCTTCGTATTTATATCATTTGCGCTTTTTTACTATCTTTTGAGCAAAAGGACCATAGAGAAAAATGTTTAATTTTTTTAAAAAAAATAAAAGTACTATTAAAGAAGGTACTGAAGCAAGTTTTGAAATTGAACTAACTGCTGCTGTTTTAGCATATGAGATTGCAAGAATTGATGGAACTGTTTCTAATGAAGAGTTAGATGTTTTGATGGAAGAAATTAAGAAAATTTCAAAAAAAGTCGATAAAGACGAATCCGAAATAATTAAGATCATAGAAATATATTCAAAAGATAATGTATCATTTTTCGAATTTGTTGAAGACATAAATAAAAATTATTCCAAAGATGAAAAACTTAGCTTATTAGCCTTCATGTGGAAAATTGCATACGCAGACGGAAAATTAGAGGTTGATGAAGAAAGACTAATAAGAAGGCTTGCTGATTTAATAAAGATAAAAGATTTAGATGTTTTAAAACTTAAAGATCAATTTAGAGGTTAATATTCAATATAACTTGCGTTATCAATTAAAAAATTTGCTGATTCTTCTCTTGAACATTTATCTGGATAATTCTTTATATTCTCGTCATATAAATCATCTCCAACAAAAGTAAACACCTGAAGAAGAACAACACATTTTTCTAAGTCACTTAACCTTTTATCATTTCGTAATTCTGATGCGAGTGATTTAAAAGAAATATTATCTGACGCCATCTTAAGATTTTTTCTCTTATCAATAATAATATAATTTGATTCTTGAGAACTTGGAGAGTATTTTTCCCATTTAATTTCGTTTGAAGAAATTCCTGGTTTTCCTGTTTTCGCAAAATTTGTCCAGAAGTACATCATATTTTTTGATGTAAATCTCTTTGAAAAACTTGGAGGATATATTAGATCAGACAGAGGATAGCCTCCCACCAAATCAGCATTTCCTAGTAAAATAGGTATTTCAGTTGCATGTGCTGCTCCAATAAGTTGCTTGAAATCTGCTACAACCAATCTTCGATGATCGTCCCAATCATACCTGTATGCATACAAATTGTTATTACCAGCATAGGCCAATGATCTTAGTGGAACATCAACTCCACGAATTTTCCATGCTGAGCTTCTATAATAGTTGAAGGCTTCAAAAGAATCTTCATTTTTAAGTTCAACCTTTGGTATATTCAAAATAGAGCCGATTAAAGAAAAATTTAAATCTACAAAATAGTTTGCTGTCGCTAGCCACAGTTTCACCTCATCACGATTTGAACCAGCAATTGTAGGAACAATATTTACATACGAACTATCAGAAAGTGATTTCTTCAAACCAATTTTAGGAATTACAACTCCATCAGAGGTCAAAAGAGGTATTTCTTCGTATGGCTTCCTTTCAGTATAGATTTGAAAGAATTCCTCTGCAGGAATATTTAATAGCATTTCTCTAATTTTTTCATGATTATCTTTAATATGATTTAGCTGTTTTTCCTTTCTTTTAATAATTTGATTTACTACGTTTTGACTCGAGAATTTTGAAGTAGAAGATTCTTTAGAAGGAGAATATGCATCAATTGTTGAAATTGAAGTAGTATATCCTGACATTGATATAGCTTTGTGAAAAAGTCCTTTGGCTTTATGTGAAACTAATAATGAAAGAACATTATGACCTCCAGCAGACTCACCAAATATCGTGACGTTACTAGCATCTCCTCCAAAGCTGTTAATGTTATTTTTTACCCATTTTAATGCCATCACAATATCTAAAGTTCCAAAGTTAGATGTTTGATCATCTCCATCTTGATAATCCTGGATTGACGGATGGGTAAACCAGCCAAAAGGACCCAATCTATAGTTAATTCTTACAACAATCACATCATGTTTGGATGCCATTTTTGAAAAGTCATATAAGTCCTTTAATCCTGAAGTATTTCCACCACCATGAATCCAAAACATAACTGGTAGATTCTTATCTCTAAAATTCATTTTTGGCAAAAATATATCTAAATATAAACAGTCCTCTGAGCCAACATAAAAGCTGTCTCCTGCCACACCACCAAGGTTTGAGGGTTTTTGAATGCAAAAGTTATTTTCTTTGGGAAATATTTTTGTCTGCTTGATGATTTCTTTTGGCGCTTTCCATCTTAAATTTCCAATAGGAGGCTGAGCATATGGTATATCTTCAAAAATTAAAGCATTTTTTGTTTTCTTTGCATAAACCATTCCGCTTGTTGTATTAACAGATATATGATTAGAGGCCAACAATAAGCTGGGTAATAAAAAACCTAAAGCTATAAATAAAAAAAACTTCATTATAAAGATAATTATAAAAAATTCTGAACCAAAATATTATATATTATAAACAAACGGGATGTAGCGCAGCCTGGTAGCGCACTACACTGGGGGTGTAGTGGTCGTCGGTTCAAATCCGGCCATCCCGACCATTTAATTAAAAAAAACAAAAAACTTGTATGAAATCTAACTTTTATCAAATATAATCATTAACTCAATATGTTATAGGAATTATGTTAGTGATAAAAAATACACATAATTATTGCTATATCAATTGAATATATGTTTTAATTAACAATATTAGGAGTTAGTAGAGGATAATATGGCAAAATTTATTAAATCAAAGTTTAAAGTTTTATGGGGAACAATTTTTAGTTTCTTTTACGGTTTTTTTGCGACTGATTTAGTTGCTCAAGAAAACGATGATGCAGGGGATACTGCCGAAGAATCAGCAGAAGAAACTAATCTAGATCCAGGTGCTATTGCTGCTGCAGTTGCTGCAGCTGCTGCATTGCTTGCTGCAAGTGACGATGGGGATGGTGCTGAGGCTCCAGCTCCAGCTCCTACACCTGTACCTCCTCCAGCACCAACACCGGCTCCTACGCCTGCGCCTACACCGGCTCCAACACCTGCACCAACACCGGCTCCTACGCCTGCGCCTACACCTGCGCCTACGCCTGCGCCTACACCGGCTCCAACACCTGCACCAACACCTGCAACAACTACTACGACTACAACTCCAGAAGAAGTTACTACTACTACGACTACTACTACAACAACTGAACCTGATGAGGCTACGACTACTACAACTACATCTTCGACAGCCGAAGATGACAGTTCTAGTACAACAACTACGACGACAACTAGTACAAGCACTAGCACAAGTACTACAACTACAGGTACAGGTACTTAATCGTAATTACAAGATAGAATATCAATATAAAATAGCGGTTAATGCCGCTATTTTTTTAATCAAGATATCCACCCCACTGTCTTTTAAGCTCAAAATTAGTAGAGTTATAGATTAATCCTTTTAGATCTTTTCGATGAACCAATTTTGCACCACCGTCTCTGGTGAGAGGTGAGAGTTTAAAGGTTGAGTAATTAGATCTATAGTTATTTGATAAAAGATCCATAGGTATTTGAAAATAAAACCCTTTATCAAAACTACCTTCACCAAATATCTCTGCAGGAACATCTGTTCTAGTGAAATAAATCCCAGATTTAAAACCTGATTTTGTTTTTCTCCCAATATCAAGTGTATAGCCAACATCTTTTGCAAGATATCTCCCAAAGCTCAAATTTGATTCAATGCCATTAAAAAAAAGATACCCGAAATTTATATGACCTGTAATTGTTTTATAATCTTGAAATTTAAATCTTTGTTTAAAGTCCCTTCTCTGGACACTAAATATCTCACCTCCAATAGAGAAGTTTCTTTGAAAAGGTTTATATAAAAATTCTCCGCCAAAACCACCATACATTGATTCAAGTATTCCTCCAGAAATTTTTGCATACAAATTTTTTGTTGGTGACCAAATATAATCTAATTGCATAGCACTAATATGCATATCATCCTCTTTAAGATATTGAACAATATTTGTTCTTACATTTTCCATTTGAGAATCAGGTGGTGGCATTTTCTCCCTAAAATTATCATAAATGGTTTTATTTAATTCTATTGAAAGAAGTAAATTTCTATTGAATTGAAGTTCACTTAGATATTGCAAATCAACTCCACCATAATAAAACTTTGAAGGATTTCCAATGTGTGTTATCAGCGTGGGACTTATAGATGAAAAATAAATTGGAAATTCTAATTTTGGCTGGAATTCATTATCTTTATAGGATAATTTGTTTCCTGAATCTAAAGTAGTATTTCTAATTCTAACCTCATATGGGGTATTATTTTTATCATCAAGGTATCCTGCTACATATGAGATTTCATTTAGCTCAATACCTGCATTAATGTGTTTAACGTTTACCTTACTAAGATCAACTTCCTTTAAATCCGCAACTTTCTTTGATATGAAGGCAGCATATGATGACGATCTTATATGATTTCTATGTTCAGATGTTGAAATAGAAATATCTAAAGTTCCATCATTATTAAGTTGAGCAGTTTGAAGATACAGATTATTTTTATTTAAATTCGCAAGTAACTCTCTATAGAAAACTTTTTTTGTATTTTCTTGAGTATCTTGTTTTAATTTAATTTCAGGATTAAATTTTGGTTTTCTTGATAATTCTTTATTAAAAGTTAGGCCTATTTTGAATGATAAATTAAATGTGTTCCCTTTAATGTATGAGGCATCGAGAGTGAAGTAATCTTTATACGGAATTGTTACTCCGAAATTTAAATTTGACTTTTTTTCCCTCAGCTCTCTGATAGCATCGACTCTATTGAGAGCAGAAAAATCATTATAATCAAACGGATCATATTCTATATTTAATTTTATTCCATTAGTTTTTGGGATTACGTATTCAAAACCTCCAAATAACGAAACATCTCCTCTAAACCATTGATCATAACTGGGACTTCCTCCTTTTTTTAAGTTGCTTGATTCAAATGGTCTTACAGAAAATTCGTTAGTAATATATGTTAGTGGATTTTTATATGAGTTCTGGCCAACATATTTTCCCCAACCCATTCCTGCTGTCCAAGTGAAATAACGCCAATTATTTGTTGCAACAACATATTCTCTTGTAAAGTAACCTGTTCCAGCAAAATCATCTAATCCAATTGCTACATTAGGTATTAGTGAGCTTTTTGAATTATAAATAAATTTTACATTGAACCCTTTATCTAGATCATATCCTCTCTTTCCTCCCCATATCAAATCTGAAGGTCTATAGTAAAAATAACTTGCTTCCATCCAATTAAAAGGAGAAACAGATAAAGTCCCAAATTTCCAAATATCGTTTTTATTAAAAATAAGGGATACTGTTCCTTCAGGTTTAGAATTAGCTGTCGGTGTTTGTATAATTCCAACTTGACCAAATGAATTATATGATTGGTAGTATTCCTCTGAATTAAGAGAAATCAGGAAAAAAATTAAAAAAAAAATCTCATTAAAATTAGTCGTTATTCAAGACTGATAAAGAGGTTAAACTCAACGCAACACTACTTAAAATTGGTGCCCAGATTGAAGCTACTTCTAACGAGTTTGCTAAATTAGTGGATCTGGGAACAAATATTATAGACCCAGGATATATCAAACTGTCGTTAGAACTTAAATCAATAAAACTAAGTCTTGAACTGAGATTTAAATTTTGAGTTTCACCATTTGGATGAATTATAAATAGTGTTTGCATATCTGCGCTATCTAATTCTCCACCAGCTCCTTCAAGATAAAATTTAAGATCTGCTCCCGACTTGTATCTTATTGCTCCTGGATTATTAACTTCTCCCTGAACATACACTTGTTGAGTTATATTTGGGATCATTATTTTATCGCCATCTTCTATAATGGTATCTAGATTAGGATTAGCTTCAATCATATCTAAATCAAATTCAGCTATAATTCTTCCAGTGACTTTAGCATCCTTAAGTTGCTTAAGTATTAAACCTAGACCTTCATCACTGACTGCACTTGATGCATTTGTGATTATATTATCAAGAAATTTATCATAAAGTTTATCTTTTGATTCTTGATTAATGTCTAAACTCTTTTTGCTATCGAGAAAACCTCCAAATGGATACGCAGTATCCTCATATCCACCTGCATCTTTAATAAGCTCACTAAGTGTGGAGCCAAGAGGCAAGGTATATGTACCTGGATTTTTTACAGCACCTAATATTTTTACTGTGTTGTATTTGTACTCTCTTATAAAAATACTATCACCTCTCATAATTTTAATGTCTGATATATCTTCATAATTCAGATCAATGACCATACTTTTTCCTTTCTCAATTCTTTTAAGTGAAATGTTATCCAAGTCTGCGTTTTGACTTAATCCGTTTGCAAAACTAATTAGTTCATTAATTCCTTCATTATCTTTAAGTTCATACTTACCAGGTCTCAATACACCAGACTCTATGGAAACTATATTTGCCATTGGATTAACAAGAATTGTATCACCTGACCTTAAACTACTTTTGAATTCCATTTTTCCGAAAATCAAAATATCGTAAATATCTAACTGATCAATAACTTCATTATTTCGTAAATGAAGTATATTTCTATAGCTGCCAATTTCATCTATTCCTCCAGCCAAACTAAGGGCATGTAAAATGTGAGAATTGCCACTTAAAGTGTAAACGCCAGGATTAAATGCGTTACCTGCAATTAAAACTCTTATGTCTCTTACTTCATTCAAAGTTATAAATGCTTCAGAGCCAATATATGCTTCCTTTACTTTTAATTTGATTATTGAACTTGCATCACTTAATGATAATCCTGAGACAACTATCTTACCAATATCCGGAATATTAACAGAACCATCTCTTTTTACTGGATAAGTTTCAATGAAATTCCTCTGACCGACAACCTGAACATCTAGAACATCTCCGTAATCTAAAATGTATGATCCATCAAGATTTGGCTCATTTATTGGCATGAAAGTTGATTGAATTGTATCGAAAAACTTTTTACCAAAAACTTCTACAACATCATCTTCATCTTCATCAGTTTCAAGGTCCTTGTCTAATTCAGTAGAAGCTTTTCTGTAAACTGGTTTTTCAAGCTCTTTCTTTGCATCAGCTTTATCCAGCAAATCTTCTTTCACATCATCTGGTAATGTCTCTAAGAACTCTTCTTCTAGCTCTTGTGCATAGATAGAAAATACAAATGTAAGGGCCAAAAAGTATATATAATTTTTTTTCAATTTAAACTCTTCTTAATTTTATTTGATGGTACAAATTTTAATCTTTCTCTCTTCCTTATTATATATGATTCTTTTGTTTTTGGGTTCCTGCCAATCCTTTGAGGAGTTGTTGTTTTATAAAATGAGCCAAAGTTTTTAAGATTAACTTTATGATCAACAGATTTATTTTTAATTATTTGTAAAAATTTATTTATAAATCTTTTGCTCTCCATGAGAGTTATATTATTTTCTTTAGAAATAGTCTTTGCAATGCATGCTTTGGTTAGCTTACTCATTATTTCAAGCCTGGTACATGAACTGATTCTACAGAAATTGCTGTTTTAACTATTTCTTCAATTACCTCATCAACATCTTTATCTTTTATAGTGGTTTGAGTTGATTGGAATACAAATCTAAATCCTATTTTAATTTCTTTTAATTTCTCATTGAAATAATAATCAAATATAAATACTTCTTTTAGAATTTTATTACTAAAGGAAAAAATTTTCTTCTCCAAGGTATTAAGTTTCGTGAAGTCTTTCAGTGAAAAGGACAAATCTCTTATTGAAGATGGAAATTCTGAAACTTCTTGGATTTCAGTTAATCCGAATGAATCCTTCTTTATAGGTTTATATTCACAAAGGTGTTTCGAAAAGACATCTAACTCTGCCTCAAAATATATTATTTCATTATTTAACTTTGAATCTACATCATGTCTTGATATATTTTCAATCATAACTTGCTTGTTATCCAAATATGGATTTAATATGTCATTCAGGTATTTCATGTTAATTTTCTTTGAAAAATCTATATAGTTTTTTCCTACTCTTCCTGATGCAATAATGCCTATGTTTCTTTTTTTGTGAAGACCATCTTTAATTGAATAAATATCTGAGATCTCGAAGAATTTAATTGAGTCTTTTTGCCTTCTTTCATTATATAAAAGATTGTTAAGCAACGACTCTCTTAGACTTAATCTTAGATAGCTCTTGTTTGAATCTAAAGGATTGTCTATCTTAATTGAACTTTTTTCTTGTAAAGAAGTAAAAGGATTATTTATAACTTCATAAAAGTTATTATCGATCAAGAGATTTCTTATTTGGTCTTCTATATTTAGAATTTTTTTATCAAAGTTTGGAATATTTATCTTTTGGACTGGAATATTATCGTAACCAACTAGTCTAGCAATTTCTTCAGCAACATCATTAAGGCTGGTAACATCACCTCTATAAGACGGTACTAAAAGATATTCATTGTCAAATGTAAATCCTATTTTTTCTAAAAGAGATATTTGCTTATTATCTTCTATCTTGCAACCTAGTATTTTATTTACAGATTCGCTATCAAATAAAATTTTTGAAATAACTTTATCATCATTATTTTCAGTGAAAATTTCTATATTTTTTATATTTGTGTTTGTTTCAACGATATTTATAAATCTTCTGAGAACATAATCATGACAGTTTGGATCAACTCTTCTTTCAAATTTATGAGCAGCATCTGACTTAATTCCAAATTTATTTGATTTACCAATTATTTTCTCGGGATCAAAAAATGCACATTCTATAATTACTGAACTAGTTGAAAGATCACAAGAAGTTTCAATGCCTCCCATGATACCTGCTAAATTGATTACTTTATCACCCATCTTAAAAACAACATTGTTTCCAGATAATTGTATTTCTTCGTTTAGAAGTGTAGTAAATGTTTCGTTATTATTAGACTCTTCAATCGATATCTGACTTGTTATTTTACTTGCGTCATAACAATGTGTAGGCTGGCCAGTTTCATATGACAAAAAATTAGAAATGTCTGTAAAGAAATTATTTTTCTTTAAATCAAATTCTTTAAAATAATTTTCAAGCTCTTCTGAATAGTTTGAGGGTATTTTATCAACTTCAATTTTTAAAAACGAAATTTTTGGACAGATTTGTTTGCATTTATTTAAAAAATCAAAATCAAATCTGTCAATGTCTTCCAAATAAATGTCGTATGAAAAATCAATCTCATAAAATGCATTTAGCTCTTTTAAAATTCCATTTAAAGAAAAACAATCTCCTCTATTTGGAGTAATTTCCATATCAAATATATCACCCTCAATCTCATGTTCATGTCCAAGTTGAAAAAGCTTTTCAGATATATCCTCAATTGTTGTTTTTGAGATAATTCTTTCTTTTAAGTTTTTATATGAAATTCTCATTTGAACTGCGTTAAAAAATCCAAATTTGATCTATAAAAATCTCTTATGTCTCTGACGTTGTATTTAAGCATTGCTATTCTCTCAATACCTAAGCCAAATGCTAATCCACTATATTTTTTTGAGTCTAAGTTACAGTTCTCAATCACAATAGGATTAACGATCCCGCAACCTAAGATTTCGAGCCAATTACCGTCGCTAGAAAGTATATCTACTTCAGCAGATGGTTCAGTAAATGGAAAGTATGACGGTCGAAATCTAACATCAATATTTTCACCAAATAATTCATGTATTATTTTGAAAATAAGGTCTTTTAAATTTGCAAAACTGACAGACTTATCAACATACATTCCTTCAATTTGATGAAACATTGGTAAATGAGTAGAGTCATCATCTTTCCTAAATACTTTGCCACATGATACAAATGCAGCAGGAGGCTGTCTGTCAAGCATACCTCTAATTTGAACTGGTGATGTATGAGTTCTAAGAACATGTACTTTATTCTCTAAATAAAAAGTGTCATGCATTTGTCTTGCAGGATGTGATTTTTTTATATTAAGCTTATCAAAATTAAATTCCTCAGTTTCCACTTCAGGACCCTCAATTATCTCAAAACCAAACTTAGCCAGCATATTCATCATACTGATGGCAGTAATATTAATTGGATGTTTTGTGCCGAATTCTTTAATTAATTTTGGAGGAGTAATGTCGGTATTATTAGACATTTAGAGAATTATTGATCTATTGCTTTTTTCAAAACCTTTTGAAATGCCGAATCATCCATAATGGCTAGTTCAGACAAAATCTTTCTATTAAGAATTATATTTTTAACTTTAACGCCATTCATAAATTTAGAATAAGAAATACCATGCATCTTTGTTGCAGCACTTATTCTAGATATCCATAGAGATCTAAATTCTCTTTTTTTATTTTTCCTATCTCTAAATGCGTATTGGAGTGATTTTATATGAGATTGTTTGGCTGTTTTGAAGAGTCTACTGCGAGCACCATAGTGTCCCTTAGTTTTTGCTAAAAGTTTTTTATGTTTTGCTTTTGCTGTGACTGATTTTGTTACTCTTGACATGTTACTTTATTAATTTCGAGATCATCTTAAGATTTGGTCCCAATAAATTATTCATTCCTCTGTTATGTCTTTTTCTCTTGGTAGTTTGTTTAGTTAAGATGTGATTTCTGTTTGCGCTCTTATGCTTAACAGATGATCCAGTCTTCTTGAAGCGTTTTGATGCTCCCGAATGTGTTTTTATCTTATAGCCCATGAGATTAAGTATATTAAGTTATTAATTTTTCTTTTTTAAAGGTGATATAACCATTAACAGCTGCCTTCCTTCAAGGCACGGCTCTTGATCAACTTGAGCAATGTCCTCTAGTTCCAATTTTATCCTATTTAAAAGATTTAAACCCATATCGCTATTAAGAATCTCTCTACCTCTAAAACGGACGCTTATTTTAGTCTTATCTCCAGAAAGAATAAAGCTTTTAATCTTATTTAATTTAATATTGAAATCGCCTACATCGGTTGATGGCCTGAATTTTATTTCTTTTGTAGTTGTTCTTTTAGCTTTAACTTTTGATGCAGAAACGCTTTTCTTTTTATCAAAAAGATGTTTGCCATAGTCTAAAAGCTTACATACAACAGGATTAGCGTCTGATGGTGAGACTTGTACTAAATCTAGTGATGCAGATTTCGCTAAATCTAGTGCTTCAGGTAGTTTAATAATACCTTTTTTAGCACCATCTTTATCAATAAGCATAACTTCTTTAGCAGTTATCTTTTCATTGATTGGTGTTATATTTATTTTCCTAACAGCTATGAGAACACCTATTTTTTATTGATAATAATATTTTGTGGAATAAAAATCTCAAAGCAGAGAACTATTATTGAAGTTTATAAAATCTTTCATTAGAAGAAAATAATTTTATACTAATTAGGCTATTTCGCAATATTTTATTAGGGCTGAAGGAAAAATTTATTCCATTTTCTGTTTTCATACTCATATGCTTCTCTCCTATTCAGCCTTGATTCATGACCTTCCCAAAATTCAAAGTAATATGGTACAAATGAATACCCTCCCCAAAAATCAGGACATTTTGTGAGGTCCTCATTATTTTTTATTTCATCATACTTTACTTTAACTTCCTCATAAGAATTAATTTTTTCAGACTGATTCGAGCATATGGCAAGTGCGTTTTTATTTACTGATCTTTTTTGAAAATAATTTTGGTTATAATCTTTTGAAGTTTTAGTTATTTTTGCTCTCATTCTTATTTGAGTATTTGTAGACTGCCAATAAAACAAAGCACCAATCTGATTATGTTCTTTAAAAGCTACTGATTTTGGTGAATTGTAGTTACTAAAGAAAATAAATTTATTTCCATCTACAAACTTTAAATTGACAAATCTAGAGTCAACTTCTTTAGAATGTTTATCAAATGAGGAAATTGCAATTGCTTCTATATTTTTTTGGCCAGATTCTAACGCTTCATGATATTTTTTTTGAAAGACTGTGTAAGGGGCGTTAGAGCTTATATTTTTAAAAGTAATCATATTTTTATTTTACATATTTAATTAGCCTATATCTTGCAAAAACCTTTCTAGCTTTTTTGTAGATATCTTAAATTTAGATTTTTTACCATTTGAGATCAAAACAATATTAGGATCTAGTATTCCCTCCTCTTCAGCGATTGATTTAGCAATGTCAATTAGGCTTTTGTTTTCACTTACAACATTAAAAACGCCAGATTCTAATTTACTTTTTATAAATTTTTCAATTACATCAACAAGAAAATAAATATTCGCAAGAGGAATAATTCGCTCTCCAGAACCAAACAATGTAATTTTAGAGCATTCTAACAACTCCTTGCGTAAAACTGGTATGATTCTTTCTTCTGGCATTTTATCTCCATAGATTTGACCTATTCTTAGTTGAATACATGCTATGTCTGTATGTTTGAGATTAAAATATATCAGATTCTCAGACACAAATTTTGATAGTCCATAAAGAGCATCAGAATTAAAAGCTGGTTCAATTTGCGATTTTTCGTCAAAGGTTCCAGTTATTTCAGGATAAACTGCTGTTGAAGAAGCATTAATTAGTTTTAATGGAGATATAGACTTTACTAATCTAATAAGACCCTCCGATATTTTAAGATTTTTTTCAAAAACTTCATATTGATCAGATTCTTTTTTGACTAATGCTGAGGCGAGATGTATTACTACATCAATATTTTGACTTGATAGTGTTTTTGAAATCCTATCAATATCTGAGAAATCCTCCAAGTTACAGGATATATCATCTGTATGCTTTCCATCAGATCTAGACAAAGAATATACTTTGTTATTTTTTTTTCTTAAGGACTTTACTATTGCAGTTCCTAAAAAACCTGTGCCACCTGTTACAAGAATTTTCATACTTTTATGAATTTATTCATGTCTTGAGAAGGTACGAATTGATTAACTGTATATCTTATAACCATACCCTCTTTTATTGAAAAATCTTCAGTTAAAGTTCCATTTTCTAAATACTCAATTAATACTGATATTTCATTAAGTCCAAAAGATGCTCTTACCGAGGTCGTTCCAGAAAATCTTGGATTAATTTCAAACACCATTGGTCCCTTATCAGTTAACCGTAATTGAATATTAATTGGTCCATATGGTGACAGTTTTTTTGCAACTTTTCTAATATAGTTTTCAATTTCATCAAATTTACTTGAATACGCAACAGAAGTATTTCCATTTTTTAACTTTCGTCTCAGGGCAATTGAACTTAATATTTTATTATCTACAAACAATACACCACATGTAAATTCTTCTTCGATATTACCAACTTCTTCTTGAATGATAGGATCATTACAATTTTCAAGAGCATTATTCAAAGTGTCTTCATTTGAAACTTTAAATAAATTAAATGAGGTGGATCCTTGTCTTGGTTTTATAATCCATGGAAATGGATTTGTTTTTCTAAAACTTTCTAAATTCTCTGGAAGACATGATTTTGGAATATCAAAACCTGCGTCTCTTAAAAAAACATTTGTTAACCATTTATCATTGCATATTTTGACAACCTCTTCTGAGCTCACAATTACTTTGCACCCAGTTTTATTTTCAATAAATTCTTTATGCTTTGCGAATAGTGGTACCTCAAAATCCAAACCAATTAAAACATATTTAATTTCTCTTTCAGATATAATCCTGACCAAAGCATCTAACCATTCAGATTCAAGCTCTTTATGTTTATAAATGTCAGGCAAAATATGCGCATAATCAGTCTGGTAAAGACCAACTGCTGTTTTTAAATAGTCCGTGCCACAAATCTTACATTCAATAGATGACTTTTTTATTGTATCTAATATTCCATATCCAAGAGTAGATCCAACTCCTGTAACTAATATGTTCATATCACTTGCTCCTTATTCATATAATAATCTATGCATATTTAAGGATACTTTTTATTCTTCATTTCTGAAATAACTATATCTAAATCAAAGATAAAATTCTTCAATTCAAATGTATCTGTTTCATTATAATAAACTGCATAGTCTGCTTGATTAATATATTTACGATTCTGGCCTAGACTTCCTGGATTTATAATCTTAAATTCTCCTTTTGTAACGAAAAACTGCTGATGAGAGTGTCCTATTAAATGATTTCTATCAATAACTATGTCAGTGTCATGAAAAATATATTTGTTATCAATTGTATGAGAACAATGATATGAACCAATATCTATGCAATCAGTATATTTGCTAATTATTTTTTGAAGAGAAAACTGCTCATAGCAAAAATCAAAGAATGTCCTAGCAACTATGTTTTCTCCCCCATATGTACCAGCAAGGAAATATTCTTCATGATTGCCAAGTAATGAAATACAATCCATTTCCTCTTCAATAAACTGAACGCATTCATTACTCCATGGTCCGTAATTTACATTGTCCCCTAAACTCAACCAATTTTTGCATTCAGGGTAAAGATTTTTAAGCTTTATTAATGCTGGAAGATTTCCATGAAGATCAGAAAATACTACTGTTATCATTTAGATTGCCTTTTTCAGAAATTCGTTTAATTTTTGAGGGATCTTAGGTAATTCAGGAAGAAAAAATTTATACATTTTATTTTCTGGAAACAAGATCAAAAGCATAGTACACACAATAATGTATAAATCTATTTTTAAAGATTTATGTTTGGCATACCAAAGTTCCAACCTAGCCTTAAATGGTGCCATTTCATTAGTGTAAAATTCATGAGGATTATCAACACTTGAGAGAATTGCTTCTTCATCTCTAAAGATCATTGATCCAATTCCAGTCAATCCTGGTCGATTTTTATATATTTTATCCATATCTTCTTTTGAATAAGCCATATACCCTGTTGTTCCTTCGATTAAAGGTCTTGGGCCAACTATAGAGAGATCACCCAACAAAACATTTATTATTTGTGGTAATTCATTTAATTTCCATTTTCTGAGTGTATGGCCAAAAAATTTTAGCCTTGGATCTCCTCTAACAGTTATTGAACCCAATCCACTTTGAACACTATCTTTTTTCATTGTTGAAAGCTTTATTAAGAAAAATTCTTTGCCGTTTTTTCCTTTTCTTTTTTGATAATAAAAAATTTCTCCATCTTCGGTTAATCTTAAAACTAAAAAAATGGGCAACATTAACGGAAATATAATTGCAATCGCCAAAACTGATAAAAAAAGATTTAAAGACCGTGACACTTTATTTTTACCTCAAAATTTTTTTTAATTCGTTAGGAGGACTTGGTATTCCAGGAAAATATGTTGAAAGATTAACTTTAAAATTTGGAAAAATAATTTTTAATATAGTCAAAAAAATAATTTGAATATCAACTTTAACTGATAAGTTTTTTACATACCAAATTTCTAATTCTCCTTTATATGGCATTATGACCGAATCATAGAATAGATCTTGATCAACAGTTGAAGATAACATTTCTTCCTCATTACTAAAAAAAATTGATCCAAGGCCTGTTAATCCTGGTGTAACAAATATAATTTTATTTTGTAAATTTTTGTTGAAAGCTGCAAAGTTTCTGGGGCTCTGAGGTCTTGGACCAACAATACTCATTTCACCCTTAAAAACGTTAAATAATTGTGGGAGCTCATTAATTTTAGTTTTTCTTAAAAAATTCCCGAAGGGCAATATTCTTGGGTCATCTTTAATAGTCAAAGTTCCAGTACCAATATTAGGACTATCTTTTAACATAGTTGCAAACTTATGCATTAAGAATAAATTACCATCTTTGCCAACACGTTTCTGAGAAAAAAATACTTCACCCTCACCTGTAAATTTCAATATTAAAGTGATTGGAATTAATAATGGGCTTAAAAATATTATAGAAAGTCCTGAAGTGACTAAATTAAAAAATCTGCGCATTTTTCACATTTTAGCATCAAGATACTTGCCTGTTTCTAGATGATTAAAGTTTGTTATCATTGAATTAAATAGATTAACAATTGCTTCTTTTTCCCATTGATCAGAATCTTTAATTCTTTCTAATTCATTTAAAAATCTATCTAAATCACTATCGTTGTAATTTGATTTATTCTTGATAACTCCAATACTTTCAAATGACTCTAGATCTATCTTTTCGTTATCAGTATAAAATTCTTCAAAATCTTTCTCTCCAGATGTGTCAGATTTAAAGAAATAGCATGGCCAACGGCCTGAATCTATTAGCTTTGCAGCATTGTCTCTTGCCTCTTGCTCAGAGGAGCATTCGTATGGCTCATATCCTAATTGAAGCAAATAATTTTTGGCAATATCAGAAAAAGTTGTTAAATGAAGCTCTTCACTTAATTTTGGGAAAAAGATATCCATATTGTCACCCAATAAACAAGACATAAGACATAGCTCGCCTGATTCTTGAGGTGTCACAAAGTATCTTAAAACATCGTTTGGAGCAGCTATAGGTTGTTTTTTTAAAACTCTTTGATTAAATCCATGCAGAAGAGATCCATCACTGAAAGCAACATTTGCAAATCTTGCTGTCGAGATAGGAATATTCATGCTCTCTCTCATTAAAAACATTTCCATTATTCTTTTGCTAGCGCCCATCATATTTACTGGATTTGCTGCTTTATCTGTAGAGACACAAAAATATTTTTTTGTTTTATTTGTTTCAGCAATCTTGATTGTTTTTATAGTATTTAAAATATTTACTTCTATCATTCTCATTAAAGTATAAGGATTTGATTCACTTCTAACATGCTTAAGTGCAGACAAATTTAAGACATAGTCGTATTTGTAGTTTTTTGTAAGCACATCGTATTCTCTTGATCCACAATCAAGAGCAAAAGTACCAAACTCACCATCAATATAACCAATTGAGCTTCTTACATCTCTAACAAATTCAACCAAGTTATTTTCACTTATATCCAATACATGAAGGAGTTTAGGGTTCCTTTTAAATATTTCCTTTGAAACTGCTTGACCTATAGAACCTGCACCGCCTATGACTAAGAATGAGCTTTTATGGACTTTATTATTTAAATCATCAGAGTTATTACAAATATCTTGCAAAAATAATTCTTTTTTTCTTCCAATTAATTGAAGGTAATTCATACTCTAAAATTATAATCGAAATGAATAATTTAAGTTATAATTCGAAAAATTAAATAACACCAAACAAAATATATTTTGAGTAAATTCAGAATCATTCCTAAACTTGACATTAAGGGGCCAAATCTTGTTAAAGGTATAAAGCTTGAGGGTTTAAGAGCTCTGGGAAAACCATCCTCATTTGCAAAATTATATTATGAAGATAATGCTGACGAATTAATTTTCCAAGATGTTGTAGCGTCTTTATATGACAGAAATAGTCTTGATGACATAATATCTCAGGTAGCTAAAGAAATATTCATTCCTCTTACAGTTGGTGGTGGTATAAGGTCAATTTTAGATATTGAAAAAATCTTAAGGAATGGAGCTGATAAAGTCTCAATAAATACTGCTGCTACTAAAAACCCTCAATTAATAAGAGAATCAGCACTTGAATTTGGTTCATCGACAATATGTGTTGCTATAGAAGTAATAAAAAAACAAAATGGCTTCGGAGTTTTTGTTGATAATGGAAGAGAAGACACTAATATTGATGCAATAGAATGGTTAAAACAAGTTCAAGATCTAGGAGCAGGGGAGATACTAGTTACATCTGTAGATTATGAGGGTGTAAAAAAAGGTATAAATAAAAATCTTATAGAAGAAATTCACAAGTTAGTTAGAGTTCCTGTGATTTATCATGGGGGAATTACTTCAGTAGAAGATGTTAAGTTTATTTATGATGCAGGATTTAATGGCGCAGCAATAGCATCTCTCTTCCACTACAGAATGATAGATAATGTACTTGATACCAATCATGATCCTATTGAGGGAAATTTTTCATATGCAAGAAAATCAAGTATGTCTAATAACAAGTTTATAACGATGAAAATTAGTGATATGAAATCTGAGTTAATAACTCATGGAGTTCAAGTTCGACGATGAAAGATATTGGTATTATTGATACAGGATTATCTAATATTCACAGTGTAATTCATGTATTTGAAATGCTTGATTGTTCAGTTGGTAGAATTACAAAAATCGGAGAAGAAAAAAACTTCAGATCTATAATTTTACCTGGTGTAGGTTCATTTAAGATTGCTGTAAAAAAACTCAATGAAAAAGGCCTTGATGAGCTAATAAAAAATGTTGTTCGTGATGGTGTGCCATTTTTGGGTATTTGCTTAGGTATGCAACTATTATTTTCAGAAAGTGAAGAATTTGGAAAAAATAAAGGTTTGGATTTAATAAGAGGTCAAGTTAAGAAATTTAATTTTGAATCAAACAATGTTCATATACCTCATGTTGGATGGAACGATGTAAAATTTGATAACGAAATGAAATTGTTTAATGGAATAGATTCCTCAAACTACTTTTACTTTGTGCATTCATATTACGTAAGTGTTGATAAAAACCTTAGTGATGTAAGAATAGGAAAAACAAATTATGCTGGTAAAGAGTTTATTTCATGCATTGAATCTGAAAACATCTTAGCAACTCAATTCCATCCAGAAAAAAGTGGTAAAATTGGTATTGAAGTTTGTAAAAATTTTAAGAATATAATTAAAGAGAAATAATATTATGGCAATGTATGGTCTCCCTGAAAAAGTAGAATTTTGTAAAAAATGTGTCATAACAAATCAGAGGCCAGCATCAGTCCCTGAATTTAAACATACTGCTAAAAGAGATGGCGCTGAGTATATGCATATTAATAATGAAGGTATTTGTGATGCATGCAAGCATGCAGAAGAAAAAGAGAAAATTAATTGGAATATAAGGGAAGAAGAATTACTAAAATTATTAGATAAGTATAGAAAAAATAATGGAGAATACGACTGTCTTGTTCCTGGCAGTGGTGGAAAAGATAGTTGTTTTCAATCGCATATACTTAAAACTAAGTATGGTATGAATCCACTAACATGTACATGGTCACCTTTTTTATATACGGATTATGGAAGAAAAAATTTTGATAATTGGTTATCAGTAGGTGGTCATGACAATGTGAGTTTCAGACCTAACGGTGAAGTTATGAAACTTTTGACAAAACTTTCAATTAGAAATCTTTTTCATCCATTTCAAACGTTTATTCTCGGTCAGAAAAATTATCCTCCAAAGGTTGCTAAGCAGTATGGTATTGACTTGATTTTTTATGGAGAAAATGAAGCTGAGTACGGCAATCCATTAGCAGATAATTCTCAATCTTTGAGAGATAAATCATTCTTTAGTCTGAAGAACTTTGACGAAATATATCTTGCAGGTATGCCCATAAGAGATCTTAAAAAACAATATAATTTAAGAGATGGTGACTTAACTTCATTTTTACCAATGGAGGCAAATCAACTTGATGGTACTGATATTCAGGTTCACTATTTAGGATATTACTTAAAATGGATTCCTCAAGAGGCATACTATTACGCTGTTGACAACTGTGGCTTTCAAGCTAGACCATTTCGAAGTCAAGGAACATATGCAAAATATCACAGCATAGACGACAAAATTGATGATCTCCATTGGTATACAACATTCATAAAATTTGGTATTGGAAGAGCTTCTTATGATGCATCTCAAGAAATAAGAAATAACCATCTGACTAGAGAAGAAGCAGTTGTATTAGTTAATAAGTACGACGGAGAATTCCCAGATATTTATTTTAATGAGTTAATGGAATATATTGAGATGGATCCATCGGAGTTCCATGAATTAACTGATAAATTTCGACCAGATCACTTATGGGAAAAAGATGAAGGTGGTAATGAATGGAAGCTCAAACATCAACTAAAATAATTTTATAAATAAAACGAATTTAACAATTTAGGTTTGTTATTGAAATTTCCTGTTTTAAGCATATGTACTATTTCGTCTTGCCTACGATTGAAATTAATTAAGGCCTGATCATTGAATTCAATATTTTTAGAGTATCTAATTTCATTGAACTTTTCTTGTGGCTCTGGTTTGAAGGAATGAATTGAACCATCTGCTATTCTTTCCACTAAAGAATAGTGAGCTGATTTTACAGATAACATTGTATACTCAAACAAATTATTCCAATCATTACCTGGCAAACAATGATAAAGCATTGGGCCGCTATCAAGTCCTTTGGTTAATCTATGAATAGTAGCACCCACATAGTTTGGATTTCCATCATATAGTGCCCAAAAATTACACGATGAGCCTCTATAAAATGGTGATAAACCCATATGAATATTTATTGCTTCGTTATTTACCAGATGATCGATAAGCCATCCCTTTATAAAACTAGCACCAAAAACTATGTAATAATCAGAATCTAGTGAATCCAGTAGTTGGTTTTGTGACAGATTGTTTAAATCACCCAATTTGACACTTAAGGTACTTATGTTTTTTCCACTAAATTTCAAATCACCAAATATTAAGTTTTCTGCCCTCATTACAGATTTAAAATAACTTTGCATAAGATCAGTTTTTTTATAAAAATCATCTCTCATGCCAGGAAAAACTGTATTACATTCTTGAATACAATATAAACGATCACATATTGATGAAAGTTTATTTGCTAATGCAATGTGTCTTGGCTGATTACTGGTAAAAAGTGTTATTTTCATGAATAAATTTCTTTTAGAATATTACTGTGATCTTCTCTAGGGATTTCTAGAGAGGATTTTATTTTTTTTACACTTGAATTTGAACGAAAACCTATAGTTATCCCCATGCTTGAGAGTAAATCTAAAGTATCATTATTATAATTACCACATGGATGAGACATGCTCACTATCTCTTTATCAGATAAATCTTTAAGATATTTTAAATTAGTTTTATATTCATTTACTTGTTCATTCTTTGATAATTTATGCATTTGTGTCGGGTGGTTATGAGAGTGAAGTCCTAAAATATTGCCTGATTGAGTTAAATTTTTAATTTCATCAGAAGTCATCCATAAAGTTGAAAGTACAGATTTAAAGTCAAATGACTTCCTTTTGAATAATTCACTCATTATTATGTGATAATCTTGTTTTGATAATATGTTATCTCTTAAAAATCTAAAAAACTTATCGCTTTCTGAGTAAAACTTAAACTCTGATAAAAAATTACTTTGCTCAAATTGCTTTCGTGAATTTAAAAAAATCTTTTTATCTCTTTTTTTAAACATGCTGAAAAACTCCAAGTAAAAATCTTCAATATCATCATATTCAACAGTTCTAAAATACCTATATACTTCAAGAAAATCTGGATTTCCTGTAATTGGAGAAGTATAAACAAAGAAAAATGCATTTAATTTATTAGTCTTCAATACAGGTAGTGCTATGTCATATTGACATTTTAGAGCATCATCAAATGACAAACATATGTCACAATCATCGAGTTTTGAATTTAAAAACTTTTCCTTATAATCTGTGGCCTTCAGTAAGTTATATTTATTTTTAAGATAATCAATAATTAACTGAAACTGTTCTGAAGAAATTGCGCCCTGTCCTTTTGGATGAATGTGGTCATCATAAAAATGATGAAACATGATTGAATGTGTAAAGCTATTCATTATTAATTTTTTGCAATTTTTATGCGCATCTAAAATCATCCATAGTGTCAATATCTATTGATTGTTCTCTAGGCATTATATATCCAAGTGAATCAGTATTAATAAACGTTTTTTTTTCAATTAAATTATTCACATCTGAGAAATATATAGCACCATTAATTTTATAAAGGTTATCAGATTTAACAAAAGATTCAGAAAATTTCTTAAACATAAAGTTATGGTCAAGAACACATAAATTTTTATCTCCTTTTTTTGCATGACACATTGAAACACTATTTTTAGAATTTCCTTGAAACATTAATTCAATGCAATCATCGATATGATTTGAGTTTCTTAGTGGCGAAGTTGGTTGAAGTAACAAAATATAATCATAATCTGGTAATTCATTTATAGCATGGATGGCTACGTCATAAGATGAAGCAGTATCATTTGACAATATCTTTGGACGATTAATTATTAAAAGTTCTTCATATTTTTTACAAACGTCAATAATCTCAATATCGTCAGTTGAAACAACAATTGTATTAACATATTTTGAATTTTTTGCACTTTCAATTGTCCAATTGATCAAAGGATATCCATTAAATTCGAGAATATTTTTTTTCTTTAGCCTTTTTGAACCACCTCTTGCAGGGATTAGAGTGAGTATTTTTTTTGAACCCATATAATTTAAGTTAACTTATTTTTTGTTAGCTTTTGATAAATCCTTTGGTTTTCCAAGATCTGACCATGTTTCGTGGATAGGATAAGCTGTTATTAAACAGTTTTTTTCTTTTAATGACATAAAGAAGTTTGGCATATCACAATACTTATTTTTCTTTAAATATTTTAGATTTTTAGGTTTTATCGCATATATTCCTGCATTTACATAAGAAACCTGAATAGGTTTTTCTTCAAAAGCATCAATTTCAAGACCATTAGTCTTAACAACTCCAAACGGATTTTGAAGTTCATATTTTTTGATTGCCATAGTTGCGTCTGAATTATTTAAATCATGAAAATCTAACAAGCTAACATAATTTACATCAGTAATAATGTCACCATTTGTAACCACAAAAGAAAGGTCAGATGATAAATTTATAAGAGATAAGGCTCCAGCTGTGCCAAGCGGCTCGTCTTCTTTAATGTAATCTATGTTAACGTTAAGCGAAGATCCGTCACCAAAATAATCAATAATTGATTCTGATAAATAATATACTGATAAGATAAAATTTTTAAATCCCTGAGATTTAGCATTTAAAATTATATGCTCTAATATTGGTTTTCCTGATACCTCCAACATAGGTTTTGGTTTTTTCTCAGTAAGTGGCAACATTCTTTTTCCAAAACCACCTGCCATAATAAGCATTGTATTTTCAATTTCTTTAACTACATTTACTTCATCCCAAATGTGAACTCCACACAAAACATTATTACTATCTACTGCCGGTAAATGTTTTACTTCAGACTTTTGCATAAGAAGCTTTGCTTCATAGATTGGCTTATTTACTGAAATAGAAACAGGAGTTCGATTCATTATAGATGATGCTTTAGATTCAAGCGTATGTCCTGATATCAAGCCTCTTCTAATGTCACCATCTGTTATTGATCCAAGTAAATGTTTATTTACATCGACTATAAAACAAACTTGTAGTTCATTAGCATTGATATTATCAATCACATCAAAAACAGTACTTGATTCACGAAGATAAAAAAAATCACCAGTAATCATTATTAAATGTTCTCTTATAGGACTTATCTAATTTTATATATTAACTTACATTTGGTTATGTAATTATACTCTAACTGAAGGTAATCTTTTTTATGGACGAAATAATTTGATTATTTACTATACGAACATCGAATTTTTTTTCAATAATCTCTCTAGATTTTTTTCCCATATCAATAATTTTATTTGGATTGTTGATTAAATATTCAAATTTTTGGATTAGAGCTTTTGAATCTTTTATTGGTATACAAAAGCCGTTAATGCCTTCTTCAACAGTTTCCCTACAACCTACAGAATCGGTTGTAATTATTAATCTGCCACAAGACATAGCCTCAAGAGAAGTTCTTGGAAGTCCTTCTCCATAATATGATGGTAAAACAAACACAGAACATCTTTTTAATGCTAGCTTGATATCATCAAGCCATTCTAAATTATCAATAATATTGTCATTTACAGCAGAAAAAAAATAATCATTGATGTAAGATTCTTTAAGATCAAGTTCTTTATTATTTGATCCTGCATGCAAAAAAGAGACGAATGGATATTTTTTCTTTATGTATCGAGCAGCATCTATATACTCTATGATGCCTTTCTCCTTTATTAATCTCGAAGCCATTAGAAAAGTTATATTTTTTGGTAATTCAATTACTGGGAACCTATTTATATTTACTCCAGATCCATTGATTATGATTGATTGGGTTTTGCTTGAAAGAATTTTTGATCTAAAAAAATTTTCGTCATCTTTATTCTGAAAAAATATTATATTGCTAGATTTAAGAGAAACTTTATAAAGAAAAATTTGAATCTTTCCAAGGAAGGAATTTGCAAAGCTATCCGAATGAAGAACACCAATACCAGTAATAATTGGCACATGCTCAATTTTCAGAAATCTTGCAACTAGACAGCTAAAAATTACAGCTTTAGCAGTATATGGCATTATCATATCTGGTTTTTTTGACAATAAAATATAGAAAACTGAAACTATTGCTCTTATGTTTTGAAGTATACTTAAGGATCTATTATCCATTTTCATTTTGAAAATTTTTGTATTTTTTTTATTTAGCGAATCAATTGTGCTTGGGTCGAAATATGATGCCATTACACTTACATCATAGCCATTTTTAATTAACTCATTAATTAAATCGCCTCTAAAATTAATAAGAGATGGTCCAAAGCTTGTAATAAGCATTAATTTTTTCTTCATGCAATAATAGAGTTTTATTTTTGTGCTATAACCCTAATTACCTCTCCCACATTAGATGGTCTCGTATAATTTTTCCAATCACTATATTTTGATTTGATATGAGATTGATCAAAAACTTCATTTAAAATTATGTTCTTATATTTCTTATCAAAATATTCTTTTGTGTAATAGTAAGTATGAGGAATATGAATTTCATTCTCATGCGGTCCTTCGCCTGGCTTATTTCCATTAGGTACCTCCCAAAAAATATAACCACCATCTTTTAAAACTTTCATAACTTTTAAGTGTATTTCAGATATATTTTGAACGTGCTCTAAGGAGTGACTGCCATAAACAAAATCAATAGTATCTGATTCGACATCATCGATGGACTGAAAAGTTTGCCATCTTTCATCATAATAGTTATCTATTCCACCTGGCTCTATGTTGATTACATTATGACCATTCATCCACATAAGATGAGATATCCCACCATGACCAGCTCCAAAATTTAAAAAATTTATGTTTTTATTATTAAAGCCTGTTATTTGATCTTTAAATATTAAGAAATGAATTATATCCCTACCATTCATAATTTCTTTCTTATCATCTCTAAAACCCCAGTATGAAGATGAATAATATTCATCTAAGTCATTTTTAGTTGGCATAGGGTCAATAAACCAAAAGCCATCATTGTCATAAGATAGCAGTCTCCCACCAAAAATTTTCCTTTTAATTGATGGATTAGGTCCATATGTTTTTCTTATTGAGATTTCGAGACCAAATATAATGAAAACTCGTTTAATCAAAAGTGTAAAAAATGATAACAGTCCTTCAGTTTTAATGATATTAGCCATTTTTTTAATCATGAACATAATTCTAGTTTACTTTTAAGGTTAATGATACTTCTCAAGTATTCTTGGTATATGTATCAATTGGTTTATCAGATGAAAAGCTCATATGGGTTGAATTTTCAATAATATCCTTGTACCTACTATCATTATTATAGTTTACGATCTTTAGAAGAATTTTTTTATTAAAGTTTCTTGGAAACAAGTTTAAAGCATTGATCATTAGCTGTGTCATTGATGCTATTGTTATCATTTTGACAGTTCTTAACTCCAAATATGGTCTCAATATATTAAATAAATTAAATCTATATTTAGTTTTAATATTTAGAGCAATGTATTCAAGAATTTTGCTATAAAATTTTTGTTTTCCATATTCTCTCATTTTTTTTAGATACTCTCTGGAAACGCCTGCCTTGCTTGCTTGAACGGTAAGATAGAATAAATTAAATGACAAGATAAAGTGTGTTGGAAAAAGATAGTTTTTTCTGTCATTTGTATCATTAAGCATTTTAAATCCAACTGATCTGATAATTACATCTTTATCAGATGCAGCTACAAGAGACAGCAAAGTATGAGGATAAAGATAATTTACATATTTCAAATTTTTAATTAATCGCTTCAATATTTCAGTTTTCACAAGGGTCTGACTTACTCCAGTTGAATCATAAAAGTAATTTTCGAAATAATATTCATTCTCCACTAGATTATTTTTATGTTCGTCAAATACGACCATATCTATTTCATCTTGGAAACTTAATATTTCTAAAAGTTTATAAAAATTGTTCTTAATAAGCTTTTCATCATCAGATAAAAACCATGTGTAAATTGAGCAAGATCTTTTGATTAATTTATAAATACTATATTGCAAACCTTGATTATCTGGATTTTTAAAATACTTAATGTTTGTTTGATTAAAATCTTCTTTTAAAACCTCTTTTGTTGCAAAATTGTCTGAATTATCAATTATTATTACTTCGATTTTTGGATTATTAATTAAATCTTTTAACTGATTTAGTAAATTTAAAATTTTTTTTGGTCTATTTCTTGTTGGAATTGCGATTGTTAAAGTCTTCATATTTTAAATTATTACTAAATTTACTGGTAATCCAACCATAACTGAAACATTAACAGATTCCATAAAATCTTTTGATTGTTCTTTTTACCTGATTGATGTTCATGCCATATTTGATTTACGTAATTGTAATTAAAATATCCATCTTCATTAATTCTATTTTCATTTATAAGTTCTTCTGCCCAACATTTTAATGGCCCCCTTAACCAAGCTGCTATTGGCATACCAAAACCCATTTTTGGTCTATTAAAAAAATCAGATGGGATATGTTTTTTTAGAATTTCTCTCAGAATCCATTTAGAAGTATATTTATTATTTCTATTTCTAGTTTTTAAATTTATTGGCAGACTCCAAGCAAATGCAGCAATTTTTTGATCTAGAAATGGAACTCTCGTTTCCAAACTAACTGCCATTGCTGCTCTATCAACTTTTGTAAGAATATCATCAGGTAAATATGCCAAGACATCATAAGCCATAATTTTTTCAACAGGCCTTAGGTTTTTAAATTCGTCATTAATTTCTGTAATATAATCATCATCTTCAAAATAATCACCCTTTAAGATCTCATTAATATCATCTGTGCATGAGATTAGTTTTAAATATAAGTTTTTATCATTATGTGCATCAATTACTTGTGCAAATTTATGAATTTTAGATCCAAAGTCTTGCCATGAATTTTTGTACGGAGATGCTTGCAAAATAATATCCCAGCTAGTTGGTGAGATTTGCTTCAACATCACAGATATAAGTTTTTTAATATTTGGTGATAAATTTTTAAATTTACTATATGTGTTTAAAACAAACCTATGTCTATTGTAACCTCCGAAAAGCTCGTCTCCAGCATCACCAGAAAGAGCAACTTTTACTTTATCTCGAGCCATCTTACATACTAAATATGTTGGAATCTGAGACTGATCTGCAAATGGCTCATCGTAAATTTCAGGAATTTTTCTAATTTCCTCCAAGACGTCTTTTGTCGAAATATAAAGCTCGTGATGACTTGTGCCTAGATGATTTGCAATTTCTTTTGCATAAGGTGCCTCATTATATGTTTCTTCTTCAAAGCCAATCGTAAAAGTTTTAACAGGATTAGATGACACTTTTTGCATTAAGCTCACTATAGTAGAAGAATCTATGCCACTCGATAAAAAAGCTCCTATTGGAACATCTGAAATCATTTGCATTTCAATAGTGTCCGTTAATAAACTTTCAAGTTTTCTTACAGCGTCATCTTCGGATCCATCAAATCTCTTTAATTGATTTTTATTAATTGATTCTGCACTTGACCAATATTTATATGTTCTCATTCTTTTTGAAGATTTATGGAATTCAAGTATGCTTCCAGGTTCAAGTTTATTAATTCCCTCATATATAGAATGAACCCCAGGTACATTTCCATATTTCATATAAAGCGAAAGACTTTTTCTAGAAATTTTTGACTTGAAGCTAGGATGCTTCTTTAGGGAAGAAAGCTGCGATCCAAATAAAAATACATTTTCACTGTTATTTTTTTGAAATCCATAGTACAAAGGTTTTTCGCCAAATCTGTCCCTGATCAAATATAAAATATCTTCTTTATTGTCCCAAACAGCAATTGCAAACATTCCTCGACATTTTTTTACACTCTCTTCAATTCCCCACAACTCAAAGGCTACCAAGAGTGTTTGTGTATCAGATGAACTTGTCCATTGAATATTTGGAATGTCTTTTGTTATTAGTTTTCTTATTTCTTGATGATTATAAATTTCTCCATTGAAAATAATTATGTATCTGTTATTTTCACTAACCATTGGCTGAGCCCCTGATTTTGATAGGTCCAATATTGCAAGTCTCCTATGTCCAAGAAAAACATCACTTTTTAAATTACACCAGTTACCTGAATCATCTGGGCCCCTATACTTAATTGCTTCAGTCATGGCATTTAAGATTTTAAAATTTTTGTCTTTTGCTGATTTTGAAAAATCTATAAAACCTGTAATCCCACACATATCTATATTCCATCTACTCCATAAAGCTTCATATAGTCATATGAGATATTTTTTATATGATATTTATCTTTTATTTCTTTCCTGCAACTAGATTTAAGTTGCATGTATGTATTTTTATCAATTTTAGAGGCTTCATTTATATACTTTATGTATTCATCTTTAGAGTTATTTTTCGAAACAATCCAGCCCAAACCGTTAATAATGTCCTTAGAATCTCCGACGTCAGATGATACACATGGAACAGATAAACACATAGCTTCACCTATAACATTTGGGAATCCTTCACCCCACTTTGAAGTTAAACAAAGTAAATCAAAAGAATTTAACAGATCAGGTACATCTGTGCGAAGGCCAAGTATTATTAATCTATCTAAGATTTCCTTCGGAACTTTTTTATTATCAAAAAATTTGCTTGATATTCCCTCTCCAACTATTACGAAAACTATTTCAGGTTTTTGTTTTAAAACATCAAAAGCAATATCAAATAACAAGCTAATATTTTTCATTGGATGATTTCTCCCTACATATCCAATGACAAATGAATCTTCACTAATTGAAAACGCTTTTCTAATTCTTTTCCTTTTTTCTTCAGAAAATTTCAATTTTTCAATGTCAAAGCCATTCGCAATGAATGTACTCTGAGTTTCACTAAAACCAAATTTTTCATGCTGTTTCATAGATAATTTTGAGTTATATATAATTTTATGTATTTTTTTTGAGAGCAAAGCAGATATATTTATAATGAGTCTTGTAAATAATTTCTCTTTTGATATGTCATATAAAGTCTGTCTAATGCCCCAGAATACATTTATATCTTTTGATAAAAATCTAGAGTACAAATATGCCATCAAATTTCCGTGGTACATCCATCCCTGGATAACAGTTGGTTTAAGATCTCTCACTAAAAATATACTTCGAAAAAAATTAAAAATGCCAATAACTGGAGATGTTATGTTTATAGAAAAATTTTTTACGCCAATCTCATCAAATTCAACTGAATATCTTCCTGAGCCAAGTAAGGCTATGACGAGTATATCTTCTGCTGGATGATTCGAATGTTGGATAATCTCAAATAGTGCTCTTTGAGCTCCACCTGTTTCAAGGCTTGTTGTTACAAAAAGTTGTCTCATAATGGAATTTTATTTACTTAAGACTATTTTTGCTCTATACACTGGATCAAGAATGTTTGAATAATTTTCTGTATGCGATTCTGCCGCTATTGTTGAAGTTTTTTCATGAATGAATAATGTTTTAAAATTAAGTTTATTGAAAAGTTCTTTCCATTCATACATTTGCAATCTATTTACATAGGATGACCTATTCGACATTTGTAAATTCCAAATGAATTCACTGTATTTTTGCATGTCAAACCACTCTTTTTCATTATTAAGCTTCAGATGATCTCGCATATCCCATGAACTAAAAATAATCCCGTTAGGGGAGAGGATTCTTTTCATCTCAGTTAAGAAGCTTTTTGGATTGTTAACATGCTCGAAGACATCATAGCAATATATTAAATCTATTGAATCATTTTTTAATGAATAAGTATTTTTATATAAAAAATTGATATTATTTTTATTCCAAACTTCCTTATCAACATATTTATTTGTATCTAAAGCATATGTTTTTTCTGGATTAAGTTTTTCTTGAAGTTTAGTTATTGTCAAAATATTTTGACCAGGACCAGCTTCAAGAATCGATTTACATGACAAATTATTTTTAGATATGAAATATAAAATTTCATCGCATCTATCAGAAGATTTTTTATCGTCATTAAGAATGCCTGTTTTATGAAAAACTAAAGAGAATTTCTTAAGACCAGGAATTAAAAGAATATGATTCTTTATAATTTCTTTGAAGCTAATTTGCATTTTGAATATGTAATTTTTTATAAATAGTTCGATTATAAATGAAATAGTCTTTATAGGTTAAAGTTAAAAAAATTATTATTGCAAAATTATAATAACCTGATGTAATAAAGTTAGTATCAGCAAATGCTCTAATGAGAATTACAAGATATATAAATGCATAAAACTTTGATACGAAAAATGTTTTGCATAAAATAACTAATAGAAAAATTATGTAAATTATGCCAAAGATTCCAAATGCAAGATGAGCATCAAGATAAGAGTTGTGAACATTGGAGAGTGATGAGATTTCATTGTTATAGGATGATTCTCCAGTAAAAGTCCAATCTTTTACTCCTGAAAAAAAATTTATAAAACTATCATTCATTTGAGAAATGTAAGATGAAATTATCTGAAATCGAATATCTTCACCTGTTAATCTTCCCCAATCTAATTTCATAAGGGTTTCAAAAAGAAATGCATCTTCGGTTATTGTTGATAAGATAAATAAAAATATCGAAGTGAATGATGCAATAAATAATGTCCAAAAAATTAAATTGCCTTTGTAATAATTCATATAGACAAATATCAATAATAAAAATGAGGAAATAATTCCAGCAGAGCCTTGAGATATTACACATATAATAAAAATATTTAGTGAATGATGTGGTTTGAGTTTTTTATCTACAAAGTACAGAAGAATACCAATAGCCAAAAATACACTTGAAATCCTATTATGACTACCAATCACTAAATCTTCGGGAGGATTATTTAATCCAAAGACACCAACATAAAAATATACTGAAGCAATAAGGTAAATTACAAAGATTAGTCTACGAAAATCATATTGCATTAGGCCTCTTGCAATACACCATGATGATATCAAAAAAAGAGCTGCGAAACTTACCCCCCAACCTCTTCCTAATTGAAATAGAAATCCACCAAAAACTATGAAAAAAAAAATTAAATCATTTAAAAATAATTTTCTTTTATTTGAAAGTATGAAAGAAGCAATAGAAAAAAAACATGCAGTAAATAGTAAAAATCTATTGTAAAAAATGGTGCCAGATATTAAAAAAAGATTAATTGCAAAAAATATTAAATACTTTGAGTAGAAAGAATTGAATTCATTTAATTCGATAGTATTTTTGGTTATATTTTCGATAATTCACCTCTGCATCTGTGAAATTTAATTTTTTTATCTTTAGAGATAAAGTATTGTTTATTCCAGCTCAAAAACTTCAATGTATCCTTATCTAGAGTATTTGTATGAACAATTTCTTCTGGAGCTCCATGCTCTGCACATAAAACCGATTTGTAATCTAGATAATTAATAGGATCAATGCAATATATATATCGATCACTAAAATCAAACCCAACAAAGTTACACTCCTTATATCCAGCTATATATGCAAGAGAAATTAAATATCCCACAGAAGTACCGTAAATTAAGAAGCTATTTTGCTCATTTGATGTTTTGTAATATTTTTCATATACATCGATATGACTGTTATTATTTACAAAATCTTGACCATAAACCTCATCCATTAAATATAAATTATGATTCTGATGAGACAGAGATCTAATTGTTCTCAACGTTAAAAGAATTCTTGATGGTGATGCATATCCCTTTATGAAAATATTTTTTTTCTCATTAGAGATATTTTTAAGTAAATTAGCATAGATTGAAATATTTTCGTGAGGCTCCATTAAATAATTAGAAGATTTTATTATTTTATTTAAAAATGCATAATTCAAAAAAAATATATCACCATTTTCAAAATCATTAATCTCATCTTTGGTTAGTTCTGATAGGGAAAAACCTGGAGCAACAATAGCTAATTTTTCACTTTTTTTAATATTCTCTTTAAACCAATTAACATCAATAAATTTCAACTTAGGATTCAACAGAATTCCAAATCCAAATACAGACCTTACAATAATTTTTCTGATGATCATTCTAAGGAAGCTGATGTACCTTATAAACATGTTTCCTTAGTTCCTAATTGTAACGCTACTCGGAATATTTACAATTTTCTCTTCAGCCCAGAATGAATTTTCTAAATTCCCCTTTATAGAATTTTCCCACATTGGCAATTTTGTCATCATAATCCAAATAGGTCTTGTCATAATATTATTTTTATTAGTAAATTTTAATAATTCATCTCTTTGACTTTTATCGTGACAGATAATTGCATTGAGCCAAAAATTAGATTTGGAATCTGTAGGCTCATCAAAAAAAATGAATTCACTATCTTGAAAAAATTCTTTATAAGTTTTTGCTAGCTTCCTTTTGTTTTTTAAAAATTCATTCAGTTTCTCGATCTGAGCAACACCAAGTGCAGCATTTATATTTGGCATTCTGTAATTAAATGCAACCATATCATGAAAATATTCATATTCATGATCTACCTTACCTGTTGTTGTAATATGTTTTGCTCTATTACCATTTTGCTCATTCGATAGAATTGCTCCTCCCCCGCCAGTGGTTATGACTTTATTTCCATTAAAACTTAATGTTCCATAATCTCCAAAAGTTCCAGTATGTTTTCCTTTATAATAACTTCCAAGAGACTCTGCAGCATCCTCTATCAAAAACAAGTTCCATTTCTTACAAACATTTTTCATATTATCTAAATCAATGGGATGTCCAAAAGTATGCATAGGTATGCATGCTTTTATTTTCTTATCATCAAGTCTATTCCTGCAATTACCGTCATTATCTATATAAGCATTCTCAGAAAGCCACTCTTCAGTTTTTGATGGTGATAATCCTAGAGTATTTTTATCAATATCTATGAAAATTGGCTTAGCTCCGCAGTAGCTTATTGAATTGCAAGTTGCTACAAATGTGATGGATTGAGTAATAACGTAATCGTCTTTTTTGATTTCGCATAATACTAATGAAGTATGAAGTGCGGCTGTCCCACTGCAAACTGCGACTGCTCTTGGTGATCCAGTAAATTTTGCTAAGTCTGCCTCAAAATCAGAAACAAATTTGCCAACACTTGATACAAAATTTGAATCAATTGTTTCTTTTACATATGTTGATTCATTTCCAATAAACAAAGGAGCATGAAGAGGTATAGGTTCATTTGTACCATAAATATCCCTTATAAAATTTATCAAAGTTTTATATTTCATTAAGCATCGATATCAAAAAAAGATTTGTTAAGGATTGAATTATATTCATATTTCTTAAGAATATTTTTTATTTTTTTTGCTGTATCAGGAAAATGGTAAGGATTTTTGATATTTTTGATACTTTCTTTAAATTTTTCTGTAAGAGCATACTCAATCGATTGACGAATCTTATCTTGATTGGCCTCAATATCAATAACACTTTTGCACCTTACCCTACCATTTTGCCTATTCCCTATATTAATTGTTGGTATTTGAAAACTTGGAGCCTCCAGTATACCGCTTGAGGAATTACCAATGACTAAATCAGCAATCTTCATACATGAAAGATATTTTTCCTTTCCAAGTGATTCAAAAATAAAAACATTTTTATAATTTTCTCCGAATACAGATATTTTTTCTCTAAATTTCTCATTCTCAGGATCTGCATTTGGCATAGTAAAAATAATAGTATTGTTGCTAAAAAATTCTAGTGCATTTATAAAATTCTCTAGATCAATTAGTGAGTTTTTTTTAAGGGTCTCAGGATGATATGTAGCTAAAATAATTTTATTTTTAAATATAATGCCTAAATCACATTCTAATTTTTTCTTACTTATAAATGACATATTATTGATAGTATCAGCACCAAGACCACCAACATGATGTACATCATTTTTATTTTCTCCTAACTGAATTATTCTTTCTTTATACTTTTTAGTTGCTACGAAATGTATGTGGGACATTTTGGTAATGGAATGTCTTATTGCATCATCAAATGCACCAGTTGTAATCTCACCACCATGAATATGAGCAACAGGAATGCATGCGATCAAAGACGCTGAGGCTGCTGCAAGTATTTCAAATCTATCTCCAAGTAATATAACTAGATCTGGCGAAATCTCATTGAGCGCTGCAGCAATGCCCTTAATAGCTTTTGACATTGCAATACTAATGTTTAAAGCAGAATCATCATCTAAATCCAACTTAACTTTTTTTGCAATTTTAAAATTTGAAGCTTTAATTTCGTCAATTGTTTTTCCATGTTTCTCTGATAGATGAGTTCCAGTAACGATTAAACTGAGATCAAAATATTTGTCATCATTGATCTCCTGAAGTAATGGTTCAAGCAGACCAAACTCAGCTCTTGAACCAGTCACAGTTAAAACATTTAAAGTCATTCTTTAAGCAATGTGTCTTTTTTATAGTCTTTCATTGACTTTTTACCAATATACTTATCCCATAACATTGGAGAAATTCCAGTTCCAGGCCTTTTTGTAGTTAAATTTTCTTCAGAAAATACATCTCCTCTCTTAATTTCTGTTTTTGTTACTATGGATTTTCTCGCGGCCTCCATATTTTGTATTTCAATATTAGTGGGTTTCTTTTCACCATCACCCAAAGCATCTTGTATATTTCTAATACCTCCTATCATATTTTTCAGTTCTTCAGGCTCTAGACTCGCTGCATGATCTGGGCCTATATCATCCTTATTTAGAGTAAAGTGTTTTTCAATAACTCTTGCGCCCATAGCAACTGCAGCTATAGATACCTCAATACCAATAGAATGATCGCTATATCCGATATCTACATCAAATTCTTTTTTTATAGAAAGCATCGCGTTTAAGTTTATGTCTTTAAAATCAGCAGGATAGCTAGTTGTACAATGTAAAATTTTAATAAGGTTTTTATTCATGCCATAACTTAATAAAACATTTAGTGAATTTTTTATTTCCTCCATAGTAGCCATTCCTGTTGATAAAATTACAGGTAGTTTTTTAGATGCAATAAATTTTAAGTAAGGATAATCCGTTAAATTGCCCGAGGGAACTTTTATAATTTTTATACCTTTATTGATCAAAAAATCTAGAGAATCTATATCGAATGCAGTACTTAAAAAATTTATGTCTTTATCTTTACAATATTTTATAAGTACCTCATGGTCTTCTTCGCTTAGTTCTAATTTTTTCAGCATGTCGTTTTGATTAAGGTCATCATCATTTGTATTCATGATTTGATAATTAGCTTTTAAAGTTTTAGGAATTGCAAGAGATTCAGTTCTAAAAGTTTGAAATTTAATAAAATCTGCGCCGCAACTTGATGCAACATCTATCAGCTTTTTTGCTAAATTAATATCACCATTATGATTAACTCCTGCTTCTGCAATTACTGTAACCTTATTCATGCTTACCAATAAATAATGATCCTTCAGGAATATCTTTTGTAACAGTAGTTCCTGCACCGATAACAGAACCTTTTCCAATTCGAATTTCTTCTAAAATAACAGCACCACTACCAATAAAAACTTCAGATTCAATCCGAACTCCTCCATTAATTCTTGAGCCAGTAGATATATGGCAATGAGAATCTATATTCACGTCGTGCTCTATTAATGCCATATTATTAACGATACAGTTTTCGCCAATTACGGCATCTGTATTTACAATAGCGTTATGCATAATTATAGTTCCTTTATTTATCTCAGAGTTTTTTGAGACATAAGCTGTTGGTGAAATGATTATTGGCAATCCAGCATTAAGATTTTTTAATTTAGTGTAAAGTTTTTTTCTTATATTACTGTTCTTTATTTGACCTACAGTAACTAATGCGTTTTTATACTCTTCTATAAGTCTAGGTAAGTCATAGTCATATCCTATAACTTCATTTTTCGTGATAGGACCATTATTACAGCTTTCTTCTTTTTCAACTATGCCCTTGATCTGATATTCATTAAGATGATTTATAACATCAATACAAGATTTGCAATGACCTCCTCCACCAATAAGTAAAAGTGACTTCATATCAATACCTCAAATTGATATTTTAACTTAACTTTGTGTTTTTAATTAGATTTTCTATAATTTACGAGATTATATCCAGATGAATTATCAACATATTTCTTTTTAAAATCTTTAGTATAAGTTTTGAATTCATCATCACTAATGCTGATTAACTTGTTTATTTTTTTTTCGAAATCATAGTAATCTAAAGATTTTTCAGTAAATAAATATTCTTCGGGAGCAGGTACAAAAAATTTATAAGGTTGATAAAACATAGTTTTTACATCCAATGCAATGGCCTCAATTGCAGCATTGGAAGAATTAGCAATAACCATTTCTGATTTAAGCATTGTTATGTAAGTCGAGTATTGATCTGGAATATTTTTTATATACTTTGCATCATAATTTTTTATTAAATTTTTAAAAAAAGCACGTTCTCTTTTAATTCCAGCTATTTGATAATCTGGTGCTTGTGGTCTTCCACAAATCACTATTTTAAGTTTTTTATTATTAACCTTATATTTCTCAATGTATTGCACTAACTTTCTTTCAATTTTTTCTTCATTTTGAGCAACCCATTCATGCGTAATATTTGAAAGAATACAAATATCAAATTCTTTTTTATATGATCGATAAAAATTAGATTTTTTAAAAATATCTATGTATATAGATCCAACTATGACAATGTTTTCTTCTTTTTGACCAGCGGCAATTAATAATTGTTTATCATTTTCTCCAAAAACAAAGTGTCTTGCTCGTGATGGATGAACTCTATCAATATTTTTTTTTACCAATTGGGCTGGATACTGAGCATTAAATTGAATGTCCGTTAGTGAATTAGCCAACAATCCAAAAGATTTTCTATTTGAATCATATAAACCGTATACTATTTTAGTTTCTTTTACCTTAAAAATACCATAGAAAAGAGATGCATATATCAACTCTCCATTAGGTATATTTTGTTTAAAATTTTGAAGAAAAAAATATAAAGCATTAAAAATACTTAATACATTTGTATGTATTAATAGGCTTATTAAATTAAATTTTATACATAAATAATCCATATCTTGAAATAATGAGTCCACGAATTCTTGCTTTCTAAATTCTCCTAAAAGAATTTTTTCGTATGAGTTTTTTTTCATAAAAAAAGATTAGACTTTTGAAAGAGCGCCATTTTCTATATTATAAATATGATCACAAATAGATAGAATTTTAGGGTTATGAGTAATCATTATTATTGTCTTAAAAGGCTTCATAGAATTTACCTCAGATATAATTTTATTTTCAGTATTTTTATCTAATGCACTTGTAGATTCATCAAGAACCAATATATTACGATTATGATAGAAAGCTCTTGCTAGACCTATTCTTTGGCGTTGACCACCAGAAATATTTTCTCCATTTTCACCAACATTAGTGTCAATACCATGAGGAAGATCTTTTACAAAATTATCTAACTTAGCTGAATCTAAAGATTTTTTTATCTCATCTTCATCTATTTCATCTTTTTTCACCCCATAAGCAATATTTTCCTTTATTGATGTGTCATTTATGGAAATATTTTGTGGTATGTAATGAGCATGGATTTTCATATATTTACTTACACTTTTTTCTTTTTTGTTATTAATTAATATATCTCCTGATGTTGGTTTTAAAAATCCTAACAAAATATTTGCTAAAGTTGATTTGCCTGATCCAGACGGACCAATTATGCCTGTTATTGAGTTTGAATCTATTTTAAGGTTTATGTTGTTTAACGTACTGATTTTACTTTTTGGATAAGTGAAATTTACATTTTTTAACTCCAAATTTTTAAATATATCATTGTCTTCATTCCTGTTACTTTCTGACACTGTAATGGAATCAAAATTTTTATAATCTTGATAAAGTAATGAAACTGAATTTCTTAAAAACCTGTATTCATTTATGGTAGACATTAACAGAGCAAAAACTGGAATTAATTTAATTGAAATAATTGCGAAAATTATTAAAACTGGAATTAAGTTATTTAAATCACCTTCTGTGAATAATATAAAGAAAACATTGAAAACAATAAACATAACTAAAACTGTTTCAATAAGATATCTTGGCATTACTCCATATACTCTTGGTATGGTGTCATGATAGGCAAATTTATTTGCATTTTCTTTTAATTCATTTTGAAAAAATCTGTTCTTATTTAATACGTTTATTTCCTTGTAACCTAGAATGGATTGATTTAAAAAGCTTATTACTTTCATCTGATATTTATTAGCTTCCTCACCATGTTTTTTAACCTTTTTTGATGTTAATTTTGAGTAAATTAAAAATGGTAATACACAAAAGATAATTAATACTAAAAATTCAAATGGGAATTGAATTGCAGCATAAATTAACATTATTATTGCTACAAAAAGTTCACTAAATAGCATTAAAGTTGGTCTTAGCACTGATCCAGCGTAGTGATTAGACATAGTCTGGATTGAGTGAATGTATTCAGAAGAATTTCTTGATGAATAATCAATATAGGATTGATTTAAATAAGTGCTTGTAAGCCTATATCTCAACTCAGCAAGGACATCATGACAAAATGAGATGATATTTTTTTTTATCAAAACTGAAAAGAAAGACTTAACAACAAATAGTAATATTAAAATTATGCCTCCATATATCAATGCTTCTGATTTTGTAATCCTGTCAGTAACTCCATTAATTAAATCATTAATTTTTTTGAGATTTTCACCATTATCAGCAGCGATATCAATATATGGCAAAATTATTCCAATGCTTGCTAGCTCAAATATAGAGAGAAGAATCATAAGCAACATGATCGAAAAAACTTTTTTTTTGCTTACTACACCAGCTAACGCAACTATTTCTTTAAAATACTTACAATCCAATTTAAAAAACTCCTAATATTTCGATGTATTTTAATATCATACAACTAAAATAAAGCATCATTTCTCAAGTAAAAAATTTTTAATACTTAAGTACATATTTTTTTCCGGCTTCCAATTAGGCAAAATTTTTAACGGTTGCCAGGGACGCAAAACTTCCCTTTTTCTGTATGGTCGAGCACCATGGATTACATTCAGTTTTTTTTCAAGAATTTCAGAAACTAAAACACACAAGTCTTTCAAAGAAATTAATTCTCCTGAAGAGATGGCATATTCTTTATAGATTGTTGCTTCTCCTTTTTCAATAATTTTTATTCCAGCACAAACGAAGGCATTCACCACATCATTAATCTCAACTAAGTCAAGTAATTGTTCACCTTGAGACATTTCTAATCTTTCGCCCGATAGTGCATGCTTTTTTAACAGGGAAAGAAGCTTATTTCTTTTATCATTTTGTCCATATGTGTCAAACAATTTTAGAGTTATACAAGATAAATTATTAGCGTCATGATAATAATAAATAATGTCAGAGAATGCTTTTTTAGAGGAAGCATATAAATTAACTGGTTTAAAAGAATCATCTTCCTGATGCTCCCATGAAGTTCCAGTATTAACAAGTAGCTTTATATCATTTTTAATCATGGCTTCAAGAAGAAATGTACCAAATAAAATATTACTTTCAATTAATGATTGAATATCATTACTTTTATGTTCAGCAATAAAAAGGGAGGCTAGATGAAATATAATTTTTGGTTTTGATTTCTTAATAATTTTATTCATTGTTTCAAATTTGTTGTCAAAAATATGAACTACTAATAATTCATTGTTAGTATCAAGCTCACTTAAATCCGAATCCATTCTTGCAATTACGTGCACCATTATTTTGTAACTAAGAAGCTTTGTTACTAAATTTGAGCCAACGAAGCCGGTGCCACCCGTAACAAGTACGGAATCATTCTGTTTAAAATGCTTATTTATATTCATGATCTAAATCACAAATGGCGAAACGAAATTATTAAAATCTTCGAAAGAATTATCTCTACTTGATATTAAAGGAGTATCTGATGGCCATTTCATCCCAAATGAGTTCCATTTTATTCCACTATCTGAATGAGGTTCATATGTACTTGTCACTTTGTAATAAACAAGTGCATTATCAGATTTTGTATAGAAACCATGAGCAAGACCCTTTGATAAGAATATCATTTCAAATGATTCAGAATTAATATTAAAAGTTTCATACTTACCGTAAGTGCTTGAATCTTTTCTAATATCCAGAACAACATCAAGTATCTCGCCTGAGATACAGATAACCAATTTTTCATGATCATAAGGAGGTAGCTGAAAATGCATACCTCTTATTACTCCTTTTTTTGACTGACTAAAATAGTCTTCAACAAAGTTAGTTTTTAAATCTTTGGAGATAAAAAAGTCATAATTGAAGTTTTTAACAAAATATCCTCTATCATCTTCAATGACATTTGGTGTAATTTTATAACAACCTTCTATTTTGGTTTTTTCGATTCTCAATTTACCAAGATGTCCTTCCACCATCTACAGGGACTATTGCACCATTTAGGTATCTAGATGCATCACTGAGCATCCAGACAAGAGTGCCCTGATAATCATTAATTTCAGCCATTCTGCCTAAAGGTATTCTTTTCTCTATTTCACTAATAAAATTATCAGATTGATTATTTCTTACTCCACCTGGGCATATTGCATTACATCTTACGCCCTCTTTAAGCCAATATGTAGCTAAATATTTAGTTAGTCCATTAATGCCTGACTTTGTTACAGAATAAGAGACAGGTTTTACAGGTTGATTTTCATCTCTCAATCCTTTTTTCACATATAATCTTTGATCAGGTGAGATTAATCCTAGATCAGACGAAATATTAACAATAGAGCCATTTTTTGATGTTCTTGATATTGCGTTTCCGTAATGTTTTGAGCATAGAAAAGAGCCAGTTAAACCAACCTTAATATCTTTTTCCCAACTTTCAATCTTAAAATTTTCTAGTCTTGAAAATTCTTCATTTTTTGAGTTCTTATTTACATCAGGATTATTTGCAGCATTATTAACCAAACAATCTATTTTTGAGCAATCGTTCAAAACTTCAATTACATTTTTTTCAATTTGCTCTTCACTTGTAATATCTATATCAAATCCAATGGCATCAACCGAATATTTTTTATTTAATTCTTGTGCTAATGATCTTGCTGTTCCTTCCTTGATATCTAATAAGATTGGTCTCCCATTAAAGATAGATACAGCTTCAGCAAAACTTCTTCCTAACAAACCTGAAGCTCCACTAATTACAACTACTTTACCCTTTAAGCTAAAAATATTTTCAGTTTTTATTATCATTAGAAATAGGTCGTTTGACCTCCATCGATTTCAATTACAGAACCATGTAAAAATTTTGATTTATCTGAAGATATGTATAAAGCTAAGTTTGAGATATCCTCTAAATCACCAAGCATTTTTAAAGGAACATCTTTGTTAAGCATTTCATCAACAGAGCTTTTGTTATCAGCAATTTTTTTTTCCCATATAGATCCCTCAAACAAAATATTACCTGGGGCTATTCCATTAATCCTTATTCCTTTATTTCCAAGAAACTTTGAGATACTTTTAATATACGCATTTAATGCTGATTTTGCGACTGAGTATGTAACTGGAGCTCCATCAATTCTTTGACTGCCGCATATAGAAGATATACATATAATATTTCCATTTGACTTAGATAAAGCATCAATTGAATTTTCAATAACATTTGTTGCGCTAAAAAAGTTTGCGTGAAAAACTTTTATCCATTCATCATAACTTTCATTACCTGGCTGAACAGAAACACCCGAACCCACATTACAAACCAAAGTATCCAGTCCACCAAGCTTATCAATTGCTGAAATGACTACTTTCTTTGCATCACCTGGAATAGAAACATCTCCATGCGCAGTAAAACAATTTTTGTAACTTTTAACTGATTCATCCAATGAGTCTTTATTTCTAGAGTTAGCTACTGTTAAAGCGCCATGTTGATTGAAGGAATGAAGAATACCTTTTCCAATTCCACTTGATGATCCTGTTACGAGTATACGCTTATTTTTAATATTAATTTGCAAATTAACTCATCCAATTTTTAACCATATTATGGTATTTTTTTATTAATTTGTCATGATCCTGACTAACACGAGCTGTTTGAAGAATATAGTTTCCTTTATATCCAATTTCTTTAAAAAGCTTAAATATAAGATCAAAATTTGCATCTCCTTGACCTAAAGGAACTGTCGTTCCGTCATATGGTCTATCTTTTACATGAATATTTAAAATTCGATCGCCATAACACTCCATCTCATCAATAACATTAAATCCTAAGGCTGCGCTATTACCAATATCATAATTAATGCCATATATGTCATTATTGAAATGAGAAATAAAATTCTTCAAACGTTGTGGGTTGAAGTCAGACTCAAAAATAACTTTTACTCCTATATCTTGAAAAAATTCTTGTTCTTCGAAAAAAAAATTTATAATTTTTTTTTCTTCTACATTTGATTTTAATGATCCATTATCAACAAGGGGAACGATCACGAATTCTATACCCATTAGCGCACAGGCTTTTGAAACATCCTTAAATACCTTTGTAAGTTTTTTAAATTCTGCTTCTTCAGATTTCCAAAATGGGTACTGCATGAAACAGTCTCCGGTCAATGAATTAATTTTAATTTTGAAAATGTCTGATAGATGTTGAATCCTCTTTCTACCATCATCGTACATCAGTGGATTTTTGTATAAGTTATCAAAATCTAATGTCCATTCCATCAAGTTAATATTAATTTTATTGGCAATTCTAAATTCGTCTTCCCATGTATTCCATGGGAAAGCTTGAATCATGCCATTTATAACTGGGGACAAGCGCCCCTGCATAAATCCAACTTTATTCATTATTAACTTTTTTTAGTCTTGAATTGGTATGGAGTTGGAGTATCAGTATGTATAGAGTTAGCTCTCTGAACATCCCAATTTTTAATTTGATTTTCAATATCTACTTCCATCAACGAAGACCATTCATTTAGAAGATTCTTATATATTTTTCCAACTTTACCATCTCCAATATCCAGGCCATTTAGTGAGGTGACAGGTAACATACAAAAAGGAGTTCCAGTCATAAATGCCTCGTCAGCAGTATATACATCATATTGATCAATATTTTTTTCAACTACTTCTAAATTTAGCTTTTTACATAGCGTATTCATTACATAATCTCTAGATATTCCTCTTAAAATATCTCTACCCTCTGGAGTAATAACAACTCCATCTTTAATAATGAAAAAATTATCACCAGTACCTTCAGTAACAAAACCATCTGTTCCAAGAAGAAGCGCCCAATTATTTTCTCCACTTACAGCAGATGCCTCAATATTTGCCATTAAATAAAAAAGTCTGCTCCTATTTTTTATTTTAGGATCCATTAGTGAAGCAGGTATAGCTCTTTGAGAAGTAATAACTGCATTTATACCTGTATCAAATAATTTACCCATTGATGCAACTGTCCATCTTAGGGGAAAGTCAGCAATTATTACGTTAGGTCCCTTCCTCAAAGACTCTATATTCTCATAAATACCTAATAGTCCTCTAGAGACGTCTATCATGAGTCTATGTTCATCATCATCATTAAATAAGTGTTCGTTTGCTTCAACTGTTTCATGACATGCTCTAATCATTTCAGTTTGTGACATTTCAATTGGTACTCGTAAAATTTTCAGCCCCTGATAGAGCCTAGAAATATGTTCTTCAAGCATAAATTGTTTTTTATTAAATGATCTCGTCATTTCAAATACCATATCCCCAAACATTAAAGCTGAGTCATATATAGATAACTTTGCTTGGCTTTCAGGTATTAAATCACCATTGAAGAAAACAACTCTCTCTGTACTATTTTTATTTTTTTTCATTATTATAATTTTTGTACCATTTTACTACATCATAGATTGTAAAATTAGGTTTACTTGGATATATGCAATTATATAAAGATTTAATAAATTTGTATTGTTCTTTAGTATTTACATCTAATATTAAATCAGGTATCGCAAATTCTTCCGGACATTTAATCGTGCTAATTGGGCACCACTTTGGATCAACAGGAGTTTGAGATTCATAATCAAAGAAATTTAAGTGAGGATGCTCTCTTTTTTTTAAATCAGCTTGAGATAATTCTGCATCTGCAAGTAATTTGAAATCAAACACTTCAGCCCCAATCCCATCAGGATATCCTGAATTAAAGACTTCACAAAGATTTGATGAAAATCCTGGTCTATTTAATGAAATATGATGTCTGATTATTTTATCAATTTCACTTGCTTCAGGAACTGCATTATCAGCTGGTATTCTTACAACTAAATCAGCATTTGAATTTTTGGCAGCACAGTAATATCTATTTAAAACGTCATCTTCAGATCCTCTAAAAGAGGTTATATTTTTCTTATCAGCAAATTTTGCAAGCTCATCATTCTCATCACTAAGTGGAGTAGCTAAAATAATTTCATCAACTTCTTTGCAAAATTTCACTCTGTCAATGATGTGTTCTATAAGAGGTTTATCACATATTTTTAAGAGTGACTTACCTGGAAGCCTGCTGGAACCCATTCTAGCTTGCAGTATAAGTACTACTTTTTGATGAAGACTCATCTTTAATTTAAAGATGTTCTCTTAATTTCTCTGCAATTGGTTTTTCAGCCTCTATTATTGTTTTTATGCCATCTCCCATAGCTGTTTCAATTTTCCTAACTGAGTCAACAAGATTCCTGAGTCCATTTGGCTCAAGAGAAGCTGATTGATCGGATCCATACATAGCTCGGTCCAAAGTGATATGCCTTTCAAGAGAAGTTATACCCATTGCAGCTGCTGCGACCGAAATAGCGACTCCTGATTCATGCCCACTGTAACCAACGTTACAGTTAAATTCATTTTTTAATGTATTAATGAGATTTAGGTTTGCATCAGAATCTTGCATGGGATATGTAGAAATTGTGTGCATTAATTCAAACGAACAGTCATTATCTCTAAAAATTTCGACAGCTTTTTTAATATCTTCAATTGTAGACATACCCGTAGATATAAACGTATGTTTTTTTTCTGATGCAATCATTTCAAGTAACTCTTCAAATACGATCATTGCTGACGCTACTTTATTAAAATTGCAATCAAATTTTCTTAAAAATTTTTGACTTTCTAAATCCCAGGCGGATGCAAACCATTCTATATTTTTAGATTTACAATAATTATCAATTTCTTTGTAATCATCAAAACTAAATTCTAAGCCTTCTTTTTGCTCTCTTTGTGTAGTGCCCCATGGACTCTCTCTTTCACCATCAAGCATTTCTTTTGTATAAACTAAGTCGATGGTTCTTTTTTGAAATTTCACAGCATCTAAACCTATATCGGCTGAAATATCTATCAATTCTTTAGCTATTTTTAAATCACCATTATGATTGATACCAATCTCACCAACAATGAATATTTTACTCATTTATTTCTCCCCAAATAGACAGTTGTAAAGCGCCATAATAACACCATTACCACCTTTACAGTCAATAATTTCATTTGAAGTACATAATATTTTAGGATGAGAATCGATTGGGCAAAAACTGTGTTGTAAAAATGACATAACTTCCAAGTCGTTTAAGTCATTGCCTACATATGCAACATCTTGATTTTTTAAATTTAATTTTTTCATTAAGCTCTTTACAGTCTCTAATTTATTTTCAACACCTTGATAAACATCTATATCAAGTTTATTTGCTCTTTGAGTTACGACTGCATTGGTTTCAGTGGATATGATTATCTGATTAATACCTAGTTTTTTAAAATAAGAAATTGCTAAGCCATCACTTCTATTAACAAAAACAGATTCAGAACCATCTTGCGATACCAATACTTTGTTGTTGGTCATTACACCATCAAAATCATAGAAAATTGTTTTGATTTTCATTAAAAATCAAATAGCTTTTTTTCAACTAGTAAGCAGACTTCGTGCCCTACTATTGTATGTATTTCTTGGATATTTGGTGTATTTTCTGATGGGGCCTTAAAAGTAAAATTTGCATATTTCTCTAATCTCATGTTTTTGTGATTGCCAGTAAGTGCAATAACTTTTATATCATGCTCAATTGCATATTCTGCAGCCAAGCAAACATTTTTACTGTTTCCACTTGTGCTGTAGGCAAATAAAAGATCTCCTTTTTGACCAATAGTTTTTAGCTGTCTTTCAAATATGCCGTCATATCCAAAGTCATTGCCCCATGCTGTTATGAAAGAAGTATCTGTTGTTAGAGCAATTGCAGCCATTCCATCTCTAGGCTTGCTGTGGTCTAAAGTTGCACAATATTCAGCTGCCATATGCTGAGACTCAGCAGCACTTCCACCATTACCACAAAATAACAACTTATTTGAATTTTTAATTGAATCTACAACATGATCTGCGATATTTACTATTGATTCAGAAATATAGTCAATATTCTCTGAGATGAGGCATTTTCTATGCTCTAATGATTCTCTTATATTAATGCTGAATTTTTCACTCATAATACACAGTATACCAATCAATAAAAGATTTTAATCCCTTTTCAATTGAAGTCTTAGGCGAAATTTTTAAAGTATCTATAAGTGGATCTATGTCAGCATAGGTTATTGGAACATCTCCTGGTTGCATTGGTAAAAAATTTTTCTTTGCTTTTTTACTTAATCCCTCTTCAATAACTGATATAAAATGTTCTAAAGAAACAGGATTATTATTCCCAATGTTGTATACAACATAAGGCGCTTCAGCATTTGAAGTCTTTGAGCGTAATATTGGTGGGACTTTATCAATTAATTTTATAATCATTTCATTTATATCATCTACATATGTAAAATCTCTTTTCATTTTTCCATGATTATAGACATCTATTTCTTTGTTTTTGTTAATTGCATCAACAAATTTAAAGTAAGCCATATCAGGTCTTCCAAATGGCCCATATACTGTGAAAAATCTTAGGCCAGTTGAAGGAATTTTGAATAAGTGACTATATGAAAATGCAAGAAGTTCATTTGATTTCTTTGTTGCAGCATACAAGCTTATTGGGAAATCAGTATTATCGTCTGAGCTAAATGGTTGCTTTGAATTCATTCCATATACAGAACTTGATGAAGCATAAATAAGATGTTTAACATTAAAATTTCTACAACACTCTAATATATTAGAAAAACCAACTAAATTTGATTGAATGTATGCTTTTGGATTTTTTATAGAATATCTAACACCAGCTTGAGCTGCTAAATTAATAACAATTTCAATTTTATTTTTTTTGAAAATTTTATTTAATTTTTCTTCATCACAAATATCAACCTTAAAAAACTGATATTTAGAAATCATATTTTCTGTATATCTTTTATCTAGATCTTTTAATCTAGCATTCTTTAATGTTTGATCGTAATAATCATTTAGATTATCTATGCCAATAACTTCATGGCCTTCACTAAGTAGATCTTTTACTAAATGATAGCCAATAAAACCTGCTGAGCCAGTAACAAGAATACTGAATTTCTTCATCTAATTTATTCCAAAAACATCTCGAGTAAAAACTTTTTGTTTTACATCATCTAAATTTTTTTCATTTCTATTACAAACTATGATATCTGATGTTTTTTTAAAAACATCAAAATCTTGCAATACATTAATTCCCTCAAAAGAATCATTTTTTATAGATGGATCATAAATTAATAACTCAAAACCATTAGATTTTAACTTCATCATAATGTCAATAATTGCTGAATATCTGCTATTGTCACTATCTTTTTTCATTGCTAATTTATAAAAACCGATTACATTACTTTTAGATCTAGATATCTCAGAAGCTATAAAATCTTTTCTAGTTTTATTTGACTCAATTATTGAATTTACTAATTTTTGTGGGATATTTTTGAATTCTGAGAGTAGTTGTTTGGTATCTTTAGGAAGACAATATCCTCCATAACCAAAAGATGGATTATTATAAATATGTCTAATTCTATTATCTAGTGAAACCCCGTTAATTACATTCTTAGTACTAAGATTTCTTGACATACAAAATGTGTCCATTTCATTAAAAAAACTCACTCTCATAGCCAAATATGTATTTGAAAAAAGTTTTACTGCTTCTGCTTCTGATGAATTCATAAATAGCAATTTTGTTTCCTTATTTTTAGATAAGTTACTAATTAATTCTCCAAATTTAATTGATTTTTTACATTCTCCTCCAACTATAATTCTATTAGGATATAAGTTGTCTTTTAAAGCATTGCCTTCTCTCAAGAACTCTGGTGAGAAAACAATATTTTTAGATGAGAATCTTTTTTGTAAAATTTCGGTATGGCCTATTGGAATTGTTGATTTAATAACGATTAATGCTTTTGAATTTATCTTTAATGCCTCGGATACAACTGAATCAACAGAACTCGTATCAAATGCATTATTCTGTTCATCAAAGTTCGTAGGTGTAGATATAACAATATAATCAGAGTCTCTAATTGCTTTTGAGAGTTTGTACTCTCCTACTAGATTCAAATCTTTTGAATTTAAATATTCCTCAATTAAATCATCTTTTACAGTTGAAAGTCCTTCATTGATTAAATCAATTTTACTTTTGTTAACATCATGAACAACTACGTTATGTTTTTGTGCGAATAAGATAGCAAGTGACATTCCAACATATCCACATCCTATAACAGATATTTTTGAAGTCATTATTTTAAAATTGTTTTATGTAAGTTTCTATAGTTGAGTGAAACCTATCAAACATACTTTCAGTTAAGCCATGATGAACTGGTAACAGAACACCCTTTTCCATTACTCTATCAGCATTTGGATAACCTTCTTTTGAAACTCTCATATCAATATTGGAGCACATTGGTTGCCTGGTAATATTTCCAGTAAAAACAACTCTGGTTTGAATATTGTTTTTTTCTAAATGTATTTGAAAATCCTTTCTGCTAAAAGGTGCTTCATCTTTGATCAAAATTGGAAATGCAAGCCAGGCGGTGTTGCATTTATCAGTCTCTTCAGGATTAATAAATATATCCGGATATCTTGAGAAAAAGTCTGATTGTCTTTTAAAATTATCTTGTCTGGTCTTTATATTTGAATCTAATTTATTTAATTGTGCTAATCCAAAAGAAGCACCTAATTCATTTCCTTCAAGGTTATAACCAACTGATTCAAAAACGAACTTCGCATCATAATCAATTCCATCTAAGTTAACATTGAACCTATTTTCAATTGCCTCACTTTTTTCATCGAATAAAGATGAGCTTCTTCCCCATGATCTCAAAAGCTTTGCTCTTTCCATGACATCTTTGTCATTAATTGCTAGTGCTCCTCCATTTCCTGCACAATTAATAATATGTGATCCATAAAAGCTTGTGATGGACATATCTGAATAATATCCAGACAAATTACCTTCTATTTTTGCTCCCAAAGTATCAGCTGAGTCTTCAATGACGACAAGATTATATTTATCTGCAATCTTTCTTATTTCAGTCCATTTACATAAATTCCCCATAAGATTTGGTGCGAGTATTGCAACAGTCTTATCTGTGATGCTATTTTCGATCTGCTTAACATCTATACAATATGTAAATGGCTCCACATCAATAAAAACAGGTATTAAATTATTCTTAATAATGCATCCAACTGAGGTTGAGAATGTCAAAGCTGGGGTAATAACTTCTGAATTTTTGGGAAAGTTAAAAGCCTCAACACCTATATATAGTGCTGAGGATCCAGAATTAACATATAGACAGTGATTTTTACAAAATAGCTCTGCAATTTTTTTTTCAAACTGTCTAGAGTAATTTCCCATTTGCGTTGATTCTTTAAGACATTTAATAACAGCATCAACTTCCTCTTTTCCATAAACCGTTTTTGCATAAGAAATTTGTTCATTATCTTGCATTTTTTTCTCCAATATCATTGATGTATGACTCTATTTGAAACTGACAAATATTATATATGTCTTTTTTGTCTGATTTATAAGCATTTTGCCAGTCAATAATCTTACTTATAGCTTTTTTTATGTTCCAGGTAGGGCTCCATCCAAGCTCTTTTTGAGCTTTCGTTACATCAAGTTGTAATTCATTTGCTTCATTAGGATGATCATTATTGTCTATAAGCCACTTAGAATTTGGGAAATATGTTGATACTTCATCGGCAATCCAGCTAACTTTTTTAATATCCTTGTTTTTTGGGCCAAAATTCCATCCTCCTGAAAATTTATAAGGTTCTTCGTACAGTTTTTCAGCTAACAATAAGTAACCCAAAATTGGTTCTAAAACATGCTGCCAAGGTCTTGTAGCATTTGGATTTCTGATTAATACATTTTTTTTTACTGAAAATGATTTTAACAAGTCAGGTATCAATCTGTCTTCAGACCAATCACCTCCTCCAATAACATTTCCTGCTCTTACTGTTGCCAAACCAATATTTGACTTTTCTAAGAAAGATTTTCTATAAGTAGTTGAGATCAATTCAGCACAAGCCTTGCTTGCAGAGTATGGATCATCACCCCCCATAGGATCACTTTCTTTAAAATTCAATGATTTTTCTTCATTCTTATAACATTTATCGCTTGTTACATTAATAACTGATTTTACTGATTTGCATTTGCGAACAATTTCAAGCAGATTGGCGGTTCCGAGAATATTTGTTTTAAAAGTATCTATTGGATAAAGGTAAGATTTTCTAACAAGAGGTTGTGCTGCCATATGAAATACAATTTCTGGTTTAAAAGTCAAAATACTGTTTGATAAATTATTATAATCATATATATCATTAATTTCTGAATCTAGAATTTTATCTATTTTCGCAAGATCAAATAAATTTGGATTTGTTAATGGCTCCAATGAATAGCCTTTAACTTCTGCACCCAAAGATGATAACCAAATTGCAGTCCAGGAACCTTTAAATCCAGTATGACCAGTTAGAAATACCTTTTTATTTTTCCAAAAATCATATTTAGGTATCATTTTGATTACCAGATTTTCCAAGGGGCTTGATCACTATTCCATAACTTTTCTAGCTTTATTTTTTCTCTAAGAGTATCCATAGGCTGCCAAAATCCATCATGTTTATATGCCATTAACTCACCATCACTTGCAATTTTTTTTAGTGGTTCTTGTTCCCATACAGTCATGTCATCTTCAATATAATCAAGAACTTTTGGAGAAAGAACAAAAAATCCACCATTAATCCTCCCACCGTCACCTTTAGGCTTTTCTTCAAATTTATTAACGGTGTTTTCGTTTAAATCAAGAGATCCAAATCTACCCGGAGGAGACACTGAAGTTATTGTTGCTAATTTCTTATGCTCATTATGAAAATTCACTAAATCTTTTATATTAACATTGCTAAGACCGTCGCCATAAGTGAAACAAAAACTATCTTCGTCTTTTATATAATCTTTTATACGGGCTAATCTGCCTCCTGTCATTGAATGTTCACCGGTATCCACTAATGTTACTTTCCACGATTCTGCTCTGGCATTATGCCAATCAACGGCATTGTTCTCCATATCAAAGGTAACATCTGATTGATGAAGAAAGTAATTAGCAAAATACTCTTTAATAACATAGCCTTTATATCCACAACAAATTATGAATTCATTGACATCGAAGCTGGAGTAAATTTTCATAATATGCCAAAGAATTGGCTTTCCACCAATTTGAATCATTGGTTTTGGTTTATGCTCTGTTTCTTCAGAAAATCTAGTGCCTAAGCCTCCAGCAAGTATTACAGCTTTCATAATTTTATTGAAATTTTAATCATTTTTTTAACTTGTTGGATACAATTTTTTTGGATTTATGTACAAATATCGACAGATAACAAAAAGACAAGACAATAAAAAGCCAGATATAGTAATTAATATGCATATTATTGATCTAAAGGGACCTGATTTTGTCTCTGGAATAAATGGCTCTGAGATGTTTTCAATTAAATAGTTATCAGAAACATTAGCAAGCATTTTTGTTCTAAGTTGTGTTTTTATTAAATCATTAATTGAATTTCTAATTTCATTTTCTCTAGTAATTAGTAATTGATTCTGAAGATAATCTAATGCATCTGTAGACTTTTTAAGATCAATTTGTCTAACTACATTATTAAGCTCTTCAATTACCATAGTTAAGAATGATTCAGCATATGTAGGTGATATATGTTCAAATGAAATTGATATAAAGCCGGATTGAACATCTTGATCAACTTTAAGATCACTACTGTAAACTTTTTCAAAAATTTCAATGTAAGTAGGTTCAAGTTGTTGTTTGCCCCTTCTTTTCTTCCACTTTTTTAATTTTGAGTCATAAACGTTATCATCATAAATTATCTCTTTGGTATCCTCATCAAACTTTTTTGAGGCCATAAGATTAATAGTAACATCTTCAAAAGTTAATAAATGCCTTAAAAAGTCTCTTGATTTTAGTGTTTCAATTACATATTTAGATTTATCTCCAGAACCAGATGGAAGAGAAACACCCGCCAAAGATGCGAGCCCTCCAAACTGTGATGTCATATTTGCAACAGCATTATTTTGTTCAGAGTCTGTTAGTTTTACTAAAGCAGATGATGTATACATGTTTTCTAGACTTAACGAATAAAAAACTGAAAAAATTGCAAAAAATGAAGAAACAATCATTATTATTTTTTTTGAGCCCCAGAGGACATTAAATACACCTTGAATGCTTAGAGGAGCATCAAACATTTCTTCTTTCTCGAAATCCATATTATAAATTCATTATGTCTATTTATGGCCGATATTATAACCTAATTGAATAAAATACCCGATAAGATCGAACTTAGTTGCTTAATGTTACTTTGTAATAATTAATAACTTCTGAGGCTGAAGTAAACATAATCCATTTGTAATAAATCTGGATCCATCAGAATATTTTTCAGTCCAGCTTCTTGCAGGATCATCTAATTTTTTTTTGATATCAACTGACACCTCAAAATCATGAAATTCGAAACTCTGAACTTTAAGCTCATTTAATGTTTGTCTAATTGATTCTTTAGAAACAATGTTCCACCCACCTTCTAATGAAGATCCGAGAGGCTCAGTTGAGTGTTTATAGCCTAAATATACGTCAATATCATAATCATTAAACATACCAAAAATAAATAATTTTCCTCCTGGTTTAATCCAACTCAGGCAATTTTTTATAGGTAGAATATAATTGTCAAAAATTGATAGAACGCCAATCATAGAGATTACATCAAATGAATTATCTTCTAATGAATTGGAATCATTTACATCCAAATAATCAAATTTTATGTGAGGATAAGTTTTTTTTCCTTCTTCGATAAGCTCTTCTAAGTACTCAAAGCCAGTTATTTCAAAAGAACTATATCTTTTTGATAAATAATCCGGAAAACTACCTATAGCAGTCCCTATATCTGCAATCTTTATATTTTTATCTTTATATTCTTCCAGATAATTCCCAATTTTTACAAAAATATCCTTTGGTGGTAACCCTTTTTCGTTTTTGTAAAATTGATCGTGAGTTCTTTTTTTGTCAGACATAAAATTAGTGATTATTAATTCTTTCAAGAAACTGTTGGTACCCGAGGCCGGACTTGAACCGGCACGATATTTCTATCGAGGGATTTTAAGTCCCTTGTGTCTACCAATTCCACCA
>MDSW01042084.1_pt1 | contig 54111 bp, 28 predicted proteins | sample 811171 | NCBI WGS metagenome assembly MDSW01 (sample SAMN05326641, study PRJNA326480) | marine metagenome | isolation source: seawater | place: Atlantic Ocean: North West | collected 2012
GCGCGACACCTCGCCCGCCGACCGACGCTCGCGACGCGGACCAGAACCGCGCGCGTGGAGGCGCTGCCGATGGACGGCGCGAACCTCGCGGTGTGGTGCGCCGCGAGCGACGAGGGGGAGGTCGTCGCGGAAGGGACGAGGGATTTCCCGTGGCCGGAGGCGCCGAAGGAGGACCAGGGGAAACCCCGGCAAACGGCGCCCGGGCCGTTCCGTCTGTAGCCTAGCTAGGGGACGAGAGCGAGCCGTCCCCGCGCCGACGCCGCGCCCTCGTCGTAGAAACGATCGTATATCGGTGTAGCCTAATACCCTCATGTGTACCATATAACAGCCTATGAACGCGACGGACCCTCGCGCCGATCACAGCTCGATCGCGACTCGGACTCGCGACTCGGACGCCGCGTCGTCCGCGTTCGTCGACGCGTCCTCCGCGTCGTCGCTCGCCTCGTCGTCGAGCAAAAGCGCCATCACGGGTTCCTCCGCGAGCGCCTTCGCGAGCGTTTTGGCGGTGGGTCGGTCCGCGCACGCGAACCGGAGGTACCGCTCCGGGAGGGCGTGGATCGGGAGCTCGGCGATCGTCCGCCTCGCCTCCTCCTCCGCGCGTTCCAGCGCCTCCCGCTCCGCCTTCAGCGCCGCTTCCTTCGCCTCGGGCGTCGCCGCCGAAACCGCCGCGTCGAGCGCCGCCAAACGCGCTTTCCGCTCGAGCAGCGTCGCCACCCCGGCCATCACCGCGTCGTCCGCGTTGGTCGCCCCGGCGTCTTTCAGCGCGCGAACGACCCCGGCGGCCTCCTCGACCGCCGCGGTGGCGGCGGCGATCTCGTCCGCGGTCGGGGGCGGCGAGGAAGAAGGACCCACGCCCGAGGCGTCCGCCCGCCGGGATCCTCCGGGCGCGTCGGGCTCGGCGTCGTCGATCGCATCGAGCGCGATGTCCGACTGGAGGCCGCGGACGTATCGCGTCTGCGCGTCGAGGGGCTCGCCGAGGTCCTCGCACTCGTCTCGCGCGGAGAGCACGCCGGAAACGCCGCCGGCGGCGCTTCGGCGTCCGATCTCGTCCGCGAGTTCGAGGAGCCTCGCGCGGATGGCGCCGTCGCGCTCGACGCGGAGCGTGGAGAGGTCGACGACGATCTCGTCTCGGCCGGCGTCTCGGTCTTGCTCGACGAGGACGAACGGCGCCGTCTTGGCGTCGCAGTAGAGCCTGTGCGTGTTCACGAGCGGGTGCCTGTGCGGGGCGAGGGCGTTGGTCTGCTTCGTCTGGATCTCCAGGAATCCGCCCCCGCCCGTCCCGTCGCCGTGGCCGTGGCCGCCGCGGCGTTTCGCGCGTTCCCACGCCTCGCGGTCGGCGCGGTTCAGGCGGTACGGCGCCTCGCGCTCGACCACGCCCATGGCTTTCGTGCGGTCGCCCCGGCTCGCGCGCTCGACGTCGTCCACCGTCGGGCGCCCGGTGAGGTACCGCTTGTACACCTTGTTCGTGCGCTGCGCGCGCGTGGTCTTCCCGCTGCCCTTGCCCCCGCGGGGGGCCTCCCCGACGCCGCCCGCGTTGAACCGCTCGGGACCCGTGCGGAAGTGGATGCTCCGACCGGAATCTTTCGACTTGGCCTTGGCGCGCGACGTCTTCTTCGCCGTGATGACCGCCGGAGCGCGGCGCGAGCGCGACGCGGACGGGGGGGCGGAGGGGGACCGCGACGTCGCGCGGAGCGCCGCGGGAAGCGCGCGGGAAGAGAACATCCTCCCAAGAAAGGGGCGCCGGGGGCGCGAACGCGAGTGTCGGCGGAGCGACGAGGCCTCGAGGGCGCTCGGGCGACGAGGCGCGACGTGGCGAATGGAGGTGCCGACGTCGACAGCACGAACCGCGGTCGAGGTCGGACTCGCGGTCGTCCAAGAACGAAAACGCCCGGCCGGTCGACGCGTCCGTCGGTTCGCCACCATTGTCAGTTGCGCGCCGTCTCGCGCGCGATGGCGGCGTCGGCTCGCGACGCTCGTTTTCCCGGCGCGGGCGCGGCCTCGGGGCGTCGGCGTCTTTCGCGCGCGCGCCGACGCGCGTCTTGGACGCGCCGTTCCTCCCGCGGTCGCGCGCCGCGCTGCGACGCGGCCGATCGCGTGCCCCACTCGGGGTACCACCGCATCGTCGGCTTCGACCGCCCCTTCTTCGAGGGTTGGTACTTCCGCGTCACCCTTCCCGAGGCGCGCGACAACCTGAGCCTCATCTACCACGTCTTCGACCCCGACGCCAAGTCGAGCCCGCGGCGCGCCGCGGGCGCGCAGGTGTGCGCCCCCGGCGGTGGCTACCTCTTCCGCGAGTCCCCGAACGTGGACGCGTTCGACGCGCACCCGCGCCACCTCGCGCTCCGCATGCCCATGGAGCCCGGCTCCCGCGCCGCGTCGGGAGACGCGCGGTCGCCCCCCTCCGGCTCCTCCCCGGAGGAGGAGTTCTTCGAGGTCTCCGACGCGGGCGCGCGCCACCGCGGGTACCTCACCCGCGACGCGCGGATGGACGACCCGGACGTGTGGCCCCCCGGAAAACGAGTGGACGCGACGCGTTGGGATTTCACCGCGCGACCCGTCGCCGGCTTCGGCGGCTCGAGCCCGGCTCGCTCGCGCTCCCTCGCGGGCTGGCTCGCGGCCTTGCCCGTGTTCGAGCCGCACTACCAGATCTTGACCGCGCACGGCCTCGCGACCGGGTGGATCGAGCGCGACGGCGAGAGGATCGCGTTCCGCGACGCGCCGTACTACGCCGAGAAGAACTGGGGCGGCGCGGGCTTCCCCCGAAAATGGTTCTGGGCCCAATGCAACGCCTTCCCGTCCCTCCCCGGGCTCACCGTGACCGCCACCGGCGGCGACCGCGGCGTCGTCATCCTCCCGAACGCGCGCGAGGAGGTCGCGGGCATCTTCGTGCACCTCCCCGACGGCCGATTCTTCTCCTTCGCCCCCGCGGGGGACGCGGCGGGGAAAGCGTCGGTGACGTGGGAGGTTTCCCCCTGGGGATCCTGGCGCGCGCGCGCCGAGACGGCGACGCACGAGGTGGAGATCGTGGCGTTCGTGGCGCCCTCCGATCTCGTCCCGGGGCACACGACGGTTCTCAGGGCGCCCGCGGACGACGACGTCACCGGGATGCGGCCGCTGTGCCGCGAGTGCTTCCGCGGGACGATGCGCGTGTCGCTGTGGGAGCGAGCGGGGGGGTACTTTCGGGGGTGGGGTCCCGGCGGCGACGACCCGGACGCCCCCTTCGAGAGGGGGCGGTGCCTGCTCGACGGGGTGGAGTCCGACGTCGCCGCGGTGGAGGTTGGGGGCGGGCCGTGGGAGACGGATTGGGTCGGCGCGGCGGAGATGAAGGAGCCCCTCGGCACGTTGGCCGCCGCGGACGTCGACCCGAGGGCGGTGGAGATGTTTTTCGAACCCGTCTTCGGCGAGGGATGGGTCCCGGGGGGGCTGTGACCCGACGCGGGCTGAACGAGCGTGACGCACCCTCGATGATATCATATCATATTCATATATCGCGTGATACTACGTGACGAATGACGATGCGTTCCGCGAGCGGTCGCGCCGGGGGGATTATCGTCCGGAAGACGGGGCTCGACCCTTCGCGGAACCGACGACGGACGGGACGAACCGGTCACGCCAGGCACGCGACGGAGGCGAAGATCGCCTTGCCGACCCCGGGCGCGGCCCTCGCGGCCCTGGGCGCGGCGCGCATCAACCTCGCCGCGGGGGTCCTCGCGACCGCCTGCCTCGCGGAGAACCTCGCGCTCGCCGCCGCCGCCAGCGCCGAGGTGTGCATCCCTCGCGTCGTCGTCGTCCCCGGGGCGACGCGGCGGCTTCCGCCCGCGCGGGGGACGGCGGAGGCGACGACGCCGCAGTCGCCGATGATGACGTCCGCGGAGGTGTCGCCGCCGCGGCTTCCGTACGCCTCGACCGCCTTGATGACGTTGTATCCGTCCACGACCTGGCCGAACACGGTGTGCTTGCCGTTGAGGAAGGGCGTCGCGACGGTGCAGAGGAAGAACTGGGAGCCGTTCGTGTTGGGACCGGCGTTGGCCATGGACAAGATCCCGGGGCCCTGGTGCGGGAGGGTGAAGTTCTCGTCGGGGAACGTGCGGCCGTAGATGGAGCGACCGCCCGTGCCGTTGTCGTTCGTGAAGTCGCCGCCTTGGCACTGAGGGGAGGACGGAGGTTTTCGTGGGGGGGGCGGGGGGGTCGGACGATGCGGGTGGTGGTCGGCGAGCGAGAGGGCCGAGTGTTCGAGCGATCGCGGAACCGATCGGTGACGACGTCGAGGGAAATGTGAGAGCAGGCGCCGCGCGTGTTTTTCGAGGGTCGACCGATCGCGCGCACCATGAACTGCGGGATGACGCGGTGGAACCGGCTCCCCTTGTACCCGTTCCCCTCGTCCGCGAGGCACAGCTGCTTGAAGTTCTCCGCCGTCTTCGGGGTGACGTCCTCCTTGAGCTCCATCGTGATGCGACCGAGCTTCGTGGCGTCGCCGTACCGGCCGATCTGCACGTCGAACCACACCTGGGGGTTCGCGGGGTTGACCTCGAGCGGGGGCGCGTAGCTCACGGGCTCGTTGACGACCTTGAGGATGTCTTCGGGGGTGGACTGACCGGCGCCCATGGTGGCGGAGGCGAGATCGAGCAGACGGTGGCGGGAGGCGGGCGGCGGGGCGCGCCACTGGATAATGCAAAAAGCGCGCGCGTGGAACGACGCCACGCGTCGATTTGTTCCAGCAGACTCGGGTTGCGCAGTTGAGAGTTCGTCGTCAACAGGCGAGACAGCGCGCGTTTGGCAGCAGCCCTCTCGTCGTCCGATATCGGCGGTCCGCGCCGCGACGCGCGGTTGGCTCGGGACGCGTTCTTCGTCCGCTTGCCCGGGAGCCCGCCGTTCTCGTCACTCCCGCGCGCGGGGGCCCGACGCGCCTCGAGCCCGGCCCCGCTCCCGCGCGTCCCGATGGGCGTCCAAAACCTGTGGTGCGTCGCCCCTCCCCGCCCCCCGCCCCCGCCCCTCGGCGGCGGTCCCTCGCGGGGGCCCTCGCATGTCGTTCCCCCGCGCATCGGCCCGTCCCGTGCGTAACGCTTTCCACGCTCCCTCCCGACGCCTCCCCGATCGTCCCTCCCCCGTCCCCCCCGCCCCCCCCGCCCTCCTCCCGTCTTCCCCAGGCGCACGCTCGAGTCCGCGGGCGCGGTGGAGGTGCTCGCGTGCGAGGACGCGGCTTCGGACCCGGGCGCGCACCCCGCGATCCTCGACCGCGTCGTCGGGAAGGTGCTCGCGGTGGACGTCTCGACTTGGATCTTCCACGCCACGAACGTCGCCCAGACGGCGGACTACTTCGACCCCGAGGGCCAGGTCGCGAAGCTGGTCTTCGAGCGCGCGTCCAACTGGCTCCGCCACGGCGTCGTCCCGATCGGCGTCCTCGACGGGACGCCCCCCGCGGAGAAGCTCGAGCGCATGCGCGCGCGCCACGGCGCGCGCGCCACCGGCGCCGGGGGCGGCCGGTTCGAGCGACTCAACGCCGTCGCCGCCGACGTCCTGCGCCACCTCGGCCTCCCCGTCGTCCGCGCGCCGGGCGAGGCGGAGGCGACGTGCGCGGCGCTGGACCGGCTCGGGTGCGTGGACGGGTGCGCGACCGCGGACGGCGACGCTCTGCTCTTCGGCGCGACGAGGGTGTACAAAAAGCTCAACCTCTCCGCCGACTTCCCGACGCAGTCCAGGCTCGAGGCGACGGATGCGATTCGCGCCGCCGACGCGCTTGGCCTCGCCCCGAACCCCCACCGCCCCGACCTCGACGCGCGACGCCTGGAGACCGGGCCCGCGCTCGTCGCCCTCGCGCTCCTCGCGGGCGGCGACTACGACGTCGACGGCGCGAATCGCGTGGGGGCGACACTCGCCGCCCGCGTCGTCCGGCGCCTCGCCGACGACGCCGCCGCCGACGCCGCCGCCTCCTCCGCCTCCCCCGTGTCCTTCCCCGAACGCCTCGACGCGCTCCTCGCGAGCCCGATCGACGCCGCGCTCGAGGCCATGTCCGCGTGCACGGGGTGCGCGACGTGCAAACACGACGGCGGGGGCAAGTCCCGGAAGAAGCGGTGCGGCCGCGGGGGCTGCGCCGAGTGCGGCACCGAGTCCGCGGGGGGGGGCTGCGTCCCTCGACCCGACGCGGCGTGCGGGTGCCCGTTCCACCGACGCGCGGACGAGCGGTGGATGGAGAAGGTCAAACGCCGGGCGAGGGAGACGGAGGGGTACGCGGACCGGTTCCAGCGCGCCGCCGCGGCGTACGCGGCGCAGGCCGAGGGCGCGCTCGTCGGGGTCGAGGTCGTGGACCCGGACGATCCCGAGGATCATCCCGACGCGCGAGGACCCGGACCCGCGTCTCGCGGCCGCCTTCCGCCCCCGGGGGAAAAGTTCGAGTGGCGCCGGAGGCCCGACGCGGCGAAGTTCTGCCGCGTGCTCCGCGACCTGTGCGACATCCCCACGCGCCGCGCGCGCGAGAAGCTCCTGCCTCTGCTCCTGCACTGGGACCTCCGGGCGGGCGCCGAGGTCCCGAGGGACGCGTCCGAGGGCGAGCGCTTCAGGAGGCTCCGGGCGCTCGGGGTGGAATTCGTCGCGTCGCGCGTCCGCAAACCGCAATGCAACCGAGGGTTCGCCCCGTGGAGGTACCTCATCGACGTCGACGCCGCGGACCCGAGCGAGAGCGCCGCGTTCAGGGCGGCGCGCGAGAGCGAGAGGGAGGAACGGAAGCGAGGGAAGAAGCCGCCCCCCGGAGTGAGCGAGAGCGAGGACGACCGTTCCGACGAAGCCGCCGAGGAGGACGCGCGCGACGCGGGAAAGACGGAGGTTGTTCGCGACCTCGAGGTGTTCGCCAAGAGGACCGCGTACCGCGCGGTGCGCCTCGGGCTGGTGCGGGAAACGTGCGCGGGGCTGGTCGCGGCGATGGAGGCGGGGGAGCGAGAAGCGTCGGGAACGACTCGGGACGGAGAGCGGCGACAATCGACGCTTTTCGGCGCGCCCGCCGGCGTCCCCGCGACGCCCGCCCGGCGCAAGGCGACGCCGCGGCGGCGCGCGACGCCGGATCCGGCGCAGACCTCCATCCGGGGGTTCTTCACCCCGACCGGTCCCCGCCGCCGCGAACTCTTCCCCGCGAATCCCGAGGGGGACGCGAAGACCCCGGAAGCGGCCCCGCGTCCCGGGGCGAACGGGGACGACGACGACGACGACGACGACGCGTCGTCCCCGCGCGCGTCCCCGCCGCTGTCGGCGGGCTCCGACGGCTCCGCCGAGATCGCGCGCGCGGGGCTCCGTCCCGTCACCGTCGTGCACCGCGACCGCGAGTCTCGCGCCGGGGCCGGTGGTCCCGGCGCCGGCGTGTCCGAGTCCCCGCTGCCGCCGCCGGACGTCGTGGAGCTCCTCACCCCGTCGCCGGACGTCGCGGAGCTCCTCACCCCGCCGACGCCCGGCGAGGAGGGGAACGGCGGCGGCGGTGGACGTCCCCGGGCGACGCCCCGAGGGATCTCGGACGAGGGGTCCCGCCCCGGGGCGGGGGGCGGGGCGGGGGGATCGCGGAGGGAGCCCGAGCGGGGTCCCGGGGCGTTCGAGTCCCCGGGGACGCTCCTCTCACCCGCGAAGAGGGCGAGGGAGGAGTGCGCGGGGGCGGCGTTCGGGACCCCGACGAAGGCGCGGGGGATTCGGGGCGGCGACGCGGAGGTCGTGGATCTCGCGAGCTCGTCCGACGACGACGACGACGACGACGACGCGGAGTGACGAGAGGGTTCGGGACGGACGGGGGGGGGGGTCGGGTTCGTGCGCGTCGCGGGTGGTGGTTTGGATGTTCGTGTATTGGATCGAGGGGTGTTCGGATGTGCCGGGGGTACCGACGCGGCGACGTTTGGTTCGTTCTCGCCGGGTCGAGCGTCTCGGCGGGGTCCGCGTCCGCGGGTCGTCGTCGTCGGGTCGCTCGCGTTCACGCGTCTTGGAGCCCCTCGAGTCCCTTCTCCGCGGCCTCCTCGTCCGTGACTTCCTCCATGGTGAACCCGTTCCCGATGTCGACGGGTTCGATCTTCGGGGCCTCCTCCTCCTTCGCGGCGGGCGTCTCCTCCTCCTCGTACAGCCCGCCGAGTTTGCCGAACATCCCTCCGAACACCTTGGCGTCCTTCTTCGCCTGCGCCGCCTCGAGCCTCTTGATCCTGAGCATCAACGCCTTCGCCTCCTTGTGCCCCTCGTCCTTCTCGAGGAGCTTCCCGACGTCTCGCTTCGCGTCGTCGTACTCCTCCGACTCCGCGGCGGCCTGCGCCCTTCGGTACAGCGCCTTCTCGTTCGCTGCGTCGATGCCGAGCGCCTTGGTCGCGCTCGCCGTCGCCTTGGCGTACTCTCGCGTCTTGAGCGCGACGGCGGCGCCGTTGAGGTACAGGCTGAGCTTCATCTTCTTCGTCTCCGCCTTCTCCTCGTCGCTGAAGCTCTGGTCGTACTCGACGAAACGGAGCGCCTTGTCGTACTTGTGGCTCGCGAGGCTGAGCTTCCCGGCCTTGTACGCGTCGTTCCCCGCAGCCTTGGCCCGCTCCCCCGCGTCCACGCGCTCGCGGTTGGACATGGCGTACGTCTCCTTCTCCTTCTCAAACGCCGTCAGGTCGATCGAGTACAGCGCGTCCTCGCCGAGGTCGTTGTGCGCGGCGGGAACGAAGCACTCCGCCGACTCGCCCTTCTTCATCATCATCACGCACTCCTCGACGCCCCGCGCGATCTCCTCCGAGCCCGTCTCGAACGCGAGCGCCTTGCGCTCCTCGAGCAGCCGGTGGGTCCCGTCGGTCGTCTTCGCCGTCCAGCTCGCGACGCACTTGGCGCCGTCGTTGGGGATGTCCCACCCCTCGCCGTCCGCGGTCGTCTTCTTCCACCCGGCGCCGTCGCAGATGGAGTCGACCTTCTTGTACGACTTGAGCGTGACCGTGACGTCCGCGGCGGACGGCGCCGCGGGGGCGCCGGGGAGGCCGGAGCAGTACTGGGTCCCGCCGGGGACGTCGCGCATCCTCGCCAGGACGCTCTCGCCCTCCTTCATCTTCTTCAGGATGGCGCCCAAACCGACGAACGGCGCGTCCTTGACCGCGAACGTCGCGTCCGTGGGCTTGACGATCTCGTCGCCGGCGCCCGCGACGTCGTCGTCCGGCGCGGAGACGGCGTAAGACACCGTCACCTCGTCGATGTCCTTGGGGGAGCCGTACGCGCTCGAGCGCTTGAGGGTCTTGACCCTGACGCACCCGCCGTCGTCGAAGTAGTCCTTGTCGGACGTCCACGAGAAGAGCTCCACCTCGAACTGAAGCGTCGCGTCGGGGGGGATCGTGGGCGGGGAGCCCCGGGCGCCGTACGCGTAGTCGGGCTTGCACGTCAAGATCGCCTTCTCGCCCTTGAGCATGCTCGCGACGCCCTCGTCCCAGCCCTTGATGACCTGGCCGACGCCGAGCTTGAACTTGAAGGGGTCGCCGCGATCGACGCTCGAGTCGAACTTCGTGCCGTCCAATAACGTCCCGGTGTAGTGCACCGTGACCTCGGAGCCCGTCTCGGGGCGGTCCGTGCCCGTGCCCTTGACGAGCACCTTCTTCACGCACCCGCCGTCCTTCAGCTTGGAGACGTCCGCCTCCTCGCCGACCTCCAGATCGTCGTAGACGATGTCATCCTCGTCGCTCATGGCGTCAGGGCCGAGGTCGTCGCCGCCCATGCCGCCCATCATCTTGGAGAGGTCCATGCCCTCCATGCCGTCCATCGCGCGTGAGTGAGTGAGTGGATGTGAGATATGCTCGCCGGCTGAGCGTGAGGACGGAGGAACCCGGGGGATCGGGGAGCGAGAGCGCGCGTCAGGTGACGGTTCGATCGGCCGCAGAAGGTTCGCGAAACGACTTTCGATGCGGAGGCGGGAAGAAGCCGCGCGAGATCGCGCGCGCGGGGGGAGGGGGCGAGCGCGCCGCGCGGAAGCGCGCGCGCGGAGGTGTCGCGAAGCGTCGAGAGAAACGCACCTGGGGCGTCGGCGTGCGGTATCGGGGTGCGTTCGCGCGGGTGACTCGCGGTCGCCGCGTGTCGTTGTGCGATCGGAAAGTGCGATCGGAAGGCGCTGTCGGCGGTCGAAGACGAAAAGGTGAAGTTCGGCCCGTCACTCCGATTTTCCCGCCCGCCGACGGCACTCTGTTCGCCCCGGTAGTTGGGGGGGGCGTCCCCCGCTCGGACGTCGCGGCGCCTCCGCGCGTCTGTCAGACTCCCGCGGCGCGCGGGCGCTCGACGGGGCTTTCGCGCGGCGCGGACGCGCGCGATGGAGGGCCTTCCGCGGCACACCCCCACGGTCGGGCTCGGGGAGCTCGTCGAGCGCGTCGTCGGCGGGGCGTACGCCGATCTGCAGGCGCTGGCGAGCGCCCTGCCCGGGCAGCCCGAGCCCGACCGCAAGCGCGAGCTCGCGCGGTACCTGCACAACCTTCGGCAGCGGCTCGTTCGCCTCGCCGTCGTCGCGGAGTGGGCGCCCGTGCAGCGTCGGGCGCAGATCTCCATCCTGTGCGGGGACATGCTCGGGCAGCTGCGTCAGCACGACCGCGCGTTCGTGTCCGGGGCCGATCGCCTCTTCGCGCTGCACTCGCAGATGCTCTGGTCGTGCGCGCCCCTGTTCGATCTCCCCGGGGCGCTCGACGTGTTGTGCAACGGCGCGTACTCCACCCTCCCGAGGACGATCGCCGACGTCGCCCCCGAGCCCGGTCCGAGCGAGGACGAGCCCGAGACCCCGGCGCGCGCGATCGAGCGCCGCGATCTCGAGCGCCGAATCGAGCGCGAGATGCGCGGGCGACTCCTCGAATCCGCCGCCGCCGGGAAAACCCCGGACGCGATGCTCGTCTGGGGCGTCCGCGACGGCGTCGCCGTCGTCGGCGTCCCGGGAGAGTACCGCGCGACCCTCACGCTCGGCGGTCCCCCGCCCCTGCCCCCGCCCCCGGTGCCCTCCTCCGCGAACGGCGGCGACGAGGAAGAAGACCCCTCCGACAAAAAAGCGCCCTCCGGCGAGGCGCGCGACGCCGTCGTCCCCGCGCCCCCGCACGGGGGCTGGCTCGTGAAGACCATCGAGATCCTCGCGGGCGAGCGCCTGGCGAGCGCGACCCCCTCGGGCGGGGAGGAGGTCCGGCCGTTCGTGCTTTCGAAGCTGGAGGACCGCGTGCTCGGCGAGCGCGCGACGGCTCGAATGGCCGGGATGTCCCCGCCGCCCCCCGCTCCGCCCGAGCTCATCGTCGGCGGCGCGCAGGGCCTCGCGGGGCTCCACTACGTGTGCCACGACGCCGCGCTCAGGCTCGCGGCGGCGACCATCATGGGCCAGTCCAAGCGCGTCGCCAGGGGCGGCGGGGCGTGGCACGGCGGCGCGATCCGGGTCGAACCGATCAAGGCGGCGGAGAAGGCGGAGAAGGCGGAAAAGGCGGCGGGGGAGGAGGAGAGGGCGGCGGAGACGGATCGGGTCCCCGACGGCGGCGGCGTCGGGGAGGAGGAGAAGCGCGGGGACGCGTCCTCGAGGGGGCGCGTCCCCTCGTCCGGCGCGGGGGAGGGGGTCCGGATGTGGTTTTGGCTTCCCGGGCAGGGCAGACGCGAACGGTCTCGGCTCGCGGGGGTGGACGTCGGGAGCGTCGACCTCGCCGGGGGGCCGACGGAGGCGGCGGCGGCGGCGGCGACGGCGGACGCCTTCGGCGCGCTTCCGCGCGTGGACCTCACGTACGCGCGCGCCGTCGAGAGTGATCCCACCAGCGGGCGCATCCGCGCGGCCGCGATCGTCCCGCGGGGTCCGAAGGCGGACTCCTCGAAGGCGGATTCCTCGGCGGATTCGGTGGAGGAGGAGCTTCCGTTCGACATGCGCGCGGTGGACATCCGCGAGGTTCTCGCCGACGGCATCCGCGTCGCGACCCGGCTCGCGCTCGAGCGTCTCCTCCCGGACATCCGAGCGGCGTTCGAACCCGCGGGCGCGAGCGTGACGCTGGACCTCGAGGCGACCGCCGCGCCTTCGGTCGGGATCGATGCGTTCGCGGGGGACGGCGGCGGCGACGGGGAGGACGGGTGGGGCGGCGCGCGGCGGCCCGCGGTGCGCGTGCGGCTGTCCGATCGCGGCGCGACTGCGGAGATCACGTGCGACAAGCGCGGGGGCCACCTCGCGCTCGTCGGCGCCGGGCGCCTCACCTCGCCCGCGGCGGCGGCGTTCGAGCGCGCGGCGATCCGCGACGGGGGCGTCGCGGGGATGCCCGCGGTGGCGGCGCGGCTGGCGCGCGCCGCGCTCGAGAGCGACCTCCGCGCGGCGATTCGAGCGCGCGCGGGGTTTCGGCCGATGCCCGCGCCGCGCGTCGCGAGGCGCGCGGACGGCGTCGCGCCGTGGCCGATGGGCGGCGCCCCGCCCGCCGCGATGGTTCCGGTACCGCCCGCGGCCGGGGGGCTCTTCGTCGCGGTCTTCGTCGAGGGGAGCCCGGGCCCCGGGGCGGCGATCGCGACGCCGTCCCCCGGGAGGTCTGCGAAGAAGAGCAGTAAGGGTCAAAGCGGCGGCGGCGGCGCGAAGAAGAAGAAGGACGCGACGCCCGCGGCGGCGCCTCTCCGCGCGTCCCTCGCGCTCCTCCGCAATCGCGCGAGCGCGCACTGGGCGCTGACGCCGGAGATCGTGGCGTGGGCCGCCCTGGGCTCCGACGGGCGCGCGCTCGGGAAGCGGCGTTCCGGCGGCGTGGGCTCCGAGGCGGGTTCGATCGACTTCGCGTACGACGCCGACGCCGCGGCGGATCGCGTCTGCGACGCGGCGACCAACGCGCGCGTCGCTGCGCAGAGGCTCGCGGTGACGGACGCGCTGGCGTCCGAATCCGTCGCGTTCGAGGACGTCCGCGCGGTCGGCCCGGACGAAGGCGCGCGCTTGGACGTCCTGCCGCGGCCGACGGTGAGTTTCCGCGCGAACATCGTCGCCGGCGGTTCTTCGGAGGGTTCGGACGCGGCGGCGCTCGACGAAGGCGCAACGGCGGTGGCGGAGGTGGCGTTCGGCGGCGCCGAGGGCGTCGTCGCGACCGTGCGCTCGCCGTGGTATCCGTCCTCGAACCCGCCCGCGCGCGGCGGCGAGGGCGCGGCGGCGAGCGCGCGCGGCGCGAAGCGCGAGATTACGCGCGGCGACGACGGAACACAGGGGTGCGTCGTGACGCTCACGTACGGCGCGGGCGAGGGCGAGGGCGAGGGCGAGGGCGATGCGAACGCGACGAGAAACGCGTCGGCGTTCGACGACCCCGCCCCCCTGGCGGCGCTCGCGGACGTCAAACGCGTCGCCGCTTCGCTCGCGTTCCTGCGCGCGATCGAGGCCGACGCCGGCGTCGCGAGGGACGTCCGCGTCGTCGCCGTCGAGGCGCTCTCCGCGCTCGTCGCCGTCGGGAAGACGACGGCGAGGGTCGGGTGGGGCGTCGGGAGGGGAGGCGGCGCGTCGGGGGGGATGGGGTGCGCGTTCGCGGAGGGTTCGCGCGAGGACGACGGCGCGCGCGCGGAGGCGGAGGACGAGGCGTCCGAGGCGGCGCGCGTTGGGGACGTCGAGGCGTTCCGGGACGCGCTGATGAAGGCCGGGGCCGGGGCGTAGGGGAGCGTTAGGGGTGCGTTACGGGATGCGTCACGACGGAAGAACGGAGCCCAATATCGGATATTCATATCACATCGACCTGAAGGGCACGCGACCGAGAGCGCCGACGCCTCTCTCGTTCGTCGGGGCGCGCCTTTCGCCTTTCTCTCTCGCGCGCGGCGCTCTTTCGTCGCCTCCTAGTCCTTCGGGGTGAACACGAACTTGATGCCGTTGGACGGGGCTTCGTCCCCCTCCGACTCCGCCGGTGCCTCCATCTTCCCGAACGCGCGCTCGGCGTCGGAGCGCACCTCGCGCGCGCCCTCGGGCTTGGCGCCGTCTTTACACGCGTCGGACACGCACTGGCACGACGCGCCCAGGACCTTCACCGTGACGAGTTCGTACCCTTCGCCGCACGCGCCGCCCTGCTCCTCGTACATGGACTCGACGCTCATGGACTTGACGCCCTCCGCTTTCCTGCGCGAGGCGGGGAGCGAGTGGAAGGGGGAAGGGAACGGGACGCCGGAGTGAGCGCCGGAGGTCGGGGGAGGAAGGGACGGGGGAGGGACTCCACTCGGTCGGGAAGGAACCCGCCGATCGCGTTCGATCGATCGCGCGCTTTGGTTTTTGGTCTCGGCGTCTCGGATAGGACGCCGGGTCGGCGTCGGCGGGGGCGCGGTCGTCGTCGCGCACCTCTGCGCCTCCATCTGCGCCATCATCTCGGCGTAGGCGTCCTGAGAGTTGCCCTTCTTGTTCAGGGCCGCGAGCGCGGGGCCGGGGGAGGAGAACGCGACCGCGGCGGAGAGCGCGAGCGCGGCGCCCGCGCGCATCGCGCGCGCGCCCGCGCCCGTCGTCGCCTCCACGTCGGAGGCGCGCGCGGACGACGACGCCGCGGCGGGACGCGCGGCGGCGGCGACGCGGCGGGACGATCCGCGAGCGGACGCGGGGGCGCGGGGGCGCGCGACGAGAAGCTGTCGCGCGTTGGCGGAGACGGCGAACATCCTGGGCGGTGTTCGGGCCGGGGGACGATGGGTGTGACGCGGAGGGGCGATGGGATCGCCGAGCCACCACGTCAGCCGCCTCAGGATCATCTCAGTCGCACCACGCCGCGTCGACGTTCGCGCGAAACCGCGGCGTGGGGCGGGGGAGCGGAAAATTCCTCCTCGGCGCCTCTTTCCAAAATCGGCTCCGAACGAGGGTTCAACAGACCCAGAAACCTCTCGAACGTTTTTTTCCCCGCGCCGCGCCGATCTGGCGCCCCTTCGCGCCAGTCAGCGTTTTGGATTCGAGGGGAGGGGGCGTTCTCCGCGGCTGGATTCCTCCGCGAGACGCGCGAAAGGACGGGATATTTGGGACGGTCGCGCGCAGAATCCTCGGTGTTATCCTAAATTTAAACTTTTCGCGCGAGCGAGCGCGGCACACACACGCGCGCAGCACGACGTCCGACACGGGACTCGAAGACACCACGCACAGGACGACGGCGGCTCGCGCGAACGGCGCGACGATGGCTCTCATGTAGACTTCCCGAACGCGGAACGAACGCACGAACGCGTCGAACGAGGGGACCCTATCGAGAGAGAACGTAGGACGAAGCGCGGGTGTTTCGAGGTGCGACGCGTTCGAGCCGACCGACGGGGAACACGAAGGGACGCGGTCGCTCGCGCCGTCCCCGCCCTTCCCGCTCCGCGCGCGCGTCGCGATCGTCTCCGCGCGCTGACGCCGGACCCACCCTCCCGCGCTCGTTCCCCCCAGACTCCGCCGCGCCGCCCCCCCGGTCTATCCTTGGCACCGTCGACGATGACGTGCCAACGCTGCTGACGGAGATGGACGCCACGCACGCCGAGCAGATCCGGAACACGACCAGCTTCGCGACCGCGGAAGAGAACGAGCACCTCTCCGCCTTAGAACAGGAGAAGGCGCGCCTCGAGAACGCCGTCAAGCACCTCCAGCGCTCCAACGCCGAGCTCGCGGTCGCCCTCGCCGAGCGCGGCCCGGACGCGGACTTCGAGCAGGCGGTCAAGGAGAACGAGCGCGTCCTCGCGGATTACCGCGGGAAGATCTACGAGCTCGCCGTCGAGATCGCCGGAATCAAGGGCGACGTCCAGAGCGTGACCCCGCCGCCGAACCCGGAGCCCGACCGGCCGACCCCCGGCCAGTGGCTCTGAGACCGCCGAGACCGGCACCGTCGCTCTCTCGCGATATCACGCATGGCGACGCTCAGCCCGGCGGCGTTGATCAAGGCGAAGGGCGGGGCCGCCTCGCCGAAATCCGCGTCGCCCGCAGCTCGCCTGCCGACGTCCCCCAACGCCTCCTCCGCGCGCCTCGCGGAGAAGGACGGCGCGCCCGAGAGCCAGTTCCCGCTCGACGCGGCGGAGGTCGAGCAGTACCAGCCCCGGGTCGGCGCGACGACCGCCGCCGCGGACGACGCGTCGAAAAAGCGCGGCGGGTACGGCGGCGACTACGCCGCGCTCGGCGTCGAGGAGCTCATCAGCAAACTCCCGGACGTCCTCTTCCCGGGGGACGGGGACGAGGACGGGGAGGAGCTGACCCCGCTCCGCGCGGTGTACGGCTCCACGCCCCCCGCGGGCCCCGGGGGCCCCGGCGGTTACGTTTCCAAGTACGGGTCGTCGCCGGGTCGCTCCGCGCTGTCGGCGTCGGCGCCGGATTTTCGATTCGGCTCGGCGCCCCAGGCGGGGAGCGGCGGCCACGGGTTCGGCGGGCGCGAGCGTCTCTCCTCCTCCCCGGGCTCCGCGGCGTCCTCCCCGCCCGCTCGGGACGGCAGGCGCCCGCGGATCTCGTTCGACGGCGCCGCCTCCTCGCCCGGGGGGAAGTACCAGCCCCCGAACAGGCGCTCGCCGACTTCGACGACGTGGGACGGCGACGCGGGCTCGCCGGGGTCGTTTGGGTCGTCGTTCGGGTCCTTCGGGAGCCCCCCCGCCGACGCCGGGGCCCGCGGCGCGCGGCAGTTGGGATTGCCGCCCAGGGCGCTTCGCCAGGGCGGGAAGGCGCGCAACAACACCCACCACCCGCAGTTCTCCCCGCCGAGGAAGAAGAACCCCGCGCCCGGGTTCAACGGCGCGGGGTTCCGAAGCGCGCGGGAGGTGTACGCGCAGAAGGTGCACGAGTTTTTGTGCTCGCGCGCCGCGTTTGGGACGCCCTGGGTCCGGGTGGGGGGGAGCCGCGACTCCGTCGCGCAGTGCCTCGAGAAGCCGCTGACGATTCCGGAGAACTACGCGCAGTTCTTCCAGAACCACGCGGTGGAGTTCGAACTCAGCGAGGACCACCGATGGGTCGCGGCGAAGATGCCCGGGGAGGAGCACGCGTGCATCCCGCCGCCGCCGGGACATTCCGGCGCCGCGTCGGAGAACACCTCCGCCGCCAACTCGCTCGCCTCGAGCCCGGCGAGAAGTGACGACGGGTTCGCGCGCGTCGGGTCCGCGAACAAACCGTGCGCGTACCAGTTCCGACCGGGGGGATGCCGCGCGGGCGATAAGTGCAGATACTCGCACGAGGTGAGGGGCGGGAGCAGAGGGTGACGGACGCGACCACACGCGGGGCGAGAGCGAATCCGAATCCTCAGACTCTCCGAGAAGAAGAGACGCCGCGACGCGACGGTTCGTCCGCTCCAATTTCGAATCGAAACCTCCTCGCCCCCTCGCCCCCTATGATATGAAACAACCCGTCCCGTCATCACCTCGGAATTTTCGCCATGGCGCGGAGGAACGGCCCCGCGGCGTCCTCGAGGCACGCGGCGGCGAACGCGAGGGCGGCGCCCGGCGGGTTTTCCCCGACGGATTCGCGCCACTTGTTTCGCTCGAACTTCGTGTCCCACATCGGGTAGATGAGCCCGGACGCCACCTTGGACTCGTACGTCTCGTTATCGCGGAAGTCTCCGAACAGCTCCTCCTCGTCGTCGTCGACGTAATACTCCTCCTCCCGGTCCTCGTCCGACTCGTACCGCTCGCCCGCCTCCTCCGCCGCCCTCCGCGCCGCCGCCTCCTCGGGGCTCATGAACTCCCTCACCTGCACGTCGTACAGCGCCGCCTCGAGCGCGAGCACCTCCCGGGCAAACTCGCGGCGGGTCTGGCACTGGCGCAGCGTCGCGCGGATCCCGCGCCACAGCGACCCGTCCGTGGGCCCCGCGGTGCCGTCGGAGCGGTGCGCCGCCGCCGTCTCCGCCGCGGCGCAGAGCGTCTCGGCGAACCGTCGCGTCGCGTCGAGCGGCGCGGATTCGTCCGCGGGCGCCGTCGGCCGAGTCTCCGAGCGGCTCGTTCGCTCGCCCGAAGCCTCCGCGCCCGGGAGCTCCTCGTCCTCCTCGCGCGCGCGCTTGCGAAACTCGGCGTGGATCGTGTGGATCCGGCGGTGGAGGTTTTGCTTCAGCGCCTTCTCCCGGACGCCCCAGACGTGCAGGGCGTCGACGAGAGCGTCCACCTCTCGACGCGCCGTCAGGACGCCCCAGTTGCCCTTCAGGTCCTCCACGTACACGGCGCCCTTCACGCCGCCGATGCCCCACCAGTACGTGCGCAGGAAGCGGTCCTTGCCCAGGGCTTTCGTGCGCACGGCGACGGCGGCGTCCTCGTCCATGCGCTTGGACTCCCTCTTGCGGTGCTCCTTCTCCTTTCGCTCCTCCTCCGCCTTGGCCTTGAGTCGCTTCTGCTCCGCCTGCTCCTCGAGGCGCAGGCGCTCCATGCGCTCGCGCTCCTGTTCCTTGCGAAGCTCCGAGCGCTTGCGCTTCTCGTACTCGCGCTTCGCGTTCGCGAGGCTCTCCGAGACGCGGTTGTGCTCGGCGCGCCACGCCATGAGCGCCTTGCGATCGTCCGGGTGGCCCTCGTATTCGACGAGGTGCTTCGGGAGCTCAAACGTCGGCTCGGGCGACGGCTCCTTCGGCGGCTTCGGCTCCGCCTTCGCCCGCACCTTCACGACGAGCTTCTTCGCCTGGGGCTCCGGGGACGCCTCCTTCTCCTCCTTCGGCGGCTCCGCGTCGACGGGCTCCGCCTCGGGTCCGTCTTCGTCGTCCACGCCGTCGCCGTCGTTCTGGTCGTCCCCGTCCCCGTCGTCGTCGTCGTCCCCGTCGTCGTCGTCGTCGTCGTCGTCGTCGTCGTCGTCGTCCACCTCCTCGCCCGCCGCCATCGCGGCTTCCCGCGCCAAACGCTTCGCCTCCTTCTCCGCCTTACGCTTCGCCGCCGCCGCCGCGCGAATCGCCTTGCGCTTCTCCTTGGCCTTGTTCTCCACCGCGCGGCGTCGCGCGGCCTCGGCGTTATACTCGAGGATGCGCCTGGTGCGCAGCGCGGCGGCGTCGTCCAGGCGCTTCGAGATGATCGCGCGGAGCTTTTCTCCGCCCAGGGCGAGGTCGGCGAGGCCGCGGAGGGCCTGGACGTGCTCGCCCACGGAGAGCTCCTGCCACGGCCGCTCGGCGAGCGCGGCGGCGCCGGCCCCTCCCGTCTTCTTCCTCTCGAGGATGCGGCGGACAATCTCCGGCCACGTCGCGTCGGACATGACGCGCCGCCACTTGGCCGCGTTGCGCCCTCTGCCGATGACGGGCTCGAGGGGGACGATGCCCGGGGTCGTGGCCGGGATCTCGAAGATGGGCACCATGAACGCCTTGTACGCGTTCGCGAGGTCGTTTCCGCACGCCGAGATGACGGCGAGGAGCCCCTTCGTCGTGCCCATGCCCTTGGGCGCCTTGAGCGCCTCCGCGAAGACGCTGAAAAAATCCGCGAGCGCCGCCTCGTCCGCGACCATCGGCCCGTCCTCCACGGGCGTCGGCGTCGGGAGAGGCTTGTACCCCAGCGTCGCCGCGTCGACGCCCTTCTCCGCCGACTCCTTCGCGAACTCCGCCGCGAGCTCCTCGTCGTCGATCGGATACTTCGCCTCGCGCTGCTTGCGCAGAATCTCATCCTCCTTCTTTTTCCGCGCCGCCGCGAGCGCGGCTTCGCGCGCCGCCGCCTTCGCCGCCTTCTCCTCCTCCTTGACGCGATCGCGCTCCGCCTTCTCCGCCTTGCGCTGCGCCTCGCGCTGCGCCTTGGCCGCTTCCTTCGCGCGCTCCCGCTCCACCATCGCCTTGGCGTCGTCCAGCTTCCTCCCCTCGAGCTTCGCCAGCTGCTTCTCGAGCTCGAGCTTCGCCTTGATGACCATGGGGTCCGCGTCGCTCGCGCTCGCGAGCACCGCCTTCTGCTTCAGGGCCTCCTCCAACTGCGCGCTCTTCGCGCGGAGCTGTTCGAGCGCCGCGGATGACTTGGCGAGCGCCGCGGAGGACTTGTCCCTCGCCTCCGCGTGCTTCTTGACCTCCGCGAGGACCTTCGTCTGCGCCTGGCCCTCCTTCACCGCCTCGGCGCGGAGTTCTTTCCGCCGCCGCGCCACGTACGCGTCCCGGTCGCGCTCGATCTTATCCTTGATTCGCTCAACCTCCTTCTTCCACGCCATCAGCTTGTGCCGGTCGCCCTGGTCGCCGACGTACTCGAGGGCGTGCGGCGGGAGCGCGTTGGACGGGCAACCGGGCTCCTTCAGGATATCCGCCACGGGTTTGATGGTCACGTTCGTCGCTGGCGTCGCCGCGCCCGCCTTGGCGCCCTTGCCCTTCTTCCCGGACCCCGACGCCGCCTGGACCGTCCGTGCGAGGTCCGCCTCGCCGACGCCCAACGCGCGCGCCTTCGCCTCCGCCGCCTCCAGGGCGGCCGCGTGCTTCGCGACGACCGCCGCGTCCGCCGCCACCGTCTTGGACGCCTTCCTCAGGCGGTCCTCGTTGCCCTTCGCGAGCTGCGCGTGGATTTTGGACTGCACCTTCTCCGCCGCCCTCTGCGCCTGGAGCGCGGCGCGCTCGACCGCGCGCTCGGCCGCGCTCAGAGCTTTACTCGCCGGTCGGCTCCGAGGTTCGTCCGCGGCGGGAGAGGCGGCGGCCTCGTCCGCGGTCGCGGGAGCGGCCGCGGGCGCGGGCGAGGGCCGACGGTCCTCCGCCTCCTGCTTCACTTTCTTCGCCGACGGCGCATCCGAAGCGTCGCCGGGGAGAGCCGGCGAGAGCTCGCGCTTGGGCGCGGGAGCGGCCGGGGCGTCCTCGGCCATCGGCGCGGGCGCGTCGGGGGCGCGCTCGGGCTCGGACATCCCCGCGAGGCGAGCGACGGAAGCCGCTTTGAAAACCCTGGATCTGTTTCTCGCAGAGCCGTCGGGACTGTGCGGCGGAGGACGCGAACCTGCAAGATTTCAGAGGCGCGCGGCCGACGGTTTCACGCCGCGGTCGAGCCGAGGATCGAGCGCAGGATCGAGCCCCGAACCGCGCGTACCGATCGATCGATGCGACCCGTCGAGGCTCGGGCGGAGTTCGGATCCCGACCCCGGGTCCCTATCCCGTCCCTCGCGTGGGATTGTGCGAGGCGCTGCGGCGGAGACGCGATCGAAAAGATCTCGCAGTCGAGACCATTCGAAAAAGGCGCGGGCGGAGCGCTGGCGCTTGGTCGGAAAAAAAGAGTGGGGTGAATCCTGGGTCTGTGAACCATGTTTTCGCGTCTCACTCGGACCGGTCAATGATCGGTCAATTTTGACGGTGCAGCGTCGGCGTTGGACACCGAGTTCGCCGGGATTCGCCACTTGTCTTGAGCTGGGGAGACGTGTCCCGTCTTTCGCCCCGCGGGGAGGGATAAAGGTGTGCAACCGCTGGCGCAGGCGCGGCACTCTTCGTACCTTCCCTCGCAAGGCACACCCCCTCGAACTCACTCGATGGCCTGGTGCGTTCCCCACCACGCGTCTCGCGCGACGACGAACGCGGCGTCGGCGCGATTGCGCGTTCCGTTCGCGACGCGATCGTTCGCCTCGAGCGGTCGTCCGCGGCGAAATCTTACCCACATCGCCGGCATTTCCACCACCGCGATTCGATCGGCGCTCGCGCGTTCGCGCGCCCCCCCCCGGGGCTCCCGCGCCCGGACCGCGACGTGTTCCGCGCGTTCGTGCCTTCGTCTGACCCGGTGTCGATCGCACCCTCCGCCCGCCCGCCCCTCCTCCCCGTTTTTCGCAGCGTCGCCACTCAGTCCGCCGCGCTCGTGCAGCAGCGCGTGAAGGTTTCCGCCAAGGCGTCCGCCAAGGCGCCTCGCGCGGTCGTCGCCCCCGTGCGCGCCGCCGCCGCGAAGGACGCGTCCTCCCGCCGGTCCGCGATTCTCGGCGGGGTGGCCGCGGCCACCGCGGCGCTCGCCCCCGCCAAGCCCGCGCTCGCTCTCTCCGGCTTCTCCGTCGTCAAGGACACGCGCGACGGGTACCAGTTCTACTACCCCGTCGGGTGGCAGGAGATCACGGTGGACGGCCAGGACGCGGTGTACAAGGACATCATCGAGCCCCTCGAGTCCGTCGCGCTGAACATCTACCCCACCACGCGCGAGAACCTGGCGGAGATCGGCACCCCCGACGAGGTGGCGAAGACGCTCGTGTCCAAGGCGCTCGCCGTGCCCGGATCGCAGGCCAAGGTGTTGAAGACGGCGCAGAGGAAGGACAAGGAGGGCCACCTGTACTACGCCCTCGAGTACGTCACCAAGACCAACTCGTACGAGCGCCACGCCCTCACCATCGTCACCATCACCCAGGGGAAATTCTACACGCTCACCACCGGGAGCAGCGAGAGGAGGTGGCTCAAGATGAAGGATCGCCTCCAGACCACCATCGACTCCTTCAACGTCTACTATTAATACCAACCGAGCCCTCCGCAGTTTTAGGTAACAAAATCGAGAGCGCGCCGCTCCTCTCGCGCGCCTCTCGTCGCCGCGCGTCACGCGGCGGATTTCCTGGATCGCCTCCTCGGCTGCCCCCTCGGGGTGTACTGCTGCCCCCCGCCACTCCCCCCGCCTCGCCCCGGAGCTCTCTCTCGTCCTCGCGGTTTCGGTTTCGGTCTCGCCTCGCTTCGGTCGGGCACCAACGCGCCGTCCCTGAGGTCGGCGGCTTTGATGTCCACCCCGAGCGCTCGCGCGATCCTGTCGACGACGAACGTCTCCTTCGGCTCCGCGATGGTCAGGACGATGCCCGCGGCGCCCATGCGCCCCGTGCGCCCCGCCCTGTGGACGTAGTGCGTGTCGTCCGTGGGAAGCTCCAGGTTGAACACCGCGTCCACCTCGGGAACGTCGATTCCCCGGGCGGCGAGGTCGGAGACGAGGAGCGCCCTGAAATCCCCCCGCTTGAACTTGGCGAGCTCCGCCCGGCGCTCCATCTTGTTCATCCCGCCGTGCAGCACCCCGCACGCCATCCCGCGCGTCGCGAGCTTATCCCTCGTGTCCTTCAGGCGGTGGCCGAAGTTCAGGAACACCAGCGCGCGCTCCGCCCCCGTCGCGTGGATCGCCGACCGGAGTCGATCCACCTTCCTGCGCGCGTCGGCGACGACGCGGTAGTGTTCGAGGTTCGCGGGCAGCGAAGCCGCCGGAGAAGCCGTGGGCGCGGCGGCGTCGTCCGCGTCCGGGGAGAGGTTCGCCGCGTAGTCCGCGGGAGGCGTCTCGCCGTCCCTGGCGGCGACGATGTGGAGGAGTTTCGGGGCCATGTACGAGTACTGCTCGAGGGTCTCCGGCTTGAGCGTGGCGGAGACAATCACCGTCTGCCTTCCCCCCAACACGGCTTTCCCCGTGTGGTCCGTGATGCGCGCCATGTCCCTCCTGAAGTTGCTCGCGAGGAGGTCGTCCGCCTCGTCGACGACCAGGCACTTGACGCCGTGCGTCCTGAGGATGCCCGTGCGGCTGAGCTCGGCGAGGCGGCCCGGGGTGCCGACGACGACCAGGGGCTTCTTCTTGCGAATCGCCTCCTCCTGCCGCCGCACGTTCGCCCCGCCGATGCACTGCTGGGTGACGCTCCGGCCGAAGTCGCCGAGGACGCGCTCCATCTGCCGCACGATCTGCATCGCGAGCTCCTGCGACGGAACGACGACGAGGCACTGCACGTCCGTGGACCGCTCGGAGGCGGGGAGGTCCCTCTCCTTCACGATCCTCGCGATGACGGGAAGGAGGTACGCCATCGTCTTCCCGCTTCCCGTGTGCGACTGAAGCGCGACGTTGCGGCCCTCGAGGAGGTAAGGGATCGCCGCGCGCTGGGGCAGCGACGGTTCCGAGAACCCGACCGACGCGAGCGCCGCGCACAGAGGCTTCGGCAGGCCGAGGTCCGCGAACGTCGGCGAGGAGCGATCCGAAGAGGAGGAGGCGTCGGAATCGGCGTCGGCGTCGTCCGCCGCACCCGCCGCCGCCGCCGCCTCCGACGCGGGCTCGACGACGCCGTCCGCCGACTCGGCAGAGGTCGCCGCGGCGTCGCCGTCGGAACCAGACGCACGAGTCGAGCGGTGCGCCGAGCGGAGGTCGCGGAGGGAGAAGGGGTGAACGCGCGCGTCGAGGCTCGCGCGGCGCGCGGCGTGCGAGACGCGGGGCGGGGCGAGGAGCGCCGCTCGCGTGACGATTCGCGCCGAGGCGCGGACGGGAGGAAGGGCGGCGAGCCCGCGAGGGCGCGCGCGCCCGAGCAGCAGCGCGTCGCTCACGAGCGCCGCCGCCGCCATGCCTGCTCTTCGCGCGCGAATGTCGTTCGGGGGCGCTGGACGCAGCGCTCGGAGGGGAAGTGAAGGAAGGAGGGAGGGAGGGGACTTTTTCGGTCAGGCGGCGGGCGACGTTTCATCATGTGTCAGCTAAGTCGCTGCGGGCGGCCGCAGGCTGAGTGGCCGGCGCGCCGCATCACGGCTGAAACAGGCGTTGAACGCGCCCGGCGTCTCATCATCAACAACGACGGGAGATTCGTCGTTCGGTTCGGGCGCATTGCAGTCCGAGCGCGGGTGCGAGCGGACCTCAGTCGAGCGCGACGCGGGGTCCAGAGGTCGCTCGCGAACGCGCAGACCGCGGCGCGAGTTCGCGCGCGTCTCGTTCGGGGGCACTCGCGGGCGGTCTCGCGACACGGGGGTGAGACGATGGAGGACGTGGTGGACGCGTCCGTCGCTTCGGGATCGTTCGCGCTCGCTGAGGAGGCGGTCGCGGATGCGGTCGTGGACGCGGTCGTGGACGCCGGGGACGCCGCGGGGGGCGGCCACTGGATCACGGGCGACACTTGGCTCCTGAACCTCACCTCCCTCGCCGAAGGGCTGCAGGGCGTCAACCTCACCGAGGGCGTCAACCTGCAGGGATGGGTGCTGAACATCACCGCCCTCGTCGAGGACATCCCGCTCGCGGAGTTCGTCCCCGTGCTCTCCCTCCGAGAGTGGTTCCAGTGGCTCTTCACCCTCCTCGCCCTCGCGTTCAGCACGCAGTGGGTCATCGTGCGGATTCAGAAGTACATGTGCGTCTGCGCCCTCTGCTCGCGACGCGCGACGCGCGGGCTCGGGAATTCCACCGCCGCGCGCGATTCGATTCGTTCGAATCGACCGACGATTCGAAATCTGTCCCTCTTCGACGTCTCCGTCTTTCGACGCGCGCGTTCTGACCCTCTCCTCCCCTCCCCTCTTCCGTCGCGCTCCCCAGGCGCGCGCAACGCGGATGGTACTACACCCTCCAGCAGTCGAAGCACGCGCGTTTGATCCTCCCCCCCGAGTGCGTCACCGAGGCGCCGATGCGGAACCCCCTGACGCGCCTGACGAAGAAGGTGGCGCGCAAGCTGAGCCGCAAGAAGCGCAACGGCGAGTACACGGGCATCACGAGCATCGACCCGACGCTGCTGCCCGAGGACGCCGTCCCTCTCCTCGTTTTCGTGAACAGTCGCAGCGGGGGTCAGCTCGGCGGGTACCTCACGTCTCAGCTGCGGCAGAACCTGAACCCGCTGCAGGTGGTGGACCTGCACAAGACGGACCCGAAGGTGGCGCTGCGGCAGTTCGCGGGCCTGAACCGCCTGCGCATCCTCGTGTGCGGCGGCGACGGCACCGTGGCGTGGATCCTGCAGACGATGGAGTCGTTGCCCGAGATCGACCCGAAGCCGCCCGTGGGGATCCTCCCCCTCGGCACGGGCAACGACCTGGCGCGCGTGTTGGGGTGGGGCGGCGGGTTCAACAACGATCTCGTCTCGGAGCTTCTGCTGCAGATGCTCGAGGCGCACCCCGCGGTGCTGGACCGCTGGGAGGTGAGCATCACGCCGAAGGACCCGCGGGCGCCGCCGCCGTCGCCGAAGAAGAACGCCAAGACGGTGGACGCGGAGTACAACAAGGTGACGGAGTTTGAGTCGGGCGCGTCGTCGCCGCGGGGACGGCGCCCGGACAAGGACGCGTCCTCGCCCCCGGGGGCCAAGACGCTCGTGTTTCAGAATTACCTCGGCATCGGCGTGGACGCGCAGGCGGCGCTCAGGTTCCACCGCACGCGCAACGTCCGCCCGCACCTGTTCTTCAGCGCGTTCACGAACAAGATCCTGTACGGGCTGTTCGGCTTCCGCGACGTCGTGGAGCACAGCTGCGCGGGGCTGCACCAGCACGTGCACGTCATCGCGGACGGCGTGCGGTGCGAGCTTCCGCCGGAGACGGAGGGGATCATCCTGCTGAACATCAACTCCTTCGCCGGCGGGGTGCGGATGTGGGAGAGCAGCGAGGGGTACGGCGCGAGCTCGATGCAGGACGGGATGGTGGACGTGGTGGTGGTGTACGGGGCGTTACACCTCGGGCAGCTCAACTGGGGGGTGGACAAGCCGGTGCGCATCTGCCAGGCGAAGAGCGTCAAGGTGATTGTGGAGAAGGGGTTCCCGATGCACGTGGACGGGGAGCCGTGGGAGCAGCCCGCGTGCACGATCGACATCAAGCTCAGGAACAAGGCCCTGATGCTGCGGCGCACCGCGGACGCGAGGGGGATGAGCATCGTGAAGATGGCGGACACGCTCGAGTGGGCGAGGGACAACGGAGTCATCTCGAACGAGCAGAGGGAGTCCATCATGTCGGAGGCGTACCGACGCGCGGAGAAGGACAGGATAAACAGCATGAGCCACGCCAGGAGCAGCAGCCTGGGGAACCTCATGAGCAGACACAGGCGCGGACGGAGCGGGGGGAGCGACGAGGTGGACTACTACTGAGGAGACGACCGTGTCCACAGGGGGAGGGGAGCGACGGAAGGGGTCGACGATCGGTAGACGCGCGGAAAAAAAAAACGCCCGAAGAGGGCGCGAAAGAATCAGATTGCGTCGAGACGACGTCAGGGAAACGCGCGGCGCCCGAGCGCGCCTCGCCGGAGTCAGCCACCCGCTCGAGGCGAACGACGACGGTTTCCTCGCCCCATCACACGCTCGGTCTCCTCGCCTCGTCACATCTCCGACAGCTCCCTGACGAAGGTGGCGAGGTGCGGCGCGAACGACGCCGCGACGGAGGATTTGATCTTCTGCTCGAACTTTTCCTTCGCCGCGGCGTCGCCGTCCGAGGCGGTGACCGTCCACTCGTACTCGTCCTCGTCGTTCGTCGACGCGAACTCCGTGAGCCTGATCTCACCCTTGACGACACCCTCCGCGCCCTCGACCTCGCCCTCCCACTTGCACGTCACGCTGAGGTCGAACACGGCGAACTTCTTGTTCCCTTTGCGCGTGTTCACCGAGGCGTCGCCCTCGAACTTGGAGATCTCCAGGACGCGCGCGGAGCCCTCGTTGTTGGGGAGGTCGAAGCTCACCGCGGTGAGGAGCTGCGAGATGCGGTCCCGTCCCCACCCCATGCAGTTCTTCTCCTGCCAGTGCCATCCGTTCACGTTCGCGCCGTCGTCGCGCTCCTGCACGATCCAGCGCTCGTCGCCCTCGCCCCACTTCGCCATCGCACCGCGCGAGCGCTCGAGGAGGAGATCGCGAGACGCGCGCGCGCGTCGCGAACGGCCGCTCTGTCGCGCCCGGGGCTCGCGTCGCGCGCGCGGGCCGCCTCGAGGGGGAGACGCGTCCGGAAACCCGGTCGGGGCGGGGAGTCGCGCCCCGGTCGCGCCTTCGCTTGTGCGCAGGAGGCGGACGGTCGGCGTGAAGCCGAGGGCGTCCGTCGTCTTCACTTCCACAGGCTTCTTCTCTTCCACGGCGGCGGATTCGCGACGTTCACTTTCCGTCACGCCTGTTGATGAGACTCGCCAGACTCTGCTGAGGCTGGGGGCAAACCTGGCGCCGGCTGATAAACGGGACCCTCGATTTGGCTGTTTGAAGTTTCTTCGGCTCGCGCGCACTTCTCCGCGCGCGCATCGACGCGACGCATCCCGGCGTGAGAGCGCTCGCGTTCCGCGCTTCGGCGAAGGCACCGCCCGACGCCATGGCCACCGGCGCTCTGCCCCTCGAGTCTGTCATCGGGTTCGAGGGCAAGGTCGGAGGCGGCCTCGTCCTCCACCCCAATGGCAAGACGATGGCGTACCCCCTCGGGGCCACCGTCGTGGTGAAGGAGCTGGGCGACTCGTACTCGCAGTCGTTCCTCCAGGGTCACACCGACGAGGTGTCCTGCCTGGCCATCTCTCGCGACGGGCGGTATCTCGCCTCCGGGCAGATCACGAACATGGGCTTCGCCGCGGACATAATCGTCTGGGACGTGGAGGCGCGCGCCATCCTCCACCGCATGTCCCTGCACAAGGTGAAGGTGGCGGAGCTCGCCTTCTCGTACGACGGCACGTACCTCGCCTCCCTCGGCGGGCAGGACGATAACTCGCTCGTCATCTGGGACGTCGCGTCCGGCAACGCGGTGTGCGGGACGCCCGCCCCCGGCCTGACCAAGTGCCTGCGCTTCTTCAACAACACGAACTTTCGGCTCGTCACGGGCGGGGGAAATACGCTCGTCGTGTGGGACTTCGACCTCGCGAACCGCAAGCTGCGTCCGACGCCGTGCCGCATGGGGAGCATCCGACGCGACACCAACTACATCGTCGTCGACGAGGAGGTACGCGCGCGGCCCCGACCACACGGTCAAATTGCTTCCCGATTCGGCAATTTTTTTTTCCCCGACCCCGCCGCCTCGTCGTTTCCTTGCGTCAAGGGGGAGACGAGCGCGACTTTTCGTTTCGTCGGCGAGCGCGGACTCGGTCCCGCCTCGTCTCCCGTACCCTTTCGCCTTCCCTCCCTGACCCTCCCCGCCCCCCTCGCGACCCTCGTTTCATCAGGATGAATACATGTACGCGGGCACGACGTCCGGCGATGTCCTCCAGGTGAGCCTCTCCGCTCAGCTCTTCAAGCAGGCGGGTCCGGCGAAGCATCGCGTGCCGAAGGGCGTGATCAGCGTCGTCGTCGGTCCCTCGGGCGAGGTGGTCATCGGCGGCGGCGACGGCTCCGTCTCCGTCTTGGAGCCCGGGACGCTCAGGATGCTCGCGACGACGAAGCTCGCGAGCGGCGTGACGAGTTGCGTCGCGGCGCCCGGCGCGCACAAGGACGGCGGGTTCGGGATGTACTGCGGGACGGAGACGTGCCAGCTGTATTACCTCAAGTACTCCCCCGTCGACGGCGTGTTGTCTGAGCTGATCCAGACGTGCCACGGCGAGGCGATCAACGACGTCGCGTTCCCGCTGGGGTACAGCGAGGTGTTCGCCACGTGCGGCAGCTCGGACGTCCGGGTGTGGCACATCTCCGAGGCGCGGGAGCTCTTGCGGATTCAGGTGCCCGGGTCGGAGTGCCTCTCCGTCGCGTTCATGCCCGACGGCGGGTCGATCCTCAGCGGTTGGAACGACGGGAAGATCCGCGCGTTCGCGCCGCAGTCCGGAAGGCTCCTCTACGTCATCAACGACGCGCACCCGCACGGGGTGACGTGTCTCCTCGGCTCCTCGGATTCCGCGCGGATCATCTCCGGCGGGCAGGAGGGGAACGTCCGCGCGTGGCGCATCGGCCCGGAGTCGCAGACGATGCTCGCGTCGATGAAGGAGCACAAGGGGCCAGTGAACGCGCTCGCGCTGCGCGGGAACGACGCCGAGTGCGTCAGCGCCTCCTCGGACGGCAGCTGCATCGTCTGGGACCTGAAGCGCTACATCCGGGCCGGGGCCATGACCGGGAACACGTTCTTCAAGGCGTGCGCGTACCACCCGGATGAGTCGCAAATCGTCACCGCGGGGACGGATCGCAAAGTCACGTGGTGGGACGCGTTCGACGGGCAGGCGATCCGAGTGCTGGACGGATCGGACAGCGCCGAGATCAACGCGCTGGACATCTCCACGAACGGTGAGCTGGCGGTGACCGGCGGCGGGGACAAGGACGTGAAGGTCTGGGGGTACGACGAGGGGCGGTGCTTCGGCGTCGGGAAGGGGCACTCGGGCGTCGTCAACAAGGTGAAGTTCACCCCGGACGGAGACAAGATCGTCTCCGTGGGGGCGGAGGGCGCCATCTTCATCTGGCGAAACGTCGCGAACGAGCAGTGAAGAGAAGAAGGCGGCGAGGCGCGGCGAGAGTGTGATACCATCGCGCGGAGTGAGTGAATACGAAGAGAGAATATCACGCGTCTCCCCGGGGAGCGAAACCGACGCGCGAGAGAAAACTTCCCGTCTCGTATATACACGCGGAAATAACGCGACGCATCTCTTCCTCCGCCGCCCGCGAAGGCGTCTCGAGCGTATCGGCCCACTCTCAGCGACCCATGCGCCTCCTGAGGAAGTTGGGAATGCCACCGCCGCTGCCGCCCCGAGGCGGCGGGGGAGGCGGACCACCCTGCTCGGCGCCCCAGCCCATGATCTGCTGGTCGCCGCCCTGCTGCGGCGGCGGCGGCGGCGGCGCCTGCGCCCTCCCGCCCATCATGCCAGCCTGCGGGTTCGCGCTGGGCTGGAACCCGGTCGCGATGAGGGTGATCGCGACCTCGCCCTCCGCGAGCTTGATCGAGGGGTTCACCACGGCGCCGAAGATGATGAGCGCGGACGGGTCGACGAGCTCGTAGATGACCTCGGCCGCCTCGTTCACCTCGTGCAGGGTGAGATCCTTGGAGCCCGTGATGTTCCACACGATGCCGGTGGCGCGGTCGATGCCGAGGTCGAGCAGCGGCGAGGAGATCGCCGCCGCCGCAGCCTCGCGCGCGCGGTTCTTACCCGTCGCGCGGCCGATACCCATCAGGGACGAGCCCGCGTCCGCCATCACCGCGCGGACGTCCGCGAAATCGACGTTGATGAGACCGGGGAGGGTGATGATGTCGCAGATGCCGCGCACGCCCTGGCGAAGGATGTCATCCGCCAACAAAAACGCATCCTGCACGGGCAGAGCGGTGTCCACCGCGCTCAGCAAGCGGTCGTTCGGGATGACGATGAGCGTGTCCACGTTGCGCCTGAGGCGCTCCACGGCGTCCATCGCCTGGTTGTAGCGCTGGCGACCCTCGAACTTGAAGGGCATCGTGACGATGCCCACGGTGAGGATGCCCGCCGCCTTGGCGACGCCGGCGACGACGGGAGCCGCGCCGGAACCGGTGCCGCCGCCCATGCCCGCGGTGACGAACACCATGTCGGAGCCGGCGAGAGCCTGCTCGATGGACTGCCTGCTCTCCTCGGCCGCTTTCTGGCCGATCTCGGGGTTGCCGCCCGCGCCGAGGCCGCGGGTCAGCTCCTTGCCCACCTGGATGTGGCAGTCGTCGGGCACCGCGGCGGTGGCCATCGCCTGCGAGGATCGGGGTGGCGGGGGAGGGTGGGAGGGAAGAGGGGGGGTTCGTCAGTCGGTGAGTTCACATTCGGAGGCGCGACGGCGCGGGCGGGGTTCGGAACGGGGCGCGGGGGACGCTCGCGACGGGGGCGATCGATCGGGACGAGGGACGCGGGCGAAAAAAACGAAAACAAGATCGCACCTGAGAATCGGTGTTGACGATCCAGAACTCCACGCCGTTGATGTCGCTGCCGACCATGCGGTTGACGGCGTTGGAACCACCACCGCCGACGCCGACGACCTGCGCGAAAGAGGGGAGGAGGGTTTGGGTGAGCGGGAGGATCGCGCGGGGCGTGACGCGCGACGGGCTTCCTAGACGACGTTTGGGGGATGACGACGCGGTGTCGGGGAGGAATTTCGTGCAACGAATTGTCACGATCTCGCCCGCCGCGCTCGACCGCTTCCGAGGCGCACCTTGATGGACGCGGCGTTGAACACCTGGGGAGGAGGCGCCGGCGCGGGGGACGGCGCGATGAAATCGTCCGCGCCACCGGCCGCGGCCGCGGAGGTGGTCACGGGGGCGCGTCGCGCCACCTTCACGCCACGCGCGGGAACGCCGCTCTTCGAGCGAGATCCCAGGCGAGCCGCGGAGGCGGACGCCGCGCAGGAGACCGCCGCGGAGGAGGCCATGGCAGCCATTCGCTCTCTATTCGCGTTTGGTCGAGGAGCGACCGCGATGGACGGCGGACGCGCGCTGAACTCTGGAGCGCCGCGTCGGGTGAGATCGTCCCACGCAAAATCTCACGGAAGCGATGGGTGTCGGCCGCCGAGCTGGCGAAATGACGCCCTCCAGATCGCGAAGGTTGACGGAGGGGAACGATGGGAAAATTCACCGCGAACCCTCGTTCGTCGGTCTATTCGACCCGTATAATTTTTTTTATCACGGGTGACTCGACTCGCCGCCGGCTGATCGATCGTCTCTCACACAGGCACCCCGGGATCGAGCCGGGGCCCGGCGGGCTCGACGCCTATTTTTTCGAACGTTGGGCGAAACCGGAGCGCCGGGGCGCGCACTCCGAGAGGTCACGCGCGCACCGACGCGGCGTTCGTCCCACCGGTGCATCGCGCTTCGCGTCGGCGCCGGTTTCCTCGCGCGACCGGCGGATCTACACGGCTCGCCCGCGCACTCCAACGGCGGCACCGGCGGATTTCGTCTGGTTTTCTGGTTTTTGTCCCAATCGGCGGGCGAGACCGTGGGCGTCCGATTCGCCGTTTTAAGCCTCGCGCGCGAGTATCGCGGTCGTGACGAGACGGACGAGCGCGATGGCGAGCGCGCATAAGGAGCTCAGCCTCGACCAGGTGCGTCTCCCACCCCTTCCGCGCGGTCACGGGGAGGCGGATGACCGGACCCCCTCCGACGAATTTAACTCCCAATTCCAAACGCGCATTTCCCGAATCCAACTGACGCGACCCTCTTCTCCCCTCCCCCGGCGCGCAGATGGAGGCGGACATCAAGCTCTGCGAGGAGCTCCTCGCGATGGACACGTTTCAAGACGCGAAGGGCGACCGGCGGTCGTACGGCGAGAACGCCGCGGACGCGGCGGCGGCCGCGAGCGGACGCCTCACGGAGGCGCGTCGCGGGGAGATTCTCAATCGCCTCGAGAAGCATCGCAAGGGCCCCGCCTCATCCGCCTCCGGTTCCGGTAAGTCCTCCGGCCCGATGACCGCCGCGGAGCGCCGCGAGCGCGTCCAGCAGCTCCTACTCGAGCGTCAGCAGAGACTCTCCGGCGCCTCTTCCGCGGTGAAGCGCGGCGTCGGGGCCTCCCCAGGCGGGCGATCCCCGCGCGGCGCGCCCGCGTCGGCGCCCCGGCGCTCCGCCGCCGCGCCGCCGTCCGCGCCGAAGTCTCGCCCCTCTCCCCCCTCGCGCGGGTTCATCACCCCCGCCAAGGCGGCGGCCTTGGCCGGCCGCAAGGCGGTTCGCCCCAGCTCCGCGCCCCGCGAGCGTCCGCGGCACGAGCCCGGCGTCCCCGCGCCGTTCAACCTGAGCGCGCAGAAAGCGGGGCGGCACTCGAAGGAGGCCATCGCGGCGCGCGCGCGGGCGGAGGAGCAGAAGGAGCTCACCTTCAAGCCGCGGACGATCTCGCGCCCCCGGAGCGCGAAGAGCGCGCTGGACGTCGCGAGCGGCGAGGAGCGCATCGCGCGGTTGTCCACGCCGAGGACGAAGCTGTGGGAGAAGTGCGACGAGATTCGAGCCAAGGCGAGCGAGACGGAGACGGAGGAGTGCACGTTCAAGCCCCGGGTCGGGCGCGGACCGCGGATGGCGCGCGCGGGCCCGGACGGCGGCGCGGGCCGGAACGTGCCGTTTCCGGATCGCCTGTACAAGGACGGCGAGCGCATCTACAGCGAGCGCGAGCGCGCGAGGCGGCAGATTGCCGAGGCGGAGGTGGCGAGGTACCCGTTCCAGCCCGCCATCAACGACAACTCCCGCGCCGCCGTCGAGGCGGAGGGGTACAGGCCCATCCACGAGCGCGTCGGGGAACTCCTGCGCAAGAAGCAGGAGGCGATGGCCGCCGCGCGCGTGCAGGTGGAGCTGGAGAACCCGGACCTGACGTTCGCGCCGCGGGTGAGCGAGGCGAGCCGCGCCATCGCGCGCGGGCTCGAGGAGGAATCCGGCGGAAGCGTCGTCTCCGGCGACCTGACCACCTCGCGGCGGCGGCGCTCGAGCTCCGGGCGGCGTTCGCTCACGGCCGCCGAGGAGAGCGAGTACACGTTCGCGCCGAAGCTGAACGAGAACACGAAACGGCTGTGCGAGATGATGGCGGAGGAGGGCGTGCGCGGGGGCGCGGCGTCGTTCCTCGAGCGCCAGGCGGAGCACGCGCGGAAAAGCCGCAAGGAGAAGGCGACGATCCGCGCGCAGTTCGACCACGAGTGCACGTTCCACCCCAAGCTCGGAAACGCGGACGACGTCCTGATGCACTCCAAGCGCGTCTCTCGGCTGGGGGAGACGCCGGAGGAGCGCGTCGCGCGGCTGGCGATTTTGGACACGCGCGAGAAGGAGGCGAAACAGGCGGCGGCGGAGGAGAACTACCACAAGCAGTTCACGTTCAAGCCCCGCCTGAGCCAGACGGCGAGGAAAAAGGAGCCGACGCCGCTGCACGACCTGGTGGCGAACCCGAAGGGCGCGGAGGTTCGCGCGGCCATGGAGGCGGCGGCGCGCGAGGCCTTTGCCGCGGAGTGCACGTTTGAACCCAACGCCGGGAACAGGCACGGCGACGCCGCGCCTCGGCCGTTCCAGGTGAACTTCGCCGAGGGCAACGGGATCACCGCGAGGATCCGCGAGTACAGGCGCGAGAAGGAGATCTGCCTCCAGGAGGCGCGGAAGGAGAAGGAGGTCAAGGAGATGGAGGCGTGCACGTTCCAGCCCAACGCAGGGAGGAAAAAGTCCAAGCCCGCGAAGAGCCCGAACGTCGTCGAGGTCATCCCGGGGCTGGGGCGGCACCTGGAGCTGCGGAAGCGCGCGAAACAGATGGAGGACGAGGCGCGGGCGAGGGAGGCCAGGGTGTTCCTGGAGGACGCCGCGAGGAGGGACATCGCGCACCGTCAGACGGTGCCGCGGTCGTTCAACCTCAGCGCGCAGGGGGAGATCGGCCGGAAGGCGGAGGAGCGGCGGAGGAGGCTCCTGGCGGAGAAGGAGGCGAGGGAAAAGAAGGACTGCACGTTCCGACCCAAGACGAACGAACGCCCGAGGAAGGAACTCATCGAGAAGCTCCTCGCGGAGGACGACGACGACTACAACTCGCCGCTCGGGAGAGAGCCGATGACGTTCGCCGACTGACGAGAGGAGGAGACGAGGAGAGGGGTCCGGACGCGACGGTTGCTGCAATCGACGTACATATTTTAGCCCGCCTCCGCCGGACCCGTCGTCGTTTCCCGGACCCATCGTCGCTAAAGACTATACGAGCGTCGCTACTACTGAGCTACCTGCTAGTGCTGCTATTCCGTGATGGTGATGCCGTCGTACCGCGCGTTGAGCTGGCTGTCCGGCGGCGCCTCGTCCGAGGTCTGGTCCGGGTCGATGGCTCGGATCCAGAGCTGCACCGGTATCTGCAGCTTGCCGCTGTCGTTGGGGTAGTCGGGCGCCCCAGGGTCGCGGTTGAAATCGATCGTCCGCAGGTACCGCACCCGCATCTGCGCGCGCTTGAGCGTCTTCCACGGGCGCGCCCTCGTGCCGTCGTTCGCGTCGTCGCCGCCGTACGGGTTGACGTAGAAATGGTGGTTCTCCGGAACCGTCCCCCCCGCCGTGCCCTCGATGAGCGCGGTCCTCCTCGTCTCGAACTTCTGCGCCACGCACTCGGGCGGGCACGGGGGGAGGCAGTTGTCCGAGCACTTGTACGCGCCGTTCTCGTCCGTCTCCATGCACGGCACGGGCAGACCCTCCGGGATCGCGCCCACGAGCGAACCCTCGCGAACGATCGGCTTGAACGACCCGGGGGGGTTGAAGTCGATCGGGGTGTAGTACGTCACGTCGTTCTCCACCGCGGGGGGATCGCAGAACCAGCCGTAGGGGCCGACGGAACACACGCGCCCGTCCGTGGTCGTGGACTCCGTGATGGACAGCGGGTTATCGTCCGCGACCGCCGCATGAGACGTGCGCGGGACGCACGCGAAGAGCGCGGCGCACAGAACCGCCGCTCGAGCCGCCATCCTCCTCGCGCGGAGCGGTCTGAAGGGGAAGGACGAGCGAGGGCAACAACGGGCGTTTCGAAGTGGTCACCGCGCTGGTGAAGAATATATTTTGTGCCAGCAGTTGTGGGATTTGCCAAACGGGGAATAATAAATGTCGAGAATCACTTCGCGGAGCGCGGCGCGACCCGCCGCTCGACCCCCCCCCCGTCGTCCGCGCGTCCACGCCGCAGCGCTCGACCGGTCCGCGATGTCGTGGATTTACGGCGCCACGGGCGAGATGGGCTTCTGGAACGAGCAGATCAAGGCTGAGCGTCGAATCAAGAAGACTTGGGAGGCGTCGTACGGCGAATCCTTGGGTCCCGCGCGCGAGCGCGAGGCGGCGGAGAAGGCGGAGGCGGAGGCGCGAGAGGCGGCGCACGAGGAGCGCATCGCGAAGGCGACGGCGCGCCCGAAGCTTCGCAAGGTGGCGCCGACGTGGAAGACGAAGTGCGGTCCCACGGGCATGACGCGAACGTGGGTGCCGACGACGGCGAAGAAACCCCCCGTGGAACCGCTCGAGTGAGGACGGACGAGGCGGGCGCGCGAAGACGAAGACTGAAGACTGCAACGCCGAACCGACTCTATCCACCCCTATCGACCCTCACCCGCCACCGCGTCACCCCGCGCATCACCCCCTCCGCGTCCGCCTCCAGCGCCTCGAGCCCGCCGCCCTCCCCCGCGGCGACGTTCGCCTCCGTCTCCACCGCTCTCTTCGCGGCGGCGCTTCCCGCCGCCGCCGCCGCCGTCGGCGGCCGCCCCGCGCAAAGCGCCGCGACGCACCCGGCCACGAACGCGTCACCCGCGCCCACGAGACTCACCGCGCGCCGAACCGGAACCGCGGGGACGTGCGTGAACTCCACGATGACGCTCGTCCTGTCCCCGGGATCCCCGGGATCCCCGGGATCCCCGGGATCCCCGGGATCCCCGCGTTCGCACAGGAGCGCGCCGAGCGCGCCGAGGGTGAGCGCGACGCGCCCGACGCCCGCGTCGAGCGTCGCCGCGACGTCCGCCGCCGTCGCCGCCGCCGCCTCCCGCGCCGATGCGAACGATTCGTCCGCGGACGCGGAGCGCTCGCCGCCGGAGTGCGAGTGCTCGCCGCCGCGCCCCGCGAGTGCGAAGCCGTCGCGCGTCTGCGCTCGCGCTCGTTTCGCCATCGCGCGGAGCTCCGCGACGTTCGGGGAGATCCAATCGCACGCCGCCAAAATCCCCGCGTCCGAGGCGCGAGTGGATTTGGCGACGGACACGGGCTCGAACCACACGATGGGACGACGCGCACCGCGCGGTCGACGAGACCAGCCCTCCAGACCGGCTTCCTTTCCCGGAGGACCCTTCGCGAGCTCCGCGGCGCACCTCAGGGTTTCTCCCGCGCAGTTCGCGTCGAGGACGAGGACGGCGGCGTCTCGCACGTCGTCTCGGAATCGGCGCACCCACTCGGGGGGCAACGCGCGCTCGGCGGATCGAACGTCGGCGACCGCCGCGTACACCTCGCCGCCGGGCTCGAGCACGGCCGAGACGACGGGGGTGGCGGCGTCGCTCGCGACGCGGATCGCCGCGTCCGAGGCGGCGACGTCTCGGACCCAGTGGGCGCGCAGCGCGGCGCCCGCGGGGTCGTCGCCGACGACGCTGACGAGCAGCGGCGCCGGCGCGCCCGGCGGTCGCAAGCGCGCGACGCCCTCGGCGACGTTCCGCCCGACCCCGCCGGGGGTCTGGCGAACGACGCCGGGGGTGGATGACCCGCGGATGAGCGCGCGCGACGCGTCCGGGCGCGCCTGGATGTCCAGGATCATCCCGCCGACGACGACCGCGCGCGCGCGCGAGGCGGAGCGGCGGGTGGCGGTGGGAGACCCGCCGCCCGAGGTCGCGGACGCGAGGCGCGCGAGACGCCGAACGGCGGCCGCGAGGCGCGAAGACGCGGGGGCGGGGGCGGGGGGAGCGACGACGCCCGCGTCGCCATCGCCGCGGGGGGCGAGGACGCCCCGCATGTGCCCGCGGGGGGGGGGCGCCAAGCGCGATGGACGCGCGCTCGAGTCGTCCGACGATGACGAGAGATGCGTCTCGAGCGCGAAATGCCGCGAGTCGTCGCGCCCAAGGGCCCGGCGGGCCTTGGGCTCGCTTTTTACGCTCTGGGTTTCGAGCAGGCTCCGAGCCGACTGTGATGAGGTAAAAAGACCCAAGCTTCAGGGGTCCACCTCACGGCGGACCAGTCAGATTGGAATCGCAGATCGCCCCCCGAGCCAATCCGCGCGTCGCATTCGCGTGATTTCGTCGCGCCCGAAATCTCCGTCGGCGTTTCTGCACCAACAGAGCGTTTTCCGCGCCGCCCGACGCATTCCCCCGCACACGGCTTCAACGCCCTCGAACCCTCGAACGATGTCCGCCCTCACCATGTCCTCCTCCCTCGTCAAGGTCGCCGTGCCCACGCTCGGCGGCCGCAGGACCGTCGCGCGGCGCGCGGCCGTCAAGGTCAACGCCGGCAACGTCTGGCCGGTGCGCGTCCCGAACGTTCTCGCCCCGCCGCGACGGTCTCGCCGCGCGTCGACGACCGACGCCCGCCCTCGCGCCGTCGTTCCTTCGCTGACCCCCTCCTCCGCCCCCGCGCGTCACCTCTCGACCCCAGGAGCCCGGCACGTACCCCGGCGCCCCCGACGCGGACACCGCGTCCCCTCTCGGCAACGACGACGTGCTCAGCATGTCCAAAGCGGCTGAGTACGAGGTGATCCACGGCCGCTGGGCCATGCTCGCCATCCCGGGCATCGTCGCGCAGGAGCAGGCCACGGGGATCCCCTGGTACGACGCCGGCGCCCTGTGCACGCCCAGCTCGTGCCTCGAGAACTACACCTTCCCCGGCGCGCCCGCCTCCCTCGCCCCCGAGGGCTCCGGCCTCCCGTCCTTCTGGGCCGTCGTCTTTTTCGAGGTTGTCCTCATGGGGATGGCGGAGGCGTACCGCGGCGGCATCGTCAAGCCCCCCAAGGGCTTCCCCGAGCCCGACGGCACGCCCTACCCCGGCGGCCGCTTCGACCCGTTCAACCTCGCGGAGAAGGGCGACCTCGAGACGCTCAAGCTCCAGGAGCTGAAGCACTGCCGCCTCGCCATGGGCGCATTCCTCGGGTGCCTCGCGCAGCAGGCGTACACCGGCGTCGGGCCCGTCGCCAACCTCTCCGCGCACGTCGCCGACCCCACCCACGTCTTCTTCGGGTCCCAGGCGAGCCTCCTCCCCAAGTAAAAAAAGAGGAGGAGAGGATGCCATCGAGCGTCGGCGGCGATGAATGAAGAAACGGTAGTCCGTGAGAGAAGGCGCGCGTGAGTCGGTTCAGGCGCCGCGTGTAGTAAAACGATTGATTGTATACTCCGACGATGATTGTAAGGGTCCCTCGCGAAGTCCCTCACGCCTTGGTCTCCCTCGCGAGCGCGGACTTACTCCCCACGCGCCTGATCGGCGTTCCCGCCGCGCGCGCCGCCTCGCACTCCTCCGCCCTCGCCCTGAGGTTGCGCTCGGACTGCTCCCCCGTCTCTGCGACGAGCTTGGCGAACATTCCGTTTTTGTCCCTCAGGAGCTCCGCGGGCGACGCCATCGCCGCGAGCTCGCCCCTCTCCAGGCACACCACCTTGTCGTTCTCGATGATGGTGTTGATCCTGTGCGCGATCGTCAGGATCGTGCGCGATGCGAACCGGTCCGCGATGACGTCCTGCATCACCTTATCCGTCTCGAGGTCCACGCTCGCGGTGGCCTCGTCCAGGCACACGACGCGGGTGTCCCGCAGCAGCGCCCTCGCGAGGCAGAGCATCTGCCTCTGCCCCGCGCTGTAGTTCTCCCCGTACTCCGACACGGGCGCGAGCAGGCCGACGCCGTGCTCGCTCACGGCGGCCTTCATCTGCACCGCATCGAGCGCGAACCACAGCGCGGCGTCGTCGTGCTGCTTGAACGGGTCCAGGTTATCGCGCACGTTCCCGCTGAACAAGATCGGGTCCTGAGGGATACACGTGATCCTCGAGCGCAACTCGCGCAGGGCGAGCGAGCCGACGTCCACGCCGTCGAGCCAGATTCTCCCCCCGCACGGCTCCACGAGCCGCCACAGCGCGACGATCAGGGTCGACTTCCCGCTCCCGGTTCGCCCCACGATCCCGGCCTTCTCCCCGGCTCGCACGTCGAACGAGACGCCGCGCAGGACGAGGGGAAGCCCCGGTCTGTACCGCATCTCGAGTTTGTCGAACGAGATGGCGCCCGCGCTCGGCCACTCGGGGTTCGGCGGGGGCTGGACGCCGCCTCGAAGCGCCGCGCCCTGGGCCTCCTCGGACTCGAGCTCGGCGTACTCGGACACGCGCTCGACGGACACCATGTTCGACTCGAGCTCGCTCACGATGCGGATGAGCCAAGAGAGCAGGCCGGTCATGTCGATGGCGTACGAGAGCGTCAAGCCGACGAGCGCGGCGTACGTGCTCCCGCGCTGCCACGTCCCCAGGCACGCGACGACGAACGTGATGGAGTTGCCGATCGTCTCCAGGCGCACGGGCAGCCACCGGTCGCAGCCGCACTTCTGCGTGTAGTCCGCCCTCTGGTTCAGGCTGATCCTCCGCTCGTTCTCCGCGATGAACCGCCGCTGGTGCCCGAACGCGCGGATGGTCGAGATCCCCGTCAGCGTCTCCCCGAAGTGCGCGTAAATCGGCGACCCGCTGATGCCGTCGAGGCGCTTCGCCTCGCGGTATCCTGGGCGGAAGAAGTGCTGCACGTAGTAATACAGCGCGCCGATGGGGACCAGGCAAGGCAACAGCGCGGGCATCACCCACGACATCACGCACAGCGTGCCCAGCAACAGGAGGAAGAAACTCGCGAAGCTGCTCACGGAGTTGCCCAGGGTGTTGTCGAGCGTCGCCGTGTCCTTGGTGAAGCGCTGAATCACCCGCCCCAGCGGCGTCGTGTCGAAAAACGCCAGCCGGGTGCGCAGCGTCGCCTTGAACAGCGCGAGGTGCAGGTGGTTCGCCGCCGCCAAGCTCGCGACCGCCCACGCGAACGTCCGCGCCCAGCTCACCGCGGCCTGCCCGAACCCGATCCCGGCGTACCCGGCCAGGTAGTCGCCCTGGCTCAGGTCCCAGTGGCCCTCGCTCCACAGCGCCAGCCACACCGACGAGAAGACGCTCAAAAAGCGCTCAAAGACGACCATCGCCAACAGCGCGAGGAGCGTCAGAGGCGGGCCCATCGACCTCACGTACGTCACGTACGTCTTCGTGGAGATGGCTCCCTCGCTCCTGGCCTCCTTTGTGATCTCGCCCGCGGGTTCGGAGGGGCTCGGAGGGTCTTTCGTCCTCGGCGCCCCGGAGCCGAGCGCCGCGTCTTTCGCGGAGACGTCGGAGGCGCGCCTCGGACCGTCAAACTCCGCGCTCGTCCGCGCGGATCGATCCGCGCCGTCCACCCCGGGCGCGCCCTCCGCCTCCGCGGCGGCGGACTCCGTGAGCTCCCCGATGCGCGCCTCCGCCTCCTCCTCCCCTCCCGGATACCCCCCGGCGCTCGGCGTCGTTCCCGCCGTCGCCGCCGCGTCGCCCCCCGCCGGGGACCGGGACCCTCCCTCGGGACCCTCCCCGGGCGCCGCGCCGTCCTCCTCCTCCTCCGCGAGCCCCTCGTCCTCGCCGTGGTACGCGTCCATGAGCTGCCGGAACGAACCCCCCTCCTTCGCGACGAGCTCGTCGTACGTCCCGCGCTCGGCGATGGCGCCGTCGGCCATGACGACGACGTGGTCCGCCTGGTTCACGAACTGGAGCTGATGCGTGACGAGCAGCACCGCCTTCTCCCGACACGCGCCGACGACGCACTTCCTGAACAGATCCTTCGCCACGTGCGCGTCCAGCGCGGACAGAGGGTCGTCCATCACGACCAGATCCGCGTCCGCGTACACCGCGCGCGCGATCGCGGTCCTCTGCTTCTGCCCGCCGCTCAGCGTGATGCCCTTCTCCCCGATCTCCGTCTCGTCCCCGCGCGGCAGCGTCGCGACGTCGGCGCGCATGCACGCGACGTCCAACGCCGCGCGATACCGCTCGGGGTCCATCGCCCGCCCGAACAGAACGTTCTCCCTCAGCGATAACGACTGCACCCACGCCACCTGCGCGACGTACGCGACGGTGCCCCTGATGTCCGGCGCGCCGTGGGCCGCGGGGAGGCCCGCGGGGCCGACGCACTGGTGCATCTCCCCGAGAAGCGCGGAGATGAGCGCCGACTTGCCGCTCCCGACGGGACCGACCACCACCGTCAGCTCGCCGCGGCGGAGCGTCAGGTCGACGCCGCGAAGGAACGGCCGATCGGTCGGCCCGGGGACGGTCCAGTGGAAGTGCCCGCCGGAGATAGACGCGATGACCTCGCCCGGAGCGCCGGGGTCCGAGACCGCGCGGAGCTCCGCGGGCGTCGCGGACGACGCCGACGCGAGGGCCCCAGGGACGGCCGAGGCGCCGCCGCCGACGGGCGCCGCGTCGTCGTCCAGGGACACCTCCACGAGCTCGATGTCGCCAGCGCCCGTCGGTCGGGCCGCGGGGTCCACGGAGACCCGGGCCGACGGCGGAGCCCCGCGGCCCGACGAATGAGCCCCGCGGTCCGACGGCTTCGCCGCCGCCGGCTCTTCTCTTCGCGCGTCGTCCACCTCGGTCGGGAGCTCGACGGTCGCGGCCCTCGCCTCGGCGAGGAGGAAATAGCCCTGCAACCTCCGGAGCGCGACGACGGCGTCCGCGCACAAGCTGAGACACCGCGGGTAGAACATCACGGGGAACCTCAGGAGCGAGAAGAGCGAGAGGCTGGGGAAGATGACGCTCGGCTCCATGGGTCGGTGCATGATCCCGGAGTAGATGCTGAACGCCGCCACCGCGACGAGCGTCGGGCCGGTGTTCATGATCGCGGCGTTCATCGCGTTTCGGTTCGCCACGCCCGTGGCCTTCACCATCTCCTCCGCGCGAACCCCCTCCACCTCCCTTCGCAGCGGCTCCTCCCACGCGTTCAGCTTCAGGATCTTCACCCCGCTCAGGGCCTCGTTCTGAAGCTTCACCCTGCGGTCCGTCAGCTTCATCTGCTCCCCGCGCAACTCGGAGATGATCTGGAAAAAATATTTCTGCAGCGGCACGAGCACGATCATCACCGCGAAGCCCCCGACCGCGGCCCACCCGATGTACGCGTACAGCAGCAACATGTACCCCACGGTCTGTAAGATCCCGCTCCACAGGACGTTGATGAACAGCATCAGGTCCCCCACCCTCTGCGCGTCGAGCTGCATGTGGTTCAAAACCTCGCCCGTGGTGGACCCGTCCCGCCCGGCGGCGCTCAGACGCGTCGTCTTGCGGTACACGGCCGTCGCCAGGGCGCCCTTGATGCAGATGCCGCTCGCCTGGGCGTAGTAGAAGTACACCTGCTCGCACAGCGTGCGCGTGACGGGGACCAAGAACATCAGGAAGCAGTAGATGACGCCGTACGTGGTGTCGCTCCAGTCCGCGGATGACATGAGATGCGATTTCCCGGCGATGTAGCGCAGGAACCCGCCGAGGATGACCGCGGGGAGGAACTGGATGAGGTCGTTCATGAGCTTGAAGAAGGAGCCGGTCAGGATCGTCGCGCCGAAGCACGTCCACAGCGGCCACACGAGCGCGGGGAGGAACGGTTCTTGGGGCGTCTTGCCGATCTCGCCCCACTCGCGCACGTGCCTGAGGCGGATCTCCTCCCCCTCCATCGCCCGCGCCAGGAGCGTCTCGAAGCGGCGGGAGTTGTTGGCGGCGAGGTACGCGGGGGGGAGGGGGAGGAGGTCCTCCTGCTCGAGCGTGCGCTCGCCGCCGAGGCGGAGGAACGGGGTCACCCACAGGTACAGCGCCTTCCCGATCAAGCCGCTCTGCGCGCGGGAGGAGAACGTCGTACCCGGGTCCCCGGCGCCGTCCCCGAACTCGACGCCGTGCCCATCGTCGGTCGGCGCGCCCGCCGCCGAGTCCCCGAGCTGCGCGTACTGCTGCAACCCGAACTTGCGAAACACCCTGTCCGCGAGCGACGCCATCACCGGGGGCGTGACGCGCGGTGGTCGCCCGTCCTCCGGAACGAACGAACCACCCGTGCGGTGCGCGCGGCGCGCGAAGTGCGCGAGGCGGACGCGCAGATCTGAGATCGGGTGTCTTCATATAACGCGACGACGACTTGTTGGAGGCAAATAACGCGACGTTTCGCACAATCTGATGCTCCGAGCGTCTGCGCGCGCGCACCACGCGCTTCGAACCGCCACCCGCCCTCATCGCTCCTCGCGGGCTCGCCTCGCTCCCGTTCGCGCCTCCTCCTCCGCGATGGCGACTTCCACCCTCCCGAAGGTCCGGCTCGGCTCCTCCGGCGTGATGGTCACCGAGGTGTGCCTCGGGACGATGACGTGGGGCGTCCAGAACACGGAGGCGGAGGCGCACGAGCAGCTGGACTACGCGGTCAAGGTCCGCGGCGTGAACTTCATCGACACCGCGGAGATGTACCCCGTCCCGTCCTCCGACCCCGCGTGGAAGCCCGGCGTCACGGAGGAGTACATCGGGACGTGGCTCGAGAAGAACCCCGACCTTCGCGCCGAGATCGTCCTCGCGACCAAAATCTCGGGATTCAACCCCAAGAGCGAGACGGGCGGGAACCGGTACGTGCCCCCGAAAGACTTCGCGCCCTGCCGCCTCGACGCGGACTCGATCAAGCTCGCGTGCGACGCGTCGCTCAGGCGCCTGAAGACGGAGTACATCGACCTGTACCAGCTCCACTGGCCCGATCGGTACGCCCCCGGGTTCGGCGCGTTGGTGTACGATCCGACGAAGGAGCGCGAAGCCGTGCCCATCAGAGAGACGGTCGCGGCGCTGGGCGAACTCATCGAGCAGGGCAAGATCAAGCACTACGGTCTGAGCAACGAGACGACGTTCGGGGTGTGCGAGTTCGTGCGCGCCGCGGACGAGCTGGGGGTCCCCCGCCCGGTGACGATTCAGAACTCGTTCTGCCTCCTGCACAGGAGCTTCGAGACGGAGCTCGCGGAGGCGTGCGCGCCGTCGCACTACGACATCGGCCTCCTCCCGTGGACGCCCCTCGCGGGCGGCGCGCTGAGCGGGAAGTACCTCGACATGGGCAAAGCCCCGAAGGACGGGAGGCTGGTCAAGTACAAGAATTTCATGCAGAGGTACTTGAACCCGCCGAGCGCGGAGGCGACGGCCAAGTACGCGAAAATCGCGGAGAAGAACGGAATGAGCCTCGCCTCGATGGCGCTCGCGTGGTGCCGGACGAGGTGGTACGTCTCGTCCACCATCATCGGCGCGACGAACATGCAGCAGCTCGAGGAAAACATCGACGCGTTCGAGGAGAGCAAGGTCAAGCTCAGCGAAGAGACGCTCGAGGAAATCGACCGGGTGCACCTGGAGAGGCGAGACCCCTGCATGATCCCCTGAACCCGCTCGTCGCTGTTAGAGACGCGCCACCTCCGAAGCAACCGTAGAACGATGATATAATCCTTAAGGTGTCGAAGATAATACAATACATGATATTGGTACCGCACGTGCAGTCGCACTCCGCGCGGGCTTTCCGCGCCGCGATGATCGCATTCTCGTCCGCCGCCTCGGGACGCTTCTCACGTGTACCCCGCGTGAATGCAGAGGCAGAGGTAGGGTACGGAGATGGAGACGCCGAGGCACATCATCGGCCATCCGATTTTGAAGAAGCTCATGAAGCTCACCGGGTACCCCGCCTCCGCGGCGACGCCCGCCATGACGACGTTCGCGCTCGCGCCGATGAGCGTCCCCATCCCCCCGTAGTCCGCGCCGAAACACAGCGCCCACGCGAGCGGTCTGAGCTCCAGCCCCTCGACGTTCGCAGCCATGCGCCGAATCACCGGGATCATCGTCGTCGTGAACGGAATGTTATCCACGAACGCGCTCGCGACGGCGGCCACGACCTGGATCAGCACGCTGCTGACCATCGTTCGCGACCCGACCGGGACGGACTCGATCACGCTCGAGAGCTGATCGGCGATGATGCGGAGCAGCCCGAGCTCGGCGACGCCCTCGGTGAAGACGAACAGGCCGGCGAAGAAGAGCAGAGAGTCCCACTCCACCTTCTCCAGCGCGTGTTCGAAATCCTCCGCCGGGCCCATGAGCAAAATCGCGATGGCGCCGAAGAGCGCCGCGTACGCGGGCTCGAAGTGCACCACCGGGTGCAGGAAGAAGAGCATCAGGACGAATCCGAGTATCACGCCGCACCGCGCCAGCAGCGCGTGGTCGCGGATCGGGTACCGCGCCCTGAGCTCGGACATGTCCACGTCGATCTTTTTCCCGTACACCTCCTTCCCGTAGTACCACCGCAGAAACGCCAGCGCGGGCGGCAGCGTGAGGCACACGCCCGGGGCCAACACTTTCAGAAAGTCCACGAACCCGAGCTCCTCCTTGAAGGCGTTGCCGATGATCAGGTTCGGCGGGTCGCCGATCATCGTGGACGTCCCGCCGATGTTTCCGAACAGCGCCATCGGGATGAGCATCGGCCTCGGGTCCATGTCGATGGCTTTGCACAGGGAGATGATCACCGGCCCTAACAAGAGCATCGTGGAGACGTTGTCCAGAAACGCGCTCAGGACGCAGTCGAAGAGCATGAGCATCCACGTCAGCCGCCACATGTCCATCCCGCTCGCCTCGATCAGCCGCACCGAGCAGAACTCGAACACGCCCGACCGCGCCAAGAGAGCGACGATGATCATCATCCCCCACAGCAGCGCCAGAGTCCCGTGGTCCATCCACTGCATGATGACGTACACCGACGGGAGGCGGTGCTCCAACGCGAGGAGAAACAACACCGCGGCGGCGCCCATGAACGCGATCAGCGTGCGGTGCACCACCTCGGTGATGATCAGCGCGAAGACGATGATCAACAGCGCGAGCGCGATCCAGTGCTGGGAGCTCCCGATCGGGCCCACCGTGACGGCCTCGATGGATACTCCCAGGGGCGCGGGGCAGTCGCTCTTCACCTCCACGCGAAGGTTTGGCCCGGAGCCGCGGGGCGAGGCGTCGAAGTAAAACGTCTCGTACACGTCCGCGCCCGTCGGCCCCGCGGCGCCGCCTCCCGAGAGAAGGTTCCGGCGGCGTTTGGAGGACGCTTCCTGGACGCCCTTATCGTGCAGCTTCAGCGTGTCGCTCTCGAGCACCGCGTCCTCCTGCATCAGCGACACCGTCGCGGAGTAATACGAATGACTGGTGAACTCGTTCCCGTCGTCGCCCGGCGAGTACGCGTTGCACTTCCCGGCGCCGACGAGAATCTCGTACAGCCCTTCGCTCTTGTGCGACAACGCCAAGACGACCGGGTCGTTCCCGTCGACGACGTACGCGCCTTGGGTGGCGGCGATCGCGGTGTCGGGCTCGTACTGGTGCAGGATGTGCGGGATGCAGCAGAGGATCAGAAGGACGACCCCGACGATGCCCGCGCGGACGCAGTGTTCCTTGAACGTGCGCTCCTTCGCCGGCGCGCGGTGGTGCTTCCCCGCGTGCGCCGAGTTGGACATGTCCTCCTCCGCGATCCTCGGCGGGAGCGAGCTCAGGATGGAGTTCGGGCCGAGGCTCATCCGCCCGAAGCTCATCCGCGGCATGCGCGCGGTCTTCTGAACGTCCGCGGCGGCTTCCCGGAGGAGCTCGACGCGGTTCACTCGGCGGAGCGCCGACTGCTTTCGCGCGGTGAGGCCCTCCGTCTTGTACCCTAACCGCGCGTTGTCCTGAATCCGACCGAGCCCCTCTTTCAGGCGCTTCGCGAGAACCGGCATCTCCTTCGCCGAGAGCGCCTCGGAGATGAGCATCAGGCTCTCCACGTCGCGCGCGACCGAGCGGAGCGCCTGGCGCCTGTCGACCTGCGTGTCGGCGCTCGAGACGCTCACGCGCGGCGCGTTCGGCCGGGGCGCCGTGCTCTTCGCCCGGAGGGCGCGGCTGGAGGTTTCGGAGAGGATGCCGCCCTTCTTGCTGCTCGGAACGTCGCGGCGCATGTCCAAGGAACCTCGCCGGTCGCTCGAGGGGCGTTTCGGGTCGCCCTTCTCGAGCATGCTCTGCAGCGGGTTCGGGCGCGCGGCGCTCTTCTGGTTCGATCGGAACACGCGCGGTTTGTCCGAAGCGGGCACCTCCGGGCGGACGTCGGACGCGTCCGCGGGGCTCTCCTCCGCCTCGTCGTCCGACGCCGCGAGCTGGGTCCTCATGATGGTACTCTCCTCGTCGTTTTCCGCGATCGGCTCGATCGCGTTGGTCTCCGCGGGGAAGAGTCCGTCGAGGCGCGCGTGGCCGCTGCTGGGCGGCATGGACTCGCGCCGGCGCACGTTCGAGCGTCCCTGCGCGGCCACCTGCGCGGCCGCGCGCGCGACGGGATCGGGCGCGATGGCGCCGGAGAGGCTCGCCTGCTCCGTGCCCGTGAGCGTCGTGCTCGGGGTCTCGTTCGGGCTCGTCAGGGGCGTCGAGCCGGGGGACTCGCCCCCGGCCGCGAGCGCGTCGTCGCCCTGGAACCCGCCGACGGCGTTGAGGGTCATGTTCGAGAGCTCGCGCCTCAAGCCGCGACCCTGCATCGCGCTCAGCGTGTGCCCGTGGTCCTCGTACTCGTCCCCGGGCTGACCGGAGTCGGGGTCGGACTCCGTCAGGCTGAGCCTGTTCCCGCCGCGCCCGCTCCAACTCATCGCGCCGGGGTCGTCGAGGTCACCCGCGCGCGCGCGTCGTCGTCCTCACCCGAATCTCGCGGATCGTACCCGAACGAGGGGGTGGATGTCAGTCGTCGCGCGTGCGGGTTCGGCGGCTCGCGCGCGCGCGGCGCGTTCGCGCGAGACCTTCCGCACGATCCGAACCGTCCGCCGGGTACGCACGCGTCGGTCGCCCCACGCGGCGTGCGCGAGAGGCCCCGAGACGCTCCTCTGGCGTGCGCCGCGGCGCGTCGTGTGCGGCGCGGGGGGGCGAACGAATTCGTCGTCTGCCCAAAAGCGCAGCGTGGCAAACCCTTAATCCGGGCGTTTCGCGCGGTCGAACGCGCAACAAACGGCGCCCGGGTTGCCGAAACGGCGACACGTGTGTGCGGCGCAGAAAACATTTTCGTGCGGCGGAAGGATTTCGTGGGGACCCCTGAAACGACGGTCTAATTTCACGACGTGGCTCGAGCAAGACTTTTTTGATTCCTGACGAACATCCGTCACGTTCTGGTCAACCCCCCTTCGCCCGTCGATTCCGTCTGCTCTCCCGGCGGTTGTCTCTCTCAGTCCCCGAACACCTCCTCGTCGTCGTCGTCCGGGTCCGGCGCGAGGCTCCCCCACGTCCCCGGCTCCGGCTCGCCCCACCCCTCCACGTCGTCCTCCGGCAGCCCCTTCAGCCTCCGCAGGACGCCGTCGGTGAGTTTCCCCCGCGCCGCGCCGGCGGCGCCGCTCGGTTTCAGCGCGGCGGACGCGAAGTCCAGTCCCGCGGGGTCGTCGACGATGTACAGGCTCGACCGCACGCACCGGTCCGCGTGGTACCTCGCCTCCTTGGACTTATCCCCGCTCAGGACGTCCGCGAGCTGCGGCAGGAACGCGGCGAGGTGCGGCGCGACCGCCTCCGGGTGTTCCCCGCACAGGCGCCGCAGCGCGTTGGCGGCGGCTTCCCGCGCCGACGCCTCGTCGTCCCGCAGGAGCTTGGCGACGGCGGCGAGGATCTTCGGCACGTACGCGCTGTTCGCGCCCTTCTGCGCCGCCTCCGCGACCGCGAGCCGGACCATCCCCCGCGCCGCCGCGCACCGCGACCCGACGCGCTCGGCGTCCTTCGCGGCGCGCGCGAGGCCGTTGAGCGTCGCGCCCGCGTGCGACGCGAGCGCGAGCTCGGGGCTCGTGCGGGCGATCGCGGAGAGCGCGAGGAAGCGTCCCTCGCGCGACGCGCCGGTTTCTTCCTCGTCTCGGGCGGTACTCCCTCCGGAGGACTCGTCGGCGCCGCCCAGGCTGTCGATCAGCGCGGCGCGGTCCTCGTCGGGGAGCCACACGGCGAGGCGCGCCAGGGTCACCGCCGCGGCCGTTCGCGCGTGGCCGTCCTCGCCGGCGTCGTCGAGTTGGACTCGCGCGACGGCGGCGGCGCGCGAGACGGTTTCGGGTTTCACGTTTTTGCCCGCGTACGCCAGGGCTCCCGACACCGCCCTCAGGTGCGCCTCCTTCACGCCCGCGTCCGTCGCCGCCTCGAGGGACGTCAAGAGATCGTTCACGAGCGGGTCTACCCTGGGCTGCAGCGCCATGAGCCGGCCGAGCGCCCTGGCGGCCCTCTGGCGCACGGGCCGCGCCCCCGGGTCGCCGAGGCACTTCACGAACGTCGTCTGGAGCTGCGGGACGAAGGGCTTGAGCGCGACGCCGCCCTTCTCGATCATCACGCGGAGCGCGCCCAGGATGGCGCTCTTGACGCTCCCGGGGTACTTATCCCCCAGGATTCGAATGAGCGGGCCGGTGATGGGAATCACGTGCGGCTTGATCGCGTCCGTGGTCGTGCTCAGCGCCGCCTCCCGCAGACCCTCCGCCGCGCACTCCCTCGCGTCGGCGTTTTTCCCCTGCAACACCCCCTGGAGGTACACCTGCGCGATCGGGGCCAGGCCCTTGGGAAGGCACAGACCCGGAACCTGCACGTCCTTCAGCGCCACGCCGCGGTTCTTCCGCCGCATCTTCTCCCGCGCGGTGTCCACCGCGGCTCGCACGTCGCGGACGTAGTGCGCCTGGTCCTCCTTGGCGATCTTCCCCGTGACGACCGAGAGCGCGTCCCACGCCGCGCGCACCGTCTCCGCGTCGTCGTCCGCGAATAAGTCCATCAAACCGGAGATGAGACGCGGGGCGTCGTCGTCCTCGTCGTAACACGGCGCCTCGGCGGCGAACACCGCGCACAGCTTCGCGGCGCTCGCGCGCGTCGCGCTGACGTCGGAATCGAGCCCGCCCAGGACCTCCGGGAGTAAGAGGTAGTGCGCGTCCGCGGGCACGGCGCGAAGCACGGCGCTCGCGGCGTCTGCGGCGGCGACGCGGCTCGCCTCCGAGCCGCTCCCCATCGCGAGCAACAGGGGCGGGAACAGAACCTCCAGGTGCGGGGGAAGGGCCGGGCCCGCGACCTCGGCGAGGGCGCCGAGCGTGGCCGCGGCGCGCGCGTCGATGGGCGGCGTCGCCAGTTTCGGCAGCACCGAGGCTAAGATTTTCGGCTGCGCGCGCAGCACCTGCTTCAGACCCTCGAGCGCGACGGGGTCGTCGTCGAGCTTGTCGAGGAGCTCGGGGACGATGTCCGAGGCGACGTCCGCGCCGCCGTGCCTGAACATGGCGTCGAACGCGCCGCCCGCGGCGTTGCGCACCGTCTCCGACTCATCGCACAGCGCGTCGCGGATCACCGGGACGACGTCCGAGAGGTACTCCTCGAGCTGTTCCGTGCGCGCCGCCGCGAGCACCTCGGCGAGGCCGAGGCACACGCCCTCGCGCGTCGCCGCCGCGTCGCTCCCGAGCCCGTCGCGCAAAATCGGAAACACCTCCGGCAAGACGCGCTCGCCGAGCTTCCTGACGAGCTCGCCGAGGCACCGCGACGCGGTCCCTCGGCGCTCGTCGCTCTCCGCGGACAGGCTCGCGATCAGGCGCCGCATCAGGCGAGGCAGCACCAATCGCAGCGTCCGCGGCGTGTTGGCGACGACGGTTTTCCACACGTGCACCGCCGCCTGGCGCACGACCAACGTCGCGTCGCTCCGCAGCGCGTACACCGCCGCGAGCAGGTCGTGGTGCCGCTCCTCCCCGAGCGTCTCGGTCAACGCCCTGCCCTGCGCCTCCGTGCTGATGCCCTCGTCGTCCGAGCCCCCCTCCACGCGGACCTTCCCGCTCGCGCCGGCGATGCGGAACATCATCGACCCGAGGAGCTCCGCCGCGGACTGCCGAATCCGCCAATTCTCCGACGCGATGCCGTCCTCGATGGAAGGCAACAGGAGGTCGAGCGAACGCGCGCTGTGGCTGAACTCCTCCACGAACACGCGCCCCGCGCTCAGGGCCGCGTCGCGAACCGGCTCGGTCGCGTCCGCGAGCCCGCAAAGAACCTCCGCGAGCGCCTCTTTCAGGTGCGCCTCGAACGCGCGGCCCAGCGCGAGGGGAAGGAACCGCAGGAGCGTGAGGTGTCCCTCGCGCACGTGCGCCGCCGCGTGCGAGCACCCCGCGAAAATCTCGGGGAGCATCTCCTCGAACGTCGCCTCGCCCAACACCGCGAGGCACTCCGCGAGGCCCTGCGCGGCGCCGCTCCGCTCCGTCATCGGCCCGTCGCTCTGGAGCGTCGCCACGAGCCACGGGACGACGTCGGCGAAGTGCTCGTTCGCGTCCGCGCCGCCCATGCCGCGCAGGAGGCTCGCCAGCGCGGCGGCGGAGACGGCGCGAACCTCGGGGGAGGGGTCCGTGAGGGACTTGCGGATGTCCGGCAGGAGGATCGGCACGTACGGGTCCATGTCCTTCGGGTCGGCGACGAGCGAGCACATGTTCCCCGCGATCTTCGCCGCCTTCTTCTTCAGGTCCGCCTTGCGGTCCCTCAGGCCGCGGGAGAGGATGGGCACGATGAGCGCGAGCGAGGGCGCGTCGACGACGTTCACGAACGTCATCTCGAGCAGAACGTCCAGGCACCGCTGCGTCAGCTCCGCGGGCTTGGCGATCGCGCCGAGGAGAGCGGGGGATAACCCTCGAATCTCGGGGTTCCGGATCACCTCCCCGACCGCCTTCAGCGCCTCGGTCGCCGCGTCCACGACCTTGGGGTGCGTGTCCACGAGCGTCTCGCTCAGCCGCGGGACAATCTGCGGCAAACACGCGCCGAGCTGTTTCGGCGCGCACGCGGACATCGCGCCGAGCATCCTGACCGAACCCTGCTTCGTGCGCCACGCCTTGTCCTCCAAACCCTCCATGATCGCGGGGAGGATGAGCTTGACGCCCTGCGCGGAGAGCTGGCCCATGACGGCGCGCGCGGCGCTCGCGGTGGCGTCGCGGACAAACTCGGATTGGTCGCCGAATCGCGCGAGGAGCATCGGGAGGACGTGGATGACGTACGGCTCGAACAGCCGACCCAGGCGGACGTTGAGGAGCTCGAACGCCATGAGCGCGCCCTCGCGCGCCTCCGGGCTGGTCTTATCCTCGACCGCGAGCTTGACCCTGTCCATGATCCCGAAGAGCTTCAGCGATCCGATGCCCATCCCTTTCACCGCGCCGGCGAGCCCGTACGCCGCGCCCCGCCGCGCCGCGTACCCCTCCCCGCGCGCGATCGTCTCGAGCAGACCCTCCACCAGCTCCCTTCGCTCCTCCTCGTCCAGCGCCGGCATGAGCGGGGGCAGGCAGTCCGCCACGGACCGCTGCACCTGCTCCGAGGGCGTGGCGAGGACGTCCACGAGGCGCTTGAGGATCTGCCTCACCTTCGGGTCGTCCCGCTCGAGGTGGCACGCGAGCGCCCCCAAAAACACAGCCACGCCCCGGCGCACGAAATCGCTGCGCGCGTCGCTCAGCCCGGCGCCTCCGCCGCGGTCGAAGTACCCCTCGTACACCCCCAGGAGCTGCCTCACGTGCTCCGCGCCGTGAAGCTCGATCATCGCCCGCCCGCCGCGCATCGCCGCGTCCCGGACCGCCTCGTCCTCGTCCCCGAGCGCCTTGGTCAAAAACGTCGAGACGAGCGGGACGTCCAGCGCCGTCAGCGACGGGCTCGCCGCCGCGAGCGCCTTCGTCAGCGCCGCGCGAGCGGGCGCGTTCCCAGCCGCCTCCGGTCCGGACGCGGCGGCGTCCCCGGGGTCCCCGGGGAAGAGGACGCCTCCCCTCCCGCCCCGCTCGGAGTCGGCGGCGAAGGGATCCCGTGACGTCCCCGCCGTCCCCGAAGCGTCCCGGTCCTCGCCTCCCGCGGCGGCGGCGGCGAGGGAAGGCTTCGGCGACGCCGCGTTGAAGGCGGCGAAGAGCTTCGCCAGGACGGGCGCCACCCCCGCCGCGCCGTTCCGCGCCACCGCCGCCGCGAACGCGTCCACCGCCGCGTCGCGCGCGGCCGCGGACTCGTGGCTCAGGAACGGCAGGACGTCGATCGGAGGCACCGCGAGCGAATCCGAATCCGAATCGCCGTGCGCGGCGGAGACGCGCGTCGCCGCTTCGCGATTGGCGTCGTCGGCGTCGTGTCTCGCGAGGAGAAGCTCGGCGCGGAACTCCGCGTCGCTCGCGAACGCCGACTCGGCGAGGTCCGCGTCGACGCTCGCGCCCGCCTCGAGCGCCGCCAACGCGGCGTTCCGCACCGCGCGGTACGGGGACACGAGGCCGCGCCTGAGGGCGAGGCGGGTCTCGGCGGCGGCGTCGGCGTCGGCGGCGCCGGCGGCGGCGTCTGCCGCGAGCGCGCGCGCCGCCGACGCGTGCGCCGCGTCGCCGACCGCGACCACCTCGAGCGCGAGCCGCGCGAGC
>MDSW01202014.1_pt1 | contig 53913 bp, 76 predicted proteins | sample 811171 | NCBI WGS metagenome assembly MDSW01 (sample SAMN05326641, study PRJNA326480) | marine metagenome | isolation source: seawater | place: Atlantic Ocean: North West | collected 2012
ATAAAATTAAAGAGATAAATGATGATATCAAATCAATTGATGATAATACTGAACTTACTCTTCAAAAAATAGAATTACAAGAACAGTATATAAATGATTTAGAACAAAACAAAGATAAAATTATTAAAAACAATAATGAAAAAATTGATTTAAATAAGAAAACGATATCAAAATATTTATCAGACAAAACAGAATTAGAAAATTTAAATGATGGTTTATTAACAGAAGTATCAGAACAATCAAACATTTCTAAGAAACTAAAGAAATTAAATAAATTACATTCTACAATTAGTACTAAAAAATCAAGAGAAGAAAAAGATGTAGAATTTTTTATGAATAATGATGAGTGTCCAACTTGTGACCAAGTTATTACAAATGAATTTAAAACAAATGTTATTAAACAAAGAGAAGATAAGGTAATCGAATATCAAGATGGTTTAAATGATTTAGATATAGAAATACAAAACTTAGAAAATAGATTACAGATTATAGAACAGATATCAATAAAATTAAATGAGAACAATGTAAAGATTGGAACACTTTCTACTTCTATCAGTACATTAGAAGAATTAAATGAAGGTCTAACTAAAGAAATAAAAGAATATGAACAACTAGGTTCTACTCAAGAAAATAGAAAAAAGTTAGAAGAACTAAAAGATAGTTTACTTCTTTTTGAACAAAGAAAAGCTAAACTAATTGAAGATAAACATTATCATGATATCGCAAGAAATATGTTACAAGATAGTGGTATCAAAACAAAGATAATTAAAAAGTATTTACCAATAATGAATAAATTAATAAATGGTTATCTATCATCGATGGATTTCTTTATCAACTTTACTATTGATGAAAACTTTAATGAAATAATTAAATCAAGATATAGAGATGAGTTTAAATATTATTCTTTTAGTGAAGGTGAAAAAATGAGAATTGATTTAGGACTATTGTTCACTTGGAGAGCGATTGCCAAAATGAAAAACTCTACCAACACAAACTTACTTTTATTAGATGAAATATTTGATAGTTCATTAGATGGTACAGGAACAGATGACTTTTTAAAAATATTAAATACATTCAAAGATGAAAATGTTTTTGTTATATCTCATAAAGGAGATGTATTGGTTGATAAGTTTGACCATACAATTAAGTTTGAAAAGATTCAAAACTTTAGTAAGATAGTGGAGTCGTAAAATGGGTAAAAAATATATTCATGTAAATCAACATAAAATTAGGGCCAATAAAAAACATGGGACAAATGAACCTGTGATTACAATTAAAGAAGGTAGAAAGAATACTTATTGTCATGAAGTTGAAATTCTTGGTCATTCAAAGATTAGATATGGTGGTAATGAGAAACCTATACTATCATGTGGCGCTAGAGTCGTAATAGAGACTGAAGGAGAGGTTGTCATAATAAAATGATAAATAATACTACCATGAAGTTTAAAATGACCAGACGCCCCTTTAAATTCCATCTAATGACCTTTCTGAAGAATGTGTTTACCAGAAAACCCAAAAGATTTAAAATTGTAACACTTTTTTCAAATAAAAACTTGACAAATAAAAAGTAATGTATATCTTATTAGTATGTCGCCGAAATGGGACATAATTCAATCTCGCTTAAAAGGAGAATAATAAAATGAGATTAATAAAATATTCACACTCTGACTTGGATGACCTATTCAAGTTAACACCTTTTTCTGTCGGTTTCGACAGTATGTTTGACAGGTTACTAGATTGTAAAAAACCAAACTGTCAAAATAGTTCTTACCCACCATACGATATAGTAAAGTTAGATGACTTTAACTATGAGGTACGAATCGCACTCGCAGGATTTAGTAAAGATAATGTCGAGGTAGAATACGCAGATGGTAGACTAAAAGTTGAATCAAAGTTTGATTCTAAAAAAGATTCAGAAATGGTCAACGCAAGAGGTGAAGAGGAAATGATTGTACATGGTATATCAAAAAGAAACTTTAGAAGAGTATTTACACTCGCAGATGATATGGTCGTACATGGCGCACACTTTAAAGATGGTATGCTTTCAATTTCTATTGAGAGAATAGTACCAGAAGAAAAAAAACCAAGAACAATCGATATTAAATAAGGGGGTAAAAGTTTTTTACAAAAGGGGGTTGACAAACCCCCTACTCTCGTATATAATATTAGACAATGTATAAGTATAACGAAAAAGAACTTTTAAAAGAATTAGAAGAATATATTGATGACACATACGAAGGTCATTATTCTAATTCGAGATACTTAGGACAACATACACAGGCGACTGAATCTATTATGGCCGCAGGACATGGTGAAGGGTTTTGTATTGGTAATATAGTTAAGTACGCATTAAGGTATGGAAAGAAAGAAGGCAGGAATCGAAAAGACCTGTTAAAAATATTACATTATGGTATCATGTTAGTTTACAATCATGATACATGGAGTGAACAAAATGATGAAGATTAGTGAAGAAACGATTGAGGTATTGAAAAACTTTTCAACTATCAATCAAAACCTACTCATAAAACAAGGAAATGTTCTTACTACAATGTCGAGTATGAAAAACATTATGGCGAAGGCTACTGTGAAAGAAGACTTTCCACAAGAAGTTGCGATATATGATTTAAATGAATTTCTATCAGCGATTTCTATATTTCAAAAACCAGAGTTTGATTTTCAAGATAACTATGTTTTATTAAGTGAAGAAAACTCAAAAAGTAAATCTTTAAAATATTTTTATTCAGACCCATCGGTAATTACATCTCCAACTAAAGAGATTAAAATGCCACAGTCTGAAGTTGAGTTTGAATTTAAAAACGAAACTTTTAAAGAAGTAACCAGAGCATCTGCTGTACTTGGTGTTCCAGATATGTTATTAAATGGAACAGGCGCATTATCAGTTACAGATAAAAAGAATGACGCCAGTAACAATTTTTCTGTAGATGTAAGTCCTACTGGAACTGGTGACTATAAATTTTATTTCAAAGTTGAGAATCTTAAAATTTTATCTGGTGATTATGATGTTAAGATTTCTTCAAAGAACATTAGTAACTTTGTGAATAAAAACAAAGACATTCAGTATTGGATAGCGCTTGAACCAGAATCAACATACTCTGTTTAAGTTAATTATTATTTTATGAGAAAGGTGAATATATTATGGACACATTTTTATTTGTGGAGAAGTACAGACCCACAACAGTAAAGGACTGTATTCTTACAAAAGAACTTCAAGAAACTTTTTTGAAGTTTGTAAATCAAAAAAATATACCTAATCTACTTTTATCTGGTGGCGCAGGTGTTGGTAAAACAACAGTCGCAAAGGCGATGGTAGAAGAGATAGGTGCGACTTGGTACATGATAAATGGTTCAGAAGAATCTGGTATTGATGTACTGAGAACTAAACTTAAAAACTTTGCGTCAACAGTTTCGTTAGAAGGTGGTAAGAAATATGTTATCATTGATGAGGCTGATTATTTGAATCCTCAATCTACTCAACCCGCATTGCGTGGAATGATAGAAGAGTTTCATAAGAACTGTGGATTTATTTTAACTTGTAATTTTAAGAATAGAATTATTGAACCATTACATTCAAGATGTAGTGTTATTGATTTTATAATACCAACAAGTCAAAAAGTAAAACTCGCAAAAAGTTTTTTTCAAAGAACATCTAAAATATTAAAAGAAGAAAAGATAGACTTTGATGAAAGAGCGGTCGCAGAACTTATTAATAAATTCTTTCCAGATTGGAGAAGAGTTTTAAATGAATTACAAAGATATTCTGTTTCTGGAAAAATTGATTCTGGAATATTAGTGAATGTCGCAGATGTAAATATTAAAGACCTAATGATTTATATGAAACAAAAAGATTTTAAATCAGTTAGAAAATGGGTAGTCAATAATATTGACAATGACCCAACAAAACTTTTTAGAAAGATATATAATAATGCGAATGAGATACTTGAACCAACGAGTGTTCCTCATCTTGTATTGATACTCGCAGACTATCAATATAAACAGGCGTTTAGTGTTGATTCAGAAATAAATGTTCTCGCTTGTTTAACAGAGATTATGGGAAATTGTAAATTTAGATGAGTTATACTAAAGGACAGAAAAACTTTAACATTGATTTAGAAGAATCTAATAGAGTTGTAGCAGAAATTGTAAATCCTATTTTAGAAAAGCGTGGTGTTAAACTTCTTAGATATTCAAATAGTGAAGATAAAATAGAAAGAAAACAATTTGATGGTATCTATACAATAGGTGAACTAATATTTACTATGGAACATAAAACAGATTATAGATGTGCAGAAACAGGTAATATTTTTTTAGAACATCATGATAGAGGTAAACCATCTGGTATTACAACAACAACATCAGATTATTATACTTATTATGTTCTTCAAAAATTATATGTAATTGAAACATCCAAGTTAAAAGAAATATTACCTCTTGCATTTAGAGATAATGTTAAGGGTGGTGATGACTATCTTGCGATGGGTTATTTATTTAAGTGGGATAAGATTAAGGAATATTGGAAATGTATGAGTTAAAAAACTATTTAAATTCAATTAATTATACGAAAGAAAAACTAATGGATAGTGAAGATGAAATGTGGGAAAAGAAGTATCCCATGTTTATAGTACACAGAATCTTATCTGGGTTTGAAGATTGTATATTTTTAATCAACGAAATGAACTGTAGAAATCATATTGACAATAAACTCAAATATGACTTTCTTCTAAATAGTATAAGAAAAAGAAAAAGATTTTCACAAATGGTGAAATCTGATAAGATTAAAGATATAGATTCTGTGAAAGAATATTATGGTTATAGTAATGATAAAGCGAAAGAGGCACTCAAGATACTTAGACCAGAACAGATACAGAAAATCAAAGAGAACTTGAAAACGGGCGGAATGAAAAAATGAGTGAATGGACTATTGAAAATATGTTAGAAGTTTCTTTAAAAGAACCAGATGATTTCTTAAAGGTTCGTGAAACACTATCCAGAATCGGTGTGGCTTCCAGAAAAGAAAATAAACTTTACCAATCATGTCATATATTACATAAACAAGGTAAATATTATATTGTACATTTTAAGGAATTGTTCGCATTAGATGGAAAAGAAACTAATATAACTGAAAATGATATATCAAGAAGAAATACTATTTCTGAACTTTTAAAGGATTGGGGACTTATAGATATCATGGGCGTAAACGAACCAAAAGCGCCACTATCGCAAATCAAAGTTATTTCCTTCAAAGATAAGAACGATTGGATACTTGAAACTAAGTATAATATCGGTAAAACAAAATAGTTGACAAACTATTATAATTAGTATATAATAACTATATGAAATTTTATACCCATGTACAACAATGGGGTAATCATATTCTTGTTCGTGAAATAGATAATGGTGAACAAAAAACCAAACGAGTAAAATATGAACCTACTCTTTATGTTCCAGTTGCAAAACAAACTCTCTACAAAAGTTTAGATGGAAAATATCTATCACCGATAAAACAATTATCAATTAAAGACGCAAAGGAATTTGTAGAACAATATAAAGACCAACCACATCTTGTATATGGTAATACACAATATGCATATACATATCTTTCTGATACATATCCAAATGAAATACAATGGGATATCAAACAACTATTATTGTACACGATTGATATAGAGGTTCAATGTGAAAATGGATTTCCAAATCCTCAACAGGCTATTGAACCAATGTTATCAATTACTGTTAAGAATCATAAGAATCAACATATTGTTGTTTGGGGATTAGGTGAATTTAAAACTGATAGAGAAGATGTTCACTACATTAATTGTAAAGATGAGAAAGAACTACTTGAAGAGTTTATGTTATTCTGGCAACAGACAACACCAGATATCGTTACTGGATGGAATGTTGATTTCTTTGATATACCATACTTAATGAATAGAATTAAATTATTATTTGGTGAAGATAAGATAAAATGTTTTTCGCCATGGGGTAATGTTACAAGTCAAGAAAAACTTATCATGGGTAGAAAAAATCAAATGTATGATATCATGGGTGTTTCTATTTTAGATTATCTTGAACTGTATAGAAAGTTTACTTATACCAACCAAGAAAATTATCGATTAGACCATATCGCATTTGTTGAACTTGGTGAAAGAAAAGATGAGAATCCACATGAAACATTTAAAGATTGGTATACTAAAGATTATCAATCATTTATCGATTATAACATATCTGATGTTGAGTTAGTAGATAAGTTAGAAAACAAACTAAAATTAATTGAACTGATTACAACAATGGCGTATGACTTCAAAGTAAATTATACTGATATGTTAGGAACTGTGAAGTATTGGGATAACTTAATTTACAATTATCTAAGACAAAAGAATATTGTTATACCACAGAAAACTAAACATGAAAAGTCATATAGATATGAAGGCGCATATGTAAAAGAACCACAGATTGGATTACATAAGTGGGTTTTATCTTTTGACTTAAACAGTCTATATCCACATTTGATTATGCAGTACAACATATCTCCAGAAACTTTATTAAAGAATAAAAAAGTAGATGGTGTAAATGTTGACAAGTTTCTTGAAAAAGAATTTGATACTTCTTTTTTAAATAATCAAACTATTACTCCAAACGGCGCAGTATATAGAACAGATGTAAAAGGTTTTCTTCCAGAGTTAATGGAGAAGATTTATAATGACAGAGTTATCTATAAGAAGAAAGCATTAGACGCACAAAGACAATATGAGAAAACAAAAGATAAAAAGTTTTTAACATTAAACTCAAGATATAATACTAAACAGATGGCACAAAAGATTTCTTTGAACAGTGCGTATGGTGCGATTGGAAATGAATGGTTTAGATATTACGATATTCTAAACGCAGAAGCGATTACAACATCTGGACAACTTGCGATTCGTTGGATAGAAAATAAAGTTAATGAATATTTAAATAATATTTTAAAAACTAAAAATGAAGATTATATACTCGCAGTTGATACTGATAGTATTTACATTACTCTTGATAAACTTGTATCTAAATTATTTCCAGACCAAACAGATATAAAAAAGATTATTGACTTTTTAGACAAAGCGGCAACTCAACAAATAGAACCTTTTATTGAAAAAAGTTATCAAGAACTCGCAAACTATACACACGCATATTCACAAAAGATGGTAATGAAAAGAGAAGTTATCGCTGATAAAGGAATATGGACTGCGAAGAAAAGATATATTCTAAATGTTTGGGATAGTGAAGGTGTTACATATAATGAACCTAAACTTAAAATAATGGGTATTGAGGCTGTTAAATCATCAACCCCTGCGTCTTGTCGTACAAAGATTAAAGAGGCATTAAAGTTAATGATGACTGGTACAGAAAAAGATATTAATGATTTTATTCAAAACTTTAGAGAGCAGTTTCTAAAATTATCTCCAGAGGATATCGCATATCCTCGTTCTGTAAATGGTGTAAAGAAGTTTACTGGTAGTACTTCTATGTTTAAAAAAGGAACACCTATTCATGTAAAAGGTTCAATATTATATAATCATTTATTGAAAGAGAAAAGATTACAAAACAAATATCCTTTAATACAGGAAGGAGATAAAATTAAATTTATCCAGTTAAGACAACCTAACTTTTATCAGTCTAATGTAATATCATTTTTTACAAAGTTACCAAAAGAGTTTGATATGAAAGCCTTATTAGATTATGATACACAATTTGAAAAGGCGTTTGTCGAACCACTCGCTTTCATAACCAACAAGATTGGTTGGACTATTGACCGAAGTTATGGCACCCAGCTTACACTTGATGAGTTTTTTTAGATATCCCTTGACAAGTTGTTATATATAAGTTATACTTATTAAAAATTAAATTATGGAGTTTAGATTATGCAATATAAAGAAAGTGATGTCATTACAATTATGTTTAGTAATGGTATGGAACTAATTGGTAAATTAGTGAATGAAGATGGTGGTGGTGTTGTTGTGAACAGACCTATGTTATGTCAGGCGACTGAGAAAGGTGTTGCGTTTTCCCCAGCGATAACATTAACTGGAGAAGCGGTTGATGAGAACCTATCCATTAAAAAAACTAACATACTATACATTGTAAAAACAATCAAAGAAATAACTAACAGTTATAATGAAAAAATGTCTAGTATACTTACCCCCGAATCTAATATAGAACTGGTAAAATAAACATGGCAAATGGAAGAACAAATTTTATAAAAGTAAAAGAATTTATGAAGGCATTTGGTCAAGAAGTAAAGAGTGACGCATTTCCACCAGAGTGGCCAGATAAAGATACTCGACAACTTAGACTTGATTTAATTGGTGAAGAATTTCAAGAACTGGTAGAATCAGTTGATGACCAAGATATGGTTGGTGTCGCAGATGCGTTAACAGATTTACTTTATGTAGTCTATGGCGCAGGACACGCATTTGGAATTCCACTTGATAGATGTTTTACAGAAGTACATGAAAGTAATATGTCTAAATTAGATGAAAATGGAAAACCAATATATCGTAAAGATGGAAAAGTATTAAAAGGTAAAAACTTTAGAGAACCTAATCTAAAGAAAATACTTTATCCACAAGGAGAAAAATAATGGGTTGGATAGCAGAAGGCGAACCAAAAGAACTATCAACACATGAACAACTCGTAAAGTTGTTTGAAGAATATATAGAAGATAGTGAAAAATTTGAAGAGAAGTCTGTAAAACAGGCAGCGGCTCGTGCAAGAAAATCATTAACAAATATAACAAAACTTGCAAAGGTAAGAAGAGCTGAGATTCAAGATAAGAAAAATAATATGTAGGAAAATATAAGTATGGACTTTTTAAAAAAAATAATAAAAGATACTGGTAACGAATACGCAAGTATAGTCGCCGATGGAGTAGAAGCAGGTGATATCGAATCATTTATTGATACAGGTTCATACGCATTGAATGGATTATTATCTGGTTCTATACATGGTGGATTACCAGCGAATAAAATTACAGCGATTGCAGGTGAGTCTGCGACAGGTAAAACATTCTTTTTATTAGGAATGGTCAAACATTTCTTAGACGCAAATCCAGAAGGTGGAGTTATATATTTTGAATCTGAATCTGCGTTAACTAAAACAATGATTGAGGATAGAGGAATTGATTCAAAAAGAATGGTTATTGTTCCAGTTACAACAGTACAAGAATTTAGAACACAATCACTTAAACTTTTAGATTCTTACTTAGAACAATCATCTGGAGAAAGAAAACCTTTGTTTATCGCATTAGATTCTCTTGGAATGTTATCTACAACAAAAGAAGTAGAAGATACTTCTGATGGAAAAGAAACTCGTGATATGACAAGAGCTCAAATTATCAAAGCGGCATTTCGTGTTCTTACACTTAAATTAGGTCGTGCGAAAGTACCAATGGTTATCACTAACCACACATATGAAGTTGTTGGTTCTTATGTTCCAATGAAAGAAATGGGTGGTGGTAGTGGACTAAAGTATGCCGCCTCTAGTATCATCTATCTATCAAAGAAAAAAGATAAAGATGGAACAGAAGTTGTTGGTAACATTGTTACTTGTAAAAATCAAAAATCAAGAATTACAAAAGAAAACACTTCAGTTGATGTTCGAATAAATTTTGAAAAAGGATTAGACAAATATTATGGTTTATTAGAACTCGCAGTAAAGTATGGTATTTTTAAACAAGTATCTACTAGGATAGAACTACCAGATGGTACAAAACAATATGGTAAAACTATATTGACAGAACCAGAAAAATATTTTACTAAAGACATTTTAAGTCAACTGGATGAGGTTGCACAAAAGGAATTTAAATATGGCATTGAGTAGTGTAGAAGATATACTAGAAGACTGGATTAGAAATTATTATGATACTGATGAAACACCAAAAGGTGTTGATATTAGTTTTTATGAATTTGCGACTAACTTTGATGAGGATACCCAAGAGGAGTACATTGAGGAATCGCAACCAGTATACGAAGTGAAAATTCATAGAAACTCTCATGAACTAGAAGAATTTCCAGATAGTGATACAATAGTGGATTACGAACAAGAGGTTATTTCTTTTTTTGTTACATATGATATAGAAGAAGATTGGACTTTTGTTGAGAAAATGCCTAATAGTTATTTTAGTGATGATGAGATAGAAGTCTTACTAAATGGCTTAAATGAAAATATACATTAAATCTTGACAAACATAACTAATTAGTGTATTATAATAATAATGAAAAAATTACAATATGACAATTTAGGAATATATTATAAGTATGTAACTGATAAAGAGCAGAACTGGACTTGTATTGGTTTAACACATCATTGTGAAGAATACGAAGGTGTTGTTTATCGATATGGTAAAGTTACAATTCCCAAAGAAGAAGATGTCTTACCAGATGGTAGTTTGCCATGGCAGTTTGAGTGGGAGATTATGGATTCAAATGGATTAGACAGAGATAAGTTTGGAGATGAATTCTTTCAACTTATTGGTAGTATTTTACAAGATATAATTTTAAATGGTGATACAAAGAATGCCAACGATTGAACAAACAATATTAAAGAACTTAGTTAGTAATGAAGATTATACTCGAAAAGTTTTACCTTTTTTAAAAGAAGATTACTTTACAGATAGACATGAAAAGATTGTCTTTGATGAGATTAATAAGTTTGTGGACAAGTATAACAAATTACCTACTATTGAAACTTTACAAATAGAATTACAAAACAGGAAGTCATTGAATGAAGAAGATTTTAGAAAAACTACTGAAACTCTCGATAATATTAATACTGATAGTAATAGTGATACCAACAATAATAATTATGATTGGTTGTGTGACACTACAGAAAAGTTTTGTAAAGATAAGGCGATATATAATGCCATAGTTGAGGGTATTGGTATTATCGATGGAAAAGATAGTGATAAAAGAACACCAGATTCTATTCCATCTATTTTAACTGACGCACTCGCAGTTAGTTTTGATAATGCGATAGGTCATGATTATATTGGTGACGCAGAATCAAGATTCGAATTTTATAATCGTATTGAAAAAAGAATACCTTTTGATTTAGAATTTTTTAATAAAATTACAAAAGGTGGATTACCACCTAAAACTTTAAATGTCGCACTTGCGGGAACAGGTGTTGGTAAATCATTATTCATGTGTCATATGTCTGCGAACTGTTTATTACAACATAAAAATGTATTATACATCACATTAGAAATGGCAGAGGAAAGAATCGCAGAAAGAATAGACGCAAATATGATGAGTGTTTCTATGGAAGATTTACATGACTTACCAGAACTAATGTACAAAGATAGAATTAAAAGAATATCTGAAAAGACTAATGGACAATTAGTGATTAAAGAATATCCAACCGCATCTGCTCATGTTGGTCACTTTCGTGCGCTAACAAAAGAACTCGCACTAAAGAAAAGTTTTAAACCAGATATAATTTTTATTGATTATCTAAACATCTGTACTACATCAAGATTTAAAAACGCCTCTAATATAAACTCTTACAGTTATGTAAAGGCTATCGCAGAAGAACTTCGTGGATTCGCAGTTGAGATGAATATTCCAATAGTGACCGCCACACAAACAACAAGAGGTGGATTCTCAAATACGGATATAGACCTTACGGATACTTCAGAGAGTTTTGGACTACCAGCGACTGCTGATTTGATGTTCGCATTGATATCAACAGAAGAATTAGAAGGATTAAATCAAATACTTGTAAAACAACTAAAAAATAGATATAATGACCCTACAACCAATAGAAGATTTGTAGTTGGTATCGATAGAGCGAAAATGAAACTCTATGATGTAGAACAGGTCGCACAGACAGATTTAGTTGATAGTGAAACGGAATCGGATAATTCTTTCAAACCTACAATTACACATGGTAAATATGAAGATTTCAAAGTTTAGTTGTTATAAATATTAGTAAAACTTTATAATTTATATTTTGAATGGAGAAATTGATGATTAGTGTAAAAAACGCACTGAACCAATTAAAATCTACAACTTTACGAGAACTTACAATCTCTCCCGACTATCAACAAAGAGGAGTCTTTAATCCTTACTATACAATGCACAAAGATGTAATTGATACAGTTGATGAACTGATTCAAGGTAAAGATTTAGATTGGGATGAAATCTTATTTAAAAGTGTTGATAAAGGTTCTGGTACACTAATAAACAATTTTGGTGGAAAGTTTCATTTTCAGATAGTATTATTAAAAGATAAAAAAGAAGAAGAAACTAGACTGTATATAACAGTACCTAAAAAATATGTGTTATCACATAGAGGGATGAAACAGAGAAAAGATTCTACTGCATCATCAAATGTAAATGAGTTTCTTACAGTATACTTTCTCGCACACCCAAAGTTTAAAGATGCTAAACAATTTATGTCAGACATAGGTGGTATGACTGGTGGAACTAAAGTTTTTACTGGTGAAGAAGTTGAAGTGAACTATGATACTCTTAGAGAACTATTAGATAGAGATGAAACAGCAGAAAGAGATATTAATATTGGTTATCAAAACTCACGTGCAGTAAAAAAAGATTTAGGAAACTGGAAAAAACTATACTGGACACCAAGAGGTAAACCTGCAGGAATAGGTAGTAAAAATCCATCTGATGTAATTATACAAATTGATAATGAAAACTTTGTGGGTTATTCAAATAAGATTGCGGCAGGTAAAGATGTAACACCAAAAATTAATACTAACCTCTTTGCATTTTTTGGAAAACTTGGAAACAAAGTTCAACAAAATGCAATAGTAAAAGTTATGGATGACGCATGGGAAAATGCTTCAAAGAAAGTACCTACAGGTGCCAAGAATGCACAGGCCGCACTAAAGAAAGTTAATATTAAAAATGAGAAACCATCAGAAAGTGCATCAAGGGCTGTGTTCGCAAATATCGCAAGAGAGTTTAAAAAAGATAGACTAGAATTTTTCTCAAAAGATTTTTATTATAATTATAGAAACGAATTAATACAAAAACTAGGTAATCATTTAAAGACACCAAAAAATTTAGTTTACTTTTTAAATACAATCGCATTTTATACATTTGATGATGTAAAATCAACTCCATGTCCTTATAAGTTATTAGTAGGTAGTGAAAGTGGTTCTACAATCAAAGATGTATCAAGTGATGAGGATATGAAAGAATTTTTATTTAATGATAAACCAACAAATATTAGAGGTATAAAGTTTGAGTATAAGATTGGACAACAATCTTTTATATTAAAATTACAATATAAGATAGGTAATTATAGAGTAACAATTCCTTTGACTACAAGAACAAGAACCGCAGGTGGTTGGCAAGGTAAATCACTTTATATAACAACGCCAGGGATTAAGTTAGAACAATAATGTTTTTATTAGAAGATAAACAAGGAAAGAATTTACACTTAGAACATCTCGAAGATGAGATTATCAACTTCGGTGTAGGTGGTGGTCGAGGGGCGATAAACTTTCTTCGTTCACTTCGTGATATGTTATCTGGTTCAAGTCGTACTTCTGTTAATCTTACTGTAAAGTGGGATGGAGCTCCAGCGATATTCGCAGGTATTGACCCAAGTGATAATCAATTTTTTGTCGCCAAGAAAGGCGCATTTAATGTTAAACCACAATTGTTTAAAAGTATAAAAGACATTGATTCAGAATTATCTGGTGACCTCGCAACAAAGTTTAGAGTTGCATTTGAAGAATTTCAAAAGTTAGGAATCAAAGGTGTTATACAAGGTGACTTAATGTTTACTAAAAGTGATATTAAAAAAGAAAAGATAGATGGTCAAAACTTTTTAACTTTTCAACCAAACACAATTGTTTACGCAACTCCACCCGAATCTGATTTAGGTAGAACTATTAATCGTGCGAACATCGGAGTAGTTTGGCATACAACATATACGGGTAAAAGTTTACCAGAGATGAAGGCGTCTTTTGGTGTAGATATATCTAAACTAAAGAAACCATCAAGTATATGGATGGATGACGCAACATATAAAGATACATCGGGTAGGTCAACATTTACTGAAAAGGAAACACAGGAAATCACAAAACAACTATCAGAAGCGGGTAAAACCTTTCAAAAGATTAATGTTCCTCTGTTAAACAGTTTTATGAGATTACAAGAGAGTATACCATTAGGTTCATCTTTAAAAACCTTTATAAACTCATTTATCAGAGAGGGTTCAAGGATAAACAATCCAAGAAAGGCGAGTATGGACTATAATAATTTTTTCAAATCATATATGGATAAAGAAATACTAAAAATGAAGTCACCCGCAGGTAAACAAAAGAAAACTGTTTTTAGAGATGAATATTTAAGAGAACTTAAAAAACACACAAAAAATGTAGAACAAATTTTTATTTTTAGAAATTATTTAATCAATGCTAAACTGTTTATTTTAAGAAAACTAAATAGTATTAAACAGTTAACGGACACCTTTATAAAAACTGATAAAGGTTTTAAAGTCGTGAACCCCGAAGGGTATGTCGCGATAGACCGAGTAGAAGGAAACGCAGTTAAATTAGTTGATAGATTAGAATTTAGTTATAACAACTTTACGGCTGTTAAGAACTGGGACAAATAAATGAAATCATTTAAAGAACTTGTTAAAAAAATAGAAGATGGTCTTGATGAAAGAAAAGTAATGAATATTACTCAGAGAAGGGCTCTCGCGAGAAGAATGAAAAGACTCGCAAAGTCAGCGTCATTTAAGAGAAAAAGACAGTTATCTCTTCGTAGAGTCGCGACTGGTGATAAACTTAAAAAGAGAGCGATGAAAGCAGCAAAACTCTTTTTGATAAAGAAATTTATGGGTAATGTAGATTATAAGAGTTTACCTATCGCACAAAAAATGAGAATAGACCAACAGATATTAAGTAAGAAAGGTTCTGCGATACCAAAGATTGCGAAAAAGATTGAACGACAATTAAGAAAAAAAGAAGTGGAGAGAGTCAGAAAGTTAAGACAGACTAAAAAGGATTAATTATGAATATGAAAAGTTTTTCAGTTATATTAAAAGAACAAAAAGATACAGTCGTATTTGCGTTTGGTCGTTTCAACCCACCAACAACTGGTCACGAGAAACTTATTAATAAGGTTGCGAGTGTCGCTGGTACAAGTGATTATTTCATCTATCCATCGTTTACACAAAAACCAAGTAAAGACCCACTACCACATTCTTTAAAAATCGCATACATGAGAAAGATGTTTCCAAAACACGCCAGAAAGATTATCGCTGATAAGAGTGCGGTAACCGCAATAAACATCGCAGTTAAACTTTATGAGAAAGGTTATAAGAATCTTATCATGGTCGCAGGTTCAGATAGAATCGCTGAGTTTAAAAAATTATTACAAACATATAATGGTGTCGAAGGAAAAAGACATGGTTTCTATAAGTTTGATAAAATCGATGTAGTATCTGCGGGAGAAAGAGACCCAGACGCAGAAGGTGTAACTGGAATGTCAGCCTCAAAAATGAGAGCGGCAGCAGCAGAGGGTGATATTCAATCATTTAAAAAAGGATTACCAATAGGATTTAAAGACACAGAAAAATTATTCAAAGATGTACGAAAGTATATGAATATTCGTGATGAAAAAGATTTAGGTGAAATGAATGATTACGAACTATTTAGAGACGCATATTTAACTGGACTTATTTGTAATATTGGAGATATGACAGATAATGGTGAAATAGTTAGAAGAGGAACTAATTATGTTACTATTGTAACTGAATCTGGTGATTATCAAAAAGTTTGGTTAAGAGATTTACAAGAACAAAAAGTTAAACAAGACCCAGACATTAAAAAAAGACCAGGTACACAACCTGCGAAATATTATGGAAAAGACGCAGATGGTGATGAAATGGCGAAGTCAACCAAACAGGCGAGAGCAAGACATTTCGAAAAAGGTGCGAAGAAAGATGATGATGACCCAAGCGCATATAAACCAGCACCTGGCGATAAAAGTGCAGATACCAAACCATCAAAGTATACTAAAAAGTTTAAACAAATGTTTGGTGAAAAAGATAATCCAAGAATACCAAGAAAAAAAGGACAACATCAAAACAGTCCAAGTCATTCAGACTTATATACAGATGAAAACCCAGTAGGAACTATTAAAGGACTTGGTTTTAAAGATGTTGAAACCGCAAAGGCGTCTATTAAAAAAATAGAGAACTCTGGTAAAACACACGCACATAAAATACAGGCGGCAGTCGCGATGGAACAAAGAGCGAAAGTCGCAGGTAAGAAAGAAGAAGCGTCAATCTATCGTAAGTATATCGATAAGATGAAAGAAAAGACTAAGGAAATGCAAAAAGAAAACGCACCAGATACTCAAGACGCAATGAAAAGATATAAAGATGGAAAGGCTGGTTTTACAGATATCGCACACCTTAAAGCGAAAGGATTAATACCAAGAACAGATGGAACAAAAAGAAAATCTGCGAAATACGAATCATTTAAACTTGTAGAAAAATTAGAAGGACTTGTAAAAAAATCTGATAAATCTGGTATTCCATACAGTATACTTAAAAAAGTTTATGACAGAGGAATGGCCGCATGGAGAACAGGACATAGACCAGGCACTACTCCACAACAATGGGGATACGCAAGAGTAAATAGTTTTATCGTTGGTGGTAAGACTAGAACTACCGCAGACGCAGACCTTTGGAAAAAATATAAAGGTATGAAAGAAACACTTGGTGAAACAATCGAACCAAATCCACAAAACATTATAGAGGAAGCGATTGACTATCATTTAGAGTGTCATGTTCCATTATCAGAATCAATCTTTAGAATGCACTCAGAAAGTTATTATGAATTTTACAAACAGTTAAAAGTTAGGTATAATAATAAAGAACTAAAAGACATTAGTGTATTTGATGAAGACTTACTAAAAACAGATATTGGTGAGTTTGAACTATACGAAGGAAAAGAAGTACCTTTAGATGTACCACTTTTTGAAGATGATGATGTTGAATTAAATGTACCAAAAAGAGGTGGCCCAAAGAAATTTTATGTCTATGTAAAAGATGGAGATAAAGTTAAAAAGGTTACATTTGGAGATACTACAGGATTAAAAGTTAAATTAGATGACCCAGAGGCGAGAAAGAACTTCGCAGCGAGACATAATTGTGATACTGCGAATGATAAAACTACCGCAAGATACTGGTCATGTAGACTACCATATTACGCAGATAGTTTAGGACTATCTGGTGGTGGAAGATTTTTTTGGTAATGAATAAACCTTATAAGGAGAGTGGAGATGGTTTTCATGTGGTTAGAGTTTTTGAATCAACTACACAGGAAGAAGAACTCGTATGGCACTACGACAAAGAAGACAGGATAGTAGTATCATCAGAAGAAACAGATTGGATGATTCAGATGGATAATGAACTTCCAAAACCAATTGAAAAGGATATTCCTTTTCTAATTAAAGAAGGTGTATATCATCGTTTAATCAAGGGTAGTGAAACACTTGTATTAGAGATTTGGAAAGATAAATAATACGATAGGAGATATTAATGAATATTAATGTAAATAACGAACTAAAAAAGGTAAGAGAGAAAGAAATAAATGATATTCTTGAATACGCAGAATGCGGTTTAACTGTAAAAGAAATCGTAGAAGTTACAAATTATGACATTACATATGTTAATGATATCATTAAGAACTCTCCACTTCAAATCAATGAAGTAACAACTAATTATAAACAAGTTGCGAAAGACATTCAAAAGATGATGAAAAAAGATAGAATGAAGTTTATTAGTACTAAAGACATTCAAGACTATGTTGATAATAACGCAGACAGTCCTCACAAAGTAGAGATTGATAGAATAGAAAGTGAACTAAAAAAACTTCGTGTTTCAGTTGTCGATAAGTTTCCACAGAGAAGAGAAGAATTAGATAAAGAAGATGAACCTACAGTACAAAAAGTAGTTCAAATGTTGAAAAAGGCAAGTAAAGCACACGCAGGTCAAGCGAAAGAATTAGAAAAGGCAGTTAAAGAAGAAATCGATGAACAATTTAGTAAGTCTATGATTGATAAACTTAGAAAGACATACGGGCCTTTAAAAGGTAAAAAGATTCCACCAGAACCTTTAGCGAAAATCTTTGATAAGATTGATAGAAATAAAGATGCTTTAATTCAATTATATAAAGCAGATATACCTTTTGTGAGTACAATGGCGATGACCAGACTCATGAGTAAACATAATATGAATGCTCGTACGGTGCTAAGTCTTAAAAAAGCTACTCAAAGAGAAGAACTCTTTATTTCTACAGATGGAGACATGATAGAAGAATCTAAAATGGTAGATGTTTTATTTAAGAAACATCCAAAATTTAAAAATGGTTGGACAGTGGTTAAAGTAAATAATATTACAGACGCAGAAAAAAATAAAGCAAAAAGAGATTCTAAAAACTTTATGTATGTACCTAGCGCGAGTATTAGAGATTTAACAAAAGCAAAACCTGGTGATAACTTTGAGTTTCCACAAGATAATGACCCAGAAGGAGAAATTGTAAAACTTCGTGAAGCACAAGCGGTCGCAGGTGGTAAGGTTCATAAATTTGTTACAGGTAATAATATAACTTTAAATGGAAAGAAATATCCAAAAGTAGAGTTCGAAGTAATTAATGTTGATAACGCAAAGAAAGAGGTTTTATTAAAGGCTCTTTCACCAAAACAACCAAATAAAAAAGACATGGTAAGAATACCTTTTAGAATGTTAAGAAGAGGGCCATTTACCAAATCAGAAGTAAATGAAACAAAAGAAAGTTTTGAGGTTCTTGATGAACAAAAAAAGATGGACTTATTTAAATACTTAAAATTATCACCAAAAGATAAAGAAGAGGTAGACCCTGCAGATATTGATGATGTCGCAACAGAGAAAGATGTCGCGAACGCAAATAAAAATATTATGATTCAACTTAAAAAACAAATAGAATTAGGTGATAAGTATAAAGTTGAATTTGGGGATAAGAAAGCAACAAGAGTTCCAGATAAGATTGCGAAGGCAGCAATCGCACTTTATGATAAACATAGAACATCTTTTCAAAAACTCGACTATCAAAGAGCGATTAGTGGAAATTATAAAAACCTTTTAGCACTTGTAAAAAGAGGTAAAGTATTTCAATTCGAATCATACGAGATAGGAACAGATTACGCATTACACGCAATGGAAGTCACACCTGGTCAAGATGTAGTTGATTACAAGAAAGAAAAAGAATTAAAAGAAGTTAAAAGTTGTCCACTCGCAACCACTGATGTTTCAGTGAATACAAAGAACAGAGATGCAACTACAAAGAACTTTATGTATGGCCCATTGAATATAGATGAGCCAGGTGATTATTGGGAAAAAATGGCAGACAAGTGGGACACTACTGTTGAAGCAGCAAAGAAATCTTTATGTGGTAATTGTGTCGCATTTGATATATCACCAAGTATGGAAGAATGTATGCCTGGCGAAGTTTCAGATGATAGTGGAAAGTTAGGATATTGCTGGATGCACCACTTCAAATGTCATTCCGCAAGAAGTTGTACAACATGGGCAAAAGGTGGCCCAATTACTACTGATGAAGTTTCAGATGGTTGGGAAGAAAGAAATAAAACTCAATCAGAAGCGACAGACAATCAAATAATTACTACAGTTGTTAAGAAGTTTCCATTCGTAAGTAAGATAAAAAATAAATCTACACAGTTAAAAGTATCACAGGGGGCATATCACTTTATGAAAAATAAAGGCCCTAAAGGTGAATTCATGTTAAAGAATTTAGTTACAAAACTGGGTAAAGAAAAAGCGATGGATTTTGTACAAAATTATAGACAACATAAATTAAGAATGGGAGATGAAAAAAATGGGTAAAAAGTATTTCGATACAAAACCAGGTACATTAGAGTCAACAGTCATAGGTGTATGGACAGACGCAATCAAAGAACAAGATGGTGAATATAAAAAAGTATTCCAAGCGGCAATGAAAAAATTTGGTGTTAAGTCACCTTCTGAGTTCAAAGATGAAAAAAAGAAAAAAGAATTCTTTGATTATGTAGACGCACAATATAAAGCACCTGGCGAAAAACCAGAACCAGGCGAACCAGGATTTAAAAAAGAAGGTAAACATAAAACTCTAACTGGTAAACCTGTGGATAAAGTTGTAATTAATCCTAAGATAGAGGATTAACTATGATAGAATTTGGTAATGTAACAAGAGGTCTATCAGAAGGTAAGTATTTAAACTTACCATTAATATACTGTGATTTAGATGGTGTCTTAGTTAATCTTATGAAAGGCGCCAATGAATTAATATTACCACTATATCCCAATGTAAAAGATTGGACAGAAGTGGATAAAGAAGAAAGATGGAAGGTAATCTCTGGTAAAAAAGACTTCTGGAAGAATTTAGAATTTATGCCAAATGGTATCAGATTATGGAATTTTATTAAACCATATAATCCTAATATTTTAAGTGCGTATTCTAAAAGAGATGTAAACTCTAAAAGAGATAAATTACTATGGGTAACAAAAAATCTTGGTAGATTACCCAGAAAAAACATTCTTATTGTTTTAAGAAAAGATAAGAAGAGATTCGCTGTTTCGGATGGAACACCGAATATACTCATAGATGATTATGATAAGAATATAAATGAATGGAAAAACGCAGGTGGAATAGGTATTTTACATAAAAGTATACCTAATACCATCAGTGAATTAAAGAAATTAGGATTTAAATAACTATAAATAGTTATATAAATTTTATTTAAAGGAGAACACACATGAGCTCATGGAATATGAATGATGGTTCTGCATTATCTGGTACATATACTTTCACAAATGGAAGTGCAGTTGTACAAGGTAACTCAAGTGCAGATACATCAGAACTTAAAATTGGTGATATTGTAATCGATGACAATGGTGATAGAGTCAGAGTAAAAAATATTCAACCTAGTAGAACTGTTGCAACATCCGCTGTCAATGCATCCAATGAACAAGTTACAATTACTGACCACGGCTTTGTAGCAAACCAAGAAGTCTTATATGAGGCGAATGGTGGAACTGCAATCGCTGGTCTAACAGATTCAACAGTATTTTTCATAAAAACTGTTTCAAGTGCAAACGCATTTACATTATCTGCAACTGCTGGTGGCTCAGAAATTGATATTACTGGAACTGGTAATAACGCACAGACATTTACTGGTGCATCAACAAAAGCATTTACCGCAACTGGTAATTTTTCACCATCTACAAATAGTGGGTCATCTTGTACAGTAACTAGACCACCTCACGATTTTGATTCAGCATTTCCACACACAGATGATACAAACATCTTTGGTGTAACTGCTACAGAGGCGGAAGCTGGTTTTGATAATATTACATCACTGGCATTAGGAACAAGCGCTGGTACAACATATCAGTCTGCACCTTCAGTTACAATTCCAGCACCAACTGTTAGAACAATCGCAACTGCAAAAGTTTCGACTGCAAATAACACTATTGAAATTTCTGGTCATAACATCAGAACTGGTACAGAATTTAAATATCAAGATGGTGGTGGAACTGCACTCGCTGGTTTAGTAGATAACACAAGTTATTTCGCAATCAGACACACAGAGGATTTAATTAAACTTGCTTCAAGTTTATCAAATGCACAGGCAGGTACGGCAATCAACCTAACGGGTACTGGTAACAACGCACAAACTTTAGAGGGGATTCAGGCAACAGCGACCGCTACTGTATCATCGGCTGGTAAAGTCACAGGATATACAATAACAGCTGTTGGTTCAGATTATCAATCTGCTCCTTCAATTACAGTCGCAGCACCTGGTACTGAAACATTAGATTTAACTGATTCTTCAGTATTCATTGTTGCAGATGATGAAATCGTTGTATCATCTGGATTCTACGGCGCGATAGAAACTGGTGACCAAGTCACTTATGATGATGGTTCTGGTGGAACAGCACCAGCAGGATTTACAGCTGGAGAAACATTGTTCCTCATAAAATCTGGAACTGCAAACAAAATTTCTGTCGCTACTTCATTTGCAAACGCAACTGCAGGTACAAAAAGAGATTTAACAGCAGTCGCAGCAGGTGGAACAGCACATACATTAATTGGTGTTACTGCAAACGCAACAGCAACAACTGGTATGGGTGATTCCGCAGGCGCAACATCTTCAGAAGTTACGCACGTTGGTTGGGTAAAGAAAACTGTTGGAACTGGTGGTAGAGCAGGTAGAGTATTCTACGAAACTCTAGTCGCAGCATCAAGCATTTCTGGTGATGGTGAGGATATCACAACACCAGACAGTTAATTAATTATTTTGAGGTGAATTTTATATGATTAATAGAGAACAAATAACAAGTCGTAAACAAGACCTTGAAAAAGATACAGAGGCAACTCAAACTCTTATTCAAGGTCTGGAACGACAAAGAGAACAAGCGATACAAAGATTGGCAGCACTAAGTGGTGCCATACAACAATGTGACGCATTTCTCGGAATGATAGATATTAAAGAAAGTGATAACGAACAAAGTGTCGTTAGTAGCATTCCCGATAAGAAGAAAAGAAAAAATTCTTAGGGGTTTATAGGAGAAAAAAATGGCTGATAAGAAAATCACAGCATTAACAGATTTAGGAACAGGTATCGCTTCCGTTGATTTATTTCACATCATCGATGACCCATCTGGAACACCTGTTAACAAAAAAATTAGTGTAGCGAATGTATTCAATCACATTCCAACCTATCTTGGATTAGATGGAACTGCACAAACAATTTCAAATAGAACAGACGCAGTTAATGTAACAACATCTATTACATTAATAGATACAAACACTGCAGGTGGAACTCACGCAGGTAGTTTCGCAGATGGTTCAAATGGACAAATAAAAATTATAATAATGAAAGCAGATGGTGGTGACTCAGTTATCACACCATCTAATTTTAAAAATGGTTCAACCATCACATTGAATGACGCAGGTGATTCTATCGTGTTAATATTCACAGATAGTAACTGGCACATTCTCGCGAATACTGGTTGTACTATCGCATAAGGAATAGTATCATGAGTAGAGATGATGGAGTAAAATACGGTGCAGGTGGTAGACCATATGTCGAACCACCTACACCTAAGAAAAATAAAAAAGAAGTTTTGAGTGAAGTTATAAATGAGGAATCTACAGATTTAAAAACTGAACAAGATTCAAATGATGGAATAAAAACTTCAAGAGGTAAAAAAAAGAAAAATGAAAAGGTTTAAAAGTTATATCAACGAAAGTATGGCGGTAGACGCAGGATATGGTGGACAAGTTGTCGGTGATAATCTTAACTTCGCAAATCTAAGTGATGATAATGTCGTAGAGGCATTAAATGCATTTGTAGGTTCACTAAATGGTGAATATTTAAATCCAAGAAATGCAATTATGAAATTAAGAGAAAAATTATCTCGTGTAGGACTTGACTTTCAAATGCCATCATTAGATGAAGATAGTGGTGAAGTTTCAACACCATTAATTGTTTTTGGTGGAAAATTTGGTAAGACTGGTGAAGAAGCACCAGATGAAATTACCAATGACCCAACAGGTCAAGTAGGTATGAGAGAAAATCCATTACAGGTTCACTTTACATATGATAAAGCGTCTGGTAGTGGTTCAACATTATTAACCGCACGAGTTGGCGAATAAATAATTGTAACTTTAATATAAGTTGTGATTTATTATGTATGAGAAGATAACAAATGATAACTGGATTATGTACGCAATTAAAAATTACGATAATCCAGAGTGTGAAGGAGAAAAAGAGTTTTATGATGATTTAAAGAAATTTAAATACATCAAAAGACTTCTTCGAAGATATTATGATACAGGTGTTTTGAAAAAGACTCTGTTATTAAATCATGTGATTCTTCTTATAAATGTCTTTGGAACAGAGGCCGCAGCAACTTTATTATTGTTTAAGATAGATAAGGAATACTGGAGTGCTTTGAAATCATTCATGTTGTTTTTAAATATAATAAGACCAGATGAGTTAAACAATATCGTAGAGGATAAAGAAATTTTACAACAACTCAAGGAAATATAGATGAAAAAATTTCAATCAATTAGAGAATTTATAAAAAATCCACCAAAAGGTGTACCAAAGAGTAAAAGAGTAGGTGACCCACTTTTTAAGAAAGCTGTCGCAAAGGCATTTGATAAATTTGCTGAATTTGGTGGAACAGATTTTAGAAATAATCCTAAAAAAACACAAAGTTTTATTGACTTTGTTAATAAAGAATATAAAAAACTTGGTGGTAAACACGAAGAATTAACTCATGAAGAAATGATAAATGAAATAATGAAACTAAAAGAAGATGGTCATGGTGATGTTATCTCAATGAAAAACAAAGTTGGTGTCGCAATGAAGGCACTAGAAACTATGAAAACCGAATTAGATAAATTAGGTGATAATGATAACTTACCAACATGGTGGACTAATAAAGTCGCAACCGCAGTTTCATCACTTGATGGAATGGCAGATTACCTAGATGTAAAGGTTGAAGAAACTGAACTTGATGAAAATTACAAAATACTTGGTAAAACTCAAAATTACAAATATGAAGGTGGAAAGATAAAAATATCTAAACAGAACTATCAAAAAGTAAACAAAGATTTTAAAAGTATGATAAAAGGGAGACCTTTTATGATGACACTTGACCCTAAAGGACAGTTTTCTATTCTCGCACCAGTGGTATTTGAAGAAGTTGAACTTGATGAATCGTTAAAGACTACTCATGTTGTTATCGATACTTCTAAAAACAATGAAGTTGTCGGTAGCGCTTCTGATGAAAAAAATATAAAACAAGTTTATAACGATACTGCGAGACATACAAAAAAATCTGTCTTAAAGATTGTTAAATTAAAAAGACCTGTCGGTGCTAAAAAAGCAGACAAACTTTTTGGATATCCTCTTCGTATGTGGGAAGAAGCTGAACTCAAGTCACTTGATGAAATTATTCAAGCGAATATAAGATATAAACCAGAAGTCAAAAAGGCTCAGTCAGAACTTATAAAAAAAATAGAGGCGTATGTATATCTACCAATATCTGCAAACGAAAGTGCGATAGAGAAATCACTTAAACAATTAAAAGATGTAATCAAAAAATTAAAAGGTAAAACACGCACAGAAGAAGATGAAAAAATATTTGAAGAACTTTTAGAAGAAACAAAACAACTTATACAAGAAACAAAAGACCCATTCAAATATGACCATTCAATTTATGGTAGATTTAAGGACACAGCGCCAAGAAAACCATACTTCAACAGACTACCCGCTGATGAAATGATTACAGAAAATGGAAGCGCACCAAAAGAAATTTTAGATTTATTTGTTAAGAAAATGAATCAAGCGAATAAAAGAGACCCCGAAAGTGTTGAATATGTTGTTGTAAAAGGATTTCAACCAAGACTATTAATTAAAGGAAAATAAAAATGGGTTCTGCGATAGATTTATTTGTAACTTATAGATTTCTTAGACTTCTTACCACACCTTTTGAAAAAACAGACGCATATAAGTTTGGTATTATTGATAAGAATGGTAATAGAATTAAAAAGAAACTTTCTTCAAAACCAGAAGTTGAATTAACTACATCTGAACTAAAAAATTCATATACTATTTTACATAAATTAGTTTTCAATATTAAAAAAATATTTGCAAAAGTTCCAGGCCTTAGAACTAAGTTAGGAACATACGCAGCAGCATTATTTTTATTAAAAGATACTTTAAAAGAAAATTTACAAGACCCTAAAATATTAGAAAAAGAATTCCTTAAATATTTACATGAAAACTATGAGATTGAAAATACAATCGATGAACAAGTAGTTGGTTTTGGTGAACTTTTACCAAAAGGTGAGTATGTTTTAATTAACGATATATCTGGAAAAGAATCTGAAGAAATGGATTTAGTCGCAAGAAAGGGTGATAAAGTTTTTGTTACTCAAGATACCGCACCCATTGATACAGTTTTAGGATTAGAAATTTTCCCAGTTATTCATGATAAAACAAAAGAAACCATATATATAAGTTTAGAGGATATTAAAGATGCATAAACATTCATTTAATCAAATCATGAAAAGATATTATGAAGATAAAAGATTAGGTATAAAGAATGAAGACGCACCTACTAACTCTGTTGGTACAGGCGCAAATGTCGCACTTCCACCAACTCATGAACCTGGTATTGACCCAAAAAAGAAAAAGAAAAAAGAAAAACAATTCATTCAAATGGATGGTAGAACTAAAGAAGCCAGAAAGTTTATTGAAAAGATTTTAAGTTCGAGACAAAAAAGAGAACAGAAAAAACTTAGTGTTCAAGAAAGAACTTTAACACCAGATGAAAAGAAAAAATTAAAAGACCTCGAAAAGAAAGTTCCAAAAAAGGATTTCATAGATAGATACGGAGATGAAGGTGAATCTGTATACTATGCGACTCTCACCAAAATGGCAAAGGATGAAGGATTCGCATCTGATGCACAGAGAAGAGCAGCATTCGCTCGTGGATATAAAGCGAAGGGAAAAAAGAATAAGAAAGAGGAAACTTTAATGGTAAACGAAGCGAACATCGATATAATCAAAAACATTGTTAAAACTAAAGGAAATAAAGACATTAAGTTGAGAGATGGTAAATTAAAAATAGATTTGTTTACCGCATCAGCGATTACCGCAGCACTTGATAAAGTTAAACCAGAAACTAAAAAGAAAATGGAACAAATATTAAACACAGGTAATCGAGCACAATTCATGAAGTTTCTTAATGTTATATTTAAATAGATGAAAACCTTTAAGGAATATACATTCCCATATACACCAATTGATTCTTATAGACCAACAGTTGATTTAACTGCGGGAACAATAGAACCATATGGTTCAGTTAGTCATGGATTAGATACTTTTAAACCTATGGTAACTGGTTCAAAAAGAAAACTTATAACTAAATCTCAACTAGACCAAGTAGAGAAATACGCAGATAGAATATTTCGTTCACTTGATATTGATGTAGAATTTACTAAACATTTTTTACAAAGATTAAATGACGCAAGAAATAAAGAACAAATTACTACTAATGAACTCATAGATTTGTTTAAAAGAACACGACAAGAATATGGTGCAAAGATTAAAAACTTTAAACCAGAATCAGAAGCTGTGTTAAAAGATTTGGAAAATGATATAAATTTACCATTCGTAATAGTGGTAGACAAGAAAAATAATGAATTAGATATGGTTGCAAAAACAATTATGAGGAAAAAAGACTTTAAATCATCTGACCCTATTCTAAAAGTCAAATAAATACTTATATGAATACTGATATTGTATTAGCAGGTTATTCTTTGATTATATGCATAGTTTTAATACTGTGGTATATTAAACAAGGATAAAAGGAGAAATAAATTATGTTTGGTAGTTTAAAATTAACCCTTATTTTTGGGGTATTGATTGCGGGACTCGTAGGTGGTTTTGTTTTGTATTATAAAGACACACAGAACAGACTTAAAGTTCTCCAAGAAAACAATGCGAAACTTGAAACTGCGGTTCAAACTCAATCTCAAACAATAGATGTTTTACAATCAGACGCAAAGAAATTTGCAGAACTAAATTCTAAGTTAAGATTAAAGTTAGATGACGCAGAAAAAGATAAAGATGAACTTTATAAAAAATTACAAAGACATGACCTAACAAGAAAGGCGATAAGAAAACCAGGTCTAATGGAAAAGATTTTTAATAAAGGTACACAAAAAGAATTTAAAGATTTAGAAGATATTACAAAAAGACCAGAGGTGAACTAAATGAAAATATTATTATTGTTATCAGTTTTATTTGGAGTGACAGGTTGTTCCTCAATATTTGGAGTTGGAGAAAAAGATGTTAATATCAAAACAGTTAGAGTTGATAGAAACATTCCAATCCAACCATGGCCTAAACCAGTAAATATGGCTGGGATAAATTTATATGTTGTAACAGAAAACAATTATGAAGAATTTAAAGAAAGATTCATGTCTAAAAATAAAGATTTTGTATATGTTGCGATGTCAGTAAAAGATTATGAGAACCTTGCAATTAATGTTCAAGATGTGAAAAGATACATTAAACAACAAAAAGAAATTATTATATACTATGAGGTAGTTGCAGAAGGTACAAAGAACACAAAGGAGAAACCAACAAATGAGTAGAAACTACTTCGAAGATTGTTATAAAATAGACTTTGAAAAAAATCAATTACAGAACAATTATTTTTTCGCAGATGCGTCTGCACTTGCATACAGAGGAGAAATATTCGCAAAAGAACAGTATGCGAATATTGGATATAAAACACATTTTTATTTAAATAAAAACGGAGCGCAAGGACATATCGCTGCGAACAACAAGAATATTATAATCTCATTTAGAGGTACAGAACCTACTCAGATAAATGATTTATATGCAGATGTAAAGTTTGGAAAAAGAAAAGCAAAACTTGGTGGTGAAGGTTGGGTTCATAGTGGATTTCAAGGAGAGGTTGATAAACTATTTCCAACTGTGTTACAATGTATTCCAAAACAAACAAATAAAAAAATCTATATTACTGGTCACTCATTAGGTGGTGCAATGGCAACTGTTTGCGCTTCTCGTTTAGAACATTTAAATCCAACACTTTACACTTATGGTTCACCAAGAGTTGGTGGTAGTTGGTTTGTTAGAGGATTAAAAGTAGAACATCATAGATTTGTAAATAATAATGATTTAGTACCTGGTTTTCCATTATGGATAATGGGATACGCTCATCATGGTAGTCTTGTTTATATCAATCATTATGGTAATATAAGAAAGATGACATACTGGCAAAGATTCAAAGATAAACTCAGAGGAAGATGGGCGGCGATGAAAAAGAAACAATTCTTTGATGGATTGGTTGACCATTCAATTGGTCTATACGCCGATAAACTTAAAAAGGTTTATAAGGATTCCCTGTAGGAGAAAATTATGTGGTTTTTTATAGTTAAGAGTATTATCGGGGGAATATTGGGTAGTGCGACCGCCAAGTGGTTTGAAACTACCGCAATAGGAATCTGGTTTTACGCAAAGATGTCACAGTTGTACGACTGGGCAGCAAAAAGATATGATTTAAAGATTCTCGAAGTAGAAGAACAATGGAAGAAAAAATATCCTAATATCGCAAGAAGGATAGATGAATTGGAGAAACAAATATCTGACCTACAACCAAAGAATAGGTTGTTTAAAGTCAAAAAAGGAGAAAAAGATGTTTAAATGGTTAAAAGACAGATTTAGTGAAAGAACAACTTGGGATGGAACAACTTTAATAGTGTTCGGTCTAGTTGTTTTATTCATGACTCCACTTGCCAAATTATGCGCTTATGGTGCGTTAATTTATGGTCTGTGGACAGTCATCACTAAAGAAAATTAATCCATAAATATACATATGGAGAAAGAGGACTCAGCCAACATGACAACACCATTTTTGAATTTACAGACTGAAGTTGAACTTCTAAAAAGAGAAGTATCGGATATGAAACAAATACATATTCGATTAGATAAGGCAATTGATAAGATTACAGATGTTTCCAATAGTATTCACGCCATGTTGGCAGTCCACGAAGAAAAAATATCCAGACAAGAAGACGCTATTTCTGAGAATGAACAAAACATAGTTGAAAAAAGAAAAGAATTATTAGAAGATATTAAAGACCTACACAGTCGTATTACTAAAAATAACATAGAACTAACTGATAAAATGTTAGAAACAGAACGAACAATTATTGCAAAAAACGCTTCTCACATAAACGAATTACGACAAGACTTAACGAATAGAGTTGGTGTATTAGAGAAATGGAGATGGGTTATTATTGGCGGTTCAATAGTCGCAGGTTTTATGATAGATAAATTTATGTAATTATGAAAAAGATTTTAATTATTTGTTTTGTGAATTTACTTATACTCAAAAGATTTTACTTAATCAAAACAATTCAGTTATCAAAGGCCTTTATTAAAGACTTAATATAACCTATTGACAAATTAATAATATATGATACTATTATAGACAATATAATATTATGACACATAACATTGATACACAATACATAAGATTATTAGGTTCACAATTAGGATTATTTAAAGAGAAAGGAAACAAGGTGTGGAATTTTCGTTGTCCTTGTTGTGGTGATAGTCAGAAAAGTAAAGTAAAGGCAAGAGGATATGTCTTTCAAAAGAAAAATGATTTATTCTATAAATGTCACAACTGTGGTGTTGGTATGACTTTAGGAAATCTTATTAAGCATGTTGACCCAAATCTACATAAAGAATATATCATGGAAAGATATAAAGCTAACACACCTAATAATAATGAAAAACCAAAGTTTGAATTTAAGAAACCAGTTTTTAAAACAAATACTGAGCCACTAAAATTTCTTAAAAATTTTGTTGAGTTAGGTGAAGAACATCCTGCGACACAACTGTTACAGAAAAGAATGTTACCTACTCAATTTTACAATGACTTATATTTTACAGATGGATTCTTTGAATATGTTAATACATTAATTCCAAATAAGTTTCCAACTATAACTGGTGACCATCCTCGATTAGTAATTCCTTTCTTTGATGAAAATAAAAAGATGTTTGGTTTACAAGGTCGTTCGTTCGGTTCAGAAAAACCTAAATATATTACGATTATGTTAGAAGACAAACCAAAAGTCTTTGGTTTGGACAGAATTAATCTAAAAGAAAAAGTTTATATAGTAGAGGGCCCATTAGATAGTTTATTCATAGATAATTGTCTTGCGATGGCAGGTTCAGATATGATACTAGACATAAAAGATAGTACTATCATATTTGACAATGAACCAAGAAACCTAGAAATTATAAAAAAAATGTCAGATACAATAGACAAAGGAAAACAAATTGTCATTTGGCCTGACTCAATTAAAGAAAAAGACATTAATGATATGATTGTCAATGGAATGTCAGTAGATGAAATTCATAAAATTATAAGTAATAATACCTTTTCGAATCTTCATGCGAAGACTCGACTTATAGACTGGAAAAAAATTTAAGGAGTAATACAAATGGAAAAGAACCTTCCCACACAATATCAACAATTTATTCACTTATCAAGGTACTCAAGATGGTTACCTAATGAAAGTAGAAGAGAAACATGGAGTGAAACAGTCAAAAGATATTTTGATTTTTTTGAAACACACTTACAAGAAATGCATAACTATTCAATATCAAAAAAAATGAGGGAAGAATTAGAAAATGCAGTTTTAGATTTAAAAGTAATGCCATCGATGAGATGTCTAATGACCGCAGGAGAAGCTTTGAAGAAAGAGAATATCGCAGGATATAATTGTTCTTATGTTGCGGTTGATAGACCACAGGCGTTTGATGAAATATTATATATTTTAATGAATGGAACAGGAGTTGGTTTTTCAGTAGATAGACAAGCGATTAGAGAATTACCAACAGTCGCAGATGAGTTTCATGAAACTGATACTACTATTGTAGTCGCAGATTCAAAATTAGGTTGGGCGAAAGCATTCAAAGAATTGATTGCGATGTTATATCATGGTCAAGTACCTAAATGGGATTTATCAAAAATTAGACCTGCGGGCGCACCACTGAAAACTTTTGGTGGTCGTGCATCTGGCCCAGACCCACTTGATGATTTATTTAATTTTTGTGTAAAAGTATTTTCTGCTGCCGAAGGTAGAAAACTTACTTCGATTGAGTGTCACGATATCGTATGTAAAATCGCAGAGATTGTAGTTGTCGGTGGTGTTCGTAGAAGTGCGTTGATATCTTTATCTAATTTATCTGATGATAGAATGAGAAGTGCGAAAACAGGAAGATGGTGGGAAACAGAACCACAAAGAGCACTCGCAAATAATTCTGCGATTTATACAGAGAAACCAGATATGGGTATATTCATGGAAGAATGGAAATCACTATATGATTCTAAATCTGGTGAAAGAGGAATATTTAATCGTGAATCTGCGAATATGATATCAAAGAAAAATGGTAGAAGAGAAACTGAAGGTCATGATTTTGGAACTAATCCTTGTTCAGAGATTATTCTTCGTTCAAGAGAGTTTTGTAATTTATCAGAAATAGTTGTTAGACCAGAAGATACTATGGATTCTCTTAAATCAAAAGTTAGACTTGCGACAATACTTGGAACATTTCAATCAACACTTACAAACTTTAAGTATGTACAAAAAGATTGGAAAAAGAATTGTTCAGAGGAAAGACTACTTGGTGTTTCTATGACAGGGATTATGGATTCTGTTTTAACAAATGGAAAACAAAGTGGACTAAAAGAAAGACTAGAAGAACTAAAACAAATCGCAGTTGATACAAATAAGAAACTCGCAAAAGAGATTGGTATAAATCAATCTGCGGCGATTACTTGTGTTAAACCATCTGGAACAGTTTCACAATTAGTAGATTCTGCGTCTGGTATTCACGCAAGACATAATCCATATTATATTAGAACTGTAAGAGGTGATGTTAAAGACCCACTTTCTAAAATGATGAAAGACGCTGGATTTCCAAATGAAGAAGATTACATGAATCAACATAATGTTGTTTTTTCATTTCCACAGGCGTGTAGTAAAAAGGCGGTCTTCAGAACAGACATGACTGCGATAGAACAATTAGAAATATGGAAAACATATCAAGAACATTGGTGTGAACATAAACCAAGTGTTACTGTTTCAGTTAAGGAACATGAATGGTTAGAAGTAGGCGCATGGGTTTACTCAAACTTTGATTTTATGAGTGGTGTATCATTCTTACCATTTACAGACCATGTTCACAAACAGGCGCCATATCAAGATTGTTCAGAAAAAGAATACAAAGATTTACTTAATAGTATGCCAAAGAATGTTGATTGGTCTAAACTATCAGAGTATGAGGACATGGATATGACAGCAGGAACACAAACTCTGGCATGTAGTGCGAGTGGTTGTGAAGTTGTTGATTTGACAGCAAGTAATTAAATATGAAAACACAAAGTGCGAAAGCGAAAGGTAGAAGGTTACAACAATGGTTTCGTGACCTTCTTATAGAAAAGTTGGACATACACCCAGAAGATGTTGAATCAAGGTCTATGGGTGCAGGCGGGGAAGATTTAATCATGGCGAGAGCCGCAAGAGAAAAGTTTCCCTTTTCAATTGAGGCGAAGAATCAAGAAAAATTAAATGTTTGGGAGGCCTATAAACAGGCGAGTGAAAATTCTGGGGATTATGAACCTTTGGTTGTATTGAAAAGAAATAACCATAAACCTTTAGTACTAATAGACGCAGAATCTTTCGTTAAACTAATCAAAAATGGACAATGAGAACTTTATACTGGTTAAATTAAATAAACTCGTTAGCACCCTTGAAAATGAGGTAGAGAGTGTGTTTAGCGACCTATCTGAAGAAGATTTACAAGACCTTATTGATAATGATATAGGTTCTGTGATATTTGAGTGGAAAGGACAGGCTTTAGAGGAAAGAGGTCGTAGACAACAACAGGAACTTATAGATTTTACATTAAGAGACATTGATAGGACACATAATATTGATTAATTTAATGTTATGATAAATAGTTCACTATTTGAATGTTATAAATAGTTGTAGTTACTGGCAAGTAACCTTGAACTGAGACCGAATCTACTTTTACTATGATATATTAAACATTTATTATATATTCTTAGGAGAAAAAGATTTGCGACATTTCATCATTTATTTCACTGCCTTTATACTGACCTTTTCACCTTATGTTGTGTGGGGTACTGATAATTCAACCTCAAACCAAACGAATACCTCTGGTAGTAATACCAGCATTAGTGGAGGCTACACTTCAACAACAAACAACACCTATAGTGGCGGCCAAACAAACTCAACCACTAATACAACCACGAATAGTACTGAACAATCAAAGATTCCAGTAGGAACTGCCTCTGCACCAAGTATGAGTAGTTACTCACAAGACCTTTGTACAGTTGGTGTTGGTTTTGGTGTTCAAACATTAGGAGTAGGTGTATCTGGTGGTTCATACTTTACTGACCAGAATTGTGAAAGAATGAAACTTTCTAAACTACTGTATGATTATCAAATGAGAGTGGCGGCAGTTGCGATACTATGTCAAGATGACAGAGTTTTTAGTGCGATGGAAAATGCTGGAACTCCTTGTCCTTTTGAAGGCAAGATTGGTAAGGATGCAAAAGACCAATGGAAAAAATATGACAAAGAAAGACCAGATTATGACCAGTATACATCTAAGTTAAAAGTGAGAGCGCAAATCGATTTACAACTTTCTGAGGAAGAAAAGAAAAGAGTAAATAAACTCAAGAAAGAACAACAATTAAAAGCGATTGAAGAAACAAAAAGAAAGATGAAAGAACTTGAAGAATTACAGAATAAAGGTAAGAAAAAAAGTAAATCAAAGAAAGGTAACGCCTTTATGAGGTTTCTTGGAATAGAACATCGTGAATCAAATCCAGATGTTCTTAAAGGAAGTTGGGAAGAAGATGAAGATTGGGCCGATGAGGGCACTTCTTTTCCTTCAGAATGACAGTAATCACTGGCGAACTGGTAGTAGTCAATGCGTGAATTATTTAAAATTATTGGTAAGTTTATATTATTCGTACTCATAATACTTTTTGGTCTAAATGTTCTGTTCTGTACCGCAGAAGAGATTACAACAGGAAACCTATTACCAAATGGTACAAACAACGCCAGTAATTATCAATCTGTTGATAGTACAGTACCTAATATAACAACTAATGGTTTTAATGTAGAAGGTAATATAAGAGATTGGGGTCAAGAGTTAGAAACCACAGGTACAGGAAGTATAAACTATACTGGTTCATTAATTGATATAACAACAGGTGATGATATTACTACACAAGAAAAATTAGACAATGGTGTAACTTTAAACTCTACAACTGTAGTACAGAACTGTGAGTTTGTAGGCTCTACTTGGCAGTGTGGTCAGGCTACACAAGGACAAGACTCATATAAAACAACTGTAAAAATATTAGATGAGGATGGTAATGTTCTCGCCACAGTAAATCAAACCAGAAACAACGATGCAGGGTATGGAAACAATGCATTTAAATATGAAGATTCTGTAACATATTCTGGAACAGGTAGTAATCAATTTTATTGGGAATGGGAAGGTGTAGATGAAGGTTATGATTCATATGGTACAAGTCTTGGTGGCCCAAACTTATTAGGTGCGAAACTATCTATGACTTATGATAATTATGTACAACCACCAATAGAGGATGAAGTTATAGAGGAAATAGAAGAAGTAATAGAAGAGTTTGAAGAGTGGGAAGAAAAATATAAAGAACCAGAGTTTGAACAAGTAGAATTCAAAGAGGTACAATTTGAAGAATTTGAAACGATAGTAATTGAAGAAGAACTTGAACTTGAAGCGATGGAAACTGCTCAAGAATTAGAAGAAGAATTTGAGGAAATGGAAATATTACAGGTACTCGGGCCCGCACCAAAACTAGAGACACTCGAAGAACCAAAAGAAGAAGTTAACAGCACACCAGTTGTTACAGAATTAGAAGAAGAATTTGAAGAATTTTTAGCACCAGAACCTCAAAAAACTGAAACAACAGCAATGGAAGAAGAAGAACCAACAGCGATGGAAGAAGAACCTACTGAAGAAACAATGACAATGAAAGAAGAAGAAGAACCTACACCAATCGCAAGTTCAAATAAAACTACAACTATGGAAGAAGAACCACAGGGTGAGTCTACAACAGTCGCAAAAGAGGAAGAACCAGAACCAGAGGAAACACCTACAGAAACAGAAGAAACTATGGAAACATCAGAAGTGTCTGAAGAAGAATCAAGTACTGTAGTCGCAAAAGAAGAATCAAGTGAAGAAGAATCTACATCAGAGGAAACAGAGGAAGAAACAGTTGAAGAAGAAGGAACTGAAGAAACAACCGCTAAAACTGAAGATTCAGATACCACAGTCGAAGATGAGGATAGTGGAACAAAAACTATAAAAGTAGACGCCTCTAAAATTGAAGAGAAAATTAAAGAAGTTACAAAAGATGTTGGAAAACAATTACAAGCGACAAATGTTATTCTTTCACAAATTATGGTTAACTCTCAAGTTGATATATCAAAACAGTATGGTAGTGTGAATAAACAAATGTTTGATACAAGAGAGATTTACAAAAACAAACAAGAGTTTTATAAAGAAGATAACGAAATGTTAAATCAATATGCGTTTAGTATATATGAAAACCAACAAGAAAAAATGATACAAATTAATGGTGATGACCCAGTATTGAAATTTCAGACTGACTTAAACAACGCCATAAATACAAGAAAGAAACTCGAACGAGAATTGTGGATATTAAGAAATTCACAGAGTAGGAGATAATGATGGATAACATTATAGAGATGTTTAAAAAATACGCTATGGTTATAGGACTAATAACTACACTTGGTGGTGGTTTTTACGCATATGGTGTATTTGAAAACAGAATCGCACAGTTAGAAAAAAGTTCAGGCAGTGATGCAGTTGAAAAACTTGAAGCCAGAGTGGCCGAATTAGAAGGACAGAATAAAGTGTTGAATAAAACCATTGAGGTTATCAACGCACAGATGACCGAACTTAAACTTGTTGTAAACAATCCTTTAGGTGGTTAATCTTATAAAACAGTGCAAAATGCGCCATTTTTCGTGCGTCTAAACACTTTTTTAACATAAATACTATTACGATAGCATAAACCTTGACAAAAACATTACTATGTGTTATTATATTATAGTAAGGTTAAAAGGAGAAGACTATGAGCATACACTTAGAAGTCGAAGAACTAATCGAAGGGTATTTACATACACACGAGATTGACGCAGAGTGGGACTATGAAGAACAAGAACTAATTATCCCAGATGATACTGATAATACCGAGAAACACGCACAAACAATCGCAGATATGTTAGAAAAATCTGAACTTGTGCCAGGCGGTAAATCTTATTATCAGGCAGGAACTGATTCTGAGAAACAACCTGTTTATAAAATAGGGATGTTTAGACTCGATTCTTAATGAAACCTTTAATACTAATATTTACAATTTTTATGTTAGGTGGTCTACCATCAAAGATAAGAATACCTTTGCCGTGGGATAACCCCTACTTACACAAAACACCTAGTGATAATATATGGGTGCAAATGAAGGAGAAAACAAATGTACGAACAGGCCATCAAGAAAATGGATGCAACTGTGGTCGAAAAGATACTCCTTGAAATTTTAGATAAGATTTCCGCTAGAAAATATCAAAGAGGAGAAAAGTCAGCAATGGATGATAAGAACTTGCTGGCCTGTTTTACAGATTTACTTGACCAGTCTAATACACTGGAAGAGTATGTGAGAACTAATTTTGAGAAAGACAAACATATTATTGGAATACTAATTGGATACAAAAGACCTTTTGAAGATGGTATATTATCTGATATTAAAAAATTGAAAAATTTAAAAAAATTAAATATCAATACCACTCAAGAAGAACAACACATCGAACGCACTTTTCATACTATACTAGACAGTTTTCAAAAATTAAATATGTACATTTATAATAAGTACAAAGATGATAGTGAAATGAGGGCAGCATTAACAAATATATTAATGCGTATAGAAGATTTATCCGAACATTATTATTGGGTAAGGATAAAAGAAAGACAAAAACAAGATTTGGAAAGAGAAGAAGAAGATTTCGATAGACATTAAACGCCCGGTAAACACTGGGCAAAATTGGCTATTGACATTCTTTTCAAATAGTGTAATATATTATATATGAAAAATAATAAAATGCAACCAGACGCATTTACAATTTTTGTGAGAAACGGAAATGTAGATGGTGCTCTAAGAATATTAAAGAAGAAAATACAAAAGGATGGAATTCTTTTTGAACTAAGAAAGAAAGAATTCTATACTAAACCAAGTGAACAGCGCAGACAAAAGAAAGCCGCTGCGATTGCGAGAAATCGTAAGAAACAAAATAAAAGAGTTATTTCAAAGGGTGCAAAAAAGTAAAACTTGACATTGTTAAGTTTTATGGTATATTTTATATATGATTTTAGTTGATATGAATCAAGTGAGTTTATCTTCACTAATGATACAAATTGGAAATAGTAAAGATAAAGAAGTAAGTATAGATTTAGTAAGACATATTATACTTAATTCACTTCGTTCATATCGTTCAAAGTTTTCTGAAGAAAATGGAGAACTTGTACTTTGTTATGATAGTAGAAACTACTGGAGAAAAAAGTTTTTTCCTCAATACAAACAACATAGGAAAAAGAGTAGAGAATCAAGTGGTTTTGATTGGAACAGTATTTTCAACGCATTAAATCAAATCAAAGAAGAATTGATAGAGAACTTTCCTTATAAAGTGTTAGAAGTAACTGGCGCAGAGGCAGATGATATTATCGCAACACTTTGTGAGAAGTTTAATGATTCAGAAAATATTATGATTGTATCGGGAGATAAAGACTTCATTCAATTACAAAAATATAAAAAAGTAAAACAATGGAGTCCATCTACGAAGAAGTTTTTAAATGGTATTGACCCCGCCCTTTATCTAAAAGAACATATATTAAAGGGTGATAGGGGAGATGGTATTCCAAATGTATTATCTAAAGATGATACCTTTGAGAATGGATTTAGACAAAAACCATTGACTAAGAAAAAACTTCAAACATGGTTAGAACATGACTTTTTAGATGTGGCGCCTAATGAAGAAGTAAAAAGAAATTATCAGAGAAATCAAACTTTAGTTGACTTTTCTAAAATACCTGTTATAATTAAAGAAGATATTATGAACAAATGGAATAATACTACACCAAAAGGTGATAGAACAAACCTTATAAATTATTTTATAAATAATAAATTAAAGGAACTTGTTGATAATTTAGGAGATTTTTAAAAATGGAAAATACATATACCCCAATGTTTCATGAAATATTAGAAATGGTACATAAGGTAAAAACAAAATCAGATAAGGTTCGTGTACTATCACAATACAATAGTGATGGATTAAGATGGGTACTTCGTTCGGGTCTTGACCCAGCGGTTAAATGGTTATTACCACAAGGTAAACCACCATTTATTGCAAATGACGCCCCAGATGGAACAGAACACACAAGATTAGCGAGAGAATATAGAACTCTTGACAATTATATTTCAGTTAATGGTGTACCTGCGAAACCAGACTTAAATCAGAATCGTAGGGAAACATTATTCATTCAATTACTTGAAGGATTAAGTGTTGGAGAAGCAGAACTCATAATTGCTTGTAAGGATAGAAATCTTGCGAAGATTTATAAAGGTATGTCAGTCAATGTCGCCAAAGAGGCGTTCAGATGGGATGACAACTTTATGTTAATAAAATAATTAAACTAGGCTGAATGTTTAAGCGACAAAACATTAGTTTAGTATAAAACAAAATATATTGAAGTCGCAGGAGATTACATTATGGGAAGAAAAGCTATGACAAGAACACAAAAATTCTTGAATGCACTTCTAAGAGGAGAATCTGTTTCTTGGACAGCCGTTCAAAAAACTTATGGATTCAAATCACCTAGAACTGTCGTAGATGGTTTTAGAAAAAGAGGGTTTTGTGTTTACGCAAACAAAAAAGCAGATGGAACTTATTATAGAATAGGTACTCCAAGTGCTGATATTGTAAAAGCAGGACTCGCTTCAGTTTACGCATTATAAACTGACACTATCGATAGTGGGGGTCTACAGTACCCCCTCTAAACTTTTATATTTGAGAGGTTATATTATGAAAAGACAAAAACAAAGTTCAAAAGAAGAATACTTAAAAAAATACGACCAGAATATGAAAAGTGGACTACCAGCACTTAAAACAGGAATGTTTTATTATATGTTAATAGGACTAATTTTATTAACAATATTGGTGATGGGTATATGAAAACATTAGAACATTTATCTTTTCAAGAGATATATGATTATGTAAATTCTTTTGAAGTAGTACTTAAAAATCCAAATCTGAATAAATTAAAAATCGCTGTGGCCGCATATCATGACGCACATTTCACAGCAGATAGAAATATTCAGTTAACAGATGAAACATACTTCAAACAACTCGCCGAACTGGTCTATAAACACATAAATCCTCAACCAAATGCCTAATAAATAATCACATGATTAGAATCACTGGTTGTGACAATCGTATTAGAGAAAAAATTAGACTTGCCAGTGAATGGTATCTAAAACATTTGCTTCAAAAAAGAACCAGAGAAAAATTAAAAATATACATTCACCTTAAAAGAGGACTTGCGACAACAGAAAAGGTTGACGCAGAATGTATTTGGAATGAAGATATAGAAACTCCACGACCTAAAAACTTTATAATTCACATTGATGATAAACTTACACTTAGACAAAAACTACTGGCGCTCGCACACGAAATGGTACACTTAAAACAATGGGCGACTGGTGAAATGTACGAGTATGTCAGAAAACCTCATTTATACAGATGGAGAGGTAATACAATAGATACAAGAAAGAAACATTATTATGAACTGCCTTGGGAAGTTGAATCACATGGTAGAGAATTAGGAATGTTCATCAGAATGTGCGAACACTATAAGTGGGGAAAAGAGGAATGGACACAGGAAAAAGATATGTCTACACTTGTTAAAATACTCAAAAGATATGAAAAGAAGTATGATGAGAATGGTAATATTATTAACCCCTTGACAACTAATATAGAATGAGTTATACTATTTAAGAATTATGAATATATTTTATTTACATGAAAACCCAAAGATTTGTGCTGAGATGCATTTAGATAAACATGCTTCGAAGATGTGTATTGAGTATGCTCAGTTGTTAAGTACCGCACATAGAGTACTTGATGGTACTGAATATTATGGTAAAACTAAAACTGGTAGAAAGGCGAAAAGATACAAACTATCTAATAAAATTTTTGATGATACTTTATATCTCGCAAGTCATATCAATCATCCTTGTGGTCAATGGGTAAGAGAATCTAAAAGAAACTATAATTGGTTATATACAATGTGGATTCATTTAGGCGATGAATTTAAGAAAAGATATAGTGGTAAAGAACATTCGAGTTTAACACAATTAAAATCTTTTCTAAGATTTACACCCAAGAATATGACAGATGGTATATTAACAGAACCACCACAAGCGATGCCAGAAGATGTAAAGGTGAATGGTAATAGTATTCAGGCGTATAGAAATTATTATATATATTACAAAAGAAGTTTTGCGACATGGAACAAAACTCAAATACCAGAATGGTATAAGGAAGCGATGTAATGCCAACATATTTATTTTTAGATGATAACACAGGTGAAGTTAAAGAAGAATGGATGATGATTTCAGAAATGGAAAAATACTTGAAGGATAATAAACATATGAGTTTAGTGCCAGTTGCGCCAGCGATTGTTGGTGGTGTTGGAGAAACTGATAGTAAAATTGATACTGGTATGAAAGAAGTTTTTCAAAAGATTGCAGAGAAACATCCAACCTCACCACTTGCCGACAGATATGGTAATAATGAAAAAGTTTCAAGAAAGAAATCAAGAGAAATAGTTAATAAACATAGGAAAAACAAAATATAAATAATAGTGATGCTAGTTAGATACTTCAGCACCATCTGGAAATATACCATATAAAAAGATGTGCAAGCTGATGAAGTCACTCAACTAATGTATCAAAAGGGGTTCTTTCGAGAACCCTTTTCACTATGGGATAGATTATGGCGACTAAAAAGAACAAAGAAATAACTGAAGAACATCTAATCAAAATCAAACCAATTACAGATAATCAAAAGATTGCTGTGAAGGCGTATAAAGATGGTAAAAATCTTTTTCAATATGGTGCGGCTGGAACTGGTAAAACTTTCTTATCATTATATCTCGCATTACAAGATGTGTTAGATTTGAAAACACCATACCATAGAGTTTGTATTGTGAGGTCACTAATACCAACTCGTGACATAGGATTCCTGCCGGGCGACCACGATGATAAAAGCGCATTGTATCAAGTCATATATCAGAACATGGTTCAGTTTATGTTTAAAATGCCAAATGAACTAGCGTTTAGTATGTTGTATCAAAATCTACAACAACAAGAAACTTTACACTTTCTATCGACTTCTTTTTTAAGAGGTATAACTTTTGATAACTCAATCATCATTGTAGATGAATGTCAGAATTTAAACTTTCATGAGTTAGATACTATTATTACAAGAGTAGGACAAGATTCTAAAATTATGTTTTGTGGAGATGTAGACCAAACAGACTTAATCAAGACATCTGAAAAAAATGGTATTTTAGAATTTACAAGAATTTTAGATAAGATGGAGTCATTTGAACTCATTGAATACAACATTGGTGATATTGTTAGAAGTGGATTTGTTAGAGAATATCTGATTAATAAAATAAAATTAGGCCTATAAAATACTTGACAAGTTATATCTTTTAGTGTATTATATCTAAATGAAAAACTTTATAGAAAAATTAAAAGAAGACTTAATTAGAGATGAAGGAAAAAAACTTGATGTTTATCATGACCACTTAGGTTATAAAACAGTTGGTATTGGACATTTAATTCTTAAAGATGATAAAGAATTTGATTTACCAATTGGCACAAAGATAACTGAAGAACGAGTAGATGAACTCTTCAAAAGAGATATTGGTGTAACTCTAATCGAATGCAAGAAATTATATTCAGACTTTGAGGAACTACCAGAAGAAATACAGTTAGTCATTGCAAATATGATGTTTAATTTGGGTTATCCTAGATTAAGTAAATTTAAAAATATGAAAAGGGCGGTTGACAACAGGGATTGGACACAGACAGCGATTGAAATGAAAGATTCGAAATGGTATCGACAAGTTACCAATAGAGCGAAACGATTAATTTCAAGAGTAGAATCTGTCGCATATATGTGTGATGATGGTTGTTGTAGTTAGATTATGGAAGAATTATACGAATTTAAAAGGAACATTCAATTTGTTCCAACAATTAAAACAGTAAATGTAGATAGAAAGAGACATTATGTGACACCAACAAATAACACATATCCATCCATAACTACTGTTTTATCAACACGACACAAAGAGGGACTATTTGAATGGAGAAAAAGAGTTGGTGAAGATGTTGCGAATTATATCGCACGAACATCAGCAAATCGTGGTAGTGTAGTACATAAAATTTGTGAAGATTATTTGTGTAATAAACACATTTATTCTCCAGAAGAATTTAGAATGCATGAGGTGAAAACCTTTTTACCATATTGTCTTTTTAATCAGTTAAGGAAAAGGGCGTTACATAACATTGATAATATCTATGCGCAAGAAACCGCATTGTGGTCAGATGAACTTATGGTCGCAGGTAGAGTAGATTGTATCGCAGATTATGAAGGAACACCCTCTGTAATCGATTTTAAGACCGCTAGAAGTGAAAGAAATGATGATTGGAACTTGAACTACTATACACAGGCGACCGCTTATTGTCAAATGTTTGAAGAAAGAACAGGTATTGAGATTAATCAAGTAGTTATATTAGTTGTAACTGAAGATGGTAGTGTACAAGAGTTTATTAAAGATAAAAAAGATTATCAAAAAGAATTAGAAGAAGCATTAAATGAGTTTCACCATAATAGGTTAGCTTCATAAGAGGGGCCGTAGCTCAGTAGGGAGAGCGCCTGCTTTGCAAGCAGGAAGTCGCAGGTTCGATTCCTGTCGGCTCCAAAAAAAAACTTGACAAACATGAATTTTTTATATATAATAATATCAATGTGTTTCACGAAGGGTAATATAAGACAGGCGTTCGATTCGCCTCGCCTCCACCAGAATTACTTTAATACATTGAGGGGGCGTACTGGATTCGATTATGTTGTCTGAGATACATTATAAAACAAACGATAACTATGATTATCAAATGGCCGCTTAAATAAAAGTGGCGGGAGTTTGGTGGGAACTTGGCAACAGAATCCCACCCTTGAGGATATATTATGAGTTTAGGTTATGTACTACCAGTAATAGAGGAAACAATGTCATTTAAAACACAAAAGTTATTCGCAGTAGAAATTGAAGAAATAGTAAAGAAATACAGTATGACACATATGCAGGCTGTACTCTATTATTGTGAGAAAAATGATGTAGACCCATCTTCTATAACAAAATTAATATCAAAACCACTAAAGGAAAAAATAGAAGCAAACGCACGGGACTTAAATTTCTTACCAAAGAGAGGAAAGTTACCAATAGAATGATAATGGATTCGTTTGACGCATATAAAATGTATCTTGGTATCAAGGCACACTTTGATAAAGGGAACTATGATTTTGTTAAATATGGTGGTAAAACAAAAACTACAAAAGAATCTTTTTTTAAAAGAAATGATAGAAAAGTATTCTATTCAATGTCTAAAAAACATTCTGACCCAGAAGATTTAAAGAATTATTACATCGCGAACTTTGTCGCACACTCCAAATGGATAGGTGAATTCTCTGAACAAAACTATACAGATTGGAAAAAAAGAATGGAAAGTATGTCATATACTTTCTCCCAAAATATTTTATATTTAATAAATGAAGTTTTAGTTAAGAATTTAGATAATAATATAAATAAATTTAATTATATGTTCGAGTGTGAGGAAGATACACATCCATTTTTACTTAAAAAGTATCTTGCGAAGAAAATCACACCAGAAACTTTAATTATACTAGATGACATTTTAAACTTTTTTAAACAATGGAATAAAAAGTTGAGTGATGATATAGTATGGGAAGAAGAAAAAATCTTCTTAGATAAGTATAGAAGATTTCTTGATTTTGATAAAACCAAATATAAATTCACTCTGAAGAAATTAATACAAGATAATTTAAAGTAAGGGAGAAAAAATATGGCAGCGAAACAAGTTAACGACAAAGAATGGTTGATAAAGTATATGTATGGAAGAAGACAAAAACAAGTTAAACTTAAACTTTCAAATGAACTTAATCAAGCAGAACAATGGTTTTTCAAACAAGAAGAAAATAAAAACTTGACAAAAGATACCAAATAGGGTATTATAAATACTAACATTATATTATGTACAAAGTGGATAAGACAAATATATGTACACATAAGGAGAACACACGATGTCATTAGATACATTAAAACGAAATAGTGGTTTAGATAAACTACTAACTGCGGTACAAAAAGACACCGCACCTGTTGAGAAACAGAGTTATGTCGATGAAAGATTCTGGAAACCAGAATTAGACAAAACTGGAAATGGTTATGCTGTTTTGAGGTTTTTACCTGCACCAGATGGTGAGGACTTACCTTGGGCTAAAGTTTGGAGTCACGCATTTCAAGGCCCAACTGGACAATGGTATATTGAAAACTCACTTACAACATTAAACCAAAAAGACCCAGTATCAGAAGCCAATACAGTTCTTTGGAACACAGGAAACGAGGCAGATAAAGAACTCGCAAGAAAAAGAAAAAGGAAACTTAATTACTATTCAAATGTCTTAGTAGTAAGTGACCCAAAACATCCAGAGAACGAAGGTAAAATCAAATTATTTAAATATGGTAAAAAGATATTTGATAAACTTATGGAAGCGATGAATCCAGAGTTTGAAGATGAAAAACCATTAAATCCATTTGATTTTTGGAGTGGCGCTGACTTTAAACTTAAAATAAGAAAAGTTGATGGTTACTGGAACTACGATAAATCAGAGTTTGACAAACCAAACGCACTCTTTGATGGAGATGACCCAAAATTAGAATCCCTTTGGAAACAAGAATTCTCACTCGCAGAATTTACTTCCGCAACTAATTTTAAATCATATGATGAACTCAAAGAGAGATTTGACAGAGTAATCGCTGGTAGTAAAACTGTAGGTAATGTCGCAGACTTAACTGATACAGAACCTGCGCCAGTTGAACAGTCTGTTGATACTGAAGAATCAACAAATGATGACAGTATGTCATACTTTGAAAAACTCGCACAAGAGTAATTCTTAACAGGGGAATCCTTCGGGATTTCCCTATCTATAATTTCTTGTTAAATTAATAAGTGGGTCGTTATTTCTAACACTTTTAACAACAGTTTCAGTTATGTTATTAGCTGTGTTTTGTGCATTGTTAACAAGGTTAGTAAGAATTGGTTGACCTTGAGTAACCAGTCTATCGATAGCGTTTTTACTTATCTCATCTACTCTTTTTATTTTTTCATCTAATTGTTTTTGTAAAGTTTGAACTCTACCTTCTGCTTGTTCAAAACTTTGTCCACCAGTTTGACTGATAGTTTCATTTGGTATGATAGTATTCATCATACTTTGTTGAGGAGTTTGACTGATAGTTTCATTTGGTGTGCCACCCAATAGGGTTTTCATTGCACCTTGTTCTCTTTTAATTTGTTCTTCTGATACTACTTGCGGTACTTCTTTTGTTCCTTCACCCTCTTTTTTGAAGAAACGACCTATGATTGGTATTTTAGATAGATAGTTTCTTATTCCCTCTAAAATGTTATCAACAAACTTACCTATTGATTCAAATAAAGAATTTATTTTTCCACCAAGATAATTAAACGCCTTTCCAATAAATGCACTTATCTCATCTTTAAATTTAAATAGTAATACACCACCAATTACCGCAAGACCAACTGGATTAAATGCGAACGCAAATAATTTTGTAATTCCCAACGGAATCATCATAAGTCCTCTACCTATCGCTTTGAAGAAAGCGCCACCCTTTCCTAAGTATTTTCCAATAATAATACCAATACTACTACCAACAACTTCATCTGCGATACCACTGTCATCACCTTCACCAGCAGTTCTTCCAGAGATTGTTGATTGTGGTTGATTTTTTTGAAGAGGTTGTTTATCTCTTTTTTGTTCATCAAACCTTCTTCGTTCATCTGCATCTCTTTCGTTCTGTCTTTTTACACTATCCATATAGAAAAACTTAGCCTGTTTTTGTTGTTCGAGTTCAGTATCATTCAGTTTACTTAAACCTTCTTCAAACGCCTTTAATGATTCTTCTTGAGTTCGATTCGTATCAAATGCGGTCTCTCCAAGTAACTTAAATAATTTATCTTGTTGTTGTTTATCGTTTGCGATTTGTTCTTTCTGTGTATCAGATAATTTATTGTAAAATTCACTTGCGTTAACGCCAGTGGCATTTAGTTTTTCAAATTGTTTTTCTAATAATGCTTGATTAATTTGACTTAATCTTGCCGCCTTTTGGTTTTCTCTAAATGTTTTTAAATCTATTCCAACCTGTTCCGCCATTAGGGCTTCTTCTCGAGCGGCTTTGTTTGTTAGAAAACCAAGAACATTTGTTATATTACCTTTAACTTCATTGAATCTTTCAAGTTTGTTTGCGAAAAATTTAAATTGCGTAAGTCCACCACCCTTACCAACAGCGATTTTATTTGCTGCCTTTTGTAACTTTGCGATTTCTTTTATCGTATTTTTAGTTTCTTCTTGTATTTCGAGTACTGACTTCGCCATTTAACTATTTATCCTGTTGTTTGCTTTTTCCACTTCCAACATAAAGACCAAACCATGCGGCGCCTGCACCAATAACAATTGATACTAAACCTGCTTGTTGTGTGTTTGGATTCTCAAGAGCCATGAACCATTGTACCACATCATAAAACAGATAGATATATGTTCCAATAAAAAGTCTTGGAAACAATCTAAGTGAGTCTAATGTGACTGCGAATTCTCTTATTTTGTCATTCATTTCTTACTCTCCTTTCTCATCTTTTCATTTTCTTCTTCAATGTGTTGAACTAAAAGTCCTACATATATCTCTCTTTCCCATGGCAGCATATTATCAAGTTCTTCTAAACTATATTTATGGTGTTGCATCAACGCAAAGTTGGTTTTAAAATAATTATCCAACGATTCATGAGAAAGAGTTATATAAAAAAATTTTCAATACCTTCTACAACTGTTGTATTTTCTTTCTTTGTTTTAGGATTAGTAAATTTAATTGTATGCGATAACTTTGGCATAGTCTTAAAAAACTCTAATATATCATCAAGATTTTTTTGACTCATTGATTCAATAAATTCTCCTAAATCTTCATCTTCCATATCAACTCTATTGTATATTGTATCACCATCTATAATTTGAAAAATTGAATGTTTAATAACATTAAATGTTGATTCCTCATTCTCTAAATCATTTTTTAATTTGTCTGCAGTTTCAAGAGTTGGATACGCCATAATAATTTTTATATTTTTATTTAATTTTATTTCATTAGTATGGTTCTCATTCACTTGAACTTCAACATCTTTTAAGTTGACTTCAACTGGTACTCTAGTTTCTCCATCATCTTCACAAAGAACATTTAAATCTATTTTATCTCCAACTGATTTTCTTCTTATTTGTAAAAAAATATATTCTAAATCAAACATATATGCTTCAGAACCTTTGACTTTTCCAAATGTACAGTTTTCAATAATCTGAGCGATAGCCTCTATCATCTCATTTTTATCATTACTGTTCTGTGCCATTAATAATAGTTTTTGTTCCTTTACAAGAAAAGGTCTAAATTTTATTTTCTTTTCAGTAGAGGGTAAAACCAACTGATAAGTTGGTGTATTAAGTTTTGGTAAACTCATAATTAATCATCTCCAATAATTATAATCTTCTTAATACTTTAGGTAGTGACGCCAGAACTTTTCTTTCTGTGACATTCACTAAAGTATTCGCAATTCGATTTAAAAAGTTTCTACTTTCTTCTCCATCTATAATACGCCAGTATCTATATCCAAATTGTACTGGTAGTTTTGCAAGTTGGTTTGCACTTCCATAACTTACATTTATACTACCGATTGATTTAGGATATGCTTCAAACAAACGAATTCCTATTCTTCTTCTATCTTCTTCATCGAGTTGATATATATCAACATTACTAATATAATCTGCGTAATATCCAGTCGCGAAATCATCATCATTTGAGTATGTGATGTTCTGCCAGTTATAGAAGAATTTTTGTTCTCTATGGTCATTACTTAAATAGAAAGTTGCGGCTACATCTTCAAATGTTTCACCATATACAACTTGTCTTATTGGGCCGTATCCAGATGTATCTTCTCTTGTAAGTAATGTCCTGCCAGGAAAGTCAATGGTTTCACAATAGTAAGATATCTTTCTTACTTCACTTGTACTATTTGAGAATAAATCTGGTAGAAAACCACCTGGATTAGATGTCGCACTTGCCAAACCTTTCGGTGGACTAACAACAACTTCGTATCGTGATGTCTTTGCGAATCCTTCTTTACTTCTGAATATACCTATAAATTCATTAAGTAACGAATATCCTAAACCTTCAAAAAACCTTTCTGCCATTAACTTTTACCTTGTCTAATCTTCTTTCTTGTATTTATATGGACTTCTCTAACAATCTGTCTTTGTCTACGAGCGGTTCGACTAAAATCTTTACCTGTTTTCTTAAATCTTTCGATTGGTAATAGTAATGCGACTGGAACTTCATCTGCGTTTATTTTTAAGAACTGTGATTTTACTTGTGAAAATAGGTATTTTTTGATGAGTGGTCTAATTAATTTAAACCTTTTTACTCTCGCCCATGTTGTTCGATATAATGTGTTTTCATCAATATCATCTGATGTTCGATAGTTTTGAAAAATTGTATAAAAATCCTCTCTTAAATCCATTGGAAGATAGTGCGCATTTAGACCAAGAAAACCACCACTTACTCTTCTGAGTGGAAATACTAAAGGAAACATATCAAAGTATTCAAGTTTGTCTTTTGTAATCGGGTCATAGAAAAACATATTGAATCTGTATAGATTAAGTGTTGCGGTTCTTCTTCCTTGAGACAAAACTACATTTGCGCTTGTAGTTAAATTTTTTATTCTCTCTTGAAACCATTCAAAAGGAGTTTGAGAACCCTCTGGTCTTTCCTCTAAAATTTTATCGAATATTGACGCCATGTTTTTATTTAGATAGTAGAGATGTCATCTTCGGTCATTATTTTAAATTCCATACCTCTATCTTTCGCGAACAGTTTCGCTTGTTTCCACTTAGATGTATTGCGATGCCATTCTTTTAACATATACCACCAACTTTTAGTTTTTCTTTTTGGATTACTTGGTGGTGGGGATAGATATTTTTTTGGTTTAATTTCAATTATAAGTTTTTTAATAGTACCATCTGATTGTTTAACTTTTACATAAAAATCTGGAAAGTATCTATGAACTTTTTTATCCCATGAAGATTCATATAGAACAATTATTTCTTCACTTCCCCATTCTAAAATACTTTTACTATCATCACAATACCTCATGAACTTCATTTCCCAACTGGAACGATACACTATGTACTGTGAATTACCCTTATATTTCTGTGGGTTTTTTGGATAAAATCTTCCTTTCATATCTCTACGAACATTATAAATACTATTCAAAGGATATTTATATATGCCAAGAATAAAAGACTTAATCGCTTCTCAATCTGTTGGTATCGCAGGAAGAGTAGTAAAAGGAATCGCAAATACAGTCAGAGGTGTTATTAACAACAGAACCGAGAGTGGAGTCGCGACCAGTCCATTTAGAACAACACAATTAACTTATCCCGCAGACTTAGGTACATCACAAGAACAAGGACATTATATTATTTTTACAGTCAGAGAATTTACTGATTCTGGTAGTGTTGATACTTCAGAGAAAAGTGATAAAGACATACAAAAAGATATAGGCAGTGGATTATTTAAGTTTAATACAGATGTTACACCAGCAAATGTTCTTTCTGGTTTTGGTATATCATTACCAGATATTAAAAAAAATATTGTAGGTAATAATTTAGTTGAAGGACTTACTTCAGACAAACTTAAATCAGTTTCAGAAGCAGCAGGTAAAGTCGGTAGTATTGGAGCAGATGTTGGAACACTTAATTCTATTTTAGGGACTGATAAACTATCGGCAAGAACACTAGAACAAGACGCTCCAAATAGACTCTCTGTAAGAAAAAAAAGTAAAAGGTCAAGTACTTTTATAACATTGTATATGCCCCCACAAATTAAAAATATTACTGGGGTAAATTATAAAGACCAAGAAATTACTGCAGCAGCAGCAACTGCGGCCACTGCGATTACTGATGAACTTAATCAAGGTCAAATTGAGTCATTACAAGGTGCGTTAACAAGAAATCTTACTAAAGGACTGGCAGACAAATTTTTAGGTGCAGTTGGTGTAGAAGGTGTAAGAGAATTATTTACACTTAACGAGGGATTATTAGTTAGTAATAGAATGGAATTAGTTTTTGATAGTGTAACAAAAAGACAGTTCACATATACATTTAATTTTTATCCTAAATCAGAAGAAGAAGCGCAAGAAGTTGATAAAATAATCAGAGCATTTAGAGCGAATATGTTACCAACAAGAAATGGTGATATTACAAATATTTTAAATTTAGGTGTACCAAATGAATTCAATATTGATTATATGTACAAAGGACAACAAAATAATTTTATGAATAGAATAGGTAATTGTGTTTTATCAGATATGGATGTTACATATGGTGGAGATAAATTCGCTGCATTTAGATTAACACAAAACGAGTTTGGTAATGGTGCACCACCAACTGAAACAACTGTAACATTAACTTTTAGAGAACTAGATATCTTAACAAGAGATTTAGTTGAGGAAGAGGGATTCTAATATGTATTTTAAGGCTATTCCACAAATTCCATATGATTCAAATAATGATGGTACATTTAAGTTTGTAACTAATTTACTTCGTAGAGTAAAGGTTAGAGAAGACGCAATAACAAACGCTGGTGTCTTTGATACATATGATGTTAAAGATGGAGAAACACCAGAAATGATAGCACATAAACTTTATGGTGATTCTAATTTACATTGGTTAATTTTATATGTAAATAATATTACTGATAGATATCATCAATGGCCTATGTCAACTGTACAGTTTGAAGAATATGTAAGTGAAAAGTATTCAAATCCAGATGGTATTCATCACTATGAAATTTCTCAAACATCTGGTGATACAACAGAAGTTGTGGAAGTATACAATCCAGATTTATTAACAGACGCCGGCGCAAGTAGTGACGCAGACGCACAGGCGGGCGCAACCTCTGTAACAAATAGAGAGTACGAAGATAGATTACAAAATAATAAAAGAAAAATAAGACTTCTTGATTCAAATTTTGTAATACAAGCAATCAATGAATATCAAAGGTTAATGAGTAGTAGTACTTTATAACACAAAACGATGGCAAAACAAGTTAAATATGCGGGTGATTTTGAACTAGAAAAAGCAGAACTATTGACTTCTGGTGGTTTTGTGATAGACTTATTAAACATAACCGCAGAGATAACGATAGAAGAAGATTTATTTACACCAACAATAAGTGGAACAATTACTTTTGTTGATAGTCAAAATTTAGTTATCAATGGCCCTATTATAGGTCAAGAATATTTAAAACTTACAGTATCAACACCTGGTTTCTCTGATGAAAGTAAAATTAAATTTGAAGAACAAGTTTTTTGTATTCAAAAAATACTTCTGAATGAAGAAGCGAGTAATGGTGGTAAAATTGTTTCATTATCATTTGTAACTAAAGAACTGTTTATGAATCAAAGAGTGAGAGTATCAAGAAGTGTTAAAGGTAATTTTTCAACTATTGTAGGAAGTGTTTGTCAACAAGAATTAGAAACAACAAAGAAATTATTTTTAGAAGATTCTTTAAATGTTAAAAAATTAGTCATTCCAAGAATGAAACCATTTGATGTTATTAACATGGCGAAACAACAAGCAATATCAGCAAGAGATAACAACGCCTCTTTTTTATTTTATGAAACAAGAAGAGGTTTTCATTTTAGAACTTTAGAAAGTTTGTACGAACAAAAACCTTTACAGGACTATATTGTAAGTACTCCAGATGTATCAATGGAAGATAGTACAATAAAGATAATCGCAGATTATAAAAGAATAAGAGAATTTAATATTGTACCTACAAGAAATGTTTTATTGTCAACTGGACTTGGCGCATTAGGTTCAAATGTAATTGTACATGATAGTTTTAATAAATCATATTCACAATATTCATATAATTATTTTGATTCATTTTCCGCCTACAGTCATATTGGAGATTATGGTGAAAAGTCTTTTCCAATTTATAGTGATACAGCGATTGATAAACAAGGTAGAAGAGTTAGTGACTTTAAAGAGTCTGTAAACTTCTTTGTATCAACTTCAATTAAGGACATAGACACTGCGAGTTCAGCGAGTCATGAAACAAACGGAAGATATCCATTTAAATCTATTGATGTACAGAACTGGATATTTGATAGGAATAATAGAATACAAAACTTAATGAATGGACTCATGATTAACATGGTGGTTGCAGGAGTTACTGGTGTAGAGGTAGGTGATACTATAAATATTAGTATGCCAGTCACAGGTTTGAAAAATACTAGAAACGAAGACCTAGATGATACTTACAAAGGTAAATTTCTCATACAGAGTTTAAAGCATGTATTCAGTGTAAGTGATAGAATGCATAATATGTTAATGACTGTTGTAAAAGATTCTGTTCCAGTGAAATTTGCCGCCAAAGGCGCAACAATTTAACAATAGGGGGTAACTGTCTGACAAAACAATTCATAAGAAAAAACAAAACGAGAGGTGAACATCTAATGTTGAAAACAACAAAAAGGAAACTATTAAAACTAAATTTCACTAAAAACAGGGAGAGAAAAGTTTTAGAAATGATGAACTCTGATGAATATAAATATTATGAAAGATTATATAAGGAA